>Ga0207421_10005893_pt1 | contig 13542 bp, 6 predicted proteins | sample SodLakKL_010_SED_4_FD_187542 | JGI IMG/M metagenome (GOLD analysis project Ga0207421, IMG submission 187542) | Alkaline sediment microbial communities from Lake Tanatar, Kulunda Steppe, Russia - 8KL_010_SED (SPAdes) (version 2) | ecosystem: Environmental > Aquatic > Non-marine Saline and...
AGCAGCACCCACCAGTTGCCCAGAGAGATAAGCCCGGCGTTCTTGTTGCCTTCCTGAACGGCATTTCTGGCTCCCCATATGTAGCCTACGAATATGGCGGTCAAAAGACCTCCCAGGGGCAGAAAAATGCTGTTGGCAAACCAGTCATAGGTATCGAGCATGTCCATACCCAGACCGGGAAAAGTCACATCGCTCAGCACACTGTAGCCCAGGGTGGTAGGCAGGCCGACCACAAAGATTATGATCCCCATGGTAACGGCGGCACTGCCGCGGGTCCACCCCTTTTCATCTATAAGCCAGGCCGTGACCACCTCCAGCAGGGATATGGCCGAGGTCAAAGCGGCAATGCTCAGCAATATGAAAAAAAGCAGTCCGAAAAGCACTCCCAGAGGCATTTCGGCAAAAACCGCAGGCAGGGTGATAAACACCAGGCCGGGACCACCGTCCGGGGAGAATCCCAGGGCGAAAACCGCCGGGAATATGGCCAGGCCAGCCATAATGGCGATGCCGGTATCCAGACCCACAACCGAGGCTGAATTGCCCGGAATCTCGTCTTTTTCCCGCAGGTAACTGCCATAGGTAATTATAGCCCCCATACCCAGGCTCAGGGTAAAAAAGGCCTGAGATATAGCCCCCAGAAATGTCCTGGGACCCACGTCCCCGAAATTGGGTTGCAGGTAATAGGCCAGCCCCTCTCCGGCTCCAGGCAGGGTAACGGCCCGGATAATCAGGATCACCAGAAGCACCAGGATGGCCGGCATGAGGATGGTCACCCATTTCTGAATACCTTTGACTACTCCTGCGGCAATGATGCTTACGGTCAGGATCATGAAAATGGCCTGCCATATGATGGGTTCCCAGACACTGGTGATGTGGCCGACAAATACTTCTGCATGGTCTATTTCCGCTGCTGTGGCGGACAGAACTACTTTGTAGATGTAGGCCAGGGACCAACCGGCCACAACTGAATAATACGAAAGGATAACGAACCCAGTAAACACCCCAAGAGCACCCACAAGCCACCACGGGGTATTCGGGGCCAGGGCCTTGAATGCTCCCACGGGATTTTTGTTGGTCTTACGGCCCAGGATGACCTCGTTGATCATGACCGGATAACCGATTAGAATAATGGCCACCAGATAGATAACCAGAAAGGCGGCTCCGCCATGTTCCCCGGTCATGTAGGGAAAACGCCAGATGTTGCCCAGTCCCACTGCCGAACCCGAGGCCGCCAGGATAAAGCCAATCCTGGTGGCCCAGCTTTCCCGAAAGTTTAAATCCTGCATCTGATCTCGCCCCTTTGCATTTTTTGAATTAACAGATTTTAACTCCCCTGACTGCAAGCAATTACTATTCAGACCATGCCTCTGGGTAGAAATGCCTCAAAACCCCTTCATCCCGGAAATAATCCGGTGTAATGAAGCCTGGAAGCCTTTTGAGGCTGCAAGCTAAAACCGTGCTTACACATTTTGGAGATTTTTTGCATCAAATTTTTTTTAACAATTTTGTACATTAAATCACTGAACTGAACATATTGCCAAAACCTCTCATCTTGAATTAATAGTGTCTGACATATATCTGCAAATCATACACCGGACGGCCAGTTGAGCTGCCGTCAGGCTCAAACTGAAAAACTCAAGGAAATGCCCCATGTTCTCTACTCCCAGGATCCAGGAAAAGGACGCATGCGCTGTTATAGCCCTTGTGGACAAACAGGGAAGCCCCACACATGCCAATATTGTTCAGACTATAGATGCCCTGCGCAAAATGGGACACCGCTCCGGAGACATCAACGGCGAAGGAGACGGATGCGGGCTGTCCACGGATCTGCCCAGGGGGGTATGGATGAAGCGCCTTTCCAGGTCCGGACTGAATCCTTACCTCGCTGAAAGCAGAGGTTTTTTTGCAGGCCATTTTCTTATTCCCCTGGACCTCAAGGATAAATGGTCCCATATCCAGGAAAAGGCCAGGGCAATTTTAAAGGATGAAGGTTTTGACCTTCTCACCGAAATAGAGGGCAACACCCGCAACCAGGAACTGGGGCCCAGAGCATCTTCTGAAGCCCCGCTTTTCTGGCAGCTGGCCGGAATAGCTCCGGATGGATCCCGCCGGGCTGCAGCCAGACGGCTCTTTCTGGCCCAGATGCGCCTGGAAGAGGAACTCCCCCGCCTGGAAACCGCATCTCTGAGCCTGGACAATGCCATATACAAGCTCCAGGGAATGCCGGACATGCTGCCCAAAGTCTATCCCGAGCTTCGAGACCCGGACATGGCCTCGGTCATGACCCTGGGGCACAGCCGTTATTCCACCAATACCCTGCCCACTGTACTTCGCTCGCAGCCTTTCTCCATGCTGGGCCACAACGGGGAAATAAACACCATAGAAAAGCTTGAGTCCACGGCCAGGATGCTGGGCATAAGACCTGTACCCGAAGGCAGCGACTCTCAGAACCTCAACAGGATCCTGGAAGGCCTGGTACACCAGCACGGCCTGGACATCATGGAAGCCCTGGACATGGTCTTTCCACCCATCCACAGCCTTGTGAAGAATTACCCTGACGAGCTCAAAAACCTTTATTCCCTGTATCGCTGGTTTTTCCCCTGCTCGGCCCAGGGTCCTGCCGCCATAGTGTCCAGATACGGGGATATGTGCCTTGGAAGCGTGGACGCACTGGGACTTCGCCCCCTGTGGTTCGGTGAAAGCGAAACCCATTATTTCCTGTCCTCGGAAAAAGGTGTTGTAGATCTCAAATACAACGTACGCGATCCCAGGCCCCTGGCTCCCGGTGAAAAGATCGCCATCCGCTGCGGCAGGGAAGCCAGGGCCCAGGTCATGGATTACAATACCTGCCAGGAACAGCTTTTGAAAATCATGCAGGGCAGACCGGGCAGCAATGAAAAACTTGCATTTCTCTACTCCATGTTCAACCACGAGCCGGCCTTTTGCAGTGACCATGAGGCCCTGGAACTGGTGCGCCAATTCATGTCCCAGCCCATGAATACAGACCATTCAGGCAGACTGTCTGCATATGGATGGCAGAAGTACGATATAAATATCCGCAAGCGGGTCGCCCAGGAAGGCAGGGAAGCCATAGGCTCCATGGGGCACACCGGTCCCCTGGCATGCCTTATGACCCATGCCCTGCCCAACCTGGCGGATTTTTTCAAGGAAAACGTGGCTGTGGTCACCAACCCGGCCATAGACCGCCAGCGGGAAGCGGAACATTTTTCAACCAGAGTGGTAATCGGCTCAGGCCCGGACATCCGGCCTCAGAGCTCCAGGCAGGCCCTGGGACTGGAACTGGGCACTCCTGTTCTACTAGGAGGCCGCGGCCTTGAAGACACTTTGACTCTGAAACAGGAACAAAACCTGGCCAGAAAATTCAACAGTGCCCTGCTGGAAGAAGTGATGGCCTTTTTCACCGGACAGGGGCATGATACCGCCCGGGCGGCAGTGCTGGACTGCACTTATGTTCCTGGGCAGGGCCTGAACCTGGCCCTGGATTCACTGGCCCACCAGGCCGCGGAAAAGGTGAGCTCCGGCAGTATGCTTCTGGTGCTGGATGATTCCGGTTCCTTCCAGGAAGAGCGCGTGCATATGGACCCGGGCCTGGCCACGGCATGGGTAGTGGAAAAACTGGTCCGGGCCGGCCTGCGCCGCAAGGCCTCTGTGGTGGTTCGCTCCGGAGCGGTGCGCAACCTGCATGACATTATGTTTCTTGTGGGTCTGGGAGCGGAAGCGGTGAACCCATACCTTCTGTGGCGAATTTCAGCGGATTTTGCCACAGAAAAACTGAGCCCGGAAAAGGCTGTTGAAAATACCATGCAGGTACTGCAGGCAGGTATGGAGAAAATCATGTCCACCATGGGTATACATGAGCTCTGCGGCTACGGGCGGATTTTTTCCTCTGTGGGACTTAGCCGACATCTGGCTGAACAGATGCAGGTGGCCAACTTCTGCGAGTCAGAAAACACAGGCATTGGCCTGGATTTTCTGGAAAAACAGGACAGCCTGCGCCTGCAGCGGGCCGGGGACACAACCGAAACAGGCCTTTACTCAGAACCTTCCAGAAACCAGAAGGTGGGACGGACTCTACGCAAGGTCGCCCAGGGCAGGACCGGTTATGCAGAGATGGCTGCCTCCCTGGAAGAAATAGACCGGGAAATTCCCACCGGAATGCGCCATCTTCTGAGCCTGCGTGAAGCACCAAGCGACGATCAGTTGACCCAGGACCAGGTGGATATTTCCGTGGGACGCCATGACCTGCCTCTGGTCATAGCGGCCATGTCCTTCGGATCCCAGGGGGAAAACTCCTTTCGGGCCTATGCCATGGCAGCCATGAAGGCCAATATCATATGCATGAACGGAGAAGGAGGCGAAATTCCGGACATGCTCGGTGGGTTCAGACACAACCGCGGGCAGCAGATTGCTTCGGGCCGGTTCGGGGTCTTTATGGGTCTTTTAAACTCCACCGACTTCCTGGAGATAAAGATAGGCCAGGGGGCCAAGCCAGGAGAAGGCGGACACCTGCCTGGCAGCAAGGTCTCCCCCATGGTGGCCCAGGCCCGCAAATGCAAACCCGGGATCACTCTTATCTCCCCGTCCAACCAGCACGACATTTACTCCATAGAAGACCTGGCCCAGACCATAACCGAACTCAAAACCGCCCATCCCAGGGCCAGAGTATCAGTAAAAATCCCGGTTACCAGTGGCGTAGGTACCATAGCAGTGGGCATAGCCAAGGCCGGGGCTGATATTATAAATTTAAGCGGCTATGAAGGCGGAACCGGGGCTGCCAGGGAGCACGCCAAGAGATACGTGGGCCTGCCGGTGGAAATCGGTGTCAGCCGGGCCCACCAGGCCCTGGTGGAATCCGCTCTCAGGCACAAGGTGGAACTGTGGTGCGATGGCGGGGTAAGAAACGGCCACGAAATCATAAAGCTCATCCTTCTGGGAGCCAACAGGGTGGGTCTTGGCACCCTGGCCCTCATGGGAATCGGTTGCATAAGCTGCAGACGCTGCCACCTGGATCGCTGCCCCATGGGCATATCAACGCAACTGCGTACCAGTGAAGAGGCAAAAGAAAAGGGAGTCAAAAGTTTCCGTCCCAGAACAGCAGAAGTTGAAGCGGAAAACCTGGCCAGACTTCTGGGAGCCATAGGCGATGAAATGCGCATGCGCCTGGCCCGCATGGGGCAAAAAAACCTTAGCGACCTCACCGGACGCACCGACCTGCTTTTTCAGGAACAGGGGCATGACCAGGTGGACCTGTCTGACCTGCTGCGAACCGCCGACCACCCCGTTGAGGATGAAGTATCCGAGCAGGGCCGGGTGGTGCGAAAACCCCTTAATTACCTCACCCGGCTCATATCAGATCTGGCCATGGATCATTTTTCCGCCGGAGACCTGCGGGTGAATTTCGCTGAAGAGGGTGTCAGCAGTTCCGACCGGGCAGTGGGGACCTACCTGGCCGGGGCCATGGAGCGCAGGTATCCTGAACGCCGGGACCTGCTGGCCGCCCTGCGCCTGGGAGACTCGGTCCCGGGCAACGGTCTTTGCGCCTTTGGCACCTCCCACCTGGAAGTGGTTGTTCAGGGCGGATCCCAGGACGGAGCCGCCAAAGGCTTTTTTGGTGGACAGCTGGGAGTGCTCAAGGGAAATAATTACCAGGGACGTTACATAGACGGCTCCACAGGCAAGAGCTTTGCTTACGGGGCCATAGACGGGCTGCTCATGATCCAGAATATGGCCGACTCCAGGGCCTGCGTGCGTCTTTCAGGAGCGGACGTGGTCTTTGGGGGGCGTATCACCGCTCCTGTAAACGACCAGAGCGGCAACCTGGCTGTGAATTCTCACCTCAAGGGCTTTGCTTTCGAGTACATGACCGGAGGAAGGGCTGTGGTCCTTGGCGATCCAGGTCCATGGCTGTGCTCCGGGATGACCGGAGGAGTGGTCTACCAGTGTCTGTATCCTGAATACGACTTCGGCCAGGACAATATAAAACGCCGTCTGGCCAGGGGAGCCAACGTGGTCATCACCCCCATTTCAGATCAGGGCATAAAGGATGTCCAGGAACTGCTCGGGCCTTATATCCAGGAACTGGAAAAAAGCCTGCAGATGGAGGAGGCCGCAATAGTAAAAGATATACTGGAGCATGCCCAGACACGCTTTGCAGCCATAGTGCCCAAGCCTTTGTGGGTCAAATCGGCTGAGTAGTCAGGTTCTGGCAGGACCTCTTGCTCGATAAACAATCGGTGCTGAAGCAAAAGAAGAGGTGCTGCTCCGACTTTTCCTCATAATTTTATTTGACAGGTTTGTCTTTTATCGATATAGGACTAATCAACTCCTGTTTATCCTTTATATTTTTTAAAAAAATCAAGGAGCAGCACATGATGCTTACCAGGGGAGGAGAGTATGCCGTTCGCTGCGTGCTCTACCTCGCGGCCTGCACAACACCCGGCCAGGTGGCCCCTAAAAAGGAGGTGGCCCAGGCCATGCAGATTCCGGAGTCATTCATGGCCAAGGTGGCCCAGACCCTGTCCAGGGCCGGTATTATTCAGATTACCCAGGGAGCCAGAGGAGGCTACAGACTGCTCAAAGACCCTTCCCGGCTTTCCCTTCTGCAGGTCGTGGAGGCCGTGGATGGAGAAATATTTCTCAATCAATGCATAATGAGCCCTGAGTCATGCAGGCGAAGCCCTTCCTGCGGGGTACACAGAGTCTGGGAGACTGCCAGGCAGCGTTTGAGGCAGACCTTAGATGAAACAGATTTTGCCACCCTGGCCCGGGAAGAGGTGTGCAGCCAACAGCAAAAGGAGTAGATTCAAAGATTTGGAGTAACCATTCAGTGGGACCTCGGTGGTGGCTGATGGCCGGTATCTGCCTCCTGAATGGTTACGATTTGGACCGTCCATATCTGCCTGCGGGAGCTATTGCACCTGCTCAGGCCCTCTTCAGGCTGTATAAAGTCCTGATGAGCGCGGCAACAGGCTGCAAAGATTAAACATTTCTCCAGGCAGTCACTGATAGATCAGCCTTACAAACCTATTTAACCAGGGGAAGACTTATGGATGTTTTGTTACTTTCAAGACTTCAATTCGCCATGACTACCTTCGTCCATTTCATTTTCGTCCCCCTGACTCTTGGCCTGTCTCTGCTGGTGGCCTACATGGAGACCAAGTTCATCCGCACCGGTGACGAAACATACAGGCGCATGGCCAAGTTCTGGGGAAAACTCTTTCTTATCAACTTTGCTCTGGGAGCAGTCACCGGAATTGCCTTAGAGTTCCAGTTCGGAACCAACTGGTCCAGGTATTCAGCCTATGTAGGTGACGTTTTCGGGTCTTTGCTGGCCATAGAGGCCACCATGGCCTTTTTCCTGGAGTCCACCTTCCTGGGCGTCTGGATTTTCGGCTGGAAGAAGCTCCCGCCCAAACTGCACAATGCCAGCATCTGGCTGGTGGCCCTGGCGGCCAATCTTTCCGCATTCTGGATTATTATGGCCAACGGCTGGATGCAGAACCCTGTGGGCCATTTGATGGGAGACGGCCGGGCCGAACTGGCAAGCTTTATCCAGCTGGTAAGCAACGAATTCGCCTGGCAGCAGTTCATCCATGTCCTGAGCGCCTCCTACGTCCTGAGCGGTTTCTTTGTCCTGGGCATTTCCGCCTGGCACCTGGCCAGGGGGTCCCATGTGGACTTCTTCCGGAAATCATTTCGTATCGCCGCTCCGTTCACCCTGGTCTTCGCCCTTGTGGTGGTCGTCCATGGCCATCACCACGGCTCCACGGTGGCCAAGTATCAGCCGGAAAAGCTGGCGGCCATGGAATCCCACTGGGAGACCCGGACCAATGCCCCGCAGTACCTGCTGGTCATCCCTGACCCGGCCAATGAAGGCAACAGGCTGGAACTGCTACCCATCCCAGGAGGGCTTTCCATGCTGGCCTATCATTCCTTTGATGCCGAGGTAACCGGTCTCAAGGACTTTCCGGAAGAGGACCGCCCTCCTGTCTGGGCGACATTTATGTCTTTTAGAACCATGGTGGCCCTGGGCATGCTCTTTCCCGTGCTGGCTGCCTGGGCCTGGATAAGGCGTAAAGACCCGGCCTCTTCCCCCAGGATGCTCAGGCTTCTGCCCTGGATTATTCCGCTGCCCTACGTAGCTGTCCAGCTGGGCTGGATAGTGGCTGAGATGGGTAGACAACCCTGGATTGTTTACGGAATGATGCGCACCGAAGAGGCCTTTTCGCCGGGTATAACCACCGGACAGGTGGCTGGTTCTCTGGCCGGCTTCTTCGCCATCTACGGACTCCTGGTGGCCCTGTGCATATTCCTGTTGTCCAAATACGGGCGTAAAGGCCCGGCCCCGGCCGAGTCCGGGGAAGAAACCGCAGGGAGCAACTAATGGCCTTTATCAATGAAAAATCAAGTTTCAACTGCATGCTGTGCAGGTTCATAATTAAACTGGAGGTATCCCATGCTTGAGACCACCTGGTTTTTGCTCTGGGGAATATTGTGGGCAGGCTATTTCGCCCTGGACGGATACGATTTCGGCCTGGGCATAAACATGCCCCTGCTGGCTGAAAGCGAGACCGACAAACGGGTTATGTACAACGCGGCCGGACCTTTCTGGGACGGCAACCAGGTCTGGCTGATAACCGCAGGCGGAGTGACCTTTGCCGCATTCCCGGCCACTTATGCGGTCCTGTTCAGCAGCCTGTACACCCCTCTTCTTCTGCTTCTCTTCGCACTCATTTTCAGGGGGGTGTCCTTTGAATTCAGGCGCAAGGTGGACAGTGATTCCTGGAGAAGGTTCTGGGACGGATGCAATGTACTGGGCAGCCTCATCCCGGCCCTGCTCTTCGGAGTGGCCTTTGCCAATATCTTTATGGGCATTCCCCTGAATGCTCAGCAGATAAATGAAGGCAACCTTCTGACCCTTCTGAACCCTTACGGCCTGGCCGGAGGAATACTTTTCGTCCTGCTCTTTTCCATGCACGGCAGCCTGTGGCTGGCTGTCAAGTCCATGGGCGACATGGAAAGAAAAGCTGTTAACCTGGCCAACAGGGTCTGGGGTGCGGTGCTGGTCATGGTGGTCGCTTTTCTGGCCCTGACTGTGATGTACACCAATCTGTTCGACAATTATGCCGCCAACCCGCTTTTGCTGATAATACTGCTCATACCCGTGGCCGGGCTGGTGCTGGTAAAGATGTTTCTGCATCAAAGGGTGTACTGGAAGGCCTGGGCCTCTTCCGCCGCCACCATTATCGGGGTGACCATGTTCGGAGTAATAGGCATGTATCCCAAACTGCTGCCTTCAAGCATTGACCCGGACTTCAGCATGACCATCGCCAACTCCGCCTCCAGCACCCTGACCCTGCAGATTATGCTGGGAGTGGCCCTGGTCTTCTGCCCCCTGGTCATTGCCTACCAGACCTGGGTACATCTCAAATTCAGCCACAAGATAACCGACGAGGACCTGGAGTACGAAGAGGCTTATTAAAATGAAAATTGGGCACTGCCCGCAACCATAACCATTCAGGGGGTCCTCGGTGGTGATTACTGGCACCAGACCTCCCCTGAATGGTTGATTTTTTGTTGACATTATACCATCTGGTAGCATATAAAAAGTTATGGCCTGGTCGGTTCGAGTCAAGAAAAAAGCTGTCAAAAAAGCACGGGAACTGCCAAGGACAGCTAAAGAAAACCTCTTTGCTCTTATGCGGGAAATGGAAGAATCCGGGCCAGTAAGAGGAAACTGGAAAAACTATTCAAAGCTCGGTAAGAACCGGCACCATTGCCATATTAAAGGCGGCCATCCGGCCTATGTGGCCGTTTGGGAAGAAAGTGAAGGAGAGATCAACCTTATTGAGGTAACTTATGCAGGCACTCACGAAGACGCACCCTACTGAGGCCATTGAGCTACGCATCACAGGCCCCAGGGATAAAAAGGATGAAGTGCTTCGCGAAATTAAAAAGCATGGCTATACTGACTCAAGCGACTCCATCCCCTGGAGAGAGCTCTTCCAGGAGTTTGAAAATGAACCCGAATACAGCGTGGCCCTGCGTGGAGCGCGTAACAGGGAAGGACTTACTCAGACAGAACTTTCCAGGCTGACTGGGATTCCCCAGGGGCATATCTCCAAGATGGAGAACGGCAGGATGGAGATAGGCAAGGAACGGGCCAGACGTCTGGCTGAAGTTTTGAACATGGATTACCGGGTCTTTCTTTAAGTTCCTGGGTCCGTATTATTCGAGCAGCTGATTTTGTCCCAGACCCAGGCACTGAAATGGCTAAACAGCTTCAGGAAAACCGCTGGTACAGCCCTGGCCCTGTCCATAGGCCTGAACCTGTGTGCGGGCATCCTGCTCATTGTCCAGGCCGGAGCTCTGGCCTGGAGCGTACACCAGGTGGTTTTTGAAGGCCTGGGACTTGGCCGGGTCATGCCCGCCCTGTGGCTTATACTGGCCCTGGTGCTGGCCAGGGCCATGCTTGTCTGGTACGGATCAAGCCTGGCCGGACAGGCTGCGGCCCGGACCAAGGAAAAAATCCGCCGGCAACTCCTGGAGCACCTGTCCCGGGCCGACCCCTCGGGGTTGACCAGTCATTCCACGGGACAACTGGTACACTTGAGCACCGACGGGGTGGAAGAAGTGGACGGATACTTTTCCGGATATCTGCCCCAGATGGCCCTGGCAGCCATGCTTCCCCCGGCAATCCTGGTCTTTATCCTGCCCCTGGACTGGATATCCGGCCTTATCCTTCTGTTTACCGCCCCCTTTATTCCCTTTTTCATGATTCTCATCGGCCGCCGGGCCCAAAAGCTGAACCAGCAGCAATGGCAAAAAATCACCCGCCTGACCCACAGATTCTTAGACGCCATTCAGGGCCTGACCACCCTCAAGATATTCAATGCCGGCAAAAGAGAGGCCCGGGTGGTGGATGAAATATCTAAGGAATACGGCAAAAGCACTCTGTCTGTTTTGCGGGTTGCATTTTTAAGTGCCCTGATTCTGGAATTCATGGCTACAGTCAGCATAGCCGTGGTGGCGGTGATTATTGGATTCAGACTTCTCTGGGGTGAGATTGATTTTATGGCCGGTTTTTTCATTCTCATCCTGGCCCCGGAGTTCTACCTGCCTCTGCGCAACCTGGGCAGCAGGTTTCATTCCCGGGTCTCGGCCATTGCAGCTGCGGAAAACATGATGCAACTAATGAGTCTTCCCCGGCGCCGGGATAACACCGGAACAACCATCCCCAGCTTCTCCCGGACCAGAATACGCTTTGAAAATGTAAGCTTTGGTTACGCTCAAGACCAAGAGGCCGTGCACAATCTCGATTTTATAACCCCGGCCCCTGGCCTGACCTGCCTCACCGGACCCAGCGGCAGCGGGAAAACTACGGTCCTGCGCCTTGTCCTGGGTCTTGTAACACCCCGGCAGGGCCAAATATATGTCAATGACGCGAACCTGTCGCATCTAAACAATGAAGCCTGGCTCAGGCATGCGGCCTATCTTCCCCAAAAGCCTCACCTGCTTGGCTTGAGCGTTCTGGAAAACATCAGACTGGGCAATGAAAACGCCTCTGCACAAGAGGTGTACCTGGCCGCCCAGAAGGCCGGCATCCACCAGGAGATTCTGGCCCTGCCCCATGGCTATGCAACCGTTCTGGGAGAAGACGGCCAGGACCTGTCCGGAGGCCAGCGCCAGAGGGTGGCCCTGGCCAGGGCCTTTGTCCGCCCCTGCCCCCTGGTGCTGGCTGATGAGCCTGGAGCCGGTCTGGACCGGAAAAACCGGAATATAATTCACGCCGCCCTGCTGGAAATGGCTGAAGAAAGAACAGTTATAATATGCACCCATGACCAGGATGTACTCCCCGGGGCGGACCTGGTAGTACAGCTGAAGGACATGCCCCCCGGGCAGGATATGGTGCAGCGGCCATGAAGGAGCTCGGCAGACTGCTGTCCATTATGCTGCCCCAGTGGAAATGGCTGCTTCTGGGTATGCTTTGCTCCTTAGTCACCCTCCTGGCCAACGCCGCCCTTTTGTCCCTGGCAGCCTGGTTTCTGGCCTGCATGGCCCTGGCCGGTATAACCGGAGTCCCCTTCAACTATCATCTGCCGGCCGGCGGCATCCGCACCCTGGCCATTGTGCGCACCGCGGGCAGGTATGCTGAAAGACTTTTTTCCCATGAAGCCACCTTCAGGCTCCTGGCCCACATGCGGGTCTGGTTTTTCAGCCGCCTGGAGCCCCTGGCCCCGGCCGGTCTGGCCGGCATACACAGTGGTGATGTCTTTTCGCGCATCAAGGCCGACATTGACCACTTAGACCAGTTTTACCTGCGCTTCGTCCTGCCCCTTTGCACTGCGGCTGCGGCCCTGCTGGCTGTATTTTTGTTTGCAGGATGGTTCAGCCCTGCCCTGGCCCTTTATCTTTGCTGTCTGTGGATTCTGGCCGGAGGTGTTTTGCCCCTGGTTCTTCTCAGGCAGGGAATGAGCATCGGCCAGGGACAGGTACAGTCTCTTTCCAGGATGCGCACCCTGGGGGTGGACCTCATCCGGGGCCTGGAAGAACTGGTGGTCCTGGGACAGACCAAGAGTATTCTTGATGAGCTGGATAAGGAAAACAAGATTCAGACCAGTATTCAGGCCAGGTATTCTAAGCTGGAGGCCTGGGCCGAAGGGGGCATGACCCTGTTTGTCGGGCTTTCAGTATGGGGCACCCTCATAATCGTCATCCCCCTGGTGCAGTCAGGAAAAATTTCCGGTGAAAATCTGCCCATGCTGGCGGTACTGGCCCTTCTAAGCTTTGAAGGAGTGCAGCAGCTTCCTTCGGCATTCAAGGCCTGGGGCAGAATCAGGGCCTCAGCCCGGAGGCTTTTCTCCATTATTGACCAGAACCCCCTGGTGCAGGACCCCCCTGAGGCCCTGCCTGCTCCTGAACAGTTCAGCATTGAATTTAGAGAGGTATCTTTTTCCTATCCCGGAAGAAGTAAGCAGGTGTTAAAATCCATGAGCTTTCAGGTCCGCTTTGGTGAAAAAGCAGGCATAACCGGCCCGTCAGGAGCCGGCAAAACCAGTATTTTCAATCTCCTGCTTCGTTTCTACCCCCTGCAGCAGGGACAGATACTTCTGGGCGGACGAAACATCCAGGATTACAGGGCCGAGGACGTGCGCTCCTGGACAGGGGTAGTGTCCCAGGAGTGTTTTCTGTTCAACTCCAGCATCAGAGAAAACCTGCTCCTGGCAAGCCCCCATGCCCGGGACAAAGACCTGTGGCAGGCCCTGGCCCGGGCCAGGCTGGAAGATTTTGTCGCTTCTCTGCCGGACTGCTTAGACACCCGGGTGGGGCAGGCGGGACTCAGGCTTTCCGGGGGTCAGGCCAGGCGGCTGTGCATCGCCCGGACACTGCTGAAAGATACGCCCATACTTCTGCTGGATGAACCTACAGAAGGCCTGGACAAAGATACTGAAGCAGCCCTCTGGGACACCCTGCAGGAGGTCATGGCCCAAAAGACGGTCATCCTCATCACCCACCGCAGCA
>Ga0207421_10005894_pt1 | contig 13535 bp, 14 predicted proteins | sample SodLakKL_010_SED_4_FD_187542 | JGI IMG/M metagenome (GOLD analysis project Ga0207421, IMG submission 187542) | Alkaline sediment microbial communities from Lake Tanatar, Kulunda Steppe, Russia - 8KL_010_SED (SPAdes) (version 2) | ecosystem: Environmental > Aquatic > Non-marine Saline and...
GTTGAAGATAAAACGTCAGGTTGTCTTGAGGAAATAGATTCGTTTAAGTTGTCAAGGTTACTGGCCCTACCAGCAGTTAACCTATCAGCAAGCGTATCAACAACACTTTTTATAGGACTGGTTAAATCATCTTGTATCTTTTTAAATAATGCCCAACTCAATTAAACCACCTCCGATACGGTTTCTTTAATATCTCCTGCTGTGGGGGTATCAAATTCTGTGACTGATTTGTTATGGATACCGAGTTCCACGCATTCTATTGTAATTGTTATATCTTCTGTTGTAGGGGTATCAAATTCAGTTACCTTGGTTAAAAACACGGTATCATCCGCGCTTTTATACATGGTTTCGGTAATATCCCCCGCTGTAGGGGTGTCGAATTCAGTTACTACATAATGTCCAGGGAAGGCGATTAATTCTCCGTGTTTTACAACATCTAATAAATGTTCATTCCACTTATTAAACTTTGTTGATGTGATGATACCATCCGTCCCATCATCATCAGCATAATTAATGTCCGTAGGCTTTAGCTTCCATTCCGCTTCACCTGCATGGTAAACATAATGATTTCTACTATCCAGCGTCATGGCAATCCAACCGTCTTCCGGTTCGGTGTAGGTGGTGTAGAGGTCGTCGTAGGTATTTACAGGGTCTTTCCTGTAAATATCATTTGTTAATTCATTCTTCGCATCGGTGATTTGATTGTTTACCCATTCCTCACTGGCCTTGCCTTCCACTGATTCGACAGCATTTTCCACATCAATAACAGCTTGGTCCAACTCAGGCTCCTTTAATTCCCACGCATCCTGTACATCAGTGGCAATCTTCATCGCACCCAGTGCACCTGTGTAAGGTTCTACTTCATCCTGTCCCAGTGCTTCATCCGCTTTAGTTTCTGCCTCATCAGCAGTAATAATGGCGGAGTCAGCTTTGCCATCTGCTCCGTTGGCTGTGATAATAGCGGAATCAGCTTTGGTGTCTGCATCATCAGCCGTGACAATCGCTCCGTCAGCTTTGGCATCAATCGCATCAATATCTGCATCCATTTCCGCAGCGGTTAAAAATCTCTTAATGGTAACCCCTGAAGAGAAAGCTCGCGCTGGCCCCAAATAACCTCTTGTTACGCCGGTAAAGTTATTGCCGTCCTTGCCGTTGTATTGAAAAACCTCATAATCATTGCCGTCGATGATGAGGGCCTTACCCGGCGCAGCGGGGAACTCGTCCATGTTGGCTGCTACTTCGATGGTGGTTACTTCATCATCAATGCCAGTCGCAAGCGTTGTCACATCGAGAGAGGCATCTTGAATCGATTCGATAACGGCCAGGTTGGTGTTTTCCACATCAACGATAAACTCGTTCACCTTGTTGGTGATGTCGAAGTTGTTCTGGTTGGCCTGGTCCGGGTCAATAATCTGACCCAGGGTAAAGTTGGGAAAGCTAAGCACTAAAGGGTTAATATTTATGCCCATCTATTTTTCACCTCTTCCCTCGCATTTCATAATCCCCGTTGAGCTGGTGTATCTTCATGCGTTGATTTATGTCGTCCTCTTCCAGCAGCACCCATTCCCCGTCCAGGTAGATGTAATGAGTCTTTTCTATGCTGTACGCAGGCGTGCCGGAATATCCTTCCTTCCACTCTTCTTCTATGGTGAGGGTGTCTTCCGTATTACTCTCTACGATGCGGTAGTATTCTTCCTCCCCATCGGTAATTTTTACCCTCGTACCGGCAAACTCATTTTCCACCCACGCTTTACCCGTATCCGTCAGGGTGTTATCCGTTGTTGATGTGGCCGTGCCGGAGCCTGTGCTATGCAGGACAAACACCACAACGCCGTGCACCCTGCCTTCCACAGTTTCCAAATCACCGTAATTATCCACAACCTCGTGAAGATAAAAGCCGTTGCTGAACTTGAAGCGTATATTTCTACCCCTCCTGCCAATCTGGAAGGGCAGGGATTCATTAATGATGCGGTTAACCCATCTTTCTCCCCACTTACTCTTACCCCACACGGAGAGGTTATTGGTAACCGTAACCCTTTCTTTAACCTCCTGGTAGTCAATCTCAAAGATAAGGTCGATAATGGATTCGTATTCGGGGAAGGTGTGCGCTACCACGAATACTTCCCGGAAGTGCTTGAAAGAGTTGGCATCGTCCATGTCAAAGTATTTACTATACCAGAGCGCTTTGTACGCCATACCGAAGTCCAAGTAATATTCCTTGCTGAAACAGGCCGTCTCGCCATCCACCCTGCCCCACATTAACTCATCATCCAGTACGTAGAAGGACGTGGCGTGAAAGTTGTCCCACATCGTCCAGGCCATGTGCCGGTAGGAATAAACCAGCACCTTCTCCCCTATAGAAACGTACCACCTGCCGTCATGGAAGGCTGAAGACGCCTCTGCCAGTTCCTCGTTGCTTGCTTCGATGGGCGCTTTGTCCAGCTTGACGTTGCGGGTGAGGACTTGCGTGCTGAGCTGTTTCTCATCGGCACGGGTGGTTCCCAGGGCGTAGGCTTCGCCGTCGCTGCCCAGGAAGAAGAGGTAGTTATGCGCGGTTACCGCTGCACCCTGGCTGGCGAAGCCGGTGTGCGTGTTTAACCTATGCAGGTAAAAAGGCTGCACTCCCATATCAGGGCGGTTGGTCTGCCCGAAGATAACATGCACATCATACTTCCTACCCACTACTACCGAGTTGTCGAATACAGCCAGCGCCATTATCCTGTCGCTGTTAGGTGGCAGTTGGATAGGCAGGGCGACGGGGTAGTAGTAGGGGTTGGAGACATCGCTGATGAACACGTTGTCGTCATCCTCATCAGCACCTGCCAGGTAGAGCCTGCCGTTGTGACTGGCTACGTACCTTACCCCACCGGGGACTACATTAGCCCCTTTGTAGGTATCCTCGACCTCATGCTCGCAGGGCTCGTACCAAACCTCGAAGTTGTCGTAATCCACCACCACCACACCTTCAGTATGTTCCGTGCCTAATGGAGTGAAGTTTTCGGGTGGTGAAACAATCTCTACCAACACATAGTCGTTGATGGCTGTACCTTCCACCTTGCGGTAGGTGCTATCTTCCTGGTGGAACCAGCCGTAAGCATAAAATTTATCCCCATCAGCAAAAACGTATTTGCCATCGTGATTTGTGCCGTGTGGCCTGCCCTGCAGGTCGGTAAGCACCACATCCTCGATATACATTTTATTCTCAGATGCCCTTATCAGCACGTTATTATCCTGGTAAGGTTTATACTCATCGATGAGGACAACCGCATCCCCACCTGGCATGGTTAAATTATCGAAATATGCCTGACCCTTTCTCTTCTCCATCAGCGTGTCATCAGCGAAATCCATGTTCAGCACATAGGATGCCTGGTTGTCCTCCAACTGGTCGCTGCGGTTGTTAAGCCCGCCCACAAAACTCTGCAAAGAGAAGACCTGGATTTTATTGGGAGGTGGTGTGTCCTGCTGGATATAGACCATAGCTTATTCCTCCTCCGCTTCGGGTAAGGAGTAAGGCGTGGACTTTATCCCCCAGTAGGGTTCCAAGTCTACGTATTCAACCTTATACTCATCGGTGATGGGATTGCCATCCTCATCAACAATAACAACTTCCCCATTCTCGATAGCTGTTTTCAACTCGTCCAACTTGACCTCGAACTCGTTCATATAGGTGCTGGCCTGATAATGCCTCTCGTCCTGGCCGAAACACCGGGAGGCGGCATAAACCGCCAGCAGGTGGCGGTATCTTTCGGGGATGAGGGTGGGCTCTGCTGAATCTGAAAGCAGGTGTTCCAAGCCCTGCAGCTGCGGGATAATCTGGGCGAACCTGTCGATGCCCTCGTTTAACCAGAGGTGGATATCCTCCCTGCGGAAGATGCTCTCCGTAAAATCCCTGGTCATAGAACGCACACGCTGTATAATCTTTAATCTATTCATCTAAGCACCACCTACTTCTTCTTCGTCTTTTTCGGTGCGGGTTTTTCCTCAATCTTCTGGTTGGTGTATGCTGTTTGATGCTGCTCTGCGTAAGCCTGCACCAGCCCGGAAAGTATCTGCGTGATGGCATCCAACCTGGTGATGATGGCATGTAAATAGCGTTCCTCGGCGTTGAGTGGTTCTTCCACTTTAACCCTCCTTAGTAAAAAGGGGTGGAAGCATTAGCACTCCACCCCCTACTCTTGCGTCTGTACTGCATTTACTTGGTTGCCAAGATGGTTACGATGTCGTTTTCAGCAAGTGAATCCACTTCGACAGTTACTTTTTTACCGTCAATATCCACTTTCAACCCTGTTGCGTCCACCTCATCATCAGCAGTTTGAATAACCTGTGCGATTGCACCGTTAACCTCATAAGGCAAATCGAATTCTACCTTATCAGCAGATGCCTCATCTCCAGTTGCTTTCTTGGTATGAATCTCTACCGGCATGTATCTATCGTAATGCATTGAAATTCCTCCTTTTAGTTGTTAAGCTTTTCCGTTAACTTATACTCCCCTGCTGCCTACCATGCCTCTCCAGTCGCTGACTCCGTAGCTGTAGCGCATATACCCTCTGTACTTGGCCACGAAGGAATCGAAATCTTCTTCCCACTTGAATTCCGGCCTGATGCGCCAGAAGAAGTTCAGCTCGTGCCGGCCACCGTCCTGCAGGAACCAGTGGGTATCGCTGCCCCCGGCAGCATCTCCCAGGTAGTCCATAACCTCTATCTGCAGTCCGTAACCGTTCAGGTACTGGTTGGTATCGTTCTTTTCCGTACCGGGCAGCTTCTCCGACTTGGTGGTGCGTATGGCAGTATCTTCCAGTGCAGGTGGTATGATGAGCTTGGTAGCTTTGAACTGGGCCAGGTTGCCTGCCTCATCGACTATCTCCCGCATCTTCTGCAGGGCTGCTTTAAGATTGGCCTCATTCAGCTCGCCGGTAGCCAGGTTGTCGCCAGTGCCGGTGCTGTCCAGTAAGGGGTGGTCGTCAGCGAAAAGGGGCTTGCCGTCGTAAATGTTGATGGTGTTGGTAGAGGCATCGAACCCTTCGATGAGAGGCTCCATAGCATCCTTTTCCACCTTGGCCCTACCCGACCTGGCCATCGCCTGGGGAAGTTTTTCCATCTGGCGGTACTGGTCGTCGTCGTACATTTCCCTGGTAACCATAAACCCTTGCGTGAACGCTTCGTGGGTGTATGTTCTTTCCAGACCGGGAGAGAGGGTCTTGTAATCCACCACATCAAGCTGGCTCTGTCTTTTCTCCCAATCCCCGAAAGCTCCCATGCCCCAGTCAAACTCCTGGGCTTTATCGGAAGTTTCCATGTTGTATATCTTGCTGTACTGCTCCGCTAACTCGTCGTAAGTCTCGAAAAATATCTTACGAAAACCCGGCTCTAAAAGCTTACCGAAATTTTCGCTATCATCCCTATCGCTTTCCGTATAATGATGTGAATTATCTACAGTGGGTTGTACAGGGGTGGCGAAAAGCTGTAGATTCATTCTCCTTTGTATATCTTCCATTTACAATTCCTCCTAAAATGTATTTAGTAGTCGGAGAGGAATTGTAGGTTGTCGTTTATGTTTTTTTTACTTCCCTCCGTCACGCCATTTAACGTATTCCGCATCAGTCATTTTCTGCTTTCTTGCTACACGCTGCTCCTGAGGAGTAATTTTAGGCCCTTCTTCCTGCTGGACCACCCCAGCATCGCTGGTGGTAATCGCCGTCTTCGTACCTTTTATCTCCTCTTCCACTTCCTTGCGCAGTTCCTGTTTCAACTTCTCCTTGTCCACTTCTTCGGGCTTGGAGTCTTTTGACTCGCCTTTGCGTGATTTGAAAAGGTGGTAGGCATCCTCCAGGTTGACCGTGTTCTTTTCGTGTGCCACCTGCAGCACCTCCCGCACCTCGAAGTCTTCGTACTTGTTCTGCAGCTTATCAATCTCCTGGGCGAGCATCATGTCGTACATTTTCTCTTCTAACTTTTGCACCTTCTGCTGTGCCGGGTCCAACTCCTGCGGCAGCTCCTTCGTCTGCAGGAGGTTTTGGGCCAGCTGCGGGTTGCTCTTGAGGTGCGTGTAAAGCTGTAGCGCCTCTTCGTTTTCCTTGTTCTTCCGGGAGAGTTCCTGGGTTTTTTTAGTGTAGTCCTGCTGTCGCAGGTAACCATTCTTTAACTCATCAAAGGGAACTTCTTGGCCATCGATGGTAATAGTTTGGGGTTCTTGCTCCTTGGTGGGCTGGTCTGCCTGTTCTTCGCCGGCAGAGGGTTGGTCTTGCGTAGGCGGTGTGCTTTCCTCTTCTGCAGTGGCAGGCGGCTGCTCAGTGGCCTGAGTCGCCTGTTCTGCTTCCTGTGCCTTCAATGCACGGTACTGGTCGATATTCAATTTACATCCTCCTCTGGAGTCCCCTTGTGGGGTTATTCCAAAATATTGTACCTCCTCTGGTCTGTTTTACCTTACCAAATCCATGATTTCCGGGTTGGTTTCCATGATGAGTGCCAGCTCATCATCAGTAAGTGCTTCCAAACCTTCCAGTATGTCATCGGGCATGGCTCCAATATTCTCCAACCTGGTCATCTCGTCTATATCTTCGCCTACCCTGTCCTCTTCGGAGTAGAGCTTTTCCGCCTCTGCGTAGCCTCTGTTATAAGCTTCCCGCTTGATGGCGTCTTCCTGCTCTTCTTTCTTATTCTCTTCTTCAATAGTATCATGCTCTTCTTTAAGCTGTAAAATTTGGTTGTTGACGTGCTCGATAGCCGAGGTAATTTCCTCGATGAGGGCGTATATCTGCTCATCATTCTGGTTGGATTCCTCTGCTACCTGCTGCAGACCCTGGTGCAGTTCTTGCAGACCCTGACCCAACTCCTCGATAGCCTGCTGTATCTCCGCCAAGTTGCTTCTGTTTTCCTTCATGCGCTGCAGGAGGGGTGATTTAATCTCCATCGGCAGGTATTCCACCACCGCTTCCCTGTCCACGATGGGCTGTCCGTCAGGCATGGTAGTCTGTGCCAGGCGTATCATCATGTCCAGCATCGCTCCCCTGTTCTTAGGCATGGTGGAGCCGGCAGTGATTTTGATGTCGTAATCGTACTGCAGCGCTGAGGAAGTAAAGCTCTTCATGTCATACTCCCCATCAGCGGTGGAGTTGATTATCCACCTGTCCTCTTTCCAGTACTGTTTCATCCTGTTAAACCATTTCCTGCCTATGCGGGCCAAACTCGCCTCCATCAAATCCACCTTCAACCTGATACGCACCTGCCCGGCCTCCTGTAAGGCCAGGATGCCCTGGGCGGTGTAAACCCCGGTAGCGGAATCACCCTTTAAGGTATTGAAGATGCCGCTTATCTGCTCGATGTCGGCCTTGTAGGTTTCCACTGCGGTGGGGATATACATGGGCATCTGTGGGGGCTGTTCCCTTCTTACCTCCGCGCCGGGGTTCTTCCTTATCACCAGTCCCGGCCTGGCGGTTATCTTGCCGTGAGGGATGCCGGCGTTCTTATCCACTATCCAGGGCATGTTGGCGGTAGACTTGGCGTTGTCTAAAATGGCGTTGTTGAGCTCATTCAGGTATTTCTGCGGAGAGAGGAGTTGGGCTACCTCACCCTCGCCCCAGAACTTGCCCGGTATGTCAAAATCCTTCATTAACTCAAAGGGGAACTGGCCGTCCTTGTAGGGGTTCTTCTTATCGTCCAACACAATCCCCAGCTCCGGGCAGAGGGTAATTACCCTGCCGTTGGGGTACTTGTTTTCCTTGCGCTTTTCCTCATCATTCTGTTCGTCTTCATAGTTCTTCGTCCACACTTCCAGGACGAGGACTTGGTTGTCCACCCTGGCGTTCTTGTCGTTGTCCTGCACCAACTCGGAGTAGTTGATGCTGCCACCTTGGAGCTGCTCGGCCTTTTCGGGATACTTACGCCGCAGCCGCACCACATTCTTGTAGCTGGCGTAGATGATGTATTCCGCATCGTCCACACTGGTGGCCAGGGGGTCGGGAAAGATGTTGAAGGGGTTAACGGGGATGGCTTTCACATTCTTGTCCTCGCTATCCCAGGGCAGGAAAAAGACTGCCGTGCCGAGGACGAGGCTGTTTATTAACTCCTTGGAGGTTTTGGTCTGCATTTCCTCCCTATCCCACTCGTAACTTAAAGCCTGCTGCAAGTCGCGGCTGAATTCCAAGCCTTCCGGACTGCGGGGCAGGGCCTCATACTTGGGGTTGTTGTCCAGCATGATGGGGCGGATGGTTTCGATGATGGAGTAGATGTAATTGCTAACCAAATCACTCCTGTACTCCGGCAAATTCTCGTGCTTGAAGTAATCGCCGTTGTAGGCGTCCATATACACCTGCCACTTCTTGGTATAAGGTGCTTTTTCAATCATGGCGTTTTTGAAATGGAAGTTCCACAAACTGGCCAGTTGCTGTTCATCGTATTTGTCCTGCTTTTTTGTGCCTTTCTTCTCGGCCAAAACACTACCTCCTTATAATCTTTACGTGGCGACTTCCAGTTTCTTATCCGCCTCGAAAAGAGAATCTATAACTTCTATCTGCTTTCCCCCTCGCTCATCGATGGGGATTTCGGGGATATAATCCTCCCCTTTACCCTCCAATAATAACTGTAACATAATAGCACTTGCCATTATAGTATCGTCGAAACAGCCCTCCTGGGCGTTGGTCTTGCCGTTGTCCTCGATGATGTAGGTGTACATCTCGCTAATGATAAGGTCGCTGTAAATGCCCAGGTGCATCTCCCGCACAAACTGGGCCAGCTTATCTATCATTAAGGGTTTACTTCTTACCGAAGTAGTCCAACCCAGCTTCTGGGTCAGCGTATCGGCTATCCTATCGTAGTTCTTGGTGTAGAATAGATTCCAGTACTCCTCCTGCTTGATGGTGGATAGGGTAGTCAGCCCGTGATTGTTATTCTCCACTCCCAGGTAAGCGTCATTGTAGTATTTGGCCAGCTTGATTAATTCCTTGCCGAATAAGTCCGCATCAATCTTGCCGTGCCAGAGAGCGACCACATCAAAGGAAGTACTATCACCGACAACTCCTGCAGAGTAGTCTCCCTTAACCAGCCCTTCAGCCACATCAGCACCGATACAGTAGAAAGTCTCCGGCTGCGGTTCCTGCCAGAGGGAGATATAACCCTTGTCGTCATCTATAAAAACCATCTTCCCGTTGTTATCGGGTTGCAAGTAACCCCTTCTCGGCTCCCTGGTAAGGGTCTGGTATTTCTTGAGGGTAGCCACGGAAAACTTGGGTCTGCCGGAAGAAATAAAAGCTTCCTCTGCGGTGGAGGGGTATTCCTGCATAAAGAGGTACTCATCCCCCTGGCACTTGTTGGCGATGGTATGCTTGCGCCAGTTGAGCTGCTCGTAGGTGAGGTTGAATTTATGCATCAACTCGTACTCGTAGGTGTGCACCATGTTGCCGCTGCTGTCTTTGGTGGTGGAGTGGATTTCACTTATAAACTGTTCCCTTTCAGAGTCGGTAAAGAACTTGCGGCTGTAGCCCTTATCGATAAACCAGGGCAGGAAGATGGGCGTAAATTCATTCTCACCCTTGACCGCCTTCTGCCACATCTCGTGGAAGAAATCACCCACCCCGTTAGCAGTGCTCTCCAATACCACCATCGTATTCTCCTCATCAGGAACAGACTGCATAAGTCCCAGCATGGTCGTCTTCGCATCGGGGAAAAAGGCCAACTCGGAGACGTGCAGGTTATGGATAGTATCACTCCTGCCTACTTCACCCGCACCGGCGGTGGCGATGGAAATGGCACTTCTAAGACCGGGGTTGTGAGCTTTTTTATTCTCATCGGTTTCAGGGTTCTCGAAGGAGAGCACCTTGCCGTTGCTGTACTTCTTCATCGGCCTTATCTCTTCCGGCAGGGATTCGTAGAAAAGCTTACTCATCTTGAAGAGGTTCTGGCTGGCCTTTTCCTCGTGGGCGATGATGAGGGAGTTTTTATTCTCCTTGGTAGCGGTATCCTGGAAGATTAACCCCTCGAAGAGGGTACTCATCCCCATCTGCCGCGCTTTGAGGACTAAGTAACGCTTGGGTTTGCCTTTCCTGTCGTCGCTGTTTATATAATCCATGACCGTATCCTGGCACTCGTTGATGCTGAAGGGGATTATCTTGGCCCGCTTATCCCTTATTTTAAGAAAATTCTCGATGTACCAACGCCTATCATGGCGCAGCTTGTGAAAAAAAAGCTCTTCTTTAGTCATCTTCTTGGTCATTATCTTCCTCCGCCTCTTCTACCATTTCGTACTGCCCGTCCTCTATTATTTCTTCCTCATCAAGGGTATTGTTGATGAGTTTCTGCATCTTTTCTTCCACTGTGGTTACCGTCTTATCCACCTTAATTTCCGTTTTCTGCTTGTGCCCGGCTCTATCCAAAATATCTTTCACCGCCTGCAGCGCCACCCCGTCGATGGGCGAGTTGGTAAGTTCCGCCAACCTGTTGATAGCCTGCACCGTCAGGGCTTTGAGTTGGGTGCTTACCATATCATGGGTGCTTTTCTGCATCTCCTGTATAACTTCCTGTACATCCCTCCTGCGCAGCCAGTTGTGGAGGGTGTTGGGGTGAACCTCCAGCAGCTGTGCCAACTTGGAGAGGCTGTACTGCCCGGTCATGTAGAGGTGAATAAAGCGTTGGGTTTTATGCGGCAGGGAAAGTATTAATTCCCCGGAGTTATCCTCATTTTGCATATCCGTAGAACCCATAACTCTCTCCTTTCCGCAGGTACTGGTTGTACTCACTGCGTAACATCTTGTCCACTATCCTGTCCAAATCATCTATCTTCTGTACTTCCATAATATCCTCGTATTCGTCTATGCATAATTTCTCCTTGATATACAGCACATCAGCAAAAAATTTCAACAACGCCTTATCCAGCATCTCTTCTCCACCTTTTGTTTATTTGTGTACATAAAAAAAACCGCCGCAGGCGTTCCGCAGTATGCGGCAGACGTCAGTCGGCGATTTCGATGGGGTGCAGGTCGTATCTGGTTTCTACTCCGACGTGTGGGAGGTTGCTAATACCTTCTTCCAGGATGCCAGCTCTGGATGGTGGCCTTTCTTGTTGCGGCTGAGTGGACGCTAACTCTTCTTTCAACTTCATAATTCTGTCGTCAAACTCGGCCTCCCTTTCCTGCCTATGTTCCTCATAAGCCGATAGGGTGTTTGAGTGTCCATGCGCATTTTCGTCAGGATAAGGCGCAACCTCTCTGTCCATGTCTGTAATAAAAGTTGTCTCTACAATCGCTTTTAAGATTTTACGGAGAAAGGTGAGATTTACAATAAGATTGGCAATTAATGCCAGAATTATAAGATACAGTAAAATCGCCAAATCAGGCAACCCCCTAAAAAGAAAATTCTTCTCATCAAGAGAAGACTTTTTTAGGCTGGTCTCTGTAGTACTTCTAAGTACTTCACATCAAGAAAAGAGTACTTAGCTGTATTACAGCTTTTTGATTTGGTTTTGGTTTTATCCCTTGAAAGTTCCGTTAGGAACTTTCGAACCCCGAAGGGGTTCCCTCTTAGATATACTTCATAGTACTTCGTAGTACACTGAAGTACTGTTCTTATTTTAACATATATACATATCAAAAGTCAATACCTTTTACCTAAAAAATCCTAAAAAAAGTTCTTAAATTTTCTTAACAATATTGGAAATATTTACAGTCCTATAATGAATTTTATGTAAACCATATTTTTCCTTTGATGAGGAAGATTTTTCCCTCTCAACCCCTCTCCCTCCTTGAGCGTTGAAAGCGTTTTTCAGCACATCACCAAAAAAGGGGTAAAATAGCCCTTCTATTTTATGGGTAAAGTCAGTACGTCAAACTTGTATTTGCTCCCGTTTGCTTATTTTTACACCCCTCTTTGTTTTTATGGTTTTTCTTCTCTTAAATTCTTAGAAAGCAGAAATTTTTGCTTCTCTTTATAATCTCTGTATAGTCTCTGGTAATGTTGTTCGATTTTGGGTACGTCCATAACCCCATTTTGGGTACATCCATAACCTCATTTTGGGTACACCATATACCCATTTTGGGTACATCGAGTGAATAGCGTTATTTACGTGTCTGATGAGTTTTTCAACCTCTCTCTCACATCACGAAAACTGGCAGGGGAAACGGGGATGTCTTTTGTAGTAACAGATTCTTCTAATTTTTCTACTTCCTCGTAGTTAATCCTATACCACAGCGTCTTATCCAGTTTGAATTTGTTGTAGTTGGCGGTGATGAGGAGGTTATTATTTTTCAAGTTAGTAAGCGCCCTGTGAATGGTGTTCTTACTCCAGAAGGGAAACTGTTCCATCCAGGACGTTATGGAATTGTACATCCAGTACTCCCCATCACGGTAATTCTTACCTGCTTTTTTATTAAGCACAAGCCAGTAGTTAATCTGTTGTAGAATAATAGCCTCATTAAGCCCTATCTTAACAGCTAATACGGGGTCGACGACTAACGGTTGACTGTCGAAGAGAAGTTTGCTCATCACTGCACCTCTTTTTGTTTGAATATTTTCCTCCACCAGGGAGTAGGGGTGGCCCTCCTATCCTTATACTCCTCTGTTAGCTGTTTTTGCTGGTCGAGGTGGTTTTTAAGGCTGGTTACCTCCTCATGTAAGAGGGAAATTTCTTCATACAGCGGCTTGGTTACCTCCTGGGTTACCTCCCACATCAACTCCTTTATTTCCTCCTTGTCCATGTGCCTTTCAACGGGCAATGCATCCACAACTTCACGGGAAGAATAGAGGTCATCCTCTCTTATATAGTACATTTCCCCGTATGGCCCGTTCAATTTCTCTGCCGGTAGCTTTCCTTTCTTGATGTGCCGGCGTATGGTCTGTTTATTGCACTTCATAATCTCCGCTGCCTGGCCAATAGTTAGATATTTACCTTCATACTCCTCTTCAGTCAACGCTATACACCTCCTTTATACCTCTAAATACCCTCTTCCAGCTGTAAATATTCCATATTGATGGGTGAATTCCTGCAAAATGGGAGTAATATTCTTACTATTAATCCATTATACAGCTAATAAAGGGGCAGGTAAAGGACGTTGCGGCACGTTGCTGAGGGATGAAGAGGGCATATTTACGCAGACGGAAGGAATCTATTACTCAGCGCCGAACAGCGTGAGGCTCATTGTCTCCCACTTTGCCCTCCTCCGGGGGTGTTGGGGGTGCGTGGTGTGACGTGGCACATGAAAGCTGGACGTTGCTCGACGTTGCTGAACGTGCAACCCCCTAAAGAGTGTGATGAGGAGCGTGTGGGAAGGGATTGTCTCTTCCATCCCCACGTTCAGCAACGTATCACAACATACAACAACAACACTCAACACGCATGAACACATTATACATACAGTATACACCTCATCGCTGGACACACACACCACGTCTGGTATCTGCTGTTGTTGATACGGGTTCCGTCTCTCTCTCCACCTCTTAATCTTTTACTATGCTCGCTTCACAATGTCAAGCAAATGCACCTTGACATTCTTCACTCGCATAGTCTTCCATCCCTATTGTTTTTTTTAAATACAAAATACAAAGGAGTG
>Ga0207421_10005895_pt1 | contig 13533 bp, 13 predicted proteins | sample SodLakKL_010_SED_4_FD_187542 | JGI IMG/M metagenome (GOLD analysis project Ga0207421, IMG submission 187542) | Alkaline sediment microbial communities from Lake Tanatar, Kulunda Steppe, Russia - 8KL_010_SED (SPAdes) (version 2) | ecosystem: Environmental > Aquatic > Non-marine Saline and...
CTAGGAACTACCGCGTATACCGGTCGGGTGACTGTCCGGTTACGCTCGTGGTTAGCAGCCAGAGCAACCCCTGATCATCACGGAGCCAAGCAAGCGGTCATGACAATGCCGACCCCCGATTCCTCAGATTGCCCCGGTGCCAGGGTGAAGCCTGACTCGGGTGATCGTCGATGACCAACCAGCACAGGGCTGGGGGCAATGCCTCGGCTGGCGCACCGGTTCTCGGGCGTCATGTCTGCGGCAACCTCGAACAGGCGATCGGCTACGAGTGGCTGGTCACCAATGGACTGGGGGGATTCGCCGCGGGAACCGTCTGCACGGCCCGGATCCGCCGCTATCACGGTCTGCTGGTTGCCGCGCTGGCACCACCCGTCGCCCGGACCCTGATGGTCGCCGCTCTCGACGTCACCGCCCGCTACGGACCGGACCAGTTCCCGCTCGCGACGCACGAGTTTGGTGACGGCACCATCGCGCCCGAGGGTTACCTCTCTCTCGAATCGTTTCACCTGGATCGTGGCCTTCCGGTCTGGCGCCACGCGATGGCCGACGCGCTCCTCGAAAGGCGCGTGCTGATGCGCCCGGGACGAAATGAAACGCAGGTCCATATCGAGGTTCTGCGAGCCAGCGAGCCCCTGCACCTGGAACTCACGCCGCTGTGTACCTACCGTGACCACCATGGCCGCACACAGGGTGGCTGGGATCCCGCTCTGCGGGAAACCCCCGATGGCTGCGAGATCGAGGCCTTCCCCAGCGCCCTGCCCTATCGGCTGATCTGTGCCGGAGCACGCTTCGAGAAGGATCCCGACTGGTACTGGAACTTCAGATACCGCGCCGAGAGCGCGCGCGGCCTGGACGATATCGAGGATCTGTACCGCCCCGGCCGCTTCCTGCTCAGCCTCGAGCCGGGAGCCAGTGCAACCATCGTGCTGAGCGCGGAGCAGGAAGATCCAGCGCCATTCGCGGACTTGCGCAGGGACGTCGAACGGCGCGCGGCGCAACGGCTGGACGTGCTCCCCTGCGATGCCCCGCCCGCGGTGCAGCAACTGACGCTGGCCGCGGATCAGTTCATTGTCGAGCGCGGTCAGGTGTCGGACGCGGCGGGTAAGTCGGTGATCGCCGGCTACCCCTGGTTCGGCGACTGGGGCCGCGACACGATGATTGCGCTACCCGGGCTGACCCTCTCCACCCGCCGCTTTTCCGTCGCTGCCGCGATCCTGCGCACCTATGCCGGTTACGTCAGTGAAGGCATGTTGCCAAACCGCTTCCCCGACGGCACCGAGGCCCCGGAATACAACACCGTGGACGCGACCCTGTGGTTCTTTCACGCCCTGGATACCTACACCCGCTACAGCGGCGACCCATCGCTTGCCCACGAACTCTACCCGGTACTCGCGGACATCATCGCCTGGCACCGTCGCGGGACACGCTACGACATCCATGTGGATACTACCGATGGATTGCTGACTGCAGGCACGCAAGGTGTGCAGCTGACCTGGATGGACGCAAAGGTCGATGACTGGGTCGTGACGCCGCGCATCGGCAAGTGCGTGGAGATCAACGCCCTCTGGTACAACGCGCTGCGCGTGATGGAGACACTGGCCGGAGAACTGCATCAGGACAGTGCGGCCGCCGAGTACCAAAAGGCCGCCGACCGGGCCAGACAGGGCTTTCAGCGTTTCTGGAATCCGTCCCGGTCCGCACTTTACGACGTGATCGACGGACCCGAGGGCGAAGCGGGTCCCGACGGAAACCGACGTGACGATCGCCTGCGTCCCAACCAGATCTTCGCGGTCTCGCTCCCGCACAGCCCGCTGGACGCGAGCCGGCAGCAGGCCGTGGTCGACGTCTGCGCGCGCGAACTGCTGACCTCGCACGGGTTGCGCAGTCTCGGACGCCGCGAGCCGGGCTATCGGCCGCGTTATCGGGGAGAACGCCGGGAACGCGACGGCGCCTATCACCAGGGCACGGTCTGGGCCTGGCTAATCGGCCCCTTCGTCGATGCGCATTACCGGGTCCATGGCGATGCCGCTGCGGCCCGGTCCTTCCTCGAGCCACTGATCCTGCACCTGCAGGACGGCTGCCTGGGCACCCTCGGCGAGATCTTCGATGGCGACCCGCCGTTTTCCGCACGCGGCTGTTTCGCCCAGGCATGGAGTGTGGCCGAGGTGCTACGGGCCTGGCTGGTACTCCATGGCCGTGGGGCGAACCACGGGTCCGACCTCTGAGAGGGGCAACCACATGACCAGGAACAAATCCGAAACAGAGACCGAATCCCGCCGTCAGCCAGCAGACGCGGAACGGGCGCGACTTGCGGCGCGGGACGCGGGTACGGCCGCATGGGACCGCTGGGGCCCCTATCTGTCCGAGCGTCAGTGGGGCACCGTGCGCGAGGACTACAGCGCGACCGGGGAGGCCTGGGATTATTTCAGCCACGATCAGGCGCGCAGCCGTGCCTATCGCTGGGGCGAGGACGGTATCGCCGGCATCAGTGACGTGCGGCAGCGTCTGTGCCTGGCGATCGCGCTCTGGAACGGCCACGACCCGATTCTGAAGGAACGCCTGTTCGGCCTGACCAATGGTGAGGGCAACCACGGGGAGGACGTGAAGGAGCTCTACTACTATCTGGACGCCACACCGAGCCATTCCTACCTGAAGATGCTGTACAAGTATCCGCAGGCGGCATTTCCCTATGCCGACCTCGTTGCGGAAAACGCCCGCCGCGGCAAGGAGCAGCCCGAGTACGAGCTGCTGGATACCGGCATCCTCGATGACGACCGCTATTTCGACGTCTTTGTCGAGTATGCCAGAGCCGACGTTGACGACGTCCTGATGCAGGTCACCGCGTGCAACCGGGGCCCCGAAGCCGCGCCACTGCACGTCCTGCCGCAGCTCTGGTTCCGCAACACCTGGGCCTGGGGCCACGACCCGACCCGGCCGAGGCTCTCCGCGGACGAGCGTGGCTGCATCGTGGTCGAGCATGAAGGGCTGAGCGGATACCACTGCCATGCCGACGGCGAGCCGGATCTGCTCTTCTGCGAAAACGACACCAACGTGCGGCGCCTCTACGGAATGCAGGATTCCGGTCATTTCAAGGACGCCTTCCACGACCACGTCGTCGGTGGCAACCGGCGTGCGGTGAACCCGCTGCAGAATGGCACCAAGGCCGCCGCACACTATGTCTTCAACGTTCCGGCCGGGGGCCAGGCGATCGTGCGGATGCGCCTCGCCAGAGGCCGGAATCCCCAACCCTTTTCCGACTTCGACGCGCTGCTGACCCGGCGCCGTGAAGAGACGGATGTCTTCTACGCGCTCGTCCAGTCGGATCTGCCCGATGCCGAAGCCCGGATGATCCACCGCCAGGCGCTGGCCGGCATGATCTGGGGCAAGCAGTTCTATTACCTCGACATCCCGCAGTGGCTGAACGGCGATCCGGGCATGCCGCCTCCGCCGGGGGAGCGGCGACATGGGCGCAATCACGAATGGTTTAACCTGAACAATGCCGATGTCATCTCCATGCCGGACAAATGGGAGTATCCGTGGTACGCGGCCTGGGACCTGGCCTTCCACTGCGTCGCCCTGTCCATCGTCGATCCGGCCTTTGCGAAGAACCAGCTGCTGCTGATGACCCGCGTCTGGTACATGCACCCCAATGGCCAGATACCGGCCTACGAGTGGGCCTTCGGCGACGTCAACCCGCCGGTGCACGCCTGGGCGGTCTGGGAAGTCTACAGGCGCGAGCGGGATGCCAATGGCGGCGCCGGAGACCTGGACTTCCTGGAGCGCGAACTGCACAAGCTGATCGTCAATTTCACCTGGTGGGTGAACCGCAAGGACGCCGACGGCAACAACGTCTTCCAGGGCGGTTTTCTGGGCCTGGACAATATCGGCGTTTTCGATCGCAGCGCAGCCCTGCCCACCGGTGGCCACATCAACCAGGCCGATGGCACCAGCTGGATGGCGATGTACTGCCTGAACCTCATGCGCATCGCGCTGGAGCTGGCACAGTACAACCACACCTACGAGGACATCGCCACGAAGTTCTTTGAACACTTCCTGCACATCGCTGCGGCGATGAACAACATCGGGGATCACGGGGTCGGCCTGTGGGACGAGGAGGATCAGTTCTTTTATGACGTCCTGCGTTTTCCCGACGGCTCGCTGCTGCCGCTCAAGGTTCGTTCCATGGTCGGACTGATACCGCTGTGTGCGGTCGAGATCATCGAACCCGAACTGCTCGAACAACTCCCCGACTTCAAGCGTCGCCTGGAGTGGTTTTTGAACTACCGGCCGGACCTGGCCGCGCTGGTCTCGCACTGGACCGAACCGGGACGGGGCGACCGGAGGCTGCTCTCCCTGTTGCGGGGCCATCGCATGAAGCGGTTGCTCAGACGCATGCTCGATGAATCGGAATTCCTGTCCGACCACGGCGTCCGATCACTCTCGCGTGCGCACCGGGACCAGCCCTACGTCTTCTCCTGCATGCATTCTCCGGTGTCCGTCCAATACGAACCCGGCGAATCCGAGGCCGCGCTGTTCGGTGGCAACTCGAACTGGCGCGGCCCGATCTGGTTTCCGGTCAATTACCTGCTGATCACCTCGCTGCGCCGCTTCGCGGAATACTATGGCCCCGACTTCCGGATCGAGTACCCCACTGGCTCCGGCGAGTTCCTCTCGATCGGCCGGATCGCCGATGCGCTGACCGGGCGTCTGACCCGACTCTTCCGCGTTGACAGCCAGGGCCGTCGGCCGCTCTTCGGTGCCCGGGAGAAGTTTCAAAGTGACCCGCACTTCCGCGATTACCTGCTCTTCTACGAACATTTCCACGGCGACACCGGGCGCGGCCTCGGTGCCTCCCATCAGACCGGCTGGACCGGTCTGATCGCGAACCTGCTGCAGCCCTGCCGGCACGCCTGAACCCGAACAGGGGTCGAGAATATCCTTGACTCGACAAATGCAACGGCGCGTCACTCCCAGCCGTGGCGGTAGAGGATGTACAGCGCCGGAAGCAGGATGAACACCATGAAGCCGCCGACCATGATCAGCGCATAGCTTTCGGTTCTGAACAAGGCCTGCACCAGGTTACCGCTGTTGGCGGCGACAACCAGGCTGGAGGCGCTGGAAACACAGAACGGCACGACGAAAAAGGCCACGACGTTACCGATGTGATCGCGGATGTAGAGGGCGCGTTGTTTCAGTGATCGGTGCGTTCCGCTGCGGCTGCGTATCTGAAAGGCGTTGATGTTCAACCCGAGGCCCACGAAAAGGGCGATGATCAGGGCGTTCATGAATACCTCCGTGAGCGCGGGGGTACTCAACGCAACGATGTATTTCGCTACGAGATAGATCCAGGTCAGGAAATAGATCAGAGACAGGAGCCGTCCGAGGTCGATGCGGGTCAGGGCTTTCGCTTGGTTCATACCGGCCATCCTCCTGAAGCCGGACGACGCGGCTGCAACAGCTCGGCGACCAGGCCACTCCAACCGGCTTGCCGTCGAACAGGACCACCGATGCATCGAGCAGTCGCCAGGCCTTGTCGCGTACAGAATTCGTCATGGGTTCCCGTGCCTCCGGCAAGCTAATACACCGTCCGACCCGCCCCGGTTCGAAACCGGGGCCAGGTCAGCACGGTCTGTCCGGTCAGCCGGAGACGCCCACCTCGTACCAGGGGGTGGGGTTGATCGGGCAGCGATAGCGGAAGCCTTCACTGGTGATCTCCACGCGCGTCGACTTCGTCTCGCCCGGGTCCAGCGGGAACACCACGAGCTGCTCATGGGTCTCCGCGGACTGCACCTGGAATCCGGCGGCCTTGCCCGCCTTGTTCGTGACCACGAACTCGTAGGTGCCCGGCTGCAGGCCCATCAGGGTCTCCTCCGCGGCGAAGTAACCGTTGTACTGGTCGAGATGAATCGTGGTCACGCCGTCCACGGTCTTGGGCGTGTCAGCGTGGGCTACGCCCGCCAGCGCAAGGGCCAGAATGCCCAGGGCCAGCAGTCGAATGATCGGATTGTTCATGATTGATCTCCTCGAATTGAAAAAGTTGGCATTCAGTTACTCTCAGGCGCTACGTGTCATGGCTTCCTCCTCTTGAAAATGCGGTCGCCTCACGGCCTGCAGGCGCCCTCGTTGCCGGCCAGCGCGCGCCAGCGATGGCCGTTTCTTTCCAGTAGGCGGTCCGCGGCCGCAGGTCCCTCGCCGCCGGCAGGATAAGAGTCCGGCGGATCGGACGATGCCGCCGCCCAGGCCTCCTCGATGGGCGTAATCACGCACCATTGGGCCTCGACTGATTCCCGAGACTGGACCTGTCGAGGACCGCGGACAGCCGCTCGTGGGTCTCCGCCTGCAGAAAATCCCCCTGAAGCCAGGAAATGCGCTGGGCGAAACCGGCCCAGCCGGCATCATTTTCCACGGCCTCGTGGAGCAGGGCGCGATAGTCCGCGTCGCCCATCTTCTCGATCCCTAGTCCGAGGATCTGTAATGCCGGCGGCAGATGGCCGGAACGCACCAGTTCGAAAAGTGCAGGGATCAGCTTGCGGCGCGCCAGGTCCCCGGCGCCGCCGAAGATCACCAGCATGCAGGGTTCCACATCCGGCTGAACGGCGGCATCCGTCATTGCGAGGGAGTCTTCCCCGGTATCCTGAAACGACTGCATTCCCCTGCTGTCCATCACTGCACTCCACGTGAACCTGGTGAACAGTTAAACAGCCGCGAACGGGCGCAAACATACGTGGGAATCCGTAGCGCCGGCCGATGGCCAGGCGGGCCGGGCCCTGATTCGTGATGACGGACCGGATACGAGCGCAGGCCGAAGGCCTTGATAATGGGCGCATTGCTCTGGGCGAGCATCTCACCCTCGTGCTCGAAGTCCTCCGGGATCACGCTCAGTCCGGGGCCATCCGACCACGGGGACCGACCACCGGGGCAGATTTATGGATCGGTCCCCGTCCCTTCCCGCTTCCCCGCCCTTGCCCGCCTTTCATGGATTCGTCCCCTGTTCCTCCTGTCCCCCAATCCAGCCGGGCAAGGCGGCAAAGAGGTCCTGAAAACTCTCCCGGAGGGCGCGGTTGGCGGCGTCGACGGCGGGATTGCTCGTTCAATGGGCACTGGTGAAACCGGAAACGCTGCACGCGGGGCGCCAGCGTGTCAGAGACGGCGCCGGAGCGCGTCCAGGCTGAGCATGTTGTCCGACTCCCGCAGCAGAAACAGCGCCACGCAGGCGGCGAGCATGGGCCAGGCGGCAAAGAACAGCAGATTGTCGAAGGCGGCAAGATACTGAGGCCAGGAGGAGAAGGTCGAGATCGCATGCATCGCCAGCACCAGTCCATAGGTCCACGTCCGGAACAGGCCGGCGACGAAGCCCAGCACCACGACGAGTTGCACCACCCCGATCGCGGCCAGGGCACCCGCGCCGAGCCCCTCCAGATGGTAGAAGTGTTCGAAGACCCGAGACGCGTGGTCCGGCGCCACGAACTTGTCGAGCGTCCAGAAGAACATCACGACGAACACGCCGAGCCGCAGCAGCAGCAGCGATAACTCCAGACGTTTTTCCTGTCCCATGGTTCTTGCTCCCCGTTGGTATTGCGCTGAGATTCACTGAATCATCGACGCCCAACGCGCGGGGTGCACTACGTATTACCCGATGCCGCACCACGTGCTGACCTCCGGCATGGCCCACTCCTCAGTGATCTGCCTGTCACGTCGTTTTTGGCACCGAAAATGGGCCTCTAAGGCCCAAAAACACCCCGAATTGGGGCCATAATCATTTGCGAACAATGGGTTGCGCTGGTCCGACCCCGAAATCGGGGGTGCGTAGTTACCCGGATGGGCGTGGGGGTGAGCAAAAGCTACTCTGGAAATGACAGTTGAAGTGCCGCCAGGCGCTTCGCCTCTTTCAGGCTGTCTCATCGTTATTCAAGGAGGTTGCATCTTATGTCTGAAGAAACTGCTGATCTGGTATTGATCATGATCACTGGCCCGGAAAACAAGCGGCGCTTGCCGTCCGCCTTCTTTCTGGCGGCAACGGCTGCGGCCGCCGAGCAGAACGTGATCATGTATTTCACCGGCCCCGCGACCGAACTGCTGAAGACGGGCGCGGCCGAGAACATCTATCCGCTGGACGGCGGAAAGAGCGTGGCGGACTTCATGAAGAACGCGATCGACAACGGCGTACAGATGATTGGCTGCCGCCAGTCCCTGGAACTCAACGAGATGAGCGAGTCCGATCTCGCCTTTCAGGACATGCCGCTGCTGACGCCGTCACAGGCCCTGCCCTCGCTGGGAAGCGCCGGCAAGGTGCTGACCTGGTAGCGGCAGTCCTCCGACCCTGTGCCATCCCTTGGCCAGGGTCGCTCCGCCGCGTGGGTTGCATGTGCCGAATGCGCGCAACCCGCTCCCGTGGGCCTGTTGCGATATGATCGACGGCGAAATCGCTCATCCGTGACATGGAGTAACCGATAGGCGCGCCACGAACCACCGCCAAAAATAACAGCCCCCTCCCCCGCATGCGGGGGAGGGTTGGGGAGGGGGTACGACGGACATGACGATCTTCGCTTCAGTACTGCGCAGGAACATCCGCAGGGGCACCCTGGAACTGATCGAACCGGCCGGCTCTCGCGAGGTCTTTGGCGAAGGTCCGCCGCGTGTCGTGTGGCGCTTCCATAACCGCCGCGCGATGGCCCGCATCGCAATCGATCCGGAATTCATGCTGGGTCAGTCCTACATGGACGGCGCCTGGGACCTGGAGTACGGCAGCCTCACCGATCTGCTGCAGGTGCTCACGACCAATTTCCGCCAGCCGTCGGATCGGCCCCGCTGGCAGCGCCGGCTCCTCCGGTGGGCGCAGCCACTGCAGCAGTGGAACCGAATTGCAACGAGCCGGCGCAACGTGGCCACCCACTACGATCTGGACGAAACGCTGTTCAGGGCCTGCCTGGATCAGGAGTTGAACTACTCCTGCGCCTACTTCGAGTCGCCCGGCATCTCGCTGGAGGAGGCCCAGCAGGCGAAGTGCGCGCACATTGGCCGCAAGCTGCTGCTTGAGCCGGGTCAGAGTGTGCTGGACATCGGCTGCGGCTGGGGGAGCCTGGCTCTGCACCTGACCGAACACTACGACGTGTCGGTCACCGGGCTGACACTGTCCACCGAGCAGAAGCGTGTGGCCGAGGAGCGGATTCAGCAGCGCGGATTCAAGGGCAGGGTGCGCATCCTGCTGCAGGACTACCGTGAACACGCGGACACCTACGACCGGGTGGTGAGCGTCGGCATGTTCGAGCACGTCGGTGTTCCGTACTACCCGCAATTCTTCGAGACCGTACGGGAGCGACTGAAGCCGGGCGGCGTGGCCCTGATCCACACCATCGGCCGCTCCGGCCCACCCAGCATCACCAACGCGTGGATCCGGCGCTACATCTTCCCCGGCGGGTACATCCCCGCGCTGTCCGAGATCGCGCCGGCCGTCGAGCCGACGGCGCTCGTGATGACCGACGTCGAGACCCTGCGCGAGCATTACGCGAATACCCTCGCGGCCTGGCAGGAACGCTTCCAGGCCCAGCGGGAGCGCTTCGCCGGGGAGAAGGGCGAGCGCTTCTGCCGCATGTGGGAGTTCTACCTCGCCGCCTCCGAGACCGCGTTCCGGCACCGCGGGATGGTGGTGTTCCAGATCCAGCTTCAGAAAGGCACCGAGACGGTAGTCCCCGTCACCCGGTCGTACCTGTACCCCTCCGGCGCGAAGGGGCCGCCCGAGCCGGACCGCCCCTGACATTGCCCCTGATGCCACCGCGGTGTGGTGGGCTGCCATAGCACCCCCAGCCCCGCAGGGTATGCCAAGCGCAGCGGGCCCACCATACCTGTTTCAAACTTGCCCAACGCAGCGCCGGCGCTTCTGGCGAAGCGATCTGTTACCGAACTTTCCGCGTGGCCCACTAAGTGTTACTGCGTAGGGTTCCAGCGCAAGCCGGATGCTTTACTTCTGTCCAGGCCGTGGACAACCGTGCCGGGGAATCGCGGGCCCCGGAGATGGGCAACAGAGACATGAAGGCGGGCGCAGGACCTCAAGCGACCGGTCGTGCCGGAAGGCGAACAACGGAGGGCACTGCAGCGAGAGGATCGCGCCGAAACGACCCCGGCGCCCGGCGGCTTCATCAGCGAACAATTGGCAGGAGGATGCAGAGATGCTGGATATGAACGTTTCGCGCCGGTGGATCTTGCGCGGCGCCGTCGGACTCGGGGGCATGGCCATCGTCGGATGCACGGGAACCCGACAGCGGGCCCTTACCGCGGAACCCCGCTTCCCGGTCATGGACGGGCAGCGGCATGCGCCGCTCACGCTCGATGTCTACGCCGGCGACCTGAAGCAGACCAACGTGGGGCTCGACGACATTCCCCGCGTAGAGGATCCGGACTTCACCAGCGCCAGCGAGGCCGATGCCTGGCTCGATGACGGAGACATTGTCTTCGGCTTCGTTCACAACGGCGATGTACGAGCCTACCCGCAGCGAATTCTGGTCTGGCACGAGGTCGTGAACGACGAGGTCGGGGGTCTGCCGGTGGCCATCACCTATTGCCCGATGGTCGGCGACATCCTCGCGATCGAGCGCGGGTCCGAGGTGTTCCGGGTCTCCGGCAAGCTGGTGAACAGCAACCTCACGGTCGCCGATTCCTCCAGCCTGTCCTACTTCCCGCAGATGCTGGGCGTGGGCGTCGAGGGCGCGCACTATGGCCGGGCCTTCATCGAACGGCCGATTGTCTGGACCACCTGGGGCCAGTGGCGGGCCCTGCACCCGGAGACACGGGTGATGGCGCAGCCGACCGAGTTCGGGCGCGATTACAACCGCGACCCCTACGGCAGCTACAACCCGGTCTCCGGCTACTACGCGGAGAACGAGCCCCCGATGTTCCCGCCGCTGAACAGCGATGACCGCGCCGCGCCGAAGGCCATCTTCATCGGAGCCCGGACGCCCGACCGGGCGGTGGCCTTCAGCCTGGACCGTTTGCGGCAGGAAGGTCGCCTGGAGACCGCGGCGCGCGGCGAGACCTTCACCGCCCTCTACGATCCGGCGCTGGACACGGGCTACGTCTACCGGGGCAGCATGTCCCGTACGCCGAGCCTGTCTGGCGGCTTTCCGGATCGAATCGCCAGCGGCGCGATCGACGGAACCCAACCCGTGAACGGCTTCCCGGCCAACTGGTTCGCCTGGGCCGGCTACTACCCGGACGTCGCCGCGGTCATCTGAACCCGCCCGCACAACCGCCCGACCCCACCCCCGGCGACGAAAACCCCTCCCCCGCTTGCGGGGGAGGGTTGGGGTGGGGGCCCGGCGTCAGGCCGACCCTCACCGCCTGCCCCTCACCCTCCGGCCACAGCCTCATCGGAAACCGCCTCACCCCCCGGCGGCTCCACGTTCTCGAATACCTCATCAAACGGAACCGACACCGCCAGCGCCGGGAACTCGCAATCCCCGCAACCGGGCAGGTACTCGTGGAAGAGCCAGTCACCGTCCGCCTGGCGCCGGAACACTTCGACCCGACGCGCCGGGATATCCACCAGCACATATTCCTGCAAGGATCCGAGCGTTCGATACGCAGCAAACTTGTCGCCACGATCGAAGGCCGCGGTCGAGTCCGCGAGCACCTCCACGATCAGCACCGGCCGGGACAGGAACAGCGTGGCCGCGTGATCGCCTGGATCGCAGGACACCATCACATCGGGGTAGAAGAAGGCGTCGGCCGCCTCCACCTGCAGCTTCAGGTCTGCTACATAGGCCTGGCAAGGCCCGCCTCGCAGGCGCTGTTTAAGGGCAGCCGCAAGATTCAGCGCAACGACGACGTGCTCCCGCCGCGCCCCGACCATCGCGAATACCTCCCCGCGCAGGTACTCGTGCTTGTGCTCCTGCTGCGCCTCCCACTCGAGAAAGGCATCGGCATCGAAACGCAACTCTGGTGCCGGTTCCGTCATGGTTCACCCTTTTCATCGTGATGATTGCCGCCGGCTGGGACCACACGCGCAACGCGTCCGGCTCGCCGCAATTGCTTCAGCCTCAGACGCCACCAGACCGACAAGCCGATCCCCGACCCGGTGCACGATGATAGCCACAAAGCCGCGCACAACCCAACTTGGCCAGTGCCGCTGCTCCAAGCTTGTCCGCGGGTAGGTCGTCAGGTTGCCCGACGGCTCGAAATCGTGCTCCCGTGAGAGCCCTCACGTCTGGCCAACCCGCGCGCACGGAGGCTACACGGGGGGGCTGGAGCCCCTTTTTCGGCCTCAAAAATGGGGCCTCAAGGCAGGGAAACGCCCTGGAATCGGGTTCTTTTGTTCCAAAAAACAGATAATTCACTTGGTCCGACCCCCGCGGGGGAAGCGTACGGCATTTTGCCGGACAATACGGGATTTGCTATTGTTATCGCACCATTAGCGCGTTAATGGCGCGATCTGAAGAAGGAGGCTCGTGATGCCTGTCGCAGACGAACGCGTGGATTTCCGCGTGACACCCGAAGATAAAGAAATGCTGGTTCGCGCCGCGGCCGCAGAACGCACGAGCGTGTCCAGCTTTCTGCGGCGGGCCGCCCGGAAAATGGCTGCCGAGGTCATTGAGCGCGAGCAGCGGATCACGCTTTCCCAACGGGCCACTGAAACCTTCATGGAGGCGGTCAGTCGACCGCATGAACCCAATGCTGCCCTGCGGCGTGCCCTGAAGCGGGCCGACGACACTCCCAGCCGTCGTGATTGAGGAGCCGCTGACCCGCGATCACGACCGAAAACGCTTCGATTGTGGGACTCGTGAAATCAACGAGTTTCTTCATCGTTACGCCCGGCAGAACGCCGCAATGGGCGTCGCGCAGACCTTTGTCCTCGTTGATCCGCAACAGCCACGAACCATCCTCGGCTACTACTCCCTCAGCACAGCGCAGATCGATTTCGAGCAGATCAGAGAGGATCAACGGAGGAGGCTGCCCAAATACCCGGTGCCGTCAGCCAGGATGGGACGCCTCGGCGTCGACCATCGTCACCACGGGCAAGGCATCGGCAGCCGTCTCCTTGGCCTTGCGATTCGACGCTGCCAGGCAATTCGGAAGGAAATCGGCCTTGTTGTGCTTGTCGTGGACGCCAAGGACGAAGGCGCTGCAGCCTTCTATCGGCATCACGGCTTCACACCTGTCGAAGATGACCCGCTCACCCTCTATCTCCACCTGGAATTGATCGCATAGTTGAAGTCAGCCGCAATACCGGCAGCGGCCCATCGGACAGGGGACTGTCCGACCATCACTGCTTCGAGTACCTCCGAAGGCGGTGGACCCGCTTCTTGCCAATCAGGCGGCTGGCAGTGGATTCGGTCGGCACTGGCTCGGCGGGAGGCCGGCGAGCTTGCTGGGAACATTAGCAGGCCATGGAGCCCTTTCCCGGGGCCGAAAACCTGCAGCCAAAGTCTGAGAGACCGTCAAAAACCACCCTGTGCATTTGCGAAAAAGAGCCGTTGTCCTGGTCCGATCCGTGCCATCGCCCGGTCATCGAAAGATGTCGTCCACTCGCTCCGCCGTCAG
>Ga0207421_10005897_pt1 | contig 13529 bp, 11 predicted proteins | sample SodLakKL_010_SED_4_FD_187542 | JGI IMG/M metagenome (GOLD analysis project Ga0207421, IMG submission 187542) | Alkaline sediment microbial communities from Lake Tanatar, Kulunda Steppe, Russia - 8KL_010_SED (SPAdes) (version 2) | ecosystem: Environmental > Aquatic > Non-marine Saline and...
CAGCCAGAATGCCAGCCCCACCAGGAACATGATCAGGGGACTCAGGAAGATGACCCCGGCTGCCTGGGCGAGCAGTAGTGCGACAACCGGCATGACCACGAGTCCACCGAGCTGGAATGCTTCCATGAAGGAGTTTGCCTTCATGGATACCATGACGATGACAGCAAGGGATAGCACAGCCGAAGCGGGTACCACCCACAACATCAATACCCACCACATCATGGGCGGAAAGAACATACGATGCATGACGGGCCAGGCCACCAGGTTCACGATGACAGAATAGGCGAAGAAACTCGCCCACGCGAGGATGATCGCAGGTGCGACAGCCGCCAGTGTTTTGCCCGCCAGAAGTTGCATCCGGTTTAGCGGCGTGTATAACAGGGCCTCCAGCGTTCCCCGCTCCTTTTCGCCCGCGAAACTCTCGGCTCCGAGTACGGATGCCACCATCAGCGGTATGATGAGGAACATCGGGGCCAGCAGGTAGTGGGTCACCAGTATGATGCCCAGCTCGACCGGCGGCAATTCGGCTAGGAATGCGGCAGATGCCGGGAGGCTCTCGAGCATCGGCTGGAGATCTGACAGGATGTTCTCTCCCCCGGCACCCATTATTGAGCGGAGGAGGAAGATGGGCATGATTATCAGGAGGACCGCGGGGAGTACGATCATGGGAATGGAAACCGAGCGGTTCTTCAATGCGAGTCGAATGTCTCGGGCCGCAAGCAGCAGGATTGGCTGAAGGTGCGTCATGGGCGGCCCCCGTTCGGCGACACTTGTTCTCTCGTTCGACCGTGAAATCCGAGGTAGACATCCTCCAGCGTCGGTCGAACGGTGAAGATCTCGAATACGAGGATTCCAGCCTCCACCAAGCGCTGAAGCAGACCCGGGATGTCATCGCGAGACGCTACACTGTGCTCCAGGGTGGCCTGGGCGGTCGTCGAGGTACCCCGGGTGATCTCGAAACAACTGGTACCGAGGAGTTTTCGGGCCGGTTTCACCTGGTCATCTGCCACGGTGATCCGCACGTGAATCCCCGACACGTGGCGGTCGATCAACTCGGAGGGTGTGCCTACTTCCAGGACTGCGCCCTGCTCCAGGATGGCCACACGGTTGCAAAGCTGCTCCGCCTCGGCAAGATCGTGGGTGCACAGGATGACGGTTTTCTGTCCTGACGCGGGGAAGTCGGCAATCAGGTTCCGAATATCAAGGGCCGCTACCGGATCCAGTCCGGCCGTGGGTTCATCGAGAAAAAGGATTTTCGGATCATGCAGGAGGGCTCTGGCGATGGCGAGGCGCTGCCGCATCCCACGGCTAAACCCGGCGATGCGGTCTGCGGCGCGTTCAGATAGCCCCATTTGTTCTAGCAATTCATCCGCTCGCGACCGGGCAGCCTTGTGGTCAATGCCATAGATGCGGGCGTAGAACACCATCATTTCCCGGGCCGTCATCCTCCCGTCCAAAGACGGCGTCTCGGTAAGAACTCCAGTATGCCGCCGCAGCCGGGGTCCATCTTCGATCGGAGAAAGCCCCATGACGGAAGCACTTCCCGCGGTCGGGGTGAGGATTCCGTTCAACAGGCGCACCATGGTGGTCTTGCCTGCTCCATTATGCCCCAACCATGCGAAGACCTCGCCCTCTTCTATGCGAAGGGATACTCCATCTACCGCGGCCGTGTGGCCGAATCGCTTCGACAACGCAGATGTTACGATCACGAGCACACCTCTCATCTTCAGAAGAGCAAATCGCCAGGTATTCTGGGCGTTGCCCAGGATTACTTTATACACCCATCATTCAAATCCTTTGCGACTCCCCGCGGGGGAACTACGATCACGCTTACCGAGGGAGTTGTGCGAGATATGATACCCTGAGTACACGATGAGAAGAAGATTGGCCGGCGGGCTCGCGCCTGGCATGTAACGATACACGGGTGATCATATGGGGGGAATAACATGGAATTTCGAGTGGTCGAGCGAACTTTTTCTGAAGATGAATCCAATCCAACTGTCCTCTTGGCGAACATGGACACCACCATCAACATCAAGCGCAACATGCAGAAGATGGAGCAGGTGATCCAAATTGCGCACGATCGCGAGGCAAACATCGTCATCTTTCCCGAGCTGTGCGTGACCGGATACGTGTGGGATGCCCGCGACGATGAAGAGGTATTCACGCACCTTCGAAGCGGTGACAACAATCTGCTGAAGAGTTGGGTGATGCAAATCCGTGATAGCCTCAGTCAATCGGACAACGGGCTGGAGTACATTTTCTACAATAATGTCCGGAGTGGTGAGGAGGGCCTGTACAATTCGACCTTCGTACTGAGCCCCGAAATCGATCCCTTCGATCCGGCGTTCATATACGACAAGATCTTTCTCCCTCCGATAGAATATCGGTTCTTCCAGCGCGGTCCCGACCGACAACTGGTGCTCGACACAAAATGGGGCCGATTTGGCTTTCTCATTTGTTACGACCTTACTTTCGTCGAGTTGGCGCGAAAATACGCCCTTCAGCATGAGGCAGACGCCATTATCACCATGGCCCAATGGAATTCAGAGGGGCTTCGGGAATATGCGCATATGAACGTACGGACGGATCATTACTACGGTTTCTTGTGGGATCTGATGAATTCCTCGAAGGCGGCTTACAATCAACTGTGGAGCTTGGCTGCCAATTCCGTGGGACACCACGCCATCAGTAATGAATACTTTTGGGGGGGAAGCGGGGTGTGGGCACCCTCGGGCCTCAATATCCTCCAGGCATCAAACATCCACGAGGAAGTCCTCATCATTCGCAACCTCGATATATCGGGGCAGACGGAACGGGAAAAGGACGAATACAATTATCGGTTAGACTTCCAACAGATCTACAGCGATGTCGAGGATCAGGGAACGGAGATCCGCTATCTGGACGGCAATGGTGACTTGGGTAACCGAAAATATACCAGGGTGCCCGGAGCAGGGGACGATACGCAACCGCGCCCGTAGAACCCCTGGGAATCGTCCCAACCAGGCATCGGTTTTGCATTGTTTGGCTGGGGCTCTCGGTGGGTTATTGATTCGCGGAGAACGCGGGTTTATCGATCTGGGTGCCCGGCCCGGGATAGTGGAGCCAGCCCGCGCCGGTTGCAAGTAGGTCTGGCCGGCGGTCATCGAAGGACATTGGCTCCCGATCGCTCATGATTTCGGTGGATAGGACGCGCCCGGTCTCTTCGGATACGGGCGCTTGCATTGGAGTAAGATGTGTCAGCGACCATGCTTGCTACGAATATGCCCACAATTGTCGGATTTTCCTTTACATCAGGGCTGGCGTGTTATATAAGCTAAAACTGGTTCGGAAGCAATGGACGCCATATTCTACTTAGGTGGTTTTACAAGACGATGCTATCAACTGAGATTGCCGAGTGGATGCGCCGGGAGATTCGAGACATGGATGCCGATGGCGCTGTAATCGGTCTTAGCGGTGGAGTCGATTCGGCAGTGGCTGCAGGCCTTATCAGGAAGGCCGTGGGGGAGGATGCGCTGGGGTTGCTTCTTCCCTGTGAGGGTAGTTCCAGGGAGGACGAGGAATATGCCCGGCTCACGGCGGAAACTTTCGGTTTGGATACCATCCGAATTGATCTCAACGAACCTTTTACCGCCATGGAGAGAAGCTTCAACTGCGAGGCGATCCCCGAGACGAAGCGAGATCGATGGCCCAAGACTGCGCTCGAGATCAGTGAAGATGCCGGCGATCCCGCCCTGGAGAATGCGAAACCCCGGATACGCATGATGGCACTCTATTACGTGGCCGAACGAATGAATTATGCCGTGGTAGGTACAAGTAACAAGAGTGAGCTCGTGGCAGGGTACTACACCAATCACGGAGACAATGCCGCGGATATTCAACCGATGGTCGAGCTATACAAGACGGAAGTGTGGGAACTCGCCCGCGAATTGGGCGTCCCCGAAAAGATCATTACGCGCCCACCGTCCGCAGGTTTCCACGATGGTCAGACGGATGAAGATGAACTGGGCGTCAGCTATGAGACACTGGACCGGATATTGCGTCGAGAGGAAAATTCCGAAAATGCCCTCGACGTACCGGAGGAAGCCGTCCAACGGACGAATGAGCTGAAGAATGCGGCGGCTCACAAGAGCACCGCGCGGATCTTTCAGAATACGTGATTGCGTCGCGCGTGGTACTAGGGAAACCTGGCGAATGATGTGCCGCGACACATGAAGTCTGAACCGAAGGACGGGTTTTCCCGTCCTTCGGCCTTTCGGGCTATGCATCACGACAACGGATCAGCGAGGTCCTCGGTAATGATTGCACTCCGCTTGCAAAACGCATGGGGCCGTGTCCACGATGTTCGACGCTTATTGACGATGGGCGCACCATTCGGTCGTGAAGCGTCCCCGCATGTGTCCATCTTTCGGCGGTCGCATTGGAAGCCCAACGGCGAATATCCCTCCGCGGGCGGTGGCGCGTGGATGGACACTGATGATCTGGGGGAGTTGCGGCGCCCTCTTCTGACGCGGGCGGGTGTTTCAGCACGGGGTTTTGTCCCTTGCAGGATCGGGGAAGTACCTAGCATCATGGGCACCGGCCGTGCACCAAGGGAGAGCAGAAAAAGCCCTGTGTGCACTTGATAGATCGCTTTCAAGATGCGGGATGGTACCCTTTGGCAAGCGGCAAACTGGGTTTTGCGCGCCATGTGCATGCCTTTTCGGATTCGCCGAGGCCCGGGTGGGAGGATCCATCGACGCGGTGAACTCGATCTGCGCCACTGGCCTCGTGGCAACGTGAATTCTATGCGGATCGCGGGGTTTTGGCCCGGTGATGGCGCCTGGACTGATAGCGACAAAAAGGGAGTTATCCTCTGATTCCCAAACGACCCGCGCGTACGGGCTGACGACGTGGAGGTGTATTGTTTCATATGTCGCCAAAAGTGCAGCTGGATTCGCTCTTCGATGTGATCCCTTCACCGATCTTCGTGGTGAAGTGGACACGAGATGGTGCGTTCTACTTCGAACGCGTCAATGAGTCTTTGCAGCGGGAATTGGGTATCGGGGAGAAGATTGCTCCCCGCGCAATGCTGAGAGACGTATTCGAAGATTCGCTTGCCAGTCGCTGGCAGCATGCACTCGAGAGAGCCTTGCAGGTGGAAGGTGGGTACGAGCAGGAAATACGGGGGAAGGATGACGGCTTGTGCTGGTACCTGAGGCTAAAGCCGATCTGCGATGATGGCAGAGAATTCACCGCGATCCTCGGTTCAGTCGTGCGGAAGCCTTCGGAGCAGCGGCTAGCAGAAACATGCTGTACTAATCCCCTGGATTCGTCTCAAGAGCAGTCATTATTGCAGTCGATACTTCACCATGCACCCATCGGCATATGGGTCGTGGACGAGCAACAGCGCCCTTTGCTCGTGAATCGGCACTTTTACGAAAAAACGGGATTCGGTAGAGAAAATCCGAGCCTCACACCGAGCGAGATAGCCACCTGTCGATCGACGGATGTCCGCGTCCTGCGAGAGGGCAGGTCCCTCGCGTTTGAGGAACGTATTACATACCTCGACGGCAATCAGCATACCCTTCAGACGATTAAAACGCCTATTGAAACGTTCGATGGACGGGTCGCAGTCCTCGGGCTAGGCGTCGACATCACGGAGAAGAAAGCTGCGGAAAATGTGTCGGCCCAGTTGCTCCGTGAGCAACAGCTCCTGTTGGACAACATCGACATACCCATCTGGTACGTCTCCCATCACGACCACGACGCATACACGAGAGCGAATCGGGCCTTTTCGGAGTTCTTCGGGCTAGGCGAACAAGATGCACGCGATGGAGCATTCGCGACCATCCTTGCTTCCCAGGCATTGGATACCCACGTGGAACACAATCGGCAGGCTTTCGCCAACGGCGAGAACCTGCGTACCGAGGAGTGGGTGACCGACTACCGTTCGCGTCGACGACTCCTTTCCGTTGATCGGAATCCCATACTGGATGTTGCCGGCCGCGTCGAACGCTTGGTTTGCTCTGCGGTCGACATCACGGACCAACGGCGTATGGAGGAAAGGCTTCGCCGGAGGGAGGCGCAGTTCAAGGCGTTGGCGGAGAACTCGCCCGACCTCATCACGCGGGTGGATCGCGCTTTTCGTCGACTCTACACGAACCCCCAGGTAGAACGGGTTTTCGCAGTTGACCAGGATGAAGCCATCGGCAAGACGAATCGCGAGCTTGGGGTCGATGCCGAAATCACAGCGCTGTGGGAAGAGACACTCCACCAGGTCTTTGCCACCGGCGAACCGAGGACGCGGGAGTGGCCTGTCTGCTCCACCGATGGAACACGATACTTCCATACGCGGCTTGTTCCCGAGTTCGACGCACGCGGAGAAGTCGAATCGGTTCTCAGTATTTCCCGTGATATCACCGCGTTCAAAGAGACACAGTGGGCCCTGCGATCCAGCGAAGAGAAGTACCGCGCCCTCATTGAGCAGTCCGGCGAGATGTTGTTTTTGCACGATACAGAGGGACGCATCTTGGAAGTGAACGCCGCTACGATCAATCAGACGGGCTATACGCGAGAAGAGCTCTTGAACATGGAAGTCTTCGACATTCATGCGGCACCGAGCCGGCACCAGGAGATGATTGGGGCTTGGCGGAGCTGGAGCCTCAACGATCCGCCTTTGGTCCTCGAATCCGAACACGTCCACAAGAGTGGTGCCGTGGTACCTGTGGAGGTTTCATCCCGCAAGATCAGTTTCGGTGGTGGGGAATACATCATGGCATTGGTTCGGGATATTACCGAGCGCAAACGTGTTGAGGAAGAGATTCGTTATCGTAGCTTCCATGATAGTCTCACCGGGTTGTACAATCGACATTTCCTAGAGGAAGAGATGATGTGGCTCGATGTCGATCGACAGCTTCCCATCAGCCTGATGATGGTGGATCTAAATGGCCTTAAGTTGGTGAACGATACCTATGGGCACCACAGGGGAGACCAGATGCTGCAAAAGACCGCGGAAATCCTCGAGGATTGCTGCCGGGCCGAGGACATCATTGGCCGATGGGGTGGGGACGAGTTCGTGGTGGTGTTGCCAGATACGGGGTCGGAAGACGCGGAGCGCATACACAGGCGTATCCGTCATGCATGTGAAGATGCCTTCCTGGGTCCGATTCCGATTTCCATGACGGTGGGGACGGCGACCAAGGAAAGTCCAGGATACGGGCTTCTTCAATATCTCACCGAGGCCGAGAACCAAATGTATCGCCTCAAGCTGGGTGAGAGCCGCAGTCAAAAGAGTGCGGTGATTCACGCGCTGCTGCGCACGCTCTCCGAGAAGAGCTACGAAACTGAAACCCACACCAACCGCATGAAAGACATTGCCCTAAAAATCGGCAGAGACGCGGGGCTTGGCCAGGCAGAGCTGAGGCAGCTGGATTTGGTCGTGCAGCTGCACGATATTGGCAAGATCAAGGTGCCCGAGCGCATCCTAATGAAGACGGACCCGCTTTCGAAAGAGGAGTGGGAAATCGTTCGTGCACACCCCGAGTCCGGATATCGCATCGCCCGCTCCACCGAGGAGTTTGCGCACGTTGCCGAAGAGATCCTTGCCCACCACGAATGGTGGGATGGGAGTGGTTATCCCCGGGGGTTGCGCGGTGATCAGATTCCCCTGCTCGCGCGAATCGTGGCGATTGCGGACGCCTACGAGGCCATGACGAAGGGACGCAGTTACCGCGCCCCCGTGTCCCATGAAGAGGCAATCGCAGAGCTCGTACGCCATAGCGGCACGCAGTTTGATCCCGCGCTGACAGACATCGCCGTCCGGGTCCTCCAGCAAGAGCCTGCATCGAGGTTCGAGCAATAGGTGCGTTTGAACGCTCGCGCGATCGCGGTATTCGGGTGGTTCCCCAAGGTTCATTGCGGCATGATTGTTGTGCGCACACCCCGATCATGCTGGAAATCCCACATTCTTACTGCTTGCGATCCACCATGCTTCGGCAGATGCCTTTCCTGGAATGCTGATCACTTGATCCCGGAGTCGGGCCATTTCGGCGGGTCGCCACGATCCTACCCCAGCGTGAAAAGGCGTGATGAAAGACATGGATTCCTCGTGTTGGGTGTGCCCTGAGTTTACGGTGGATGCAGAGAACCTGCACCCGTGGGAGGCTCGCGGTGGGGTTTCGGCGAATAGGAAACTGATGTCATGACAGATGGTAGCGGGCTGAAGGGCTACGCGTGCGCGGAAGGATCCGGAGGTGATCTTACATTGGTGCCCGTGGAGGCTACCAAACTTGCCCTCGCCCTCATCGTCGGGGGCGTTATCGGAATTGAGCGGTCGTTTGGCGACCATCCCGCAGGCCTTCGCACGCATATACTGGTGTGCGTGGGGGCTGCACTCATAATGATCATTTCCCTGGATGTCCCCCAGCAGTTTATCGGGATCACGATGAGTGATCCGGCCCGTATTGCTGCGCAGGTGGTAAGCGGGATCGGGTTCCTGGGTGCCGGCACAATCCTGCGAGAAGGTGCAACCGTACGTGGCCTCACCACCGCTGCGAGTCTTTGGATGGTGGCGGCGCTTGGCCTTGCGGTGGGCGCGGGACTGTATGTTGAAGCCGGCATCGGTGCCGTGATCACGCTCGTGGCATTGAACCTGCTTTCCCGGCTCGAGGTTTACCTGGCCGTGAAGCGGAGTGCGGAAAGACTTACCGTGACCGCCGAAGAAGGCCCGGGGCTTTTGGGCGAAATTGCCGAGATCCTGGGGCAGCACAGGGTCAACATCAGTGGCGTGGATTTTCGTCCTCGCGATCGAGATAGGGTGGAGATCACCTTTGAGATTCAGGTGCCCTCTGGAACCGATACCAGCCTGGTGATCGGCCAGCTGGTCGAAATTGATCGCGTTGAAGGGGTTTCGATGGGGAACGAGAGCAGCCAGTATCGTTGAGTTTCGACTGCGGATGATTGCGGGTCCAGAACAATTCACCCGGATGGGGGCGGATGCGATGACGGAATTGCGCGTGGGTATACAGGGATGCGGGACCATCGGGCGCTACATCCTGGAGGGTATCCAGGAGGGCGTCGTTCCAGGAGCACGAGTGGTGGCCGTCATGGGGCGCACCAATACCTCTCGAGGTCGACAGATTGTCGAGAAGCGCGGCATCCCCTGGGTCACCGATATGCAAGCGATGCTTGCCCACCAGCCGAATGTGGTCGTGGAAGCGGCCTCGCATGCCGCCGTCGAGGAAGATGCGCGGCTCGTGCTTTCAGCCGGGGTAGATTTCGTCCCCTTGAGCCTTGGTGCCCTGGTGGATGATGGGCTTATGGGAGCGTTGATGGAGACGGCGGAACACACCGGCGCGTGCCTGTTCATACCCTCTGGGGGGATCGGTGGCCTGGATGCTTTGGCACAGGCGCGCTACGGGGAGATATACGATGTGACCATGACCTCAAGAAAACCACCAGCTGCTTGGAACGGGATCCCGTTCGTCGAGTCTCTCGGGATCGATCTTGATATCCTTACCGAGCCCTACCTTCTTTTCGAGGGTCCTGCGCGTGATTGTGTGCGAAAGTTTCCGCAGAACATCAATATTGCCGCGGCTCTTAGCCTGGCCGGTGTGGGCTTTGATCGGACGCAGATTCGGATATTTGCGGATCCACTGGTGCCCATCAACAAGCATGAGATCGTTTGCCGGGCTTCTTCGGGTACATTCACTGTAACCATGGAGAATGCGCCGGTCCCCGAGAATCCGAAAACGACCTACATGGCATGTCTCAGCGGTCTCGCGGCACTCGGCCGGCTTCGCGCCAGCTATCGAGTGGGCACTTGAGGTGTGGTGAGTGCCCGCTAGCGGACCGATCGCCGTGGTTGTCCGGCTCGAACCCGCCGGATACTCGGTGGCCACGTACGTGACGAAGTATCAGGAGGATGCCCAACCCTGCTCTTGCAACAATGTTTCAGCGAGCGTTTGGGCACGATCAACGAATTCGGCGCAGCGTTGCTTCCTGTCGGGGCTGGCGAAATAGTCTCGGCGATCCGATTCGATGTCAAACATCTCATCTAAGGGGATGAGGTCTCGGCAGTCCAACGCACCACAATCATGCTCGAAAGACCGAAGAAACTCCATGACCATCGATTGCAGCTCGCCCTTTGTGCGATCGGGGTGGGCGCGTATATTGGCCTCGGCGCCCAGGGCCATAATCGCACCGCTAGCCGCCCCGCATATGTCGCCACGACCACCGATTCCACCACCGAAACCTGAAGCCAGGTGGTTGCACCCGTCCACGCATCCGACGATCCCTCCGAGCACGGCCTCGGCGCAGTTATAGCCTTCGTTGACAAATAGGTCTGTTGCACGCATGAATGAACCTCCCAGGATATCGGTCTCACTGTTGCAGGCACACTCCCAGTTTATACCGGGTGCACGCCGTTGGATACCATTAGACCGAGGAGATCGATCGGATCCAATAATGCGCGCGAGCGGCAAACTAGTGGAGCCCGGTAATAGGGGCGAATTGTCGACACCGACCAGAACCCCGCATGTGGTGTGTTGGGAAACAGGAAATGGAGTGGCAGAAATGATTACGAGTCTCGACAGAATGACTTGGCGCCAGGCAGATGCGTACTTTCAGGAAAACGATACCGTACTCTTCCCGCTGGGGTGCACCCACAGCCATGATCATATCATCATGGGCATCGATAACGAGGCAGCAGTGTACATCGCGGAGGAAGTGGCACAAAGAACGGGAATTATTCGTCTGCCTTGTCTCAATTATGGCTGGATGCCCCACTACAATGATTTCCCCGGCAGTATAAGCATCGACAGTAGCCTCGTCCGAGACCTGGTCATCCAGGTTGTGCGGCAGATGCGCAAATGGGGCGTGCGCAAGGTCATATTCATCAACGGCCACGGCGGGAACTCCGGATATCTCGAGGAGGTCTCCCTTGAGGCGCGAACCATGGGTGTGCTTACTCCGGTCTTGGAATGGTTCAATATCCTGCGGGAACCAAACGAGGATATGCAGGCGTTGAGGGCGGAGGCAAAGACTGAGGAACTGGCGGGCAGTGGTACGCTGAGGGGTACGGAGACGGCTTTTGCTTTGGGAATGTCCCCTGAGTTCGTGGATACAGATAACATTCGATTTATCGAGACGCCCCACAGGTTCGGAGCAGAAATCGTACCCAACTGGTTCCAGGGTGTTTGGTACCGGAACGTCCATATTCCCTTACCAATACACGTTTGGGAGGCGAGCCGAATGGGTCCCAAGGCAAAGGGACCGGATATGGAGTTATCGCAGCGGATGGTGCGTGTCCTGATCGATTACATTGTAGACTTCGCGAAGGAGTTTAAACAGGTATCGCCACTCGACCCCGTGGAGCGTGGCCAACACAACCTTGGCGAGGAGCAACCTTAGTCCACGGCGCCTGCCAGAAAGCGAAGGACGCCAATTTCGGTGACAGATCATGCGCTGGATGATTGCGCCGGCCCTTTCGCATCACGCTGCGTGGGCGGTAGCATAAAGAGGGCGATCGCCCACGCGGAAAGGTTGTGATGCATATCGGAGTGCTTCGAGATTCCGAGAGGGAAATGCTACCCGTTCGTATCCTCATTATGATGGCGGTATCCGTTGGCTACCTCTATCTCTCTGGGCTCTGGGCTTCTGCGGTATCTACCATGCACCCTGCAACCCGCTTCGTGCATGTGTTCCGCTTGCTCCTCCCGGCCGTAGGAGCCACGTTGGCGGCGAGTATCGGGTATACGTGGACAAGGTCCAGGATGGGAAGCCTATTATTCTGGCTATTCGCCGCCGCTTGGGTATTTATCCTTATCATGCCGGTTTTTGGGCTGGGTGCGTTGCACATCAGCATGGCGGCCATACCGGGTGTCATGGCCGCACTCGGTTGGTTCTCCGGTTCCGGTCCAGTGCGCGATCGTGCATCAGTTGATGCGGCCCGGGTACTCGGCCTCCTTGCCATCGGCGGCATCACCGTCTCCTTGCACCATGTATTCCTCTTCGATTGGTCAATGCAGGTTGCGGACGGCCCCGTCATCGCCTTCTTGCGATTGTGTGCCGGCGCCGCCGCGCTACTGCTGGGCGGTGCGCTGTTCGAGTTCGCGGCACTGCCTTCGCCTCTTGGATTCTCCCGGAATCGCTTCCATATCATGCTAACCCTGGGGATCTGGCTTGTGCCCCTGCTCGTGGCTGGTTATGAACTGCTCGCGTTTGATGCCATCGAGGGGATTGTAGAAATGGGGAGTTGGCCGCCTAATTGGCGGGCTTATTATGCGCCCATCATGCTCTCTATATTGGGAGTGCCGGTGGGGAGTATGGTTGTTCGGCTGGCTCGCTGACGCCACGATGTGCCCATGGCCCGCTCATGCTCGTGATCCGGCGGCCGGGACCATGGGCACGCAGAATGTGCATTGGCCCCGCTATTCGATCTCGATATCCACCACCTGGCCGCGGATGGATTTGCGGAGCGGAAGTGACACACTGAGGATCCCATCCTCGAAGCGGGCTTTTACGTCATCTACCTCTTCGACCTCTGGTGGGAGGGGAAAGGCACTCTGGAATCGCCCGTATCGCCGACCCATGTGCAGGTAGTCATCATCGCTGACATCTTCTTCTTTGCGCACTTCGCCCTTTATCATAAGTCGATCGTTTTCGATCCGTACACTGATGTCTTCGCGCTTGAGGCCCGGCAGCTCTATTTCATAGTGCAATTGGCCATCCTTTTCGTAGATGTCCGCACGGCCAAAACTGCCGCCGAATAGAGCCTCCCCGGCCATATCACCAAACATCCGACCAAAGCGTTCCGGCAGACGGAAAGCGTCTTCCCATATCTGCGGCAACCTGCTCATATGCGCATCCCCCTTTCGTGTGTTCCATCAATACCATGATCGCTGGACCCGAGGTTAGCACTCCATTGCTTAGAGTGCCAACCTACCTTTCATTTTGCACCGTACTGCAGCCATCGTCAATTTCCGATAAGAACAACCACGTAGGCTGAAGCAGCGTCATTGGCGATTCATGTCATATTGGGCTTCCTTGCCACACGCTTTGTGGCGCGAACACGCGCAGTCAACGCACGACCTGCAGCACACAGTGATTCATGCTGCGTCATGAGATTGTAATCAGAATCAGAGGGATCATCAGCAAAATGCCGAACCTTTTGGTAAATCCTGCGTCAATACGCAAAGGCACGGGAAAGGATGCGCCATCGCAGGTGGAACACGGTGCTACCGGTGCCAAATGGGAGACCGCGCGAGGGTAAGATCCTGGTGTGGAACCTAAGACGAAAGCTGCAAAATGGCCTGAGAACCAAAGCACAAGGGGGAGTAGAGTATGGTACGCAGGACGATGGCAATACTGTTGGCGATAGTGCTGTTCCTATCATTGGGATTCGGCGGGGCCCTCGCCCAGGAGGAGACGGGAGACTGGGAAGTGATGGATGCCGAAGATGTTCCCGGCGAAATTGCCGCCTGGGTGGAAGACAACAAGGAGCAACGCGGTATCCATCTCCTGGCCGCCGGCGATGTGCGCTATTTGCT
>Ga0207421_10005898_pt1 | contig 13527 bp, 10 predicted proteins | sample SodLakKL_010_SED_4_FD_187542 | JGI IMG/M metagenome (GOLD analysis project Ga0207421, IMG submission 187542) | Alkaline sediment microbial communities from Lake Tanatar, Kulunda Steppe, Russia - 8KL_010_SED (SPAdes) (version 2) | ecosystem: Environmental > Aquatic > Non-marine Saline and...
GGACAGGCACGATAGAGGTCGCAGGTGGCAGGGAACGGGAAATCGATGTAGAGGTGGACCCGGAACTGATGCGATCTTATGGCCTCAATATGAGCAATATCACACAGGCATTGGAACAGCGCAATGTGGATATCGCCTCAGGCAATATTACCTCGCGGGAATATGACATCCTTGCAAGAACCGAACATCGCTACAGGGATGCCACAGATGTAGGCAACACCCTGATCACCTTGCCCGGAAGCGACCAGTACGTTCGCCTCAACCAGGTAGCCAACGTCACCGACAGCCACCGCGAACAACGGCTGTTTGCCAGGCATAACGCCCTGGATGCAGTCCAGGTTACCATCATGAAGCAGCCGGACGCCAACACAGTGGAAGTGATTGACGGACTGGTCAGCACATTGCAGGAGCTTGATGATTCCGGATTCATCCCCTCCGAAATCAACTGGGACACCATACGCGATGAGTCTTTCTTCATTCGGGGCTCCATACGCTCCGTAGCCACTGCGGCCATCACCGGGGGAGTGCTTGCCATGGTGATCATTTTCCTTTTCCTTGGAAATATCAGGAAGTCCCTGATCATAGGCATCACCCTGCCTGTAGCCATTGTTGCCACGTTCCTGTTGATGACGGCAGCAGGGCTTACACTGAATGTGATGAGCCTGGGCGGGATGGCGCTCGGTGTGGGCTTGTTAATAGACAATGGATTGGTGTTGCTGGAAAATATTTTCCGGCATCAACAGGAGCATAACAAGAAACCAACAGATGCAGCACGCGACGGGGCCAGCGAAGTATTGTCCGCGGTCATTGCAGGGACCAGCACGAACCTGGCCGCCATTGTTCCTTTTCTGTTGTTAACCGGATTGGCTGCGCTGATCTTTCGCGAACTGATCCTTACCATCGGCTTTGCCATGCTTGCCGCCCTGGTCTCAGCTGCAGCACTGGTGCCTGCCTTGTATGTGATGACAGCCCCAAGCAAGTCAACGGATCAAGGTGGACATCGTGGCGGCAAGCCACAGTTGATGTCAAAGTTGGCCAACCGCTATCGGGAGATGATCCCGCTGGTGATCAGGCATCGTTATGGCGTGTTGGCCCTGGCCTTGTTACTGCTGGGCCTCAGCATATGGTCATTGGGCCAGAAAGGCAGCGAATTCCTGCCCCCTGTGGATGACGGACGCATCACCATGCGTTTTGTGCTGCCGCTGGGAACCGCCCCGGAACCTACCCAGGAAGCAGCCATCATCATTGAAGAAGCCATCGAGGAAATGCCGCATGTGGAAAACTACTACACCACTGCCGGCGGCTATTTCAGGGGAGGACAGCTAAGCATCCGCGGTGGCATGATCGACATGGTGGTGCAGCTTGTCCCCCACAGCCAGCGACGCCATTACCCTGCAGAACGCTGGGTCAATGCTTTTGCAGAAAAAGTGAAGGAGACCGGACTGGTCTTCACCCAGGAAAGGATTCGCGGCCCCCGCATAGAAGGTTTGCGCACCTCTGTGGTTGATGATGACATATCTGTAGGTGTGGTGGGTGAAGACCTGGATGTGCTGGAGTCGACCGCCAGGCAGATCCTCGGGCGGCTGCAAGACATCAGCGGAATGGGAAGTGTCCAGATAGGCCGGGATGAACGCATCCCCCAGGTGATCATTCGTTTGGATGAAGAAAAGGCCGCCGACATGGGGATATCCTCGGCTGAGGCCGGTCAGGCTATTCAGTCTGCCGTAGATGGTATCGTACCCACCAGGTACGTGACCGGGGGATTTGAGTATAACATCAGGGTCCGCATGCCCCGAAGCCTCACCGGATCTGCCACCAGCATGGCGAACATGCCGCTTTTCGATGCCGAAGGCAGATACATCAACCTGGGCAGCATTGCCGACTTCCGCGAAGAGATGGGCCCGGCACATATTGAACGCCTCAACCAGATCCGCATCGTCAGGGTGAATGGCACGGTAAACCCTGAAGAAGCTACTGTAGGGCAAGTTCAGCAGCGCGTAGAAGAAGTGCTTGCAGATTTTGACATGCCCGAAGGGTACAGCATAGTGTATGGCGGCGCCGCGGACGCCATACAGGAAACCAATCGTTCCATGCGCCTTGCCATTGTGCTGGCCATATTCTTTGTTTTTGTCGTGCTGGCCATCCAGTATGAAAAATTCAGCAGCCCCCTGGTGATCCTTTTCAGCATCCCATTTGCCGTCACTGGTGTTGCCCTGATACTTTTGCTGACAGGAACCGCACTCAGTGCACCCGTGCTGCTCGGGGTAATCTTTCTCGTAGGAATATTGGTCAACAATGCCATCCTGCTGGTTACATTCGCCGACAGGCAAGCAGATCAAGGCACAGATTCCAGGAAAGCCATCGGCGAAGCCGGGGCCATCCGCTTGCGGCCGATCCTGATGACCACGCTAACCACTGTGTTTGGGATGCTGCCCCTCGGACTGGCTCTCGGAGCAGGCGGCGAACTGCTGCAGCCACTGGCACTCACTGTGATCGGAGGCCTCCTGTTTGGCACCATCCTCACGCTGATCATCCTGCCCGGCATGTATGTCATGACCCAGGATGTCATCAAGAGATTATTCGCCAAATAACCTGACCAGGTCATACTTCACCACCTTTTTTTATCTTTGCCCTTGTAGAAATTATTATTTATCAAACCCATCCCATCATGAAACGGCTTATCACTGCCTTTTTAGCCCTGTGGGTCATGGCAGCCTGTGAACCTGCCCCGGACTCCACCGACCTTACACCCATAGATTCCGTAACCATGGAAGAAGTGATTGACGAATTGACTGAAATGCATGGCGAAGCACATGCCGAACGCATCCGGCGTGGCGTGACCCAGTGCGCCTCGCTCTGGAGAAATGATGACGGCTCATCAGAAGATTTTAAAAACTTCTGTTTGCAATCATTCATCGGAGACGAGGAAGAGCTGGACATGGTCTTTGACCGGCTGGCACACTATTTTGAGCACCTTTACGGATACACAAACCGGATCATCCTCGAACTGAATCGCCAGCTGCATGAAGACCGCGGTCCTGTGCACCGCATTGACCAGATGTTTGGCGCTTACAGCCCGGGAGCACATATCCAGGGCGATCTGTATGACAACAAGATTGCCTTCACCATCGCACTTAACTTTCCGCAATACACCCTGGATGAGAAGAATGAGCGTGGTGCTGATTGGACAGCCCAGGAATGGGGGCATGCCCGCCTTGGCGACTATTTCACCGCCCGTGTCCCTTCACGCCTGAACCAGGAATACGGCCGCATCAGCAGTGACGTCGGTCTATACATTTCTGAATACAACATATATGCAGGAAGACTTCGCAACGAAGAAGGCGAATCTTTGTTCCCGGAAGGCATGAAGCTGCTGGCGCACTGGAACATCCGCGATGAGATCCGGTCAAATTACGGACAGCCAGATGGCATCGAGAAAAAAGAGATGCTTTACCAGGTGATGCTTAACATCATCAACCAGGACATCCCCAAACAAGTGATCAACAACGATGCATATACCTGGAACCCCTATACCAATGAAGTCTGGAAAGACGGTGAACCCATAGACGCCGAACCCGAGGGTGAGCGTCGTTATGCTCACCTGCTGAATGTGTTCAATGGACTGCGGAGCATGGATCCCTATTATCCGCACCTGGACACCTATATCAAACGCAGTTTTGAAGGCGGAATGGAAATCCCGCAGGAAGAGGTGGAAGCCTTATTCCGTGAGTATGCCGATTCGCCTTTACTAAGGGAAACGGCGGACCTGATCAGGGAAAGGCTTGGACGCGATCTCAGGCCTTACGACCTGTGGTATGACGGCTTTAAGGGAAGGGCAGGAATTTCTGAGGAAGAGCTTGATGAGATTACACGCAGGCGGTATCCGGATGCCGATGCACTGAATCGCGACCTGCCCCGCATGCTGAGACAGCTTGGACATACACCAGAGATGGCTGATTACATTGCAGAACGTATTGAAGTAGATGCAGCCAGGGGCTCCGGACATGCCTGGCGGTCGTCCATGCACGGCAAACCATCGCATTTGAGAACCCGCATTGGCGCTGACGGCATGGATTATAAAGGCTATAACATTGCCATTCACGAATTTGGCCACAATGTGGAGCAAACCATCAGCACCCGTTTTGTAGACAACTATTTCATCAATGGCATTCCCAACACAGCATTTACCGAAGCCCTGGCTTTCATGTATCAGCGCCGTGATCTTGAGTTCCTTGGCATCACGCAGGAAGACCCCATGCAGGAACACCTGGAAGTACTCGATGTATTCTGGGACAACTATGAGATGATGGGCGTGTCACTTGTGGACATGACTGTATGGAAGTGGCTATATGAAAACCCCGAAGCAACTCCGGGTGACCTGAAGGAGGCAACCATCCGGATTGCCAAAGAAGTGTGGAATGAATATTATGCCGATGTGTTTGGTGTGGAGGATATCCCGTTGCTCGCGATATATTCACACATGATCCAGTCGCCGCTTTATCTGTCCAACTATCCATATGGCCGGCTGATCATGTTCCAGCTGGAAGATTACATCAGGGACAAAGATTTTGCCGAGGAAGAGCTGAGAATCTTTTCCATTGGTCAGCTCACCCCAAAACATTGGATGGATGAGGCTGTCGGAGCGCAAATCAGCAACGTACCCATGTTTGAAGCAGTGGAAAAGGCACTGGCGGCATTTAAATAATGGCACTTTTTTTGCGCAATAACTATCCGGGCAATGCCAGACCACTTGTCCGGATAGTTCTGAAAACCTGCTATAACTTGTATATGCAAGCACTCAGGTCTTTTGTTTGACATTTTTTTAAAAATAAAAAGGCACAAAAAAATTTGCGGGTAATATTTTTTTGTAATTTAGCAGCCTGTAAAACAGGGCTACGCGCGTTGACAATTTAAAGGGAGAGGTGGCCGAGTGGTCTAAGGCGCACGCCTGGAAAGCGTGTATCCGTCAAAAGCGGATCAAGGGTTCGAATCCCTTTCTCTCCGCTGATTTTGGATGAAGTACCAAAACCTTAAACAACTTTGCAATTAAACCATTATCGTTAAAACAAAAACCAACAGAATCAGTTATGAAAAAATTATTCGTCTTATTGACAGTGGCAGGGATGCTTACTTTCGGTTTAAACACATCGGTATTGGCTGAGGAGCCTGCACCGGAAACTGAAACAGAAGAGGTTGCTGATGTGGAACAAGAGCCCGCAGAAGTTGACCCTGCAGATGTTATGGAGCAGGAACTTGAGCCTGAGCGCGAAGAGGACCAGGCTTTCCATTACATCCTCAAGGAGCAGTTCATGGAAGGTGGACCGCTGTTCATGAGCATCGTCTTGTTGACCTTGATCATTGGCCTGGGCCTCTGCATCGAGCGCATCATTTACCTCAACCTGGCACATACCAACACGACAAAATTGCTGGACAAGGTTGAAGATGCAATTAAGACTGGTGGCGTGGACGCAGCCAAGGAGGTATGCAGAAATACCCGCGGACCCGTAGCCAGCATTTTTTACCAGGGCCTGGACAGGTACAACGAAGGCATGGAAGTGGTTGAAAAATCCATTGTATCCTACGGCAGTGTGATGATGGGACGTCTGGAAATGAACCTCACCTGGATCTCACTGTTTATCGCCATCGCACCTATGCTTGGTTTTATGGGTACAGTAATCGGTATGATCGGTGCATTTGATGCGATCGCCGCAGCAGGCGACATCTCGCCGACGATTGTAGCCGACGGTATTAAAGTGGCCCTTCTGACCACAGTATTTGGTCTGATCGTAGCCGTTATCCTGCAGATTTTCTACAACTATATCGTGTCCAAGGTAGACGGCATGGTGAATGCCATGGAAGATGCAACCATCTCTTTCATGGACATCCTAATTAAGTACAAAAAGTAACCAAAACCCTTTCACAATATGAACGAAGGAGTAATCAATATTGCCATGTATGTGACCTATGGCCTGCTGGCCATAGCGGCACTCGCATCGATCATCTTTTCGCTTATCCATATGTTTGGAAACATTCGGAAAGCTGTTCCAACGTTTATCGGGATAGGGATATTGCTGGTGATCGTGCTGGTTTCGTATGCCACTGCTACCAGTGAACCCTATGAAAGAGCCACACCTGTGGTGTCTCAATGGGTCGGTGGCGGCATCAATGCCACATTTTTCCTGATCGGCCTGGGTTTTTTGGCCGCCATCTTTACGGAAGTATCCAAGTATTTCAGATAAGAACAAACCACCTAAATAGGAGATCTTTCTATGGCTAGAATGACCCCTGAGATCAATGCCGGTTCAATGGCAGACATCGCCTTTCTCCTGTTAATCTTTTTCCTGGTTACCACAACCATGGATGTAGATACAGGGATTAACAGGATGTTGCCACCTCCCATTGATCCCAATGCACCAGAGCCGCCTCCGGTAAGGGAGCGAAACGTGTTTGTCGTCCTTGTGGACGCACAGGACCGTCTCCTTGTCGAAGGGGAACCTGGAAACATCAACACACTCAGAGAAAGAGCAAAAGAGTTTTTGTTAAATGAAGATAGGGCCCCCAACCTGCCTGATTTCGAGGAGCGCAACATAGAGCTTCTCGGGGATGTAGAGGTGTCGAGGGGGGTTATCTCACTTCAGAACGACAGAGGCACATCGTACGAAATGTATATTGCCGTCCAGAATGAGCTCGCCGCCGCCGTGCGCGAAATCAGGGACGACGTCTCGCAACAGTATTTCGGACGAAATTTTCGTGACCTGAGAGATGAAGATCAGGTCCAGGCCATCAGGCAGAAAGTGCCCATGGCGATTTCTGAAGCAGAACCAAAAGATGTAGGAGGGTAAACAATATGTCAAGATTCAGAAAAGAAGGCGGTAAGAAAACGCCAAAAATTAACACAGCATCTTTGCCCGACATTATCTTTATGTTGCTGTTTTTCTTCATGGTTACTACCGTGATGAGAGAAACCACACTGTACGTAAGAACGGCGCTTCCCTCTGCTACTGAAATTGAGCAGCTGGAACGGCGCTCCCTCGTAAGCTTCATTTATATCGGTGAACCCATTCAGTCGCACATCTTTGGTACGGAGCCGAGAATACAATTATACGATTCGTTTGCCTCAGTGGAAGATATTGCATCTTTTATAGAAGCCGAGCGTCAGGCTACTGCTGAAGCAGAAAGGCCCCTGATGACCACATCGTTGCGGGTGGACAGGGATGCCCAAATGGGAATCGTAACCGATGTAAAACAAGAGTTGAGAATGGTGAATGCCCTCAGGGTGAACTACTCCACCATGCGTGGAGAAGTCGCCGGCATGAGATAACCAAACATTCAACCCCAATAACCAAAAAAGCCAACGGGTCTGACCCGTTGGCTTTTTTATTGGTCCGCATGTTGATGAATGTATGCCCGATGGCGCCCCGGAAGGCTAAATGTATGCATCTCCCACTTTGAGCCTGATATCATTCACGATTTTCCGGATATGCTGCTCATCTGCCTTTTTGCATATCAGGAGGGCATTGTCAGCCTCCGATACGATATAATCATCAAGCCCCTGAATCACGACAAGCTTTTCCTCCGGAATGCTCACAATACAATTGCTGCTCTGATACAACATGGCATTTTTCCCTGTGATGGCATTGTTTTGCTCGTCTTTCGGACGTGCATCGAAAAGGGCACCCCACGTGCCTAAATCGGACCATCCCAGATCAGAAATAAATACATACACGTTGTCCGCTTTTTCCATGATGGCATAATCAATGGATATGCTCTTGCAGGCTGGATAAGCGATGTCCATATATGCTTGTTCGTCCGGTGTGTTGTATTTGCCCAGGGCCTCCCGGAAAATATAGCTGATCTCCGGCTGATACTGTTCAAAAGCACTCATAATGGCTTCTGCAGACCATATGAAGATGCCGCTGTTCCATAAAAAATCACCACTTTCCAGGAAGCTCTCCGCCAACTCTTTGTTGGGCTTTTCTGTAAAGGTTTTTACTTTTTTCAGGCGATCACTTTCCGGGAAGGATGAATCTTCCTGAAACTGAATGTATCCGTAGCCAGTGTCAGGCCTGCTGGGCGTAATCCCCAATGTAAACAACCTGTTATTCCGGGGTGCGGCATCAAGCGCAGATCGTATGATGTCCTGGAAGACTGCCTCTTTCAGAATGATGTGGTCCGAAGGTGCCATTACAATGTTTGCCCTGGGATTCAGATTGTATAGCTTATAAACCGCATAAGCAATGCACGGTGCCGTATTTTTCCTGGCGGGCTCACAGATCACCTTGTCCTCAGAAAGCTCCGGAAGCTGATCCAACACAAGTTCCTTATATTTCTTATTGGTGACAATAAAAATATTCTCTTTCTCACATACGGGAAGAAACCGCTCAAATGTTTGTTGCAACAGTGTTTTTCCAGTACCGAGTATGTCTATGAACTGCTTCGGACGTGATTCGCGGCTTAATGGCCAGAATCTTTCGCCTACGCCACCTGCCATGATCACTACGTAATTGTCTTTATTCATTGTTTTTTACTTAGGTTATAAAAAGAGGGTCTGATAGCATATTGGGTATACATGTATTTAAGATTTGTCAATGCTTTGCCATTTGCCTCATTTTGATGTATTTCAGTCGCAACAACTATTGCACTGCCAAGGGATGCATTCACCAGCTTAATCGTGGTGCTGTTTCACCAGCATTACCCTGGCCGCCCCGTGAATAAGGAATGGGCGCCGTGTGCGCTCGCATCGGCAAGCATACCGCGTTCTCTTCTTTTCCACTTTACGAAACATGCGGCCATTGCCTGTTTTAAAAATGGCCCCTTCGGGGATCTCTTCAAGAAACAGCCATCCGCCGGCGATGCGATCAGGCCGGCCCGCTCTCTTCCGGTCAAAATCGCGCAAAACCCTGGCCACAGCAATATCTGCGACACCCGATGCTTTCACGCGATAGCTGTAAGCCATCAGGGGAGCCTGTAAGCGGCGATGGAAAAACCCACGTGCAATGCCATCACGAATATAGGCTCCATACATTTCTTTCCACGCTTTTCCGTGGGGCTTATATGCTTGACCGTGTTGTTCAAAAACGCGGAGGTGGGCTAGCTCATGCAGGAAAACAAGTAAAAATTCATATGTATTCAGGTTGCCGTTTATGCTTACTTTATGGGGGGATCCATTGCTGGCAGGCTTGAAATCTCCCAGCTTCGTCTGCCGCTGCCGCGTGATCCTGAGTTTTATACGGTGTTGAGTGATCAGGTCCTTCACATATTCGACCGCGTTCGCGGGAACATGGACAAGCAACAAATCATTTGGTGTGCTTTGCATGGCGAAATGCTGTCTCTTGGTTTACCAGAAATGTTGCATCCCCGGCCATCTCTGGGATGGCATGGATCTCCGGATAGGTTAACACATTATTTTGAAAAGCAGATCTGGCACGATCGTCGGCGTAACGGCACGGGCAATTATCACGGCGAAGGACAGAACAGGAGGATAGCATAAGACACAACAAAACACCTCCGAAAAGGAAAATGAACAATCGTTTGTCGGGACACATGAAAATGAGACTTTACGTTTCCATTGCAACCTTGGATCAAAAGTAATAAAAATACCCCGTCCGGGACGTGTTTGCCACGAATTGTTCGCTTCCATCGGCAAAATATCAGTAATTTAGCTGTCCGTAAGCACACAGGCATGAAGCTATTTTACCACATTGGCAAATACTTTATCCTGCTTTGGATGATCATGCAAAGGCCAGAGCGGGCCTCCATATATCGCAGACAAACCATTGCGGAAATGGATTACCTTGGGCTCGACAGCCTCGGGATCGTGGCCATTGTATCTGTTTTTATGGGCGCTGTGGTGACCATCCAAACGGCATTCAACACAGATCACCCGCTCTTACCCACCTATGCCATTGGTTTTGCCACCCGGCAGGCCATCATACTGGAGTTTTCTCCAACCGTGATCAGCCTCATCCTGGCCGGAAAGGTAGGGTCCAGTATTGCGTCGGAGATTGGAACCATGCGGGTGACCGAACAAATCGATGCGCTGGAGGTCATGGGCGTGAATGCTGCAAGCTATTTGATCTTGCCCAAGATCATTGCCCTGGTGATCATCAACCCGGCATTGGTCGTTATCAGCATGTTTCTGGGGATCTTTGGAGGCTATGCAGCAGCAGGGCTGACGGATGTCGTACCATTGAGCAACTTCATCTATGGCATTTTGTTTGAATTCTCGCAATTTGACATTCTCTATGCCATGATTAAAACCGTGGTATTTGCCATCATCATCGCCTCCGTTGCCGGCTATTTTGGGTTTTACACCCGCGGTGGAGCACTACAGGTGGGGCATGCAAGCACGAAAGCTGTGGTTTTCAGTAGCATATACATCATTTTGTTTAACCTGATACTCACTCAAATACTGCTCGCATGATCCGGGTCGAAGCCATATGGAAATATTTTGAGCGTCAGCCGGTGCTTAAGGATGTATCCCTGGAGTTTGAACAGGGAAAGACAAACCTGATCATCGGCCGCAGCGGGTCCGGAAAGACGGTGCTGATGAAGTGCCTCGTCGGCCTGCTTGAGGCAGATCAGGGAAAGATCTTTTATGACGACCGCGACTTTTCTGCCATGCAATTCAAGGCCAGGAAAAAGATCCGCAAGGAAATGGGCATGCTGTTTCAGGGGGCCGCATTGTTCGATTCCATGACGGTCGAAGAAAACATTACTTTTCCGCTTAACATGTTTACCACCATGTCGCGCCAGGAAAAACGCCAGCGGGTAGATTTTTGCCTGGAACGTGTGAACCTGGGCGCCGTGCATCATCTGCTGCCGGCCGAGCTGAGCGGAGGCATGAAAAAACGCGTGGCCATCGCCAGGGCCATTGCCATAAAACCCAAATACCTGTTCTGCGATGAACCCAACTCCGGGCTGGATCCCCCCACTGCCATCCTGATCGACAAGCTGATCAATGAGATCACCCATGACTTACAGATGACAACGATAGTGAACACCCATGACATGAACAGTGTTATGGAAATAGGTGACTCAGTGGCCTTCATCCATGAGGGTAGCCTTTGGTGGTCAGGCAGCAGGGAGCAAATCCTGCATACCAGCAACAAAGAACTCAATCATTTCGTTTATGCCACGGAGCTTATGCGGACCATTCAGAATCAAAAGCCATAGCAACCATGATATTATTGATTAAACTCATCAGGGAAAGTGCCCTTTTTGCCGTTACCTCCGTAATTGCCAATAAATTGCGTACGGTGCTCACATTGCTTGGCATCACCATCGGCATTTTCTCCATCATTGCGGTTTTCTCCGTGGTGGACTCACTGGAGCGGCAGATCCGCGCGAGCATTGCTTCACTGGGTGATGATGTCATCTATATTCAGAAATGGCCATGGCAGTTTAACCAGGATTTTGCATGGTGGGAATATGCAGCCAGACCAGTGCCGGAGCTGGGCGAACTCGATCAGGTGCAAAGCCGCTCCCAGACGGTGGAAGCATCTGCCTTTCTCGCCTCCACAAACAGGCAGGTAGAACACCTGGGAACAACCGCAAATAACGTCAACATCCTCGGAGTGTCAGCCGATTATGACCAGGTACGCAACTTCGAGCTCGCCGATGGCCGGTTTTTTACGAGCCTAGAATCATCAGCAGGCAGAAACCTGGCCATCCTGGGGTATGACCTGGCCGAAAACCTTTTCCCAGGTATGGACCCCATAGGCAGAAACATCCGGGTCTTTGGTCAAAATATCTCCGTTATCGGGGTGTTTGAAAGAGAAGGCATGATGAACTTTGGCAACAGCCACGATGAATCCGTGGTTATCCCGGTCAACTTTATGACCCAGTTCATCAATGTCAATCAGGATCGCCATAGTCCGTTCATCATGACCAAAGCTCGTCCGGGAATCAGCAATGCCGAAATGATCGATGAACTGACAGGAGTGATGCGCGCCATCAGGCGACTTCCGCCGGGCGCTGACAATAACTTTTCACTTAATGAAACCAGTTTGCTCTCCGAAGGCTTTGATGATCTCTTTGCTATTATTACCTTAGCAGGCTGGATTATCGGCAGCTTCGCCATCCTCGTGGGAGGATTTGGCATCGCCAACATCATGTTCGTTTCTGTACGCGAACGCACCAGCATCATCGGCATTCAAAAAGCCTTGGGAGCAAAGAAGTCCTTTATACTCGGACAGTTCCTTTTTGAGGCCGTCCTCCTGAGTGTGATGGGTGGCACGGTAGGACTCCTCCTGGTATATGGTGGTACAGCCATTGTATCCCGTATTTTCGAGTTCGATTTCATGCTGGGATATTCCAACATCCTCCTGGGAATCAACGTATCAGCAATCATTGGACTGGTTTCCGGATTTGTGCCGGCCTGGGCAGCCGCCCGCCTTGACCCGGTAGAAGCCATCAGAAGCACAGGATAAGGCAAACTGCAGCACGGGATCAACCGCCTGTGTTGCAACCAGGAAAAAAGGAGTATGCAGCATCGCATCCATGAACGGGACCAGCCAAATGCCTCTACAAACACCAAAATGAGCTTTGTATGGCGAGTTTGCTGTTCAGGCGGTGCAAGCGTTCAGACAAACACATAAAAATTATAAACTAATAAAACGATTGACATGGACAACAAAAAGGTAATGCTGATCATTCTTGATGGATGGGGCAAGGGAGATGAAAACGAAGCAGACATCATTCATCATGCCAATGTACCGTTTACCACAAGCTTATATAAATCTACACCGCATACACTCCTTCGGACAGCCGGCGAAGATGTTGGATTACCGGAAGGACAAATGGGCAATTCGGAGGTGGGCCACCTCAACATGGGTGCCGGACGAATCGTTTACCAGGACCTGGTAAAAATCACACAGGCCGTCAGGGATCAGTCTTTCCTTGAAAATGAAGTGCTTAAAAAGGCCTTCAGTCATGCAAAGGCGGAGGGTAAAAAGGTGCACCTCTTTGGGCTGGTGTCTGATGGTGGCGTGCATAGCGCCATGGACCACCTGTATGGCCTGTGCGACATGGCAAAGGAAATGGACCTTGACAAGCTCTTTGTGCATGCTTTTACCGACGGCCGCGACACCGATCCGAAAAGCGGTAAAGGGTACATCCGGGACCTCGAAGCACACATGGAGAAGTCTGCTGGTCAAATTGCTACGGTGTGCGGCAGGTATTACGCCATGGACCGGGACAAGCGCTGGGACAGGATCAAAATTGCCTATGACATGCTGCTGGAGGGGAAAGGCACCTTCCACAACAGCGCTGAAGAGGCCATCCAGGCATCCTACGATGAAGGCGTGACAGATGAATTTATCAAACCACGGGTGATCACAGATGAAGAAGGTAAGCCCCTGGCCACTGTTGATCCTGATGATGCAGTCATCTGCTTTAACTTTCGCACGGACCGTTTGCGGGAAATCACCACTGTGCTTACGCAACAGGACATGCCGGAGGAAGGGATGAAGACCCTGCCCCTGCATTACGTGACCATGACCGAATACGACAAGACCTTCAAAGGGG
>Ga0207421_10005899_pt1 | contig 13525 bp, 10 predicted proteins | sample SodLakKL_010_SED_4_FD_187542 | JGI IMG/M metagenome (GOLD analysis project Ga0207421, IMG submission 187542) | Alkaline sediment microbial communities from Lake Tanatar, Kulunda Steppe, Russia - 8KL_010_SED (SPAdes) (version 2) | ecosystem: Environmental > Aquatic > Non-marine Saline and...
CTGTATTATGTGCAGCGGAGAAGGATGCAGGGTTTGCAGCAACACCGGCTGGCTTGAAATATTAGGCTGTGGTATGGTCCACCCCAGGGTGCTTGAAGTTTCAGGCTATAATCCCCGGGAGGTCACCGGATTTGCTTTTGGCATGGGAGTGGAGAGAATTGCCATGCTGAAGTACGGGATCGGTGACCTGCGTCTGTTTTTCTCAAATGACCTTCGCTTTCTAAAACAGTTTGGCTAATAGAAAGGGAACTTGAAATCCGAATACTGAAAACAATTGAATCGGAGGATGATTTATTAATGCGCGTATCATATGAATGGCTTTCAGAATATATTGATCCAGGTATGAGCGCCGGGGACTTAGCAGAAAAGTTTAATCTCACCGGTATAGAAGTGGGGGCTGTGGAACGGTTTGGCCCGGAAATGCCCGGTGTAGTCGTCGGCCAGGTAAAGGCAATGGAACCACATCCATCGAAGAAAAAGCTGACCCTGGTGGAGACGGAGACAGGAGAAGGGGTTGCCAGTATAGTCTGTGGTGCAAGAAATATGCAGGTTGGAGACAAGGTAGTACTAGCCAAACCGGGATCAAAACTGCCAGGCGGTCGCTCGATCGAGGAAACTCTAATTGGGGGTGTTTCTTCGGCGGGAATGCTTTGTTCTGCCCAGGAGTTAGGACTGGATTTGGATGGAGAAGATGAAATATTGATTCTTGACCAGGAAGCTGTAGTCGGCAGGCCTGCTGACAAAGCGCTTGGTTTTGATGATTTCATTCTTGAACTGGAACTGACTCCAAACCGGGCTGATTGTCTCGGCCTGATTGGTGTTGCTTATGAAATATCCTCCATTACCGGGAACAGTGTCAAATTTCCTGAAATGACACCCCCTGAGAATGATGAAAATATTAATGATTATATAAGTATTATAGTTGAAGACCAGGAGTTGTGTCCCCGTTATACTGCCCGCGCTTTAAGAGATGTCGTAATCGGCAAGGCACCTTTATGGATGCAGTTAAGGTTGCTCAAGTCCGGTATCAGGCCGATCAATAATGTAGTTGATATCACCAATTATGTGATGTGGGAATTTGGCCAGCCCCTGCACGCTTTTGACCTGAACTTAATCAGGGAAAATAAGGTTGTTGTCCGCAGGGCTTCCCAGGGTGAAACCCTGGTTACTCTTGATGGTGTTGAGCGCAAGCTAACCCCGGAGTCCCTGGTTATCGTTGATGGGAAAGTGCCTGTGGGCTTGGCCGGAGTGATGGGTGGAGAAGATACAGAGATCAATGCGCTCACTACAGAAGTATTAATTGAGGCTGCAAATTTCAATCCCACTAATATCAGGCGGACAGCACGGCGGTATAACCTGCCATCAGAAGCTTCTCAGCGTTTTGAGAAGGGTGTAAACCCTGAAGCTTCTATCTGGGCCCAGGAGCGGACTGCCCTGCTTATCAAGCGTTTTGCAGGTGGCAGAGTCCTGAAAGGGATCATCGATGTTAATAATCTTAACCTGGAACCGAAAACAGTTATGATTAATCCGGAAAGAGTTAATAAAATACTGGGCCTGGAAATACCGGAAAAAGAAGTGGAAGCTATTATGGGCCGACTTGGATTTGAATATAAAGTTAAGAACTCTGGCCAGGTAGAGGTAACAGTTCCCTTAAGGCGAGCGGATATATCAATTGAAGAAGACCTGGTAGAAGAAGTCGCCAGGCTGTATGGCTATGATAGAATACCGACTACCCTGCCCGGTGGTAAATTGCATGAAAACCGTGAGTCAGACGAGGAAAAACTCCATAACCTGGTCAGAACTGTTTTAATTGCCGGCGGTTATTATGAGTGTATAACTTATTCTTTTATTAACCCTGAGAGCCTTGCGCTGCTTAGAATGCCAAATGATGATAGCAGGCGTCAGTTTGTCCCGGTTCAGAATCCTTTTACTGACGATCAATCTGTAATGCGTACAACACTGCTGCCTGGTTTGTTGAGGGTTATGAAACATAACCTGAGCCACCGTGAATTGAACCAAATGCTCTTCGAAATTGGGTCAGTATATGAACCTAAAAGCCTGCCTCTTAAGGAACTGCCCCGGGAAAGAAAGATGGTCAGCCTGGCCGTAACAGGGCTTGAACCTGAACCTAACTGGATCAAGGAATCCAGGGAAACTGATTTCTTTACAATTAAGGGAATACTGGACAGTTTCTTTGCAAGGATCCGTATCGATAAAGTTGACTACGTTTCCAGGGCTGTGCCATTTTTACACCCAACCCGTTGTGCAGTATTAGAAGTTGACGGTCGAGAACTAGGCTGCATCGGGCAGCTTCATCCCGAAATTGCTGAGGAACTTGAGATTGATCAGGCCGTTACTGTTTGCGAACTTGACCTTGAGATTGTTGCTGAGCTGTCTGAGCTCATCCCCAGGGTTACAGCGATACCAAGGTTTCCTGCTGCCAAAAGGGACCTGGCCCTGGTTGTATCAAAAGATATTTCTGCAAAGCAGCTTGAGGATACTATCCGGGAAGCAGGAGGAGATTTAGTCAGAGATGTGAAATTGTTTGATCTTTATGAAGGCAAACAGATTCCTGAGGGTAAAAAAAGCCTTGCTTATTCTATAACTTTCCGCCGTGATGAAGGAACTTTGACTGATGAAGAGGTAAATGTAGCTCTTTCCGGGGTGCAGGATGCCCTTCATCAGATCGGCGCCGTATTACGCAGTTAATCAAATCAGGCAGGATATTAACCCTGTTATCACGAAATATTCTATTTAATACCTATTTCTGACTAATTGGAAGGCAGGGTGCGGCTTTATGGAAGATAAGGGTAAAAATAGGGTTGCTGTATATATTATGGGCGAGGAATATATCCTCCGGGGTTCATCTTCACCAGAAGAAATGGAAAACGTAGGACATTATGTTGATAACCTGATGAGAAAATTGTCGGAAAGCAATCACCAGATGAGCCGCCAACGGATTGCTGTTTTAGCAGCGCTAAACCTTGCTGATGAACTGCTCAGGCTGAAACAGCAAAGAACGAATACTGCCGAAGAAGCTAAAGACATGGAGTGAATTCGATGACCTGGCTCGATATCCTTTTACTAATTGTATTTCTGCTTCATTTCGTCAGCGGTTTTTCGCGCGGGATGGTCAAGCAGCTGTTTGATATTTTTGGTTTTTTTCTGATCATCATTGCTTCACTTTGGGGTAGTCGTCAATTCAGCTATATCCTTGCCGACTACGTAAACCCTGAAGATATTATCCCCCATCATGAGGTAATTGAGAGCCTGGGAGTGGAACTCGCTTTTGAAGCAGTCCCCCAGTTAATTGCCGGAGTGTTAACTTTCCTCGTTTTATTTCTTGTATTAAGCGTGGTATTTCGTTTGTTTTCCGGTGGGTTCAGATGGGTTAATCGGATTCCGGTAATCGGCTTTTTCAATCGGGTTGGCGGAGGCGTACTTGGTGCGCTGGTTGGTGTCCTTTTTGTGTATATTATAATTGCAGCTTTATCCCTGCTGCCTTTACAGTTTTTTATGGATGCACTTGATAATTCTGAAATAGTTTTTATAACCGATCATTACCTGACTCCGATAGCAAAAGATATTGGAGAGCTATTCCTAAACTACTATATCAATATGAATTCCTGATTATCTATATAAACCGGTATTCTTATTTGTATAGAATACCGGCATTTTTATGCATAAATTAGCTGTTGAATGGAGACTATAATGTTGCAGTATTTAAGGGACGCAATAACAACCGGAAAAACTGAGAATGTAGCCAGAAGTCTGCTGGGGCATTACCTTTGTCGAAAAATTGATGATAACCTGTTAAAGGGAATGATTGTCGAAACGGAAGCTTACTTAAGTAAAAACGATCAGGCTTGCCACGCCTCAAGGGGCAAAACCAGGCGTAACGAAACCATGTTTGATGAGGCAGGCAAAGCATATATCTATTTCATATATGGAAATTATTACTGCTTTAATGTGGTAACCGGGCCGATTGGCCAGGGGGAAGCAGTTTTGGTCAGGGCAGTACAGCCTTTAGAAGGACTGGAGTTAATGCGAGAACGCAGAGGTTATCCCGATCTTGATAGAGACTTAACCAATGGCCCGGGGAAATTATGCCAGGCCTTTGCCATCGATAGATCATTAGACGGACATATGCTCTGGCAAGATCCATTGTATTTAGAAGAAAACAGCAGCATAAATGAAAAATATCAGGTTAAAGCAACGCCACGAATAGGCATATCTGTAGCAACAGAAAAGAAGTTGCGTTATATTATTAGTGGTAGCAATTATTTGTCAAGGAGAGAATCACTTGAGTAGGGTAGTAACAAACAGAGAAATTAAAGTGCTTGAGTATGATCAAATCAGGCATAGGCTTGCTGAAAAGACCATTAGCCCGCTGGGCAGGAAAATGGCAGAGGAAATAGTCCCTGTTTCAGACTTCCACCTTGTTTTCAAGCGTTTAAGCGAAACTGGTGAAGCAAGACTTATGTGTTCAAAAAATGCATTTAGTCCTTCACCCGTTGAAGATATCAATGACTATTTAACCAGGGTCGGTAAGGGTGCATCTTTATCGGGTGCGGAGCTTGCAGTAATACTGGTCTTCCTAAAAGCCGCGCGCCGCTGGGAGGTATTTTTTAAGGATAAGGATCAGCGAGAACTATACCCTGCCCTGTGTGAGAAGGCAGGTCAAATTAACTCTTGTCCGGAATTGCTTTCTGCCCTGGAAAGATCGTTCGATCCTGATGGAAATGTTTTGGATGCAGCTTCATCGGAACTTGCTTCACTGCGGCGCAAAAAAAATTCACTGCAAAATAAAATCAGGGACAAACTTGATGAGTACCTGCATAGTTCTAGTTACAGGCGCTACCTGCAAGAAAGCCTTGTTACAATACGCAGCGGTCGATATGTTTTGCCTGTCAAACAGGAGTACCGGCAAAATCTAAAGGGTGTTGTTCATGATCAATCAGCCAGCGGGGCAACAGTATTCATTGAACCTCTGCCGGTTGTTAATATGCAAAATGAAGTAACTTCACTGCAGCGCCGGGAAGAACAGGAAATTGAACGTATTTTAATTATGCTAAGCGCTAAAGTAGATGCTGAAAGTGAAAAATTATCATTAAATAGTTCTGTTTACGCAGAACTTGATTTTATTGTTGCCCGTGGTCGTCTCAGCCTGGAAATGGATGGCAATGAGCCGAGGATATACCAGGACAATAAAGCAGGTATCTACCTGGATAACGCCAGGCATCCACTTCTGACCGGAGAAAAAGTGCCTCTTCATCTCGAACTGGGCGATCAAGTCCAAACTCTAGTTGTAACAGGACCAAATACCGGTGGAAAAACAGTTGCACTAAAAACTATCGGCTTACTGACGGTTATGGCGCAGAGTGGATTGCACATTCCAGCTGGTAAAGAAACCAGGCTGACTATATTTGATAAAATTCGTGCCGATATCGGGGATGAGCAAAGTATAGCCCAGTCTCTGAGTACATTTTCCGGTCATATGCGGAATATTATTGAGATAATAAATGAATCCGGTCCTATGACCCTTTTATTATTTGATGAGCTCGGTGCTGGAACCGATCCTTCTGAAGGTTCGGCCTTGGCCATGGCTATCCTCGGTGAATTAACAGGCCGTGAAGCGCTGACAGTTGCGACTACACATATTAATGAGCTTAAATTATTTGCCCAGGTTCAGGAAAAGATGCAAAATGCGGCCATGGAATTCGATCCGGACACCTTAACTCCGACTTATCGTCTCCTACAGGGTGTGCCGGGACAAAGCAATGCTTTTTATATTGCATCGCAACTCGGGTTGCCTGAACATGTTTTAGAGAAAGCGAAAACATTCGTGCACCGCTCTCACGATCAGGTAGAGTCGGTTATTGCCAGCCTGGTTGAAGATCAACAGCGCTATCATCGTGACAGCCGCAAGGCTGAAATAGATCGCAGCCGGGCTGAATTATTAATGGAGGAGCTCGAAAAAGAGCGGGAACTGCTGAAAGCCAGGCGTGAGGACATTCTAATTGAAGCCAGGGAAGAAGCAAGGGATATGGTTAAGAAGGCGAAAACCAAAACGGACCAGATCATCAGGGAGTTAAGAACACTAAAAAGTGAAACAGGGAAGCAGGACACTCTTGCCAGGGCTGAACAGGCCCGCCAGGAACTGAACGTGCTGCGCAGGGAAGCTGATATGACTGAAAAAGTAGAAGATAGTGCTGAATTTGCCTTAAAAGAAGAAGACCTGGCACCAGGTTTAACCGTCTATGTCCGCAGTCTTAAGCAAAAAGGAGAAGTGATTTCATTTAATAAAGATGAAGCCCTGGTTCAGGTCGGTGCGATGAAGGCTCATCTCCCGCTGCAGGAATTGCGGCTGGAGAAAAAAATGGACAAAAAAGAAACTGGTGATCTTAAATCTCAATCCACAGGAAGCTATAGTGTTAGTAAAGATATAAGCGTAAAAAATTCCATTGATCTGCGTGGGTTGAACTTGGACGAGGCTCAACCTTTGGTTGATAAACTACTGGATAATGCCCTCTGGGCAGGGTTGACCAGGGTAGACATAATACACGGTAAGGGTACAGGGAAACTAAAGCAGGGGCTGCGTTCATATCTGAAAGAACACTCACAGGTTGCCAGTTATCGCGGTGGCGGTACCGGTGAAGGTGGAGAAGGGGTCACTGTGGTGGAACTGAAAAGTTAAAAGCGTTACTTATTATTGCAAAGGACAAGAAACTGCCGATGACATTAAATATTGAAAAACAGGTCATAAGTTTGCTGGAGCCTGGTATTTTAAAAACCACAGATCAGATTGTAGAAGAATTTCGCATGGAATTCCCTGAACAGTGGAAAGCACTGAAAGAAGAAGGGGAGATACTTTACGGTAACAGCTGTAGTTCATTTCAACAGCCTGCTACCCGTATCTCCCAGGCATTAAGAACTTTTCCTGACACACATGTATTATGTCTGCACGAACAGGACAAAATGTTTTGGAGTGTAAAAGAGTAAAGTTTATAAGCTATTTAATTGCTTGGATCCGGACCTCTAGAGATAACCAGCTTCACTTCACGGCTGGTGCTTAAGGTTGTTCCCGCTGCGGGAACTTGCTCGATAACTCTGTTAATACTTACTTCATCATCATAACGCTGCTCAACTACACTACTTAAGCCGGCTCTTGATATCTCCATTTCAGCTATTGCCTGAAATTTACCTGTTACATCGGGAACCACGACCGGTCCGGAATCATCACGTTGACCGAAAAAACCACCACCGGGGGAAGTAGCTGTATTTACAGCGACGCTTGCCGGATCAGATATTGTTCCGTCTGCCAGCCGGGTAGACAGAGTAAAGGTGTAAGAACTGTCCATTTCAATATCCGGGTCTGAGTACTGGCGTGTATCGGCACTTAGTTCTCTGGAAGTTTCCTCGCCTGTCTCACCGGAGACTTTATGCAGGACGAAGCCGGCTGGATCGGGACCTTCATATTCCCACTGCAGGGTTACACCATCTTCAGTTACGTAAGCGTTAAATAATGTAATATCGTCGGTTGTCCGACCGCGCTGTTCGGCCATATCCAGGAACCTTGGATCGGCTGGCATCTCCTCTGCATCCTGTGGTCCGCGGCCGGGACCGCCCCGTGATGACCAGCGCTCGTCGGTTATAATATATGAGGGCCGGTTATAAAAGCGGCCGTCATGCATGTCACATCTTTGAGACGGTACCTGGCCTGCAATAAAATAATCAGTTCTGACAGAGTCGGCGTCCGCACAGGAATCATTAGGTAATAACCCAGATCTTGAGCAGACTGTTGCCCGAACAATTCCATCAGGTTGTTCAAAATCCTGGATTTCAAGATCTTCAAAAGCTTCCAGGAAGACTTCTCGCAGAAAAGCAGTGGAGTATCTCCATCCCTGTTGAATACTGCCCATCTTGGGTTCATCATAACCCATCCAGAAAGTAGCAACCAGGTTAGGTGTGTAGGCGGCCAGGTAAACATCCTTCCAGTCGTCAGTAGTACCGGTTTTTGCTGCTACCGGACGGTCAATCTGCAGAGCCCGGCCAAGGTACTTTGTTACAAAGTCCTGCAGAATATCATTGACCAGAAAAGCAGCCTGGGGGCTTAATACCTGTTCCGGGTCGACACGGTTTTCATATAGTACCTCTCCATAGCGATCTTCTATCTTCTCTACAGTATGGAGCCCAACCTTGACTCCATCATTAGCGAGAACACTATAGGCCTGCGCCATATCAACTGCGCTTACTCCCCTGGTAAAGCCGCCAAGGGTTAAAGCGATGTTATCCATCTCGTCAGGATGAAGAGTGCTAATACCCATCCTTTCAGCATACTCGGCTCCAACACGTGGACCTAAATCTTCAAAAGCACGGACAGCTGGAATATTGTATGAAAAATACAGTGCATCTCGAGCCGGGATAAAGCCCCTGAAGGCATAATCAAAATTTTCCGGGAACCAATCGCCCCTGGGGCCAATATATGGTGAATCATCCAGGGTTGATCCGGCACCGGCCAGGGTGCCCTCTTCAAAAGCAGGGCCGTAAGTTATTATTGGTTTAATAGCTGAACCGGGCTGACGCAAAATATTAAAGCGAAGAATTTCATCAACTCTTTTCTGGTAGTCGCGTCCTCCGCCTAAAGCCCGGATCTGGCCTGTTTCAGGGTCAGCAAGAACTATGGCTGCCTGAGGCTGGGCCACTCCGGTTTCTTCATCTTCCAATTCTTCAAGCTGGGCCCTGGTCAGATCTTGACCACCGGGGAGGGAAGCAATCGCGGCCCTGGCTTCGGCCATATTTACATGAATAGTTGTCGGATATAGCTCTTCATTGGCCAGCACTGATTCAACATGGCTCTGCATCTTAGGATCGAGGGTAGTATATACTCTAAGTCCATCAGTATAGATCGCCAGGTAAGCTTCCTGGCGTGATTCAATCGTAGGCAGATCAGTAAGAACTTCTATCAGTTCCTCGTGAACCACATAATCTACGAAGTGCGGGTAGGGATATTCTTCTTCTCTCGGTGTCCCGTAAGACATCTGCCGGTTTAGGGCCTGGTTATATTCTTCTTCAGTCAGCATCTCCTGCCTGTGCATATTACCAAGCACAATGCGCATTCTTGCTTCAGCTTCCGCCTGGTTATCAAAAGGGTTGAACAAATTTGGTGACTGAACGGAACCCGCAAGCATTGCGGCTTCATTAACATTAATTTCTTCAACACTTTTGTCAAAATACGTTTGGGACGCAGCCTCAACACCGTAAGCCCCATTACCGAAATAAATCCGGTTTAAATACATTTCCAGGATTTCATTTTTACCGTATATTTGTTCCAGCTGAATAGCCAACCATATTTCCTGAATTTTTCTTTCGTAACTTTGGTCAGTTGTTAAGTAAGCATTTTGTGCCAGCTGCTGACTGATGGTGCTGGCCCCCTGGACTATTCTGCCAGCTTGCAGGTTGGCGTAAGCGGCCCTGATACTGCCGACAACATCAAACCCAAAATGATCGTAAAAACGTTCATCCTCAATGGCGATAAAGGCCTGCTGAACATGCTCAGGAACCTGGTTAAGGCTGACAGCAATCCGGTTTTGCTCTTCGTGTAAAGCAGTTATTTCCTCGCCATGGACATCAAAAAGATAGGATGTTTCCACCGTTGCCAGTTGAGAAGTATCGAGTTCAGGGGCATCGTTAATAACGCTGTTTATAACTGCTGCTGCAGCGCCGCCCCCAATAAGAAATAACAAAAAAAATACGAGCAGAATAATTTTTATAATGCTGCGTCTTTTTCTTGGGCCTTTCTTTTTGGTTTTATCTATTTTTTGATCAAATGGTTTTTTCTTTTCTGCCAACTTATAGTCAACCTCCTTGAGACATAAAAATCATCTGTCAACATTATAACACAGCTTTTCAATGGCTATAATTGCAAACGATAAACTAATTATTAAGTAAATAATATTTTTTGTTAATCATCTTGATGAAAGTTACTTAAAGGTATACCCATTTATTAATTGATCATGTAAAATATTAATTAGTAAAACAAAAAAAGTAGCAGGAATTGGAAGCATGATAGCACAAAAATGAGATAGGAGGAGTAATTATGAACAGCCGGCAGGCGTATGAACTTGAAGCAGCAAAAGCAGCTGAACTGGAAACATTTTTTTATCCTGAGTCAATTGCGGTGATCGGGGCCAGTCAAAATGCACTTAAACCTAATGGGATACCTTTATATCTTTTGAATATGTTTGGTTTTGAAGGAGATGTTTATCCTGTTAATCCTAAATATGAAAATGTGGGTGGACTAAAGTGTTACCCATCGATTCTTGATATTGATTCGCCGGTAGACCTGGCAATTATTGGAGTTGCCGCTGCCCAGACTATGGCTGTTCTGGAAGAATGTGAAAAGAAGCAAGTCAAAACAGTAATAATATTTACATCAGGTTTTGCTGAAGTTGGTGAAGAAGGGCGAAAGGTTCAGGAGGAAATGAAAAATCTGGCTGATAGGAGCGGTATACGTATTCTTGGTCCGAACTGCCTGGGCATATTGAATTATTATAACGGAAACATGGCCAGTTTTTTCTACAACCAGGAGCGAAGGGACCTGGTTCATCCGAAGAAACTTTCATTTATTACCCAGAGCGGTGGTCTTGGTGGAATCATATATCAAATGGTTATGCAGCTTTCGATTGGATTCAATTACTTTGTCAGCACCGGTAATGAAGCAGATGTATCATTTTCAGAAATCCTTAACTACCTGGTCAGGCAGGATGAAGTTTCCATTGTGGCTGGTTATCTTGAAGGGTTGCAGGGCGATGGCAGGTTGTTTATGGAAGCCTGCCGCCATGCCCTGGAACAAAAAAAACTGGTAACTATGCTTAAAGTAGGGCGGACAGAAAGTGGGGCTGCTGCTGCGGCATCTCACACCGGCGCCATAGTCGGTATAGATCAGGTCTATGATGGTATGTTTAAACAATATGGTGTGCCGAGAGCTGACGATGTTGAACAGATGAATGCCCTGATTGCCCTTTATGCTTCCGGAAGATTGCCCCGTGGTAAGAAAATGGCGATAATAACTATTTCCGGTGGCGGTGGAGTAGTTGTTGCTGACAAATGCCCTCAGTACGGCCTGGAAGTAGTCGGCCTGACAGAATTAACCCAGCAGGAATTGCGGGAATTTTTCCCGGTTTTCGGAGCAGTCGGCAATCCCGTTGATTTAACTTCCCAGCTGTTTATTGACACGGAGCTGTTTCAGCGGGCGCTGCGTTTGGTAATGCAAGATCCTGAGGTTGATGTTGGCGGTTTCTTTTATAACCTTGAGATGCCCGATCCGGAAGCAGCCCAAAAAATAATTGAAGTATACAGGGAGCTCGAAAAACCTTTAATAATATTCACCTGGCCTACAGGGCAGGATTATGCTATAAAAGCGAAAAACACCCTGGTTCAGGCCGGTGTTCCTGTAATTGAACATATTCCCAGTGGACTGTGGGCCATCAATGCCCTGGCTGACTGGGTTCAAAAAATAGAGCGCCCCCGCTATAAACATGTCAGTAATCCTGGCAAAGCCCGGGATTTTGCCCGCGACCAACTAAGGGAAAAGACAGCAGAACCGGGCGGTGCATTAACTGAGTGGCGCTCCAAGCAAATTTTGAAGTGCTATGATATACCTGTAACGAGGGAAACTCTTGTCACAAGCCCTGAAGAAGCTATAAAGGCTGCCAGGGATATTGGGTATCCGGTTGCGCTGAAAATTATGTCTCCTCAGCTTCTTCACAAAACAGATGTCGGGGGACTGGAATTAAACCTGAATAGTGAAAACGAAGTTGTAGATGCTTTTAATTCTATCATGAAGAAAGTAAAACAGGAACGACCAGATGCTACCTTGGAAGGAATCCTGGTTCAGGAAATGTTAAAACCAGGCCTCGAAGTTATTGTTGGTGTCAAAAACGATCCGATCTTTGGGCCTGCCGTTGTTTTCGGGCTTGGCGGTGTTTATGTTGAAGTATTAAAAGATGTTTCCACCAGGGTTGCTCCGCTTAGTGAAGAAGACGCCCGTGAAATGATCCAGGATATAAAAGGGAAAGCTCTTTTAAGCAGTTTCCGCGGTCAAAAAGAACGTGATTTCGAGGCCCTGGTCCGGGTATTAATGAATATTTCGAGGCTTTCCCTGGAGTTGAAGGATGAAATCGAAGAAATTGATATTAATCCGCTTATCCTATATGAAAATGGTGAAGGCGCTGTTGCGGCCGATGCTTTGCTTGCAGCAAAAAAAGATACTTAAAAGGTTTGGGCTGCTTGTGATATAATAGTTACCGGGTGAAAAATGACATTTAAAATAAAAAAAACTGACTATATTGTAATAACGGCTATACTTGTGTGGGGCCTAATAGGCTTCTGGTTTAATATACAGCATGCCGGTGCTGTTGAGCATAAATATGCAACTATTTACGTTCAAAATGAACAGGTTGCTGAACTGTCCCTGTCTGAAGCTGATAGCTATGAATACAGCTTTGACTTCGGTCCTGAAAATGAGTATACCGCTCTTGTTGAAGTCGAAGAGGGACGGATCAGGATGATGCCTCTCGAAAATGACATCTGTCCCAGGCATATCTGTTCACACACCGGCTGGATAGAATACTCTTATGAAAAAATTGTTTGCTTGCCAAACCAGATTATGATAGCATTCAATGAATCATCAAGAGGCACTACCAGGGAAGATCTGGATGGTGTAACTTATTAAGCCGACTGACTGTCAAATATGTTGACAAAGAAAATAACTGTCTATATAATTACTGTAGTTTTTTTTGGAAGTGGTGTAAATGTATATATACCTGCCTGAGGTTAAACAAAAAGAAGGCGAAGCGCTTGATTACCTGTTTGAGGAAAACCTTTCCGAGTGGTTTGATGATTTTTCCGAAGGCGATTCAATAACTCTGCAGGTGAGTGTTTCCTCCAGTTTAGACAAAGTGTTGATTAACGGTAGCTTTAATGCTGTTATACAGGCTGTTTGTTCCAGGTGTCTCGAAAACTTTGAGCACCATTTAAAAGCTGATTTTACCGAGGTTTTTAATGTGTTAAAGGAAGTACCAACTGGCAGCACTCCTGACAGCCTGGCCGTGGAAACTGCAAATATGTATACTGTTACGGGTGACTATCTTTACTTAGATGAATACATCCGGCAATTAATCATACTGGCCCAGGAACATAGTCCTTTGTGCAAAGCTGACTGTAAGGGCATTTGTGCCGGCTGTGGTACAGACCTGAACAGCTCTTCCTGTAGTTGCAATATGGATGATGAAGCAGTTGATATCAGGCTTTTAAAGCTCAAAGAACTGAAACAGAGATAACTAGTAAATAAGGAGGCGTTACAGTGGCTGTTCCCAAGAGAAAAACTTCGAAATCAAAGAGGGATATGAGACGATCGCAGTACAAATTAAAAGCTCCCCATCTTATTCCCTGTCCACAGTGTCATGAGCTTAAGCCCGGCCATAAGGTTTGCTTAAACTGCGGACACTATAAAGGTCGGGAA
>Ga0207421_10005902_pt1 | contig 13522 bp, 10 predicted proteins | sample SodLakKL_010_SED_4_FD_187542 | JGI IMG/M metagenome (GOLD analysis project Ga0207421, IMG submission 187542) | Alkaline sediment microbial communities from Lake Tanatar, Kulunda Steppe, Russia - 8KL_010_SED (SPAdes) (version 2) | ecosystem: Environmental > Aquatic > Non-marine Saline and...
AAGCATTATACAATCCTCATCTCCGTCACAATTATTAGTAATAATGTTGTCACTAGTAATAAAATTATGAGTGTCTTTTACCTCTATGTCGTACATGAATTCTTCATCAGACTTTCTTATTTCTTTTGTTTTTATCTTTTCTCTAACAAACTCACCCTCGATTTCTATTCTTGGATTTCTTTCTAAAGAATAATCATTCTCTAGTTCTCGCTGTTTTCTTTCTAGAGCGAAGCCTATTTTTTTTCCAAAAGATACTGCGTGAGAGGACCTAATATGTAACTTGTTAGAAACAAAAGTTCTACCTTGATAATGACCATCCTCATATTTTTCGAGTAAAATGTCTCCAACCTCTCTTTCACTTTGACTATAACGAGCGTAAATCCCGAATCTTTTGAGCAAAAAATCTATATCGTCAAGCAACTTTCGTGATGTACTCGTCGCCTGAACATGAAGACATCCGCTTTCGACTGAACCATCTCCGGCGAAATAGGCCGCTATCATATCGCAAATCTTTTCCTTCGGAAGGGATTTCACAAAGTTAGGAACTCTTTTTTCTTTAGCACCTAATCCCATCTCTAATTCTTGGAAAAATTCGTAAACTAATCTAGAACTTATCGTTAAAACATTCTCTCCTTCAAAAGGCTCTATTTTGAAAACTTTATTTATAGTATCCCTGATATTTTCTTTCATCTCCTTTTCTGCAAACGCGAAACAAACTTGATAGAATTGTTTCCCTTCTTTTTCAGATTTTCTAGCATAACCTTCAGAAAGATAAAACCCGAGCAATTTCATAAAATCAGAATCAACCTCTATCTGAATAGGGATTTCCACAGTATCTCTTTTAGCCGCGAGGACGGCGGTATCAGGAATTGCGTTTTCAATCTCACTCATCTCCATGAGTTTCAAGTATAGTCCTATAGGTATACTTTCTCGATATCTATAATTTCCAAGGGTCTTTTTCTGGATATCTAGCATTTCAGAAGCTTTAAACAATCCTCCAAGCTCTTCTATAGCTTTATCAACTTTTTCATTTACTCCCCTTATCATGACTTCTTCAGAATTTGACAAGAATTCATCTAGCCTTATATGATATCTGTCTTTTGTTTTTACATCTATCTTTATGGGTGTTAAGAATTGATCTCCTTTCTCTATTTCTCTAGCTTTCTTTACTCCGTCGGCGGTCTTCATCTTGTGATCGGGAAAAACCACAATTTTTCTATCTGCCTCAGTTTCGAACTCTATTTTAAACTCTGGTGCAGGGGTTCTTATAACTCTAGAAGCTTTCGAAGAGTTTATCTTTTCTTTAACCATGGTCAAGACTTCTTTATCTATTTCCTTTCCTGTAGTGCCCATACCATCCATTTCTTCTTCGTGATCGGCCGTATTGTAAAGCTCCTCTAGTTCTACAGTTGAACCGTCAACCATTTTCACCTCCATATCACCAGGTAGGCAATTCCGCCTTTTCGCTGCATGGAAAAACGGATGAGCGTACCCTGCTCTGCCATCGTGAAATCCTATTATCCTTCCAAGGACTCCTCCAGAAGTATGAGGGGCCAGACCAACTACTAGCTCACCGATCAGATCTTTCCTATTTTTGGCCTCGTAATAACTTTCTAAATTATAGTATTTTCCAAGTAAATTATCTATAAAATCTGCAACCTTGACCATATAGTCTCCAGCTTCTTTAGATATCACCATATCCTGAGGTTTCAATTCCAACATCTGGTCTTCTTCTTCAAGTTCTCTCCTTTCGATATCCTCTTCATACCCTAAATTTTTAGCTTGTTGAACTGTCAATCCTACCTCTTCCGGTTTGAAATGCGTTAAAGGAAGATCAGTCATATCATATCGAGAGGTGCCATCTTTGAATACATAGATATCGTGTTTTGCTCTCAAAATAGCCTTCTCAAGGGCTTCAGGAGTTTTGGTCTCTGTGATTAGACCTTTTACTCCCTTTATCTTCTTTATATTTCCTCCCTCTCCCAAGGTGTTAAGTGCTTGCCTGTACAAGCTTCTCATAGGTATCTTCTGTTCTTTTGGTTCATCAACGATCTCACATCTGCCTCCACATGAACATCTAATCTGGGGACTTCCCTTTCCACATTCTTGGCATCTTCTAGCACTTATGTCTACTTCTATCACATTCTCCTCTACGGCCTTTTTTACAAGCCGCTCAGAACCACCGGCCTCACTTAACGGAAAAAGTCCATGGACTGGGGGGCTCATCTTTCTTTCCTTGGCTTTCTCAGGCCTCGCCATCCTAGCCCCTATGTTAGTGGGTCCCTTGCTCCTAATTGGAACACCAGCAAGCTCAGTGATATAATCTAAAGGTCTATCTTCTTTAGATTTTCTGATCTCAGTAAGATTTTCGTTATCAAGTCCTAGAGAAAATAGAATAGGTTCAAATTCTGGAATGATAATAGATTCTTCAACTTCGTGTTGAATCCCAATAGACTCTAATATTTTTTTCTTTTCCGATTCATTGGGAAGTATCAATTTTCCCTCATCTATTTCTCCTTGCTTGGAGATCCAATTCCTCAGTTTCTTTATATCCCTGGTTTCCACATAATCCCAAAAATAGATGAACTTTGGATGGAGAGGATAACCATTTTCTCTTGATAGTTCTAGAGCTTTTTTTGGGGTGATCTCTTTTTCTTCGAAGTCTTCCTCTATCTCCTGTCTCCACCATTCATGACAGTACGCACCGGGTACCAAAGGATGATTGTTTTCGATGAATTCACCAAAAGGCACCAACGCCTCTCCAAGGTCAATTATTTCTTCAACTTGATCCTGTAATGCTTTAGCTTCTTCGGGTGAGTCAACCCTTTTTACACTCCCGTCATCAAGCAGAACCGTAGGACCCTCTATCGAGTCGCAAGGAGTTATCGCGCCTGCTTTGCCTGGACGTTCGGTCTTTATTTGGGTGCCTAACGCCATGAATTCATCGGTAAGATACATGGTCGCGGGATTTACTGCTATGGAAGCTAACCCTTCTGTCCGACATCTACCATACCTTAATCTAAAACTGCCCTTTTCACTTGGATGTCCAAAAACAGGACGGCCTGCGATGGTTTCCTGGATGTACTTTGACTTCGGGGCGATGCCTTTTTTCTTTTCGTCCTCACCTCCGGATCCATCTTTTTTCCCTGAGGCATACTCATCTATATAAGCATCTAAAAAATCCCATCCTTCGATATCCAGCTTCTCAACATGCTTTTTCAGTTTTTTTGCCTTCAAACACATACCCTCTGCTATCACGAGACATGCGCCGCCTCTCACCTGATTCGTATCGACCCTGGGTAAGTCCCTATTTCCCGAAACTTCTTCCTGTCCAGTACCCTCACCACTTATACTGATAGGACATCCGTCTACTATAATTGAAATTTCATCTGCAGTAGGGGTATACTGCAGACCCAAAGATTTTTTGTATAAGGGTATCTCCTCCTTAAAACGTTGGATCTCGGCAGGAGTAGGTTTGAACCTACCTATACCTAACTCTCTCCTAACCACATCCGCTATCAGAACACTCATCGCCTGACCTGTTCCACCAGCAGAACGGATAGGACCTGCGAAGGAAAGCTCAACGTAATTGCTGCCATCATTATTTTCCCTTATCTCTACACCACCAATCCCCTCTAGAGGAGCAACAAGTATGCCTTCGGTCAATACGGCTAATCCGATCCTAACCGCATTCTCCAACCTTTCGGCGATTTCGCCTTCGTCTCTAGAAGCCACCTCTTTAGCTATCCTGATCGAGACTTCTTCCCTATCGTACTTCTCACTAAGCTGCCTTATCTTTTCAGCAGTATTTTCTACTCCAGTCAACTCTTGAGCTCGAAGAGCAAGGTCTTCCGCTCTCGGAATTTCAACCTCCTCTTCAGGATCATATCCCAAAGACCGGGCTTTCTCTGCTATCTTATAACAGTTTTCGGCTTTTTCTTCCAACGATTGGAAATAACCTGCAATCTTTCTTGAATGAGCTAATTTAGACGTGATTATACCTCCAATTTGAAGAGATTATACTCCTTTTTTAGTTATTCAACCGTTATGGGATACGGGTTAAATAAGGGTATCGATAAAGAAAATATAAACCAAAATTTGATAATTATGCTTCATATTATGTAACATGACATATAGGAATGCCGAAGAGATCTTGAGAGACAATAGGAAAGGTGCTGCTGAACTCCTTGAAGATGTTATTAAAAGTATCCAAAAGTTAGAAACGGAGGAAATCGAAGATTATCTGAAAACACTTGTGATAAATAGATATTCAATAACACCGTTGATCAATCTAGCAAACAAGATATTTCTTTCTTTAGAGCAAGAAGAAGATATCGATTCGATAGTTGAAGAGCTAGAAAGTGAATTCTTTTCAAGAAACCGAGAGACTACAACCAAGATGAAGAATCTGATCGAAGACAAAAATTATACCGATATACTAACGCTGAGCTATAGTTCGACAGTAATCCAATCACTATCTTCCGTTGAAAAAGTAAAAGTATTGGAATCTAGACCAAATAGGGAGGGGCGAAAAACCGCTAAAAGATTAATCGACAGAGGGGTCGAAGTCGAATATTGGGTAGATGCTGGTATGTGCAGAGCTCTCGAGAACGTAGATTGTGCAGTTGTTGGAGCGGATTCTATTTCAAAGAAAGGTTTCCTGAATAAGATCGGAACTAAACCTCTTGCTATCATCTCGGATACTTTGGAAAAAGAATTCTACGTTATCGCGGATACTTCAAAAATTTTACCCTCAAAAATTCCTACACCAAAAGGAGAATCTCATCCTCCTAAAGAGGTTTGGGATAACGAGTTTGTCGTTGTGAAAAATGATTATTTTGAGCTGACATCATTGAAAAGGGCCAAGTTCATGACCGAAAACGGTCAGATAAAACCCAAAGAAATCAAGAAAATAGCTGAAAAGAAAGAGGTTTCAGAGATCTTATTGAAAATCCATCCCCTCCTCAGGGAGAGATAGGGCTTTCTTCCTCCACTTCGATGGTTTCAATCTCCTCTTTGATGACCTTTCCGAGAGCCTTGATGCCTCTTTTTATCTCTTCCTCCGAGGAATGGGTGAAGTTGATCCTCATGGTGTTATAGCCGCCATCATCGACAAAGAAAGCGTCTCCGACCACATATGCCACTTTTTCATCAACGGCTTTATCGAAAAGTTCTCTAGTGTTTATGTGCTCAGGAAGTTCAGCCCATATGAACATCCCTCCGTTAGGTCTGTTCCACTTTACTTCCTCCGGAAAATGTTCGTCCATAGCGTCCAACATAGTGAGTCTTTTCTTGTTATAGATCTCCTTTATATTTTCCAGATGGTCATCCATTATACCCTCAGCGATATATTTGTAGGCCACATACTGTCCGAAAGGATTCGTACAGAGATCTGTAGCCTGCTTCGCGATGCACATCTTCTCGATCAAATCCGTAGGACCAGTAGCCCAAGCAATTCTAAATCCAGGGGCTAGGATCTTCGAAAAGGTTTCCAATCTTAATACTCTATCCTCCTCATCCAAAGACATTAGATGAGGTTTCTCTTCCCCTTCATATCTGAGATGAGAATAGGGTGAATCTTCTACAATCAAAAGATCGTACTGCGAAGCGATTTGAAGCAGTTCTTTTCTTTTTTCAGGAGACATTGTAGCTCCAGAAGGGTTCTGAAAAGTCAATACAACATATATGAACTTAGGGAGATTACCTTTTTGTTTAAGGTGCTTCAATTTCTTTCTCAAAAGATCCATATCCATCCCGTCTTCCCTCACCTTGACAGGTTCCATGTTGGCTTCGAAGGCCCTGAATGCGCCAGTCGCTCCTAAATATGTGGGTGAACCCACTATTATAGTATCATCTGGATCCAACATCACCTTGCTCAACAGGTCTAAAGCCTGTTGCGATCCGTGTGTTATCAATATATTTTCATGATCGATATCCATACCCCTTCCCTTCATCATCTTTGCAAGTTCTTTTCTCAAGGGACCTATACCCTCTGTAGAACCATATTGAAGAACCTTTTCTCCCTTTTTATCAAGGAGTTCATTTATTATTTTTCTCGTCTCTTCAACTGGGAATGCTTTTGGGTTAGGTAATCCGCCCGCGAAAGATATGATATCCGGTTTTTGTATCAATTTTAGCAGTTCTCTTATTTCGGACCTTTTCATTTTGGAGGCCCTTTCCGAAAATTTTTCCTCAAACTTTATCATCTATATCATCCCTTCTGCAGGTGAGGTAAATACTACTCTACAATATGTTTTTCGGTTGGTTACAAACCAAATATCATCTATGCTGATTAAAAACCTAAAGATTAATATCCGTTGACCTTTTTCTTAAAAACGGAGGAAGGAAGGCATGAGGATGATGGGTAGCTGTCACATATGTGGAAAAAACGCATCTCAATCCTGTAATATATGCGGCTCTTTAGCCTGCGATGAGCACATGAAGAGAGGAATCTGTACCCATTGCCGGAAAGAAGATAACAAAGAAAAAAGGCTAGATGGAGATGTTTCTTATAAGGATTACTATTCCTAAGCTATTTTTTTTCAAGCAATACCAACATTTCTTCAAGAGAGATCGAATCTAAGGTCTCGCCTTTGTAAACCTTCGATTTTCTCAGATCGACATCTTCTTCAGTCAGGCTCACTTCTGTCCCATCTGATAATTCAAACTCGTAGTTTCCATGCTCTTCGAAGGAAGAACAGATATCTTTTGGGTCTGTTTTTTCCAATTTCTTGAAAACCTCTTTAGCTTTATCTTTATATTCCGGACCGATCTTGGAATGATCTGGTCGGACCTCTACAGCCTCCTCTTTCACCTCACTTTTATCCAAAATCTCTAAACCCGAGGCGTTCAAGGTCTTCAAGATATCTTCTTCACACTCCAAAACATCTTCCTTCTCCGTAATCAGTCGAATAGTGCCTAATTCCTCATTCAGCGGTATACCTTCGTCAGATTTCCAGTTCCTTACTTCAGCAATAAGTTCTTTCACTCTTTCACCGGTCTCCGCAGCTTTTTCGTCCATGATAATCGGTTCTGGCCATGACTCGACGTGGATACTTTCTTCATCCTGGCTTTTCTTATATATTCCATCGTAAACTTCTTCGGTTATAAAGGAAAGGAAAGGTGCAAGGAGTTTAGCCACACCAAGACCAACATGATACAAAACGTATTTCGCTGCCTCGTCATCCTGTTCGTAAATCCTGTATTTGACCATCTCTAGATAATGATCCGCAAGAACATGCCATAAGAAGTACTCAGTCTCTTGAAGAGCCTTGTCATACCGATAATCATCCATATTCTCTGTAGCTTTCTCTACGAGTTCGCTGTATTTTGTTAGAAGCCATTTATCCATCAATCTGAGGGGGGGCTTCTCTTGTGGTTTTTCTTCAAACGAATTAGCGATCAACTTCTGGGCGTTCCAGAACTTGGTCCTTATCTTTTGTCCTCTTTTCAGCCACTTTTTCTCGTACTCTCCGTCCTCTCCAGGTTTGTTGATACCGGCAAGATATCTTATCGAATCAGCTCCGTATTCATCAGCTACCTCTTCTGGATCTATAATTATTCCCCTCGATGAAGAGAAGGCTTTTCCTCCTGGGAGCATCAGATATCCATGGATCATTATGTCATCCCATGGCTTGGTGTCAGAATGGAATAAGCTCTTAACAATCGTATTGAATGCCCAAAAGCTGATTATGTCATGTGATTGAGGTCTGAGATCGAAGGGGAATACCCTCTTAAACATCTCTGAATCTTCGATCCATCGTGTAGCTATGTACGGAGTTAAAGAAGACGTAGCCCATGTATCTAACACATCCTCTTCAGGCTCGAACTCAGTACAATCACAGGACCCGCATTTACCTTTAGGCTCATCTACTAGAGGATTCACAGGAAGGTCTTTCTCATCGGCCAACCTGACTTCTCCGCAATCTTTGCAGTACCAAACAGGGAACGGTATGCCATGATACCTCTGTCTAGAGATACACCAATCCCATTTCAGAGAATTAACCCAATTATCATATCTCACTTTCATATGTTCGGGATGCCAATCCAATTCTTCTCCAACTTCTAAGTACTTGTCTCTTAGATCTAAATATTTTATGAACCATTGTTCTGTAACTAGGAATTCTATGGGAGTTTCGCATCTCTCGTGAACTTTCACGTCGTGAGTGATATCCCACTGCTTGCTTACATTCCCAGCCTCTTTCAAATCTTCGATGATCTTCTCTTTAGCCTCCTCAACGTGTATCCCCTCGTAATCATCGGCTACATCGGTCATATATCCGGTCTCATCTATAGCGATCCTCAGTGGCAGGTCGTGAGTGTACCACCAGTCTATATCTGCCTGATCACCAAAGGTACAGCACATGACCACCCCAGTTCCTGTTTCCATGTCCACCTCTTTGTCTTCGTAAATAGGGACTTCCTGTCCGAAAAGAGGGACCTTGGCTTTTTTCCCGACAAGATGATTGTGCTCTTTATCTTCCGGATGAACGAAGACGGCAACACAAGCGGGTAAAAGTTCTGGTCTAGTAGTGGAGATCACCAGTTCTCCACCATCTTTTAAAGAAAAGTGGATATTGTTGAACTTACCTTCTCTCTCCATATCTTCCGTTTCGACTTGTGAGATCGCTGTCTCACAATGCGGGCACCAAAGAGTCGGAGCCTCTTTCCTATATTCCCTTCCCATCTCATAAAGTTCGATGAAGGATTTTTGAGATGTTCTTAAGGTTCTTTCATCTATAGTTCTATAAAAAAGATCGAAGTCTGCCGAGGTACCGATCCTCTTCCATTTGCGCTCTAGGTCCTTTTCTAATTTTTCACTTTTTTCTTTACAAATATCTCTAAATTTTTCCCTGCCGACTTCTTTCGGATCAACACCTGTTTCATTTATCACGAAAAGTTCGGTCGCTATACCATTATCGTCCCATCCCCAGGGATAGAAAAGATTGTAGCCCTGCATCCTTTTATAACGTGCAATTATATCCATCTGAGTGTATGAATAGGCGTGTCCGATATGCATTTCCCCCGAAATTGTAGGTGGGGGAGTATCGATGGAAAAAACAGGTTTTTTAGATTCTGGATCGTACTTATATATCTTCATCTCTTGCCATCTATTCATCCATTTTTTTTCGACTTCCTTGGAATCGTAATCTCCAGTGAGCTTCATGTTGGATAGGTTCAAATCAATAGATTACTATTAAATTTTCGGAAGCATGTCGAAGTCTCAGTATCTCTCTAATTTGCCTTCCTTCAACGCCTTCATCAGGCACAGATGGAGTGTAACCAAGCCAAGAATCATGCCAATGACTCCCGCGATCACCATTATCAGTATATCGTCTCTCGGTATAAAACCGTGCTCCATGCTTGTCCTCATACCTCTCAAGGCGTACGTAACAGGAATAACTCTGCTAACGTACTGGGCTGCATCAGGAAGTTCCGACACGGGAAAGAAAACACCGCAGAAGAACTGGAATGAGAAGAAGATCACAGTAAAAACTGCCTGTATCTCTTTGTACAAAACGGCCAAGCCGGCGATGATGAATCCGAAGCCGATTATAGACATCCATGCTAACACGAGAAATAGGAAGGAATATATCGTCATGTTTAGACTTATACCGAAGACGAATTCCGCCACGACCCACATCTCGACAAAATTCAAAAGCGAGACAGTAAAACCGGATAGCGCCGTTGAGGTTACCGGCACTAAAAGATGATGAGGTATCATGTAGATATTTTTGAAAGTCCCTATATGCTGTTCCCATCTGATGCTCCATGAGGCATCGAAGAACCCGACTCTGATGAAGCGCCATGTGATTATACCCGTAACAATATAGGTGGCAAAGCCACCGGGGACTAGTTCTTCAGCGTTTCCTTCAGCAAAGCGGCCCATTAGTGCAAAGACACTCACCCAAACTATAGGGTATAAAAGCATGGCGGCAAAGTTAAGTTTGTAGGACCAGCGTCTCTGCCAATCCCTGATGAGAAAAGCCTTGATTATTTTAGGATATATCTTCAGGTCCAATCTATCTCCTCCGTCGAAATCTCCTCTTCACTACCAGTATGTCTTATGAACGCTTCTTCCAATGTGGGTTCTTTCACACTTAGGTTCCTAATACTTCCACTATCTAAGATATCCTGGATAACATCATGGACATGTTCACCGTCTCCAGATTCAATTATAACTCTCACGTTCTCTCCTTTCGTCTCGACTTTTTCTACGAATTCGCTTTTGAAGGTCGGCTTTTTTACGCCGTCAAGGTAGGAAAATTCGATCATCCTCTTGGGGTATATCTGGTCTTTCAGCTCTTTAGGTTTCCCCCTCATGCTGATCTCGCCGTCGTTCATTATAGCGATACGCTCACATATCTCTTCGACTTCGTACATGTTGTGGCTGGTAAATATTACCGTTTTTTGCTCTTCCTCCATGACTTCCTTCAAAAGACTTCGAAACTTGCGGCTGGAAACAGGATCTAGACCCAAAGTCGGTTCGTCGAGAAAAAGTATAGGAGTCTTTCTTATCAGGTTGCGGATCAAGTTAAGTTTCTGTCTCATACCTGTAGAATAATCGGCTAATTTTTTTTCAAAGTCTTTTTCTTTAAGCCCCAATCGTTCTCCGTACTCTTTCATCCTTACTTTCCAATCTTCGACTTCGTAGATGCTTGAGAAGAATTTTATGTTTTGATAAGCGTCCAATCGGCGGTAAAATTTGTCTCTAGCCGTTATAACATCCACAAGACCGCGTACCTTTTTCGGCTGTTGAACGACGTCCATACCGTTTATTTCTGCCTCTCCAGAGTCTGAAAGGAGCATAGTGGCTAATATCTTTACCGTAGTAGTCTTTCCGGCACCGTTAGGCCCTAAAAGACCAAATATCTCGCCGTCATCTACTTCGAATGAAATACCTCTTAACGCCTCGGTATCGCCGAATTTTTTCCACAGATTCCTTACTTCTATAGCCATAAGATGAGGTCTGCACGATAAAGCAAGTTTATAACTTTTATCTTTAAAATAGAGAGAAAAGGAAGTGTTTTTAACTTTTGACCCCTTAGCCTTTTCAGCTCAAATGCTCTTCAAATTTTTGTTTCAACTGCTCTTTTTGTAGAGCGCCCACCATTCTATCCACCGCTTCGCCTTCTTTGAAGAGAACCATGGTCGGTATACTCGAGACTTGAAACCTGCTTGGGATATCTTGATTTTTGTCAACGTTCATCTTCCCGATTACAACTTCACCCTGATAATCTTTTGCAAGTTCTTCAAGTACAGGTTCCATCATCTTGCAAGGCCCACACCATGCGGCCCAGAAATCCACTAGCACTAGAGGGTATTCCTCTATACTCTCTTGAAAATCGTTGTCATTCAATTCGATTGGTTTTTTCGGGTACTGCTTCGATTCTTTTTCGTTCATCATCTTATCTACCATCTCTTCTTTGATCTTTTCAACTTCTTCATCTTTAGTTTCAGTCATCCTTCTCACCTCTGTTCAATAAATCTTGATCCTTAGAAAGTTGTTCAAAAAGGACTTCCCGGATGATATCGCATGCATCGAGTATCTTCGGATATGTGATTGAATACACCATACTATTCCCATCTCTCTCCGCTCTTACTAGACCTCGTTTTTTAAGTTCGCCTAGATGCTGAGATGCTGTAGGCTGACTTGTTTCTACTGCTTCGACAATCTCTTTCACTGTTTTCTTATCATTTTTCAACTGTTTTAATATTTTCAGCCTAGTAGGGTGAGACAACATCTTGCACAATTCAGCGTGCATCTCGTGTATACGCTCATCATCCGGCTGTCCTTTATTCATGTATATATTAGAATATTCTAATATCCTTATATGTAGTTTTCGGTAGGGTTAATATTAAAAGAGTTTCAACTATTGTTGTTCTGATGACAGAAGAAAGCTTTAAAGAAAAAAGAGAAAGGTTAAATGAACTAGTGATAGAAAAAGGAAACCTACAAATGAAAAGATTCTTCAATCTAGATACACAGGTCTATGAGGACGGAGCACTATCCAAAAGAAACAAAGAAATGCTGGGTCTGGTGGCTTCGCTCGTGTTAAAATGCGACGAATGTATAGAATATCATCTTAACCGATGCAGCGAAGAAGGTGTTACAGATGAAGAGATGATGGAAGCGTTGTCAGTAGGTTTGGTTGTCGGAGGCTCAATAACTATACCTCATTTAAGAAGGGCTGTGGAGAAATGGATCGAACTGCAGGAGGAATGAATACGATGGAAACAGAAAATATGATAGAAAAAGTGGAGAACATCATAAATAAAGATGAGGACTTAGAGACTAGATTGAAAGATATCTGTTTGCTACTGAATAAAGAGCTCAACGGATATGATTGGGTCGGATTTTATCTAGTCGAAGATGGTGAATTGGTCTTGGGTCCATATATAGGAGAACCCACCGATCATACTAACATCGATTTCGGAGAAGGTGTATGCGGACAAGCGGCTGAAAGAGAAGAGACTTTTTTGGTAGATGATGTCAAGCAAGAAGGAAACTACCTGTCCTGCAGTCCTAAGGTTGAATCTGAGATCGTGGTGCCGATATTCAAAGAAGAAGTCGTAGGTGAGATAGATATCGACTCTCACAAAAAAGCACGTTTTGAAGAAGAAGACCAAAATATGTTAGAAGAGATAGCCGAGATGGTTGCAAAGATATTATAAACCTGTTATAAGGTTATGATGTCTTGGAGGAGTTAAGATCAACCATCTCAAGGGTGAAAAGAGCCCATATCTGAAAGAACACGCTGATAATCCTGTGGAATGGTTTCCATGGTGTGAAGAAGCTTTTGAGAAAGCTAAAAAAGAGGACAAACCTATCTTTCTTTCGATAGGTTATTCTTCCTGCCACTGGTGCCACGTCATGAAGCGGGAATCATTCCAAGATGAAGAAGTGGCCGAACTTATGAATGAAACCTTCGTTTCTATCAAAGTGGATAAAGAAGAAAGGCCTGCGATAGATTCAGTATATATGGACGTTGCTAGAAGCATGACAGGTAGGGGAGGATGGCCTCTGACGATTTTGATGACTCCCGAGAAGATTCCATTTTACGCTGGAACTTATATTCCAAAGGTAGGAAAAAGAGGTATGTCCGGTCTCATGGAATTGATCCCTAGAATAGAAGAGTTTTGGCAAAAGGACCGAGAGCGATTGGTTAAGAGAGGCGAATCTATAATTGAAAATTTAGAAAAAGAAGATTTTGTAACAGACAAACCAATAGATGGATCGATGCTCGACGAAGCGTTTGATTATCTCTACAGTGCATATGACTCCGAATACGGCGGATTCGGGAGAAACCAGAAGTTCCCGAGCCCGCAAAACTTCTTGTTTTTACTTAGATGTAATAATGGAAAGAAAAAGGATGAATCTGTAGAGATGGTTCGTAAAACATTAAAAGAGATGCGGAAAGGAGGTATCTATGACCATCTAGGTTATGGGTTCCACAGATATTCCACAGACCGCGAATGGATACTACCGCACTTCGAGAAGATGCTTTACGACCAAGCGATG
>Ga0207421_10005904_pt1 | contig 13517 bp, 12 predicted proteins | sample SodLakKL_010_SED_4_FD_187542 | JGI IMG/M metagenome (GOLD analysis project Ga0207421, IMG submission 187542) | Alkaline sediment microbial communities from Lake Tanatar, Kulunda Steppe, Russia - 8KL_010_SED (SPAdes) (version 2) | ecosystem: Environmental > Aquatic > Non-marine Saline and...
GGACGACCAGGGAGAAATAACTGCAGTGGACCTGCATGAGTTCAAGCTGGATGTACTGCAGCGCCACTGCCGTCGCCTTGGACTGCGGATTGTACGTACGCAGCAGGCAGATGCGAGGTCACTACCACTCGACGGGCGGGAATTCGACCTGGTATTTGTCGATGCACCGTGCAGCGGATCGGGGATTTTCCGCCGTCACCCGGATGCGCGCTGGCACCGGGACGAAGAAATTGCTGAGCGTATGCAGAAGCTGCAGGGGGAGATCCTCCGGGCCGTAGCGCGACTGGTTGCACCCGGCGGCATCTTGGTGTACTGCACCTGTTCCCTGTTGGCGTCGGAAAATGAGGATGTCATGGACCGGTTCCTGCAGGAACAACAGGAGTTCTGCCGCGATGAGTTTCCCGGCAGCTTTCCTGCCGGTATTCGGCAGCAGAGCGGCACTGTGAAGTTGCTCCCGCATCTGCACGACACGGATGGGTTTTTTATCGCCAGACTACGTCGAAGCGAGGGGGTTGGCAAATAGATGCAGCGCGTTATCCTTTTGGGCCGTACACAGGAAGAGCTCGGTGAGCTGCTGACAGAGATGGGGGAGCCTTCTTACCGCGCGCAGCAGGTCATGCAATGGATATATCAGCACAGGGAGAATGACTTCTCTCGCATGACCAACCTGCCGTCCGCCCTCCGGCACCGGCTCCGGGAGACTTCCAGGGTCAACGATCTACAGATCGTCGACAGCAGTGAGGATGGGGACAGTACGGAGAAGATCGCCCTGCAGCTGAGCGACGGTGAGATAATCGAATCGGTTCTCATAAGGCGGCGCTATGGCAACTCAGTCTGCCTGTCGACGCAGGTGGGATGTCCCATTGGCTGCCCACTGTGTGCTTCCGGCATGGACGGTTTCACCCGCGATCTTACTGCAGCGGAGATAACCGGCCAGTGGTTTGAAATCCAGCGCCGCCTCGACCCGGGGTCCGAACGTATTTCGCATGTAGTTTTTATGGGCAGCGGGGAGCCGCTTCTCAACTACTCCAACACCCTGCGGGCAGTTCGCCTGCTTGGAGGGGAGGACGGTGCCGGTATCAGCTACCGACGGATCACTCTTTCCACCGTGGGGCTAGTTCCGGAGATGAAGCGGCTCGCAAGAGAGGATCTGCCGGTAACGTTGGCGGTCTCGCTGCATGCTCCTAATGACTATCTGCGAGATCGACTGGTGCCCATCAATGAGAAGTACCCGCTGGAGGTGCTAATCCCTGCCTGTAAGGAATATGCAGAGGGTACGGGGAGAAGAGTTAGCTTCGAGTATGCTATGATTGAACAAGTGAACGATTATCCGGAGCTGGCGCGGGAGCTGGCCATCCTGTTGGCTGACGTCAAGTGCCACATAAACCTGATTCCGCTTAATCCCGTTCCGGGTTCGGATTACTCAGCATCATCGGAGGATGCGTTGACCAGATTCTACCGGATTCTGACCGACCTGGGCTTGAATGCGACGGTGCGGCGATCATCCGGCCTGGATATAGATGCTGGGTGCGGGCAGCTCCGGAGGCGCATCACCGCCAGGGAGAGAGACTCTACTTGAACGCAGATCGCGATGCATTCTCGTCGGGGGTGAGTTGGTAGGTGATAGGAAGGATCCTGGGGGACCGATACGAGATACTGGAGCGGATCGGAAGCGGCGGGATGTCACTAGTTTACAGGGCTCACTGCTCCTACCTGCGCCGCGACGTGGCGATTAAGATCCTCCGCAACCAGTATGCCGACGATGCAGAGTTTTTGCGGCACTTCCGTCGTGAAGCGCGGGCTGCCGCCCGACTCTCTCACCCCAACATTGTAAACATATATGACGTCGGTCAGGATGAAGATCTCGAAATATCGTATATCATCATGGAGCTTGTGACGGGACAGAGCCTGAAGAGCATCTTAGCAGAGCACGGCCCGCTCGACCTGGACGACGCACTTGCAATCACTGACCAGATACTCAGTGCACTGGAGTCAGCCCACAAAAACGGCGTGATCCACCGGGATATCAAGCCGGACAATGTAATGGTGGATGAATCCGGGAGAGTAAAGGTGGCGGACTTTGGAATTGCCCGCGCGCAGGGCACAGGTACTTTCGTTCCGGGTGACAAGATTGTGGGTTCTGTGCGGTACATGTCTCCCGAACAGGCGCGCGGCAGGCACACGGATGCCCGCTCGGATCTGTACAGTGTGTCCATTGTGCTGTATGAGATGCTGACTGGTGCTGTCCCGTTTGATGGTGACAGTACCATTGGCGTGGCACTTCGTCAGATGAATGATGAACCGGAGCCAATTCATCGTGTGCGCCAGGATATCCCGCGCCCCCTGAGTGATGTGATCATGTCTGCTCTCGCCAAGGCCCCGACCGATCGCTTTGCCAGTGCCGGCCAGATGCGGGAGGCCCTCGAAGCCGCCCGCCAGGGACGGTCCCTCACCGATAGGGGGAGGACACACCAGGGCATGGACGACACGCGCGTGGTAGGCCGTACGCCCGGTGAGATGGGTGAGCGTGGTTTGCGCGGCCCGGCGGTCTCAGAGCACCGCAGTCGGGACTCCGAGGCTTACAGATCAAATGATATGGAGTTTGAGGAGGACGAGCTTGAGCTGCCCCGTCGCAGATGGGGCTGGACCGCGGTGATCTGGATCCTGCTGCTTTTGGCCGCCAGTGCGGTGGTTGGATACAGTGCCTACTGGGTCTGGGACTGGTTTGCCGTCCCCATAGTTGAGGTGCCCGACGTACAGGGAGAACGGGTACCCACAGCAGAGGCGGTGTTGGTGGAGCACGGACTCGAGGCAGAGATTGTCGCCTCGAGTCATGACGACGAGGTGCCGGCGAATCACGTCCTCAGTCAGAAACCGGGATCGGGCAATCAAGTTCGCCGGGGCCAGACAGTAGAACTGACTGTGAGTGAAGGCCCCCATTGGGTGGAGGGCGGAGTGCCCGATGTGACCGGTGAGTCCCGGCTGTCTGCCCAGGTCTCCCTGGAGAATGTCGGTTTGACGGTTGATTTTGCAGAAGAGTACCACGATGAGATTCCCTCGGGACGCGTGATCGATCAAATTCCCGAGGCCGGAGCCCGGGTCCAGCACGGAAGCGAGATACTTCTTGAGATCAGTAAGGGGCCCGAGCCCCGTCCATTTGCCCTGCCGGGATACATCGGCGAGGAGGAAGAGCCGACAAGAGAAGATATGGAGGATAAGGGCTTGCGGGTGCGAGTGGTTCGCGAATCAGCCGACCTGCCGTCTGGTTTAGTGGTGCAGCAGGATCCCAATCCCGGGACCGAAGTGGCCGCCGGTGATACGGTAACGCTGATTGTAAGTGAGGGGTCGGACCGGGATCTGAATGAGGATGTCATTACCGTTTCTGTCCCATCTGAACCTGACGAGCAGGTCATTCGGGTGGAGCTGATCGACAGGCGTCAGTCAGCCCGGGTGGTGTTTCATGACCGGGTGCAGGGCGGTACCGAGCTGGACATCCCGGTCTACTGGTCCGGTGAGGCTGCGCGCGTCTTCGTGTACAGCGGGGATTCACCCATAGAGGCGATCACGCTCAGGGATGAGTAAGAATGGGAGGTTATAGCAGTGTCTGTAGCAGTTGAGTGGCACGATATGAGCAGGGTGCTGATTTCCCCCTCGATCCTGTCCGCCGACCCTGCCCAGGTTGTGGAGGGGGTCCGGATGGCCGAGGAGGCCGGAGCTGATCTTCTGCATATTGATGTGATGGACGGACACTTCGTTCCCAATTTGAGTTTCGGACCCGAGCTGGTTAGATCAATCCGCAGCCATACACATCTCGGGCTGGAGATTCACTTGATGGTGGATAATCCCGCCGGTATCATTCCCCTTTTCGCCGAAGCTGGTGCGGACATCATCGCCTTTCACCGGGAGACCTCCCCCCACTGTCGTCGGCTACTGGAGGAGGTTCGACGTCTCGGATGTCTATCCGGAGTTGCGTACACTCCCGCTCAGTCACTTCAGGACCTGCATCTCATCCGGGATGTCGCGGATGAGGTTGTTATCATGGGAGTCAACCCGGGCTTTTCGGGAGGCGAGTTCATCCCCGGCACTGGTGATCGAGTGCGGCACGCCGCTGAAGTGATCGGGGAACGTGAGGTGCGTATTGCCGTCGATGGAGGTGTCGACCTGCAGAATGCAGCCACCCTTCGAAAATGCGGGGCAAGCCTTCTGGTTTCTGGATCATGTTTCTTTGCGGCCGACGACCCTGCGGCCGCTGTACGCACTCTCCGGGGAAGCTGATTGCCGCATACCTGCACGAAATCCGCTGAAACCCATATACTGATTGAGCCGAGGAGGCTGGGAGATGCGGCGGATGGGAATGGGTTGGCGGTACAGGAGAAAGTGGCTGGGCCCCGTCCTGATTGGCGCCGGCGCACTGGTGTTGGCGCTCATGTTACCGGGCTGGTTCTGGCCAGTCGCGTTGGGCGTCGGTTTGATTGTCGGGGGCGTATTTCTCGTGAAGAGGTAAAGACTTCGTTGAATGGCTGAATACGCGGGGGGGAGTAGAATGAAAGTAGCGGTAATAAGGGTACCAAAGTTTCTGGGCAGGATTCTTCATTTTGTACTCGGACTGTTCGGGATGAGATGAGAGTCGGGACCACGAACGCGTCCGCCAAGTCGAGCGGACGCGTTCATCGTCGATCATCGATCACAGGGCCTTTTCCACCCGCCCCGATCGCAGACACCGGGTGCAGATGTTAATCTTCTTTACCCTTCCATCCATCTTAACCCGCACCTTCTGAATGTTGGGCTTGAAGGTCCGCTTGTTGCGGTTAATTGCGTGGCTTACGCGGTGACCGCTCAATTTCCCTTTTTCACAGATTTCACATCGCTTGGCCATGCTGGTCGCCTCCAGGGATTGTGTTTTGTAAGAAGATATACTAAGTTTACACTGAGTATTCTATCAGTGAAAGGACGCCCCGTCGAGAGACCGGGGGGTTCCGATACGAGGTGGAAGGGGTCGAGATATGACCCATCATATAGACTCAAATGTCGGCGACATCACGCTCAGTGATTCACTCGTGGCCAATCTGGCCGGTATTGCCACAACCGAGTGTTACGGCGTGGCCGGTATGGTCGCGCGGAATATACAGGACGGGATCTCTGCCGCACTGGGACAGGACAATCTCGCCCGTGGAGTTGGCGTGCGGGCCCCGACCGATGAGGAGGGGCTGGTCATCACCGTCAATATCATAGTCGGTTATGGGGTCAACATTGCGGAGGTGGCCCGGAATATCAGAGAGAAAGTCAGATATGTGGTCGGTCACTGCACCGGGATACCGGTCTCGCGAGTCGATGTGCATGTGCGCGGAGTGAAGGTGACGTCGATCGATGACTGACCCAACACCAGCTCCCACAGAAATCACTGGCGAATTGCTGCATCGTATGCTGGTTGCTGCCCTGAGTAACCTCAGGTCACACTGCGAGGAGATCAACGCCCTCAATGTCTATCCTGTTCCCGATGGTGATACCGGCACCAACATGGTCGCGACCCTGGAGTCGGCAGTTGAACATGTGTCTGTACCTGACGCCGAAGTGAGCGAGGTGGCAGGCGAGGTGTCGATCGGTTCACTCATGGGAGCGCGCGGCAATTCCGGTGTGATACTGTCCCAGCTGCTGCGGGGCTTTGCCTCCGGCGTGCAGGACATGGATAAGTGCTCACCGGTCGAAGCCGCCGCTGCCATGAACTCCGGAGTCAAGGCAGCTTACAGTGCTGTGATGCGGCCGGTTGAGGGAACAATTCTGACGGTGGCCCGGGAGGCAGGTTCCGCCGGTGAGGAAGATGCCGCCCGCGGCGGCGATCTGGTAAGCGTGGCTCGCGCATCGCTCAATGCCGCGCGTGAGGCCCTCGAGAGGACCCCTGAGATGCTGGACGTCTTGAAGGAGGCGGGGGTCGTCGATGCAGGGGGATGCGGCCTGGTGTGCATTCTAAAAGGAGCTCTCATCGGCCTTGCCCGCGGGGCAGGCGAGCCCGAAAGGGAAGCTGTTCGCAAAGAAGTGCCGGGAAGAGAAAGTGCAGAAGTGGCGTTGGATAACCCGTATGATGTCGTTCTGCTGCTGGACGCACCGAACGAGCCGGGGGCTGAAAGGGGAGCAGCCCTGGATGAATTCGGTGATAGTTTAATCGTGATTAATGAAGGTCAGCTGACCAAGGTTCATATCCACACCGCCGACCCACTTGCAGTGCTCAAATGCTGTTTACAGTGGGGTGAACTGGTAGATGCGCAGGTTCAGAACATGAAGCATCAGTCGCTGGGTCAGGTTGCAGACCAGCAGGATGAAAACCCGGTGGCCATTATCCCCACCGCCGCCGGACCCGGACTGCGTGAGACATTCATGCGCCTCGGGGCGACTCGCGTGGTGGAAGGTGGTCCCACCATGAATCCTAGCACAGAGGATATCCTGGGGGCAGTGGAGGAGTATGTGCAGTGCGACCGCATATTTCTTCTTCCCAACAACCCTAATGTGATATTGACCTGCGAACAGGTGCAGAAGCTGTCCAGCGGGAATGTATCTGTTGTTGCGACTGAGAACATTCCGCAGGGCCTGGCTGCACTCATGGCCGTGTCCGATAAACGGGACGAGCTTTCTCCCGAGGAAGTACATAGCAGGATGAGCAAGTCCGTACGGCGGGTAAAGGCTCTTGAAGTCACTCATGCCGTCGATGATCGCAACTATTCAGGTCTTTCACTGAGCCGCGGTGATATCATCGGGTTCGCTGACGGGGAGCTCGCCGTTGTGGGTGATTCTCCTGTGCAGGTACTGCTTGACCTGCTGGATAAGTGCGAGGATTCGCGCAGTCATCTGACCATCTTCTGGGGCTCTATGGTGAGTGAATCGGCCGTGCAGAAGCTGCAGCGGGATGTAGACGGCCGGTACGGAGACCTGCAGATCGAGGTCCTGTTTGGTGGGCAGGACCACTATCACTTCATTGCTGCTTTGAGGTGAGGTCTCCCGATGCTGGTTGTTCCCGGGGAGCCCGCACAGAAACCTGTAGCAAATCTCCGCGGAGTGGGTCCGGCCCGGAAAGAGCAGCTGTCCCGCCTGGGCATCCGGACCATCTCCGATCTCCTCCTGCACCTGCCACTCCGCTACGAGGACTGGCGCCCTCCTGCAGATCCCAGGGCCCGAGCGCCCGCCACCTTTGCCCTGCGTGGGGAGATTACCGGGTTCGGACATCGGGGCACCGGGGGAGTTCCGCGGACCGTAGTTGATGTGAGATCAGGCTCGGTCGATGCGCGCGCAGTCCTGTTCGGCCGCCGCTGGCTTGCACAGAAGCTGCGGTCCGGTGTTGAGGTGAGTATATATGGTGAATGGGAATCCCGCAGAGAAAGCCTCAGGTCCTCAGGGGGGCAGATCAGCCTTTCGGCGAGAAGCGACATAAGGCCGGTATATCCTACGACAGAGGGACTCAGCAGTGGAATGATCGAAAAACTGGTTGTGCGTGCTTTGGACGAGGTGGTCGGGAGCGTATCCCCGGTTCTTCCGGCGAACCTGCGTCGGCGGCGTGGATTGATGCCTTTTCCCCGTGCTGTCCGTGCCGTGCATCGCCCCACCGCCCTCAAAGACGCCGAGCGTGCCCGGCTGTCCCTGGCTTTTATTGAATTTCTCCTGTTTCACATCGCGCTCCGCGCGGCAGGTCGGGCCCGGAGACAGGAACCAGGAACTGCCCATGACGCCGATCCCGTTCTCAGCTCCTCATTCATTGATTTTTTGCCCTTTCAGCTCACCGATGCGCAGCGGAGAGCCATGGGAGAAATTAAAGAGGATATGAGGGCGTCCCGCCGGATGCACCGGCTCCTGCAGGGTGACGTCGCCAGCGGAAAAACCGTCGTGGCAGCATGGGCGAGTCTCCTGGCCGTAGAGAGCGGGATGCGTGCGCTGTGGCTCGTGCCCACCCGTCTCCTGGCCGAGCAGCACCGCCGAACACTCGGGGAGTATATGGATTCGCTGAAGCTGAGCATCTCATCACTGACGGCGGAGGACGAAGAATCCGGGGATAACGCCGACGTCATAGTCGGAACCCACTCCCTGCTGGATCGCAACCTCCAGCGGGTCGGACTGTTGGTCATCGATGAGCAGCAGCGGTTTGGCGTGCAGCAGCGTGCGAAGCTGCAGCGAGCTCACCCCTGTGCAGATGTGCTGCTGATGTCCGCCACTCCCATACCCCGCACCCTTGCCGGCGTCATGCTCGGCGGGGTATCGGTGAGCACCATCGATGAGCGTCCGGAGAAGCGTGGGGGAGTTACGACCGAGGTAGTGGCGGAGGCGCACCGCGAGGAGATACTGCTCCGGGTGCAGTCTTGTGTGCGCAGTGGGGGTGGCGTCTATGTCATATGCCCCTCCATAGATGATTCCGGTGAGGGCGTCAGGAGTGTAGAATCTGCTGCGTGCCGTATTGCGGGCGCGCTGCCGCGGACCGCGGTAGCTGCGGTGCACGGCAGGATGTCAGGGGAGGAGCGCCGCAACCTGCTGTCCCAATTCGCCGCCGGCGATATAGATATCCTGGTGGGCACGACGGTTCTGGAGGTGGGACTGGATATACCGAGGGCGCAGATGATGGTGGTGGAAAACGCGGAGAGGTTCGGCCTGGCGGAGCTGCATCAGCTGCGGGGTCGGATCGGGCGGGGGCAGCGCAGGGGCCACTGCTGCCTGATTCTTACTGAGGGTGCGAGCCCCGAGGCCAGGGAACGGTTGCATATGCTGCAGCGTACCGATGATGGAACGGAAATTGCCATGGCGGACATGAAGTTGCGCGGGATCGGCGATTTTTTCTCCGCCTACCAGCACGGTATGCCGCGACTGATATTTTCCCGCTACTTGACCAGCTCCAGGTTCCAGTGCGCGGTAACCGAGGCGGCCGATGTGCTGATGCACCATGATCCACAGTTGAATGACCATCAGGCCATGAGGCGGCTCCTGCTGGATCTTTACGCCGAATCGCTCTCCATTGCGTCGGTTCTTTAGGGGCGCCCCCCCATTGTACAGCTGCCGATCTGGCAACAGCTACATCCAGGTGTCTACATGCTGTCACAGCACGAAACAGGTGCAGAGATGTCTGCCTGCCAGCCGGTAAGGTAGGGGCCGGGATTGTCATCCTGGTGGTGCTCACGGCGCTTCTTGCCCCGGTGGCTCTTGATGATCCCTACGTGCACGACCTGCAGTCGCATCTCGCCCACCGCATGGGCGGAGGATGGAAGTGCAGAATATCCACTCGGCACGGACACCATGAGCAGATGCCTCCTCTCCCGGATCATTTATGGGGGCCGGGTTTCGGTTGCCGTCGGGGTGCCGGCAATAATCGTGGCCGGGTTAATCGGGGCAATCCTGGGGCTGGTAGCTGGCCATATGCAGGGATATTAAGATGTGTTGCCACTCCCGGAATCCCTGGGACGATTACCGAGGCCATCACATTGGGCAGCAGGTGTCTTGTCAGGATCCAGAAGTTGTTTTGCCCCACTGCACTGGCAGCCAGGACAAACTTCTGCCTCTTGAGGGCAAACACCTCACCCCGTACAACCCGGGCATAGCCTACCCAATGCGTAATCATAAGCCGGTTCATTGACTTTTTATGGCTATTTTCGCCCTGCTTCTGACCATGACATTGAAGGCGGCAATCGGTCACGAACACGCAGGGGTTTTGACCCCGATCCTTGTTCTGGGCTTCACAGACCATCCTTTCAGAATCGGCTCTGAGCTTCCCAGACCGTCTCCCGGGCAGTGGCTTTGTCCAGTGGTCAAAAACGGAAGCCCCCGTGGCGATATCCATTCCTTCAGGAGGGGGAATGCCTGGACGAAAGGCTTATGGCGCGATCGGTCAGGGCCGCCGTTATGGGGGCTTCCATATCTGAATACAGTTTGTGGTCATCTATACCGCAAGGATACGGAAACCTCGGTTTCTGTTCAGCGGGCCGCGCCCTTGCGATTTTGATTCCCGGTCGGCTCATCTTTCCAGAAGTTCCACCGCTATCGCCATACCTTCCTCTGGCGGCAAATCGCCTTTTTCTGCGGCAAAACTCAGTTCAAGGACGGTTTCTGCCTCCTCCGGCAGCGGTTCGTCCGTAGCTGCCGAGTCCCTCACGCCGTTTTCCAGGCTCTCGGCAGTAACCAGTATGTCGGCTGGGTTATCGGTAGTGTTACGAACTGAGACCTCGAGCACGTAACCGTCGAGAACGTCCTCTTCCAGCTCGATGACCTCCGGTTCAAACTCCATCGAGGTACCCAGAATCTGCCAGCCATCTCCCTCGGCCTGCAGGTATTCATCTTGGTCAGACAGGATTGCGTCAGCGTCTTCGGGTTCCTCGGGTCCTTCGGGTTGCCCGGGTCCCTCTGGAGTCGCTGCGGGCTCGCAGCCGATGGTCAGTACCACCAGGCAAGTGATCAGAGTAAGTGCGATAGTTGAGACTCTCTTCATCTGCATCCGACCCCCTTGCTGCCGAAGGTTCAGCCTCTAAGTTGCAGGCTAACACAAGATGAAGGAGCCTTTAGCTAAGAGAGTATTAACACCGGCGGAATGATTGCCCGCCTCCAGTCATTCGCTCTGTTGATTGGGCCTGCCTAGCCGGTGCCGTGTTTGCCAAGAAAGTTAAGATTTCTGTCAGTATCTGTCATGGGAGACGATTGCGGCCGGCCCGTTCTGCTTCGATGGCGTCCCTGCATGTGGACGTCTTTACCACCGCTGGGCAGTTTTGAATCCTGCTGGCCCGGTGGGATCTGCCCGGTCGCAGCCGGAATTGAGCGGGACATTCGTGGTTGGACGACAGGTCTGAAGCCTCAGCCTCCTGTCGGAGGACCGCCGCAGCTCCCGGCGGTGGAAGATGTGGATCTTTAGGGCAGAAAATTCACTATTTGCACCATTTATGAGCTTCGATGTTGACGTTAGGAGATTTTACATTCCTATCTCTTGCTATGCAATCAGATTGGTTTTGCCGGATTTTGCGTGAATTTGCAGTGGTTTCGATTCTACCTGAAAAGAGATGCCAGCATAGTGCGCACAGACCGTGCGAACAATAGATGCTGCAAAGGAGGTGAACAACATGGCTGCCGGACAGAGAGGAAATCGAATTCTGGTGCAGCAGGCCCGCGACGCTCTGGATCAGTTCAAGTATGAGGTCGCCAACGAAGTTGGTGTCTCCAATCAGATCCAGGGAGGCTACTGGGGCGCTATCCCGTCTGCTGACTGCGGGGCCGTAGGTGGACAGATGGTCCGACGCATGGTTGCCCTTGCGGAGCAGCAGATGGCCCAGAGCGGGTCCAGTAATCCTGCGCAGCAGGCTGGACAGAGTACGGATGCTCCTCCCCGTCAGTAAGGGTGAGTGACTGAGAGGCGGGGGCAGGAAGACGGGTGCAACGTTCACTGCCCTTGCCTCACTTTCGTATCTCGCTAGGCCATCATCTCGTCAATGGCCTCTTCGTCCCACTCGGGCTGCAGTGCTGCGTTAATGCTCCGGGCTACGACCTGTGCGGCTTCCCGAACGGTGACATCGACTTCCTTCAGGGTAACTACCATGTCGCCGAGCAGAGGGCGCAGTGCCCGGTTCATTTTCTGGGGATCATACCCGCTCCAGGGCGCGTCCGTTTTCTGCGTCAGGGTCGAAACGGCTTCTCCCGCGATGGTCACAGCGTGCACCACGGTAGGAATTCCAATGGCGACGACGGGAACTCCCATGGCCTCGGCATCAATAGGGGGACGGTCGTTGCTTATCCCGGCACCCGGGTGAATGCCGCTGTCGGTCAGCTGCATTGTGCCAAACAGACGACGGGTTCCCCTGGCGGCGAGCGCATCGATGACGATGATAGCACTGACATCGACATGCGAGAGTACGCCTCGCACGATTTCTTCTGTCTCCATTCCCGTGGTGCCCAGCACTCCCGGGGCAAGAGCTGCCACAGGTCGCAGTTTTCCGGCCAGGTCCTGTGGTACGTGCTCGCGCAGGTGGCGGGTGACGAGAACAAGGTTAATGGTTCTCGGTCCCAGGGCGTCTGGTGTGGCATTTGCATTTCCGAGACCGACCACCAGCACCGGGTCATCGGGACCCAGATCCGGCAGCAGCTCCAGGAGGTTGCTTCTCAGGGTCTCACTGATGTGCTCCTGCAGGGTGAGGTTGCGGGAGATGAGCCCCTGCGATTCAATCGTTATGTATCGGCCGGGTGGTTTCTGCATATGCTGGGCCGCCTCGGCGCTGCTTATCTGTACGTCCGAAACGTGGACGCCAGGATGTGCCTGGTACTGTTCAAATAGAACTCCTTCGGGGAGCCCATCGGTGGTGGTTTGGATTTCTTCCACGGCCTCGAGGGCCAGATCGGTACGTACGTCTCCGGGTGTGGTATCCGTCAATGAGATCTTCCTTTCCTGGTCTTTCGCGCGCGGCTCTCCTTGTGAGCGGTCGGGCGGCAATATTGTGTGAGACGGCCCCCACGTGGGGGCCGTCTCATGGGAGAGGAGAAACCGGAGGAAGAGCCTTGCAAGCAGACCTTCCGTTTCGTATTGTGCTCGGTCGCGCAGGGCCTTATGCATTGTTGGTCTGCTTGCCCAGGGAGGAATTGGCCGGGGGCGAAAAGAAGCATGTTGAGCCGGCACCATTGCGGCACACTGTAATGACTGATGTGGTTGGTTTTTGTGCAGCTGCTGGTTCAGGGTCCCGGGTTCTGTGTACTGGGAGACTGCTCATTTCGACGGAGCATCGAAAAGGAGGTAACAAGGCAGGGCTGGGCGTACTTGATACAGAACGTACCGGCAGCCTGGGAGAGTCTGCATGAGTGCACCGCGACGGGACCCACTTGCGCAGCGGAGGGCGACAGTGGCACCAATTTCTTGCCCCGCAGCGGAATGGAAGCGTCAGTAGTGTTCGTAAGGAGTGAATTCATTGACAGACCATTGGCAGTTACGAGATGGCGATACGCCGGTGGCCCCGTATGCCGCCCGGGAGACTGTCGGACGGAAATACCGTGAGCTGGACGATGATCGATACCGGTCCCCGTTTCAGCGAGATCGCGATCGCATCATCTATTCCACCGCGTTCCGCAGGCTTCAATACAAGACCCAGGTCTATGTCGTGCACGAGGGAGACTTCTATCGTACCCGACTGACGCACAGCATTGAAGTCATGCAGCATGCCCGCACCCTGGCCCGGGCACTCCGTGCCAATGAAGATCTCGTGGAGGCCGTGGCTTACGCTCACGACCTGGGACACCCACCGTTCGGTCATGCCGGTGAGGAGGCGTTGAACGAGCTCATGGGCGGGAAACATGGTTTCGAGCACAACCTGCAGAGCCTGCGCATCGTGGATGAACTCGAACTCAGGTATCCATCTTTCCCTGGATTGAATCTTTGCTTTGAGACACGCGAGGGCCTGGCTCGACACAGCACCGAATTTGATGATCCCCGGCTATCGGAAGAATTCCAGTACAGGACACAGCCGGGAATAGAGACACAAATCGTTGACGTGGCGGACGAGCTGGCCTACTGCACGCATGATCTT
>Ga0207421_10005905_pt1 | contig 13515 bp, 14 predicted proteins | sample SodLakKL_010_SED_4_FD_187542 | JGI IMG/M metagenome (GOLD analysis project Ga0207421, IMG submission 187542) | Alkaline sediment microbial communities from Lake Tanatar, Kulunda Steppe, Russia - 8KL_010_SED (SPAdes) (version 2) | ecosystem: Environmental > Aquatic > Non-marine Saline and...
GGCGATCGCACCATCCAGATCCCCCAGATCCACATTCACCTCCAGCGCGTACTCCAACGTGCGCGCCCCGTCCTCCTGGAGCTCGGTGAGGTTGTCGCCGAGCGTGTTCAAGGTCTGCACCAAGAACACCGCCACGATCGCGAACACCAGCACCACCCCGGCGAAGCCGAGCATCAGGCGCTGCTTCAACGTCCGGGACTTCAACATGCCGATCCCCTTTGTGAGGCCGAGGCGTGCGGTCGCTCTCACGGGGGCGGGTCGGCAGGCGGCGCAGAGCGTTTAGCAGCGACGCTCACAACCCGAGAAAAACAGTGCAGCATCGGTGCATCTTGGCATGGTTTGCGTGTACCGCGTGTGCTGTGCTGTCTGATGGGACTGTGGTGGCTGTCGGGTCAGCAGCCGCACCGTCGTCAGCGTTGGTCGGCCAGGACGGCGGCGATCACGCGGTCCAGCGCGGGCGGCGCGTGGCCCAGTCGCGCCACGACCGCCTCGCGCACCGCGCGGTGCGTGGTCTCGCCTGCGTCCTGGTGGCGGCTGGTGCGCAGGATGCGCACCCCGCGCTCGGCGGCGCGCTCGCGCGCCAGGTCGGTGACGATCACGTCGTCGGCGAGCTCCAGCACGTCCACGCCGGCGGCCAGGCACTCGTCGATGTCGCGTGCGGTGATGCAGCGGCGGCTCATCAGGGGCCTCCTCGGAAGCGGTGGGCGCGGCGGGTGTCGGTCATGTCCCCTCCACCGACGCGATGGCGCCCACGGCCGCGTCGCGGGCGGCGAGCACGTCGGCCTCGCTGCCCGACATCCACAGCCGGCCGAACACCCCCACCGAGGTGACGTGCATGAGGCTGACGGCCGCGGCCTTCTCGGCTTCGTTGGCCGCGAGGTTGATGTAGGCCGCCGGGGCGCACTCGAGCACCAGCATCGTCTCGCCGGCCACGAGCATCGAGCCGCGCGTGAACCGGTTGAGCAGCTGCGCCTGGTAGGGGTTGACGTTGGTGATGACCTGCACCGAGGCGATCTCGGGTCGCACGCGGCTGGTGACCTCCAGACCGAGCTCGGCCAGCACCATCTCCCCGGCGCGCAGCACATCGGATTGGGACGCCGAGTGGATCTCGAACATGCCGAACTGGCGCTCGACGATCTGGGCGCCCGGCTTGGCGTCGGTGGCCTTCACCGCCACATCGACCACGCGGAACACCCAGTTGCCGGGCGCCATCTCGACATACAGGCTCGCCATCCCCTCGACCGGCAGATCGCCCTGCGTCACGGTGCCCACGAACGCGGCGTACTGGGGCTGCATGCGGTCCAGGTAGCAGTAGGCCCGCAGGGAGAACTCGTCGGCCATCAGCGCACCTTCGCGGTCTCGGGAGCGACGCGCGCCACGGGGCTGCCGTGACGCGCGGTGCCCAGGGGGGTCACCAGCAGCGGAGCGGGCGGCACGGTCACGGGCAGCCCCGCCCACGCGCCGACCACCTCGCCGGCGCCGGGCAGCGCGGCGGTCCCCCCGACCAGCACCACCGCGGGCACGTCCTCGCCGGCCAGGCCCTGGCGCACCAGCGCGCCGATCTTCTCCAGCACCGGGCGCACCATCGGCGCCAGGCGTGGCTGCCAGGCCGGGTCGGTCTTGCGTCGCTCGGCCTCCTCGACCGACACGCCCAGCCCGCCGGCGATGACCAGGTCGAGGTGGTGGCCGCCGGTGGGCTCGTCGAGCGTGCGGGTGACCACGCCCTGATGCACCACTGCGATGCCGGTGGTGCCACCCCCCACGTCCACCACGGCACCCTCCCACAGCCCGAGCACGGCGTTGGCCGCGGTCGGCTCGTCCACCAGCGCCGCGCACGCAAGCCCCGCCGACTCGACCACGTGGCGCACCGCCTCGACCTCGCCGGCGCCCACCCCCGGCGGGTAGCAGGCGGCGGCAGCCTCCAGCGGCTGTCCCAGGCGCGCCTCGACCTGCGCCACCAGCTCCCCGAGCAGCTCGCAGGCCCCGACGAAGTCCACCACGACCCCGTCACGCACCACGGTCGCGGGTTGGCTCGCCCCGGCCACGGGGGCGCCGGCGGCGTCGGTGACCACCACCGCGACCACCGCGGTGCCGAGGTCGACGCCGACGTGCAGCGGCCCCTGACCCGCGTACACCGCGCCGTGCAGCACCGTGGCCTCGGCGGCGGCCAGCGCCGCGGCCACCGCGCCGGTGTCACTGCGGTCGAGGGCGGTGTCAGCGCGCATCGGCGGCCTCCTCGAACGCGCCGGCGCGCAGCAGCAGCACCAGCAGGTAGGCGCCGCTGGACAGCCGGTTGAGCGCGTGCAGCACCGAGCGCCGCGTGGCCGAGGCCTCGGTCGGCGGGAACGCCGCGAGCCCGGCGAGCTCGGTCTCGCGGGCCTCGCAGCGCAGCAGGTTCAGCCAGTGGAGCAGCTCGTCGTCGTCGGCCTCGGGGACGACGTGGGGGATGCCGAGCTCGCCGTCGGGGTCGTGGGTGGCGCGGTGCACCGCGGCCTCGTCGCGTCCGGCCAGCGTCAGCGGCGCGGCGGCGCGGTCGGCGTACTCGGCGCTCTGGATCTCGCGGCAGTAGGCCGCCAGGGTGCCCAGCGCCGCCGACAGCGCGCCGCATCCCCGCTCGCGGGCTCGGGCGGCGGCCAGCAGCGCGTGCGCGTGGACGGTGTCCAGGCGCCCGCGCAGCGCCACCCGCGGGTTGGTCTTGGCGGCGAACCGCTCGGCGTCGAGCTGGGTGAGGTGGTCGGGCTTGGCGCGCACGGGGCTGTCGCAGACCGCGCACCGCGGCGGCTCGCCCGACAGCACCACGGGGAAGGTGCCGGGCCGGTCCCAGTCGGGGTGCTCCTGCGTCGCCCCGCCGGGTGTCGCGGGCGCGCCCTCGACGAGCCGCAGGTCCCAGGAGCGCACGAAGTCCTCGGCCGAGGGCGACAGCTGCGCACCGGCGGGCACGGTCACCCGCTCGCCGCGCGCGGGACGGCGCAGCTGGGCGCGCAGCTGCTCCTCGGTGACCACAGGGCGGGTCATGGACGTCGGCCTTCCCCGGCGCCGTCGGCGCACCCGAGCTCGGGTGCGCCGACGCTGCGCCGCGATCGCAGGGTGCCGCCGGGCGTGGCGGCGCTAGGCGCCGGGCTCGACCTGCGGCAGGATCGACTCGACGTCGCCGTGCGGGCGCGGGATGACGTGGACGCTGACGAGCTCGCCGACACGGTCGGCGGCGGCTGCGCCGGCGTCGGTGGCGGCCTTCACCGCGCCGACGTCGCCGCGCACCATGACGGTGACGTAGCCACCGCCGATCTGCTCCTTGCCGATCAGCGTCACGTTGGCGGCCTTGACCATGGCGTCGGCGGCCTCGATGGAGCCGACGAGCCCCTTGGTCTCGATCATGCCGAGGGCGATCATCTGCACGTTGGCCATGGCGGTGCTCCTTCGTCGCGGGGCGGATGCGGGGTGCGCGGTCGTGTCGGTGGCGGGGGCGATCGTGGCGGGCGTGTCGGAGGCGGGGCTCGCCGCATCAGCGGGGCTCGCGGGGTCCGCGTCGCGGTCGTCGGGCGCGGGCGGTTCGCGGGCGCCCTCGGTGCCCGCTGCGACCGCTGCGGCGGCCAGCGCCTGGTGGGCGGGCAGCCCGCAGTACGCCGAGCCGGCCATGGGCGCGTTGCGGCACCGCTGGCCCGCGCGGGTCACCGCCGCGCAGCGCTCGCCGGAGGCCGGCGGGGTCATGACCCACCCCGCGCACCGGTGGGCGCCCCGCCGCCGGACCCGCCCTCGAGCGCGGCGACGACGCGGCGCACCACCTCACGCACCGTGGCCTCGTCGAGCCCATCGGCGCCGGCGGACCCGCCGGCACCGCCGGCAGCGGACGGCCCCCCTGCGTCCGCGGCGGCTGCGCCGGTGGCGTGCGCCGGGGCGCGCGCCTGCGCCGGCGGTGCGGCGGTCTCGGCAGCCACCCGCTTGATGTTGAGCAGGTGGTGCACGGTGATGTTGTCGCTGACGATCGAGCCGCCCAGCCCGCCCGGCGCCAGCGTCATCGAGGGCATCACCCCGGTGGTCGCACCGATCGCGCCGAGCGTGCCCCACGTGTTGACCACGATCCGAAAGGCGGGCTTCTCCAACCCGAACGCGTCGACGACCTCCTCGTCGCGCGCGTGGATGACCAGCGAGTGGCCGTCGCCGCCGAAGCGCAGCAGCTCGATGGCGCGCTCGCAGCCGGCCCGCCAGCCGTCGGCGACCAGGAACCCCAGCACCGTGGTCAGCTTCTCGCGCGACAGGGGGTGGGCGCGACCCACGCCCGCGAGGTCGGCGACCAGGATCCGCGCGTGGGCGGGCACCGCGATGCCCGCGAGATCGGCGAGCTGCTGGGGGGTCTTGCCCACCGCGGCCGGCTCGATCGCCCCGTCGGGCCGGAACAGCGCGCGCGCCAGCGCCTCGCTGCCGGCCGCATCGACCCAGTGGGCGCCGTGGTCGGCCATCGCGGCACGCAGCTCGCCGGCGATCGGCGCGTCGGCGACCACCGTCTGCTCGGTGGCGCAGATCACCGAGGAGTCAAACGCCTTGGAGTCGACGAGGTCGCGGGCGGCCTTGCCCACATCGGCGCTGCGGTCGACCCACACCGGCACGTTGCCCGGGCCCACCCCGATGGCCGGCTTGCCGGTGCTGTGAGCCGCCCGCACCATCCCCGGCCCGCCGGTGGCAAGGATCAGCGACGTCGCGTAGTGGCCCATCAGCTCCTGCGAGCCGGCCAGGCTCACGTGCTCCAGGCACGCCACGAGCCCGCGGGGCATCCCCGCCGCCTCGCCGGCCTCGGCCATGACCCGCACGGTCTCGGCGCTGCACCGCCGCGCCGCCGGGTGGGGCGCCACGATGACGGCGTTGCGCGCCTTCACCGCGATCAGGATCTTGAACATCGCCGTCGAGGTCGGGTTGGTCGAGGGCGTCAGCGCCGCGATCACCCCGACCGGCCAGCCGATGTCGGTGATGCCGCGGGCCGTGTCGCGGTGCAGCACCCCCACGGTGGGGACCTCGGCGATGGAGGCCCACACGTCGCGGCTGGCGAAGGTGTCCTTGACCTCCTTGTGGTGGGCCACCCCGTAGCCGGTCTCCTCCTGGGCCAGGCGCGCCAGCCGCGGCGCGGCAGCGCAGGCGGCCTGCGCCATCGCCGCGCAGACGCGGTCGGTCTGCTCCTGACTGGCCCCGGCGAAGGCGCGCTGGGCCTCCCGGGCGGCCACGGCCCGGTCGCGGGCCTCCTGGCGCGACCGCAGGTCCAGGTCGAGGCCTGGTGCGGGCGCCACGCCGTCGCCGCTGCTCACCGGGTCACCACTTCCGCGGATCGCGAGCGACGTCCATGACCGCGTCGCCGAAGGCCTGGGCGGCAGCACGGCACGCGCTCTGCGAGCCCGACAGCAGCCCGCCGCTGAAGTTGGTCTCCGAGGGCGGCGCGAACCAGACGCGCAGCTCGACCTCGGCGGCCTTCAGCGCGGCGTCCAGGGCGTAGGTGGCCTCGATCGGCGGGGCGATCAGGTAGGCCAGCGGGGTGCCTTCGGCCACGTCGGCATCGCCGGAGAGGTAGCGGCCGGTGCGCGAGATCGTGTGGGCGAAGAACGCGATGCCCTCGTCGTCGTCGGCCCAGGTGAACCACGCCTCCTGCTCGGCGCAGTCGATGCAGGCGCGCAGGCCGGCACGCGCCTCGGCCGGGTCGGGTGCGGCCAGCACCCCGATGATCTCGCCCGACAGCGGGCCCGACGCGTGGTCGGCGCCGGCGTAGAAGCTGTGGGCGTAGGACACCTCGACCTCGGCCATCTTGGTGGCCTCGTCCAGCGCCACGTACAGCGAGTCGTCGATGTCGCAGGTGACCAGGCCGAGGCTGCGCTGGTCCTCGCGCAGCCCGAAGCGCTGGGCGAGGGCCCGGTCCACGTTGGGGATGAGCCGCGCCGACAGGATGGTCGGCTTGACGGGGTCGCCGGCTGCCATGGTCGCTCCTTCGGTGTGCGCGGTCGCCGACGCCTCACGACTCCGCGCCGGTGGTGGCCTGGCGCAGCGCCACGCCGCTGGCCTGGTGGTGCAGCATCTGCTGGAGCAGCTCGACGACGTAGGCGCCGCCCTCCAGTGGGTTGGTGCCGCCCTGGTCGGTGATCATGCAGATCAGGTCGCGGTCGGCGTCGGTCTTGCCCGGTCGGGGGCGCCAGCCCATGTAGGCGCTGAGCGCATCAGCCACGCCCAGCCCGGGGCGCTCGCCGATGAGCAGCAGCACCGCGTCGGCCTCGGTGGCCTCGCCCACGTCGTTCATCACCCCGACCCGCGCGAAGTCGATGAAGAACGGCGTGCCAAGCGTGACGCCGCTGGCGCGCAGCCCATCGGTGATGACCGGCAGGATCGCGGCGAGCTGGTTGTTGACCGCCGCAGCCGACAGGCCGGCAGCCACCACGATCTGCACCTGCGGGCCGCGCACGCAGCGCTGGGCGATCGTGGCCTTGGCCTCCTCGGACAGGCGCCGCCCGAGGTCGGGGCGCAGCAGGTACTCGTCCTGGTCGGTGACCACCGTGGCCACGCGGAACAGGTCGAAGCGCTCGAGCAGCTCATCCTCGACGGTGCCGTAGATCGCGTCCTGGGCCACGCCGTGGTCGCCCTGGAACAGCAGCAGCGAGCTGGTCCGCGGGCGCGGACCAGTGCGACCGGCGGTGATGCGGGCGGTCGTGGCGGCCCGCAGGTTCGCCAGCCCCTCGGGGTCGCTGGGGTCGTCGACGCCGATGGCGTAGCGCTGCTCGGGCTCGCTGGGGTCGGGCAGGTCGATGTGGGGCACCGCTGGGTCGGGGTCCACCGGCGGCGCCGACGCGGCAGCCTGCGTCGACGACACCGCGCTGCTGGGGGTGGACAGCGGGGCCTCGTCGCCGGCGCTCGCCGACAGGTGGCCGCCGGCGCGCAGCTCGGCCACCACGGCCTCGACGATCGCCTCGATGTCGGTGCGGGGCATCGCGTCTCCTTGGTGCAGGCGGCTAGCGCGTCAGGAACAGGGAAGCGTCGCCGGCGCGCTCGGTGAGCACCCCGTCGCGCATCAGGCCGAGGTCCTCCAGCCACGCCTCGAACTCGGGCAGGGGCCGCTTGTCCAGCAGCTGGCGCAGGCTCGGGGCGTCGTGGAAGCTGGTGGCCTGGTAGGACAGCATCGAGTCGTCGCCCAGCGGCACTCCGATGAAGAAGTTCGCCCCCGCGGCGGTCAGCAGCACCGCCAGGTTCTCGATGTCGTTCTGGGTGGCCACCGCGTGGTTGGTGTAGCACACGTCCACGCCCATCGAGATGCCGGTGAGCTTGCCCATGAAGTGGTCCTCGAGCCCGGCGCGGGTGATCTGCACCGCGTCGTAGAGGTACTCGGGGCCGATGAAGCCCACCACCGTGTTGACCTGATAGGGGTCGTAGCGCTTGGCCAGCCCGTAGTTGCGGGCCTCCATGACCAGCTGGTCGGCGTCGTTGTGCGCATCAGCCGACAGCGCCGTGCCCTGCCCGGTCTCGAAGTACAGGTAGTTCGGGCCGGTGGGGAAGCAGTGGCGCTTGGCCATCGCGTGGGCCTCGTCGAGCATCCCGACCTCGATGCCGAACGACTCGTTGGCCTTCTGGCTGCCCGCCAGCGACTGGAACACCAGCCCCACCGGCGCGCCGCGGCGCATCGCCTCCATCTGGGTGGTGACGTGGGCGAGCAGGCAGTTCTGCGTCGGGATCTCCCAGCGCTCGATGACCTCGTGGCTCATCTCGAGCAGACGCGCGACGCTGCCGACGGTGTCATCGGAGGGGTTGATCCCGATGACGCTGTCACCCGACCCATACGACAGGCCCTCGTAGATCTCGGCGCGGATCCCGTCGACGTCGTCGGTGGGGTGGTTGGGCTGGTTGCGGCTGGCCAGCCGCCCGGGCAGGCCGATGGTGTTGTTGCAGTGGGCGGTGACCGGCAGCTTGCGCGCCGCCAGCATGAGGTCGAGGTTGCTCATGAGCTTGGTGACCGCGGCGACCATCTCGCCGGTCAGCGCGTTGGAGACCCGCCGGATCATCTCGCCGCTGGTGGAGTCGGCCAGCAGCCACTCGCGGAAGCCGCCAACGGTCCAGGTGCGGATCTCGTCGAAGATCGTCTCGTTGACCGCGTCGTCGATGACGCGGGTGACCTCGTCGGCGTCGTAGGGCACCGCGGGGTTGGCCCGCAGCGTCTCGAGCGTCACCTCGGCCAGCACCAGCCGGGCGGCCACGCGCTCGGCGACGCTGTCGGCGGCGATCCCCGCACCACGGTCGCCCGACTTCTCCTCGTTGGCCTTGGCCAACAGCTCCTTGACGCTGCCGAACTCGAAGGTGTGGCCGTAGAGCTTGGTGCGCAGCAGCATGGCGTGCCTTCCCTCACCGGTAGAACACGAGCGTCTTGACCGACAGCGGGACCGCGCGCCCGTCGAGGATGGGGGTGCCGATGTCGATGAAGTCGCCCTCGTCGAGACCGACCTGGTCGATGACCACCAGCGGGCGCTCGCGGTCGCGCCGCTGGATCGACTGGCCCAGCGCCTGCGCGTAGTCGCGCCCGGTGACCAGCACCAGCGGCTGGCCGTTGGACAGGCCGCCGGCGTAGCCGATGACGCCCTCGGCCAGGCGCTGCAGCCCCTCGTAGTCCAGGCGCGCCGGCAACGACAGCGCTAGGGCGACGGTGCCGTTGCCGGCGCGGTCCCAGCGCGCCACCGCCGCGGTCAGCGCGTCGGCGATCCCCGCGGGGGTCGGAGGGCTGTGCTCGAGGTCGGGGCGCACCACCGGCAGGTTGCGCAGCGGCAGCAGGTCGGCGCGCGCCCAGATCGTCGAGCCCGACAGCGTCACCGTCTGGCTGGCCGCGCCCAGCACCGTGGCGCGCAGCGTCTGGCCGGGCGCGGCCACGGTCTTGGCCTGCAGCCGCGCGTTGGCGCGCAGCGCCCGGGCCAGCAGCGGACCCACGTCACCGTAGGCGGCGACCTCCGCCAGCGTGTCGGCGGGCTCGGCGGCGAAGTAGGACGCCCCGACCCCGCCCGAGAGCAGCACCGTGGCCGAGCCCTCGGCGTGGGGCAGGGGAGGGGTGAGCGCCACGAGGTCCCACAGCGGCGACTTCGCGCCCTCGACGAGGTCGGTGATGACCTCGGCCATCGCCTCGCACAGCCGGGTCAGCGCCGCGTGATCGGCGCGGGCGCCGGGGGACAGGGGCAGGCCCAGGTGCTCGACCAGGCGCCGCCCGGGAGGGGCGAGGTGGACCACCGTGCCGTGCGCATCGAGCTGCAGCTGGCGCCCCCCGACCGCCGCGGCCGCCGAGCCCAGATGCGCCCCGGCACGGAACACCGCGGCGTTGGCGGTGCCCCCGCCGATGTCGACGTTGGTGACCTGGGCGTAGCGCTCGGCGGACACCGCGGCCGCACCCGAGCCGCGCGCGGCGATCTGGGCCTCCAGGTTCGGGCCGGCCACGGTGACCACGAAGTCGCCGGCGAGGTCCGACAGCGCCGCGAGGATCTCATCGGCGTGCTCGGTGCGCGCGATCTCGCCGGTGACGATCACCGCGCCGGTCTCCACCGCGCTGGCGGTCACGCCGGCGGCGGCGTACTCGCCGGCCACCAGCTCGCTCAAGCGCGTGGTGTCGACCTCCTCGGCCGAGCGCAGCGGGGTGAGGTGGATGGGCCCCTCGTAGCGCACGCTGCGGGCCTCGATCGCCACGCGCGGCACTGACCCGGGTCGGGCGGTGTCACGCACCGCGAGGTCGCTGAACACCACCTGCGTGGTGGTGGTGCCCACATCGATGCCGACGCTCAGCAGCTCGCGGGCGCGGCCGGCCGAGACCACGATCAGCTCTTCCGGAACGTGATCTGGCCATCGGACTCCAGCGAGTCGATGATGCCCATGATCGCCGCGTCGATCGGCCGGTCGCGGGTGGGGTCGGTCTGGCGGGCGGCGCTGCCCTGGGCCACCAGGACGAGCTCGCCCACCCCGGCACCGATGGTGTCAGCGGCCACGTAGGGCGCCTCGCGGGGGGTGCCGGCCTGGTCGGCGTCGCGGACGAGCAGCAGCTTGAGGCCCGTCAGGCGCGGCTCCTTGGCGGTCGCCACCGCCGAGCCCACCACCAGCGCGATGCGCATGCTGCCTCGTCTCCGGCGACGCGGCGCGCCGCCTTGCTCGGGCCGCGCGGCGCCCCGCCGGGGGCGGTGCCCTCGGGCCGCATGGCGTGAGGCGCATTCACCCCCGCCGCAGGTGCGGTGTCAATAGACCCTCGTTCACACCGCAGCGCAGGGGGTCCAGGCCCGGCTCGATCGGGTCGAGATGGGCGCTCTGGGGTGCTTGAGCGCCGCGGCGCCCACCAAAGCAGTTGTATGCTGCACCTATGCGATCACCTGCGCCGTCCGCGCTGCGCACGCTCGACGACGCGCTGACCGGCTTGCGCCGCGTCTGGCTCCGCCCGGGCCGCCGACGGCGGTTCCTCGCCGAGCTCGGCGAGCCCGTCGAGCTCGCGGTGCTGCGCACGCTGCGGGCCATCGAGCTGGTCGACGGCGACGAGCCCGGTGTGAGCGATGTCGCCGCGGCCCTGGGGGTCAAGACCTCGACCGCCAGCCGGATGGTCGACGACGCCGTCACCCAGGGCTACGTCACCCGTGTGGCCAGCGAGGTGGATCGGCGTCGCGCGGTGCTGCAGCTCACGTCCGAGGGCGCGCGGCTGCTCGGCCGCGCCACGCAGGTGCGCGAGTCGCTGCTCGCAGAGGTCACCGCCGACTGGTCCCACGAGGACGTGGCGACCCTCGCGGGCCTGCTCGAACGGCTCCAGCACGACTTCGCGCGGCTCGACCGATGAGCGAGGCGGGCAGCGAGCCGGCTAGCGAGGCGGGCGGCCAGGCGGACGAGCAGCCGGGCAGCCAGGCGGGTGCGGCCAGTGGTGAGCGCACCCACCGCGAGATCCAGATCATCCTCGTCGGGCTCATGCTCGGGATGCTGCTGCCGGCGATGACCATGACGGTGGTCTCCACCGCGCTGCCGGCCATCGTCAGCGACCTCGGCGGCATCTCGCAGCTGCCCTGGGTGGTGACCGCCTACCTCGTGGCCGCCACGGTGGCGGTGCCGCTGGTGGGCAAGGCCTCTGACGTGATCGGTCGACGCCCGCTGTTCCTGGCCGCGATCGTCGGCTTCGTCATCGGGTCGCTGCTGTGCGGCATCGCCCAGACCATGGGCCAGCTCATCGCCGCGCGGGCGGTGCAGGGCGTGGCCGGCGGTGCGCTGATGGCGCTGGCCCAGGCCACCATCGGCGACGTGGTCTCACCACGCCAGCGCGGGCGCTACCAGGGCTACATCGGCGCGGTCTTCGCGGTCTCCAGCGTGGCCGGCCCGCTGATCGGCGGCGTGGTCGCCGATCAGCTCTCGTGGCGCTGGGTGTTCTTCCTCAACATCCCGCTGGGAGTCGCCGCGTTCCTGGTGACCCGCCGCTTCCTGCGCCTTGCCCACCAGCGCCGCGCGGTGCGCATCGACGCGCTGGGCGCGGCGCTGGTGGTGGTCGGCGCCACCGCGCTGCTGCTGCTGGCCAGCTGGGGCGGCCAGGAGCTGCCATGGCGCTCGCCGGTGATCCTCGGCCTTGCCGCCGTGGCGCTCGCGAGCGTGGTCGCGCTGGTGCCCGTCGAGCGCCGCGCCGCCGAGCCGATCATCCCCCTGCGGCTGTTCCGCGAGCCCGTGTTCACCATCGGCAGCGCCCTGACGTTCCTGGTGGCGGCGGGGATGTTCGGCGCGATCGTGTTCCTGCCCACGTTCCTGCAGATCGCCAGCGGCGTCTCGGCGACCGCCTCGGGCCTGACGCTCCTGCCGCTGATGAGCGCGCTGCTGGTGGCCACCACTGTGTCCGGGCGCCTCATCACCCGCTGGGGGCGCTACAAGGCCTTCCCGGTGCTGGGCACCGCCCTGCTGCTGGCCGGCTTCGCGCTGCTGGCCACCATGACCGCCGACACGCCGGTGCCCCAGATCGCCGCCTACCTGGTGCTGGTGGGCCTCGGCATCGGCATGACCATGCAGAACGTGGTCCTGGCGATCCAGAACGCGGTGCCCACCGGCGACCTCGGCGCGGCCACTGCCGCCGCGCAGTTCTTCCGCATGATCGGCGGCACCCTGGGTCTAGCCGCGTTCGGCACCGCCATGACCCTGCGGCTGTCCCAGTGGGCCGAGCGCGCGCTGCCCGGCGGAGAGCTGCCCGGCGGGCTCGAGCTCGACCTCGTCGCCAGCGACCCGACCGCGATCGCACGGCTGCCCGACGGGCTGCAGGAGGCGCTGCGGGAGGGGTTGGCGACCTCGATCACGTTCACGTTCCTGGTCAGCGTGCCGCTGCTGGTGCTCGCCTTCGTGCTGGCCCTGCGGCTGCGCGAGGTGCCGCTGCGCGAGACCGCGGCCGACCGGCGCTGACAGACCCAGAGGCCGCGCGCATCACCCGCGGCGCCTCACCCGTTGCGGTCCGCGCGAGGGGCGCGGCCGGCACCGGCGGTGACGCGCGTGGTGACCACGCTGCCGCCCAGCAGCGCCGCGCCGGCTGCCAGCAGCGCCAGGATCGTGCCGACCTCGCCGGGCAGCAGCCGGTCCACCAGCTGCAGCACCGCCAGGGTCGCGGCGAGCGTGCCGACCACCAGCGGAGCCGGCCAGGACCGGCGTGACCCGCCGACCAGCACCGCCACGGCCGTGGCCACCGCAGTCGCCGGCCCCGCCACGGGATGGGCGACGGTGGCCAGCTGCGGCCCGAGCGCGGCGGGCAGCGCCCCCAGCAGCGCGCTCGGTCCGGTCGGGCGCAGCACCCCCGCGGCGGTGGCCGCCAGCCACCCGGCACCCGCCGCGGTCACCAGCGCGGCAGTCACCGGTCCGGGGTCCAGGTCGGCGACCGCGAAGGCCCCGGCCAGGGCGAGCGCGACGGCGAGGAACAGCACCAGCACCTGCAGCATCAGCGGCCGCTGGCGCCACCACCACAGCCCCGCGAGCGTCGCGAGCACACCGGCCGCCAGCATCTGCCAGTCGGTCGGCGCCCCCGCTGTATCCAGGCCGTGCGCCACCGCGCCACCGAGCGCGGCCGTGCCCAGGGCCCACAGCACGCCGGCGATGCGCCCCGCGGGCCCACCGCGGGCCCGGCTGTGCACCGCGTGCCCTGCGAGCCCGACCGCCACCGCGACCAGCGCGAGCAGCAGCGCCTGGATGCCCTGCGTCAAGGCCAGCCAGACCGCATCCCCCAGCAGCCACACCGCCGCGGTCACCAGCGCCGCGCCGAGATAGCCCGCGGCCTCCAGCACACCGGCGGCTCGTGATCGCGGCGCCGAGTCCCTCGGGTGCGTGCCGGCTGCTGCGACCGCTCCCGTATGGCCGAGGTGCGCGGCGACGCGGTCGGCCTGCTCGGGCGACAGCACGCCCTCGGCGACGAGGGCCTGCAGGCGCGCGCGCACCGTCTGCTCATCGGCGATGGGGTCGGCCATCACGTCCTCGCCAACGGGGATCGGCGGGCGGGAACGTCGCAGGAGAGCCTAGGTCCCCCGCGGCTGCGAGGTCATC
>Ga0207421_10005906_pt1 | contig 13514 bp, 14 predicted proteins | sample SodLakKL_010_SED_4_FD_187542 | JGI IMG/M metagenome (GOLD analysis project Ga0207421, IMG submission 187542) | Alkaline sediment microbial communities from Lake Tanatar, Kulunda Steppe, Russia - 8KL_010_SED (SPAdes) (version 2) | ecosystem: Environmental > Aquatic > Non-marine Saline and...
AGGTAGTACTGCCCGACGAGACCGGGCTCTTGGTGGATCTGAAGCTTGAGCCGGGCACCTTCATTCCGCAGGACCCGCAGAAGTTCTCGCGCGAGCTCGCCGAGGCAATCAACCGCGTGGCCCGCGACCCCAAACTCGCCGAGCGCTTCGGTAAGGCCGGGCGCACGCGAGCTCAAGAGCATTTCAGCTGGCGGGCGATCGCGCGCAAAACGCTCGATCTCTACGATGCGCTTCTCGAGCGCAGGCAAGCGGAGCCCTAGGGCTACTCTGCCGCGTAAGCGGCGTCGGTTCAGGTGTTTACTTTCCAGCGGTAGCCTTGCCGGCCGAACAGTTCCTTGCCGTAGATCGGCACCTCGCTCTTAAGCGCCTCGAGGATGCCGCGGCAGACGGCAAACGCCTCGGCGCGGTGGCCGGTTGCAACCGCGATAATCACCGGCACCTCGCCGACCTCGAGCGCGCCGAGCCCGTGCTGCAGAAAGACGCGAACCCCTTCAGCGGTGTGCTCCGCGGCGACGCGCGGGGCGAGTTCGCGGAGCGCTCGCTCGGCCATGCTCTCGTGCGCGCTAAACTCAATTGCGCTCACCACACCCTCGGGGTGCCGGTCGGCGCGCACCTGCCCAAGAAACACCGAGTGCGCCCCCAGATGCGGAAGCGAAGCCCAGCGCGTGAGCACCTCGCTCAAGGCCGCAACCGGCACGCCACCCTGCACCAACAGCTCGTCGTTCTCAAACTGTACGTGTGATTGCATACGCTTGCTCGCCCCCAAGGCTCAGCCGCCCGCAAACGCCGGAAGCAACGCGATCTCGGCGGCCTCGCGTACCGGGCTACTCGAGGCCGGCAACACATCATCAACCGCGACGCGAAAGCGATGGTCGGCGAGCACCGGGTACTGCTCAACGAGCTGCTCGCGTAGCTCATCGGCCGTTGCCGGAAGCGTAACGGTAGCAGGGAAACGGTTTCCGGAAAAGATATCGGTAAGCGGCCCAAACACCGTGACATGTACCGCGGTCATCTGTCCCGCGTTCTCAACCTCGTAACTCATGGCCTAAACCTGCCTTCATTACTCAGAGTTGTCAAGGGCGATCTTATCGATCGTACTCGAGCGCCCATCGTAGAGCAGCAACGTGTGAGAGAGCGGCGTGCGCCCAGGGTCTTCACACCACGAGAGAAACTCAGAAACCTGCGTGGCGGCGAGCACCGCAACCACGTGCGCAAAGATCGGCTTACCGGCCGGCGGTATCTCACGAAACCCTTTGCCGAAGACCTGCTCGTAGGAGTGCGCGGCGCTCAAGAAGGTACTCGCCTGACCGTACCAGCCCTCTACCCCGGCGTGAAACACCGGCAGTTCGTAGCGCAACTGGATATCGGCGAGCCCCGCGCGCGCACTGAAACTGTCGAGACAGTCGAACACAACGTCCACCTCGGGAGCATCCGCTGCGCTCCGCGTCTCCGCAAAGCGCTCCACCGTGAGCGCTTCTGCAAAAGCGGTGATCTTGAGCTCGGGGTTCTGGGTGCAGAGGCGCTCGGCCGCGGTTTCAACCTTGTTGCGCCCCAGATCCTGCGGTCCGTAGAGAACCTGACGATTGAGGTCGGGCTCATCGGTAACGCCGGGGTCCCACAGCTCGAGCACAAGCGGCGCAAGCCGCCCAAGCGAACCGAGTACGTGCGAGCCAAGCCCGCCTACTCCGGCAATCAAGATGCGCGCGCCGCAGAGACGTTCCCAGCCCTCCTCGGATAGTAACGGCCGGTGGCGCATGTATCGGTCTTCACTCATGCGGTGAGGTTACCACAGCGCTGCGTAATCTGCACCCCGCGGGCCGAAGGCGGGGCGAAGGCCCGCTTACTCTCGGCCGCCTCGCCTATTCCGTCTCGCCTACTCCGGGTTACGGTCGCGGTCGCGCTCAAACACGCGGGTGAGATCAATAGAGAGCTCGGGAAAGACGCGAGGAGAAACCACCTCATCGGAAGTGTGGAGAACCGGTTTGCAGTACTTCACCGGGAGCGGCGGAGCGTGCGAAGAACTCGTGTTTTCGGTTGCCGCAGGCAGTACCGAATACACGATAAGTGTATCGTTGGCGGGATTGAGAATCCAGTATTCGCGGACGCCGTGGCGCTCGTAGAGGTGAAGCTTGTCGTCCATGTCCTTGAACGCCGTCGACGGGGAGAGGATCTCGAGAACAAAGTCCGGCGCGCCGGTGCACCCGCGGGTAGTGAGTTTCGAGGAGTCGCAGACCACTACGAGATCCGGCTGAACGACGGTAGCGCTTTCCTCCTCCTTGACGGCGTGTTCCGAGTTGGGCAGAACAACATCGAACGGGGCGATATAAACACTACAGGCTTCGTTTTCGAAGTGATTAACAAAGCGGGACGCGAGGTAAGCGAGCACCCCTTGATGACGCCGCTCCGGTGCGGGGCTCATATCGTAGGCCACCCCGTCGATCAATTCCCAGCGTTCGTCATCGGGCCAGGTGAGATAGTCGCTGTAGGTGAAAAGCCCTTCCTTGTCTCGCTTCGGGATCGACATATACATACAATGCGCTGTCCGGTTCGCGTTGTCAATATTGGCGCTCCTGGACCGACACATATCCTTGCTCTGCTTCTCTGCATTCCTTCTCTGCTCTCTTCGTCGCCGTTGCGTTCGAACTTCGTCTCCGGTAAGATGCAGAAGCATGCTTATCAAAACCTTGCCGATTTCGGTCTTGAAGCGTTAGGTCTACCCCAGTCGTGAGCACCGATACACCGATGGGCGCGCACCCCAACAGAGCCGCCATAGTTTTCACCGTCGTCATCTACACCACCGTTGTGGCGATCTTTGTCGGGTTACGAATGCTGCCCGAAACCGCCGAGTTTCGGCCCTTGTTGCTGTTCTCGGCGCGCTACACCTCGCTGGTTCTCCGTGCCCTCGCGTTCTTGGTGTTTGCCGCGCTCTGGAACGCCGCGGGCGCGGTGCTGATCAAGGCGCCGCTCTTGAGCGCAGCGCTCGGCGCCTCGCCGCTTAAGGCCGCCGCCGCCGGGCTGGCGCTCGGGCCGTTTGTCGGGCCCGCCCGCGTGCGCGAAGTTGCCGAGCGCGCCGGCGCCAACGGTGGCGCCGACACCGCCACTACGGCCTACGCGGCTGCTACAACCCGCGCCGCTGCTACGGCCCGTACCGGCTCCAACACCGACGCGGTGCCCACACAACGCGCCGTTCACCCTACCGCCGTCGCGGCCGCGCTTCTGACCGCAACCGCGCTTCACCCGGCGCAGCTTACCGCGTTGGTGTGGGTGTTCCGCGACTCTACCGGCGCTGCGATCCTCATGATCGCCCTCAGCGCGTTCACAATCCTCGCGACGGTCGTTATGTTTGAGCTCGTAGTCTCGGGAGGGCTCATCGGTGCCGGAGCCGATAGCGTTGGGGGCCGGCGCGACGCCCCGCAGCCGAAAGCCGCTTTGCGCCTGCACGATGAGTCTGAACACGCCGAGACCGGGATTATCGAGTCTATTGGGGCGTTCGCGTCGCGCGCAAGCCTTGAGCTATACCACGGGCTACGGGTGTTTATTCTCGCGGGGCTCGTCGCGCTCGCGCTGCACGTCGCTACGCCGCTCACGGTTGCGCAGTGGCTGCACGCCAACCCTGCGCCGGCGCTACTTCTCGCGTGTACGCTTGCGGTGGCGATCTCTCCTCCGGTGGGCGGCGTCGCGGTGATCGCGGTTTTGTTTCGCGGCCAGGCGCCGCTTGTAGCGGTGTTTGCGTTCGTAATCGCGGCCTTCACGGTGCGCGGGGCCAATCTGATCGCGCTGCGTCGGGTGCTCGGCAGTCGTGCGGCCGCCGCGATTGCGGTTCTCGTGTTGTTGCTGATCGGCGTGCTATTATTGCCGGTAGCGGATCTATTGAGCGCCGCCGGAGCGGCAAGATAATGGCACGATAGCGGCGGGATAACGGAGATCACCAAACAGATGGCATCGAAACCACGCAGAAACTCCCCGCAGAACTCCCCACACGCCTCGCGGCAGGGCCTTCAGCAGCCGGAGCTCTCTGCCGCAGCGTTTGCCTGGTTTGCGATCTTGCTGCTGTATCTCGCCGGGCTGTTGTATGTAGTGGGAAGCGGAGCGGCGCAGCGGATACTCGCCACCGGCGAACTCCCGCTTGTACTGAGCGGCACGCTCGCGCTGTTTCTCGTGATCGCGTTACAGATCATCGTTATCCTGCGGGGTCGACGGTTCCCTGCGGGGCATGGGTTTCTGGTCTTTCTCGTACCGTTACTGTTCGCCGGCATCGGAATCGAGTACACCCCGTCGCGCGGCGCATTCGGCGGCGGAGAGTTCGGCGGGGTATCCGAGCCCGCGCCCTCGCAAGGCTCCTCGGTGCCCGGCTCCCTGCAGGCCGAGGGCGGTGAGGCACAGGATGACCGCGCGCCGTCCGGCCCGGCAGGCGCCGATCGCGTTGAGGACCGCAGTCCGGGTGCCTCGGCCGCCCCGTCGCCTGAGCAATGGTTCGGAAGCGCAGACGCAGCCGAGCTCCCCGAAAGCGGAGCAATAGTGATAGAGAGCAAAAACTACTATGACCTCTACAACCGAATCTACGACGAGATGCACGCGCTCGAGGGGCGAGAGGTAAGCGTTGAAGGGTTCGTCCATCGCGAGTCGGGCTTCTCGGAGGATGAGTTCTTGATCGGGCGAATGCTGATGTGGTGCTGCAGCGCCGACGCGGCGCTACTGGGGTTCATGACGCGCGCCAACGGCCAGGCGCTGCCGGAGGACGATGCCTGGGTCACGATCACCGGTACCGTGCGTCCGCGCGAGTTCGTTAATCCGCATACCGGCGAGGAGTACGAGATTCCCTACCTCGACCTCAGCTCGATAGAGCCCGGCGAGCGACCGCAGTTCGAGTACGTATTTCCTTTCTGATACTCGCGTTAGTATTTTCCAAAGATGAGTTTTTCACAAAACAACCTTGACCAAGCGATATCGCCGTATCTCTACCAGCACCGAGACAACCCAGTTTGGTGGCAAGAGTGGAGTAACGAGGCACTCGAGTACGCCCGCGAGACCGACCGGATTCTGTTCGTGTCGGTGGGGTATGCAACCTGCCACTGGTGCCATGTCATGGCCGCCGAGGCGTTCTCCGACCCCGATGTCGCGGCGTATATCAATAAGTGGTTCATGCCGATAAAAGTAGACCGCGAGCAGCGCCCCGATATCGACCAGGTAATGATGCAGTTCTTGGTCGCAACGACCGGACAGGGCGGCTGGCCGCTGAACGCCTTTCTCTCGCCGTCGCTCGAACCGTTTTTCGCGATGACCTACGCCCCCACGCACGCACGCGCCGGCATGCCGGGGTTCGTCGAGATTCTGCAGAAGGTGCGCTCGTTCTACGATCAAAACCGCGCTTCGCTGCGCCCGCTTTCATTTCAGGACACACCTCAACGCGCCGCCGACGAGACCGCTCCCGCCGACCTGACCGGCCTCAGCGACGAGATCGCGGCGCGCTTCGACCACACGCACGGAGGGCTCGCCGGGGCACCCAAGTTCCCACCGCACTCGAGCTTGCTGTTTTTGATGTATCAGCCCGAACCGCTCTCGGAGCCGCTACGGAGCGGCATCGAGCACACCTTTGACGCGATGCTCGAACGCGGTCTGCACGATCACCTGCAGGGCGGGTTCTATCGCTACTGTGTGGACCGGAACTGGACGATCCCGCACTTCGAGAAGATGCTCTACGACCAAGCGATGATGCTCTGGAACTTGAGCCTCGCGTATCACCGCTTCGGCCGCCGGCGCTACCGCGAAGCCGCCGCCGGTGTGGTGCGCTGTCTCGAAGACTCGTTTCGCTCCGGCGCTCTCTTCGTCTCGGCGCACGACGCCGACACCGACCACGAAGAGGGGGCAACCTACCTCTGGAGTTACGATGAGCTCGAGGAGGCCTTGAGCGCCTCGGAGCTCGAGCTGTTTGAGCGTCGTTACGCAGTTTCAAAAGCGGGCAATTTCGAAGGACGAAACCACCTTGTGCGGCGCGAGCCCGGCTCCGCCGACGCGGGCGGTGGGGACACCGGCGGCGGGGACGACGCCGACGGTAGCGACGCGGGCTCCGACGCTCCGAGCTCTCGTGAGCCCGAGCTCCGCAAGCTCGCCGAGATCGAGGAGCGGCTGCTCAAGCGGCGGCGCGGCCGCGAGCAGCCGGCGGTAGATCGCAAACTTGTTACAAGCTGGAACGCGCTCGCGGCAATCGCGCTGCTGCACGCCGGGCGCTACGGTATTGCCGACGACGGGGTCTCGCGCGCAAGCGAGATCTTCGCGGCGCTGATGAGCGAGCACTACCAAGCCGACGTCCTCGCCCACAGCTCGATCGGCGGACGCCTGCAGCGTCAGGAGTTTCTTGAAGACTACGGCGCGCTCGCGCTTCTCGCAAGCTTTCTCCTCGAGGAGCGCCAAGCAGAAGCTCCCGGCCGTACAGCCGAGCAAACACAAGACCTCGAGGCGCTCCTCGGCGGGATGCAACGCTTCAAGCGCAACGGCGGCTGGATCGATGCAGAGAACGAAGACTTTGTGGCGGTGCCGGCCGACACCTTCGATCATCCTACCCCCACCGGAAGAGCGCTCGCGCTCTGGGCCGAAACACGAGCTGCGTTGCTGTTAAGCCGCACGCCGGTGCTTCCGCAGGCCTACGGCAGCGCGCTATACGAGGACGGGTACAACTGCGCGGTGATGGTTACCCATGGCGAGTTTCACCAGCTCGAGACGCCGGAGCACCTGCCGTGGGACCGGCTCCCGAACAACACCATCCAGCTTGCGTCCGATCAGCTGCGCTACTGTTACCGTGGTGCATGCCGCAGCGAGGTTCCGCGGTTCATCTTCAAAAACTTTTGAACACAAGAGTTGCGATTACATTGATTTTCTCGATTGCAATCGATAGACTCTCAGTAATCTGCTCGTACACTACATCTAAAGGTTGCTGATGCGCGCGCGCAAAAACCATGCTAAACATCTTGAGCTTACCAACGACGGTACGCTGAGCATCTTTTTCCTCGGGAGCGGTAGTGCGTTCGCGAGGCAACTGAACCAGAACAACGTGCTGATTATCAAAGGTCACGACCACGTGATGATAGACTGCGGCACCAAGGCACCGCCCGCGCTGGGCCGCATCGGGCTCTCGGTGGCGGATATCCAGACCTTCTTGATAACGCACTCGCACTCCGATCACATCGGCGGGCTCGAGGAGGCGATGCTGCTCGGACGGTACGTCACCAAACGCAAACCGCAAATCGTCATCACCGCCGAGTATCAGGAAATTCTCTGGGACCAGTCGTTGCGCGGTGGCGCGGAGTTCAACGAGGTAGGAGACGACGGCAAAGGGCTTGCGTTCGAGGATCTGTGGGAGGTGCTGCGCCCGCAACCGCTCGCCGAGTACGCGCGCGACACGCGCGAGATACAGGTAGGCTCAATCAACCTAAAGCTGGTACGCACCAACCACTTTCCGGAGCAGTCCGGCTCCTGGGAGCAAAGCAACTACTGCGTCGGCGTCGTGATCGACGACCGCGTGTTGTTCACCGGCGATACCAAGTTTGACCCCGAGCTCGTTGAGACCTACGATCGTCGTTTCGGATTCGAGCGCATCTTCCACGACGCGCAGTTTTGGACCGGCGGCATTCACGCATCGGTCGAGGAGATCGCGACGCTCCCGATAGAGATCAAGCGTCGCGTGCTGTTGATGCATTACGGCGACAACTGGCGCGAGCACTCAGACGATATCCGCCGTCACGGCATCAAAGGGTTTGCAAAGGAAGGCTACTTCTACGACTTTCCCTAAGCATGCCTCTAAATCAGCGGCCGTTCCGCGCTGCAGTCACTCGGGAACCTTCAACACCTGCAAAACCGGCTCGGTGCGTTCAAACATCACCGGAAAGTCGTCGGGCGTGAGCCACCTGCCCTCGCCGTCCACCTGTAGCGGTGCGGAACGGTCGTAGCGAATCTCAACGCTCTCGGCGCTCGCCATCTCCACGTTAGATTGATAGATGTGCTCGCCTTTGTAGATGAGCTTCTTCAACATGAGCTTGCGGAGGAGGTTCACGGTGCGAATTGCGCACACGTTGTCGTCGCTCGGCAGGATGCGTTTATGGTCGCCGTAGTAGCGGTGCCCCGACACGCCGATCGCAAAGAGAATGAAGTTGCCCGCAAGCGTCAACGGCTCTTTACGGTCGCGCGAGCGCAACACCGCACTCATGTGGCCCACCTTGTAGATCGGCTCGTAGAACAGCGTTGCGAGATCGGCGACCGCCTTGTAGGTGTCGCCCGGAAGGCGTTTGCGGAGCTTGTTGGTGATATGCGTCACGAACGCGTCTATTCCGATTGAGGTTATGTTGAGCGAGTATCGGCTCGAGGCGTTGCGGGGCGTCACCCGCACCGCGGCGGTATGTCCGATCTTCGACAGCCGGGGCAGCATGCTGCAGGCGTGTGCCATTGAGTCGGCGTCGGCGCCGTCGTTCCCGCTACCCATCGGCAGGCGGAACACCGCAAGATGCTTCAGCGGCTTGCCGCTGAGGTCCAACAGTGGCCCGATGCATTCGCTATGAGTTCCGTCGCCGCCGGCGGTGATCAAGACCGCGCGACTGCGGTTGCGCTCCACCTCGCGCACCACCGCCTTACCGATCTCGGTTGCGTGGCCGGGATACCGGCTTTCAAGTAACAGCCACTCGGGTTGGGTGGCGGGGTCGCACGCCGCGTAGCGCTCAACCGCGTGTTCCAGCCCGGCAAGATGCGCCGCGAACCGCTTGCGCCGCGCGAAGCCCCCGGCGGCCGGGTTTACCACGATGTACACGCGCGGGCGGTGCTTGCGTAGGTACGGAGACTCGGCGATCAACCGAACCACCAGCTCCGCCCAGCGGGTGATGCGCGGATCCGACGCCCGGCCGGCCGCCGTTATCGCGAGATCAACCGAAGGCGCTCCCTCAGGCTCCGACTTGCCGGAGTCTCTTCTCTGAGGAGGCGCGTGGCGTTGCGTGCGGTCTTGTTTGGCGCTCACTGCTCGGGTGCCGTTATACGGTGCGTGTAACGCTCGACTGTGGCTCAGATGTCACCGAACATCTCGTCGAACCGCGCGCCGAAGAAGTTGATCTCGCTCACAACGTTACTGACGTGCGCCGGAAGCTCGGCAAGCTTGATCTCGTGCCCGGGACAGCCCAAACGGCCGCAGACGTGAATTTCATCACGCCCGTTTGGTAAGCGCAGCAGGATGCTGTCGGTGCTTTCGCAATCGTCGAGCACGCATTCGCGCTTCTCCATAAGGCTTTCACCGCAGGTGGGGCACGACGCCTCGACAATTATGTTTCCGCTTACCTCGCTCGGCAGGAAGCTGAACAGCTTTGCGTGACTGCCCCAGAATGCGTCGACAAAGATTGAGCCCTCGTCTTCCTTGACCTTTACATGCAGCTTAATTGAGGGTTCACCGTGAATACGGACCGAATCCACCGCAAGGCTGTGACCTTGCGAGCAGCGAACGTCCTCGATCACGAGGAACTCTTCACCGCCTCGATTAACGATCTTGATTCCTGCCGGCAGCTTCCGCAGAAGCTCAACCGGAATTTCACGATGCGTGAGTTTCATGTCGGGACTATAGCACCACGCTACAATCGATGTCAAATGTCACACGCGTGCCGCTGCACGCGGGCCGGGTGAGGACGGCGAGTCACGAGAACAGCCCGAGCCCCCACTTGACCTCTTCGCTCGCCATCTCGTGCGGATTCCAGGGCGGGTCGAAGCTCCAGTGTAGCCGCGCGCTGCTGATCTGCTCATCGGCCTGGAGGGTATCTATCACCTCGTTCGCGATCTGTGGGCCGAGCGGGCACATCGGCGTGGTAAGCGTCATTGTTACGTCGACCGAACCGTCGGCGTTATGCACCGCCTCATACACCAGTCCCAGGTCTACGATCGAGAACCCCAGCTCGGGATCTATTACCGGGCGGATCCTATCGAGTAGCTCGTCTTTATTGTACGCCATCCAGCAGTCCCTCCAAGGTATTCCACGGCAACAACGCGCACTTGATGCGCACCGGATAATGCTTCACGCCTTGCATCGCCTCAAGGTCGGAGATTTCATCTTCAAACTCGGGCTCGAGCTCGTCGAGCAACATGCCCTTGAACTGCCCGAGAATTCGCTGCGCGTCGGCGGTGGAGCGCCCGTGCAGCGACTCGCACAACAAGTTGGCCGAGGCGCAGCAGATCGAACACCCTACCCCGTCGTACGAGGCATCGGCAACCACGCCGTCTTCTATGCTGAGAAAAAGCTCCAGATCGTCGCCGCAGCTTGGGTTCGCGCCCTCGGCGTGAAGCGTTGCACCTTCGATCTTGCGGCGGTTCTTCTTTGAGCGGTAGTTCTCGAGGATTATCTCTTTGTACAGATCGTCTTCAAGGCTCATTACCCGAACACATCCTTTATGCGTGCCAACCCATCGATCAAGGCGTCGATGTCGTCGGTGGTGTTGTAAAGATAGAGCGAGGCGCGCACCGTACCGGTGACCCCAAACACCTTCATAAGCGGCTGCGCGCAGTGAAAGCCGGTGCGCACCGCCACGCCCTCTTGATCGAGCAGCGCCCCGGCGTCGTGCGGGTGCACATCGCCGTAGTTGAACGAAAAGATGCCGCCCCTAGCCGAGAGGTCTTCAGGCCCGTAGCTCACAAGCTCGTCTACCCGCGAGGCGCGCTCGGCGAGATACTCGAGCAACACGCGCTCGTGCTCAACGATGCGCTGCATGCCGACCTCGCTGAGAAAATCAATCGCCGCGCCGAGCGCGATAGCCCCGGCGATGTTTGGGGTGCCGCCCTCAAACTTGTCCGGCACCGGCTTATAGCTCGCCTCGTCGCGCTTGACCTTCGAGACCATATCGCCTCCGTAGATCAGCGGGTCCATCGCCTCGAGCACATCGTTCTTGCCGTACAGCACGCCGATTCCGGTAGGCCCGCACATTTTGTGTCCCGAGAACACCAGAAAATCACAGCCGAGAGCCGAAACATTCACCGGATGGTGCGAAACGTACTGCGCCCCGTCGACAAGCACGCGTGCCCCGCGCGCATGCGCGAGCTCGATAACGCGTTTGAGGTCCGGCATGTAGCCGGTGACGTTCGACATCGCGGTGATTGCAACGAGCTTGGTGCGCTCGCCGATCACCGCTTCAAGACCGTCGAGCTGCAGCGACCCATCCGGGTTCACCGGAATGAAGCGCAGCCGTGCTCCGGTGGCCTTACAGGCTTCCTGCCACGGGACGAGGTTGGCGTGGTGCTCGAGCTCGGTTGTCACGATCTCGTCGCCGGGGCCGAGATACTTGCGTGCCCAGCCGTAGGCCACCACGTTCACCGACTCGGTGGTCCCCTTGGTGAAGATCACGCTTCCGTTGCGATCGGCGCCGATGAAGCGCGCAACATTCTCTCGCGCGCGATCGTACTCCACGGTAGCCTGCTCGCTGAACTCATACACTCCACGGTGGATGTTCGCCGAGAGCTCGCTATAGTAGCGGCTCTCGGCCGCGATCACCGCCTCGGGTTTGAGCGAGGTGGCGCCGTTGTCGAGATACGAAAAACGCTTACCTCGCATGCTTCGCTTGAGAATCGGAAACTGCGCGCGCAACGCGCTCACATCGAGCTCGAGCGAGCTTGCGTCGTAAGATGCGGTGTGTAATGTTGAGTGGTTCACTTCACTCCTCCCTGGGAAAGCTACTACCAAACCTCGGTTGAATCAAACTCAAGCCCGGTTTTCTCGCGCAGCGGCTTCATGATCATGCTGCGTGCCTCTTCGTTGCGCGTCGGGAGGTCCATACGCTGAAGCACGTCCTGATAGAACGCCGAGATCAACAAGCGCGTCGCGAAGGCAGCGTCTAACCCGCGCGAGCGAAGATAGAACAGGTCGTCGTCCACGGTAGATGTTACGGTAGAGCCGTGCGAACAGCGTACATTGTTCTCGATAATCTCGAGCTGCGGGATCGACTGCACGTGAGCCTCGTCACCGAGCAGCAAGGTACGGTGCTCTTCATAGCCTTGTGAATGCGGCGAGCCCGCCGGAATCTTAATATTCCCGGTGAACATCCCGCGCGATGCGTCGTCGAGCACCGTCTTTACCGCGGCATCGCTGAAGCTGTGCGGCGCATTGTGCTCAACCGTGAGCTTCATGCCGCTGAACTGCGTTCCCCGTGCGCCGCTTAGCTCGCGCAGCTCGGCGCGACTCTCGGCTCCCATCAGGCTGTAGAGCCCCTCGAGCATCGAAACCGCAGCACCGATTGTAACTCCGTCGGCGCGAAGCGTTGCGTTCTCCTCGATCATGACGCGGTCAAAACCGAAAAAGCGCGCGCGTTCCGACACGTTCTGCAGCCTAAGAAGCGAGAGGCGCGCATCGCGCTCAATGAGCCCCTTTAACACAACACACGCGGTACCGTCGGCCTGCGGCTCACCGCGTTGCTCGATTATTACGTCGGCAGCCGCGCCGGCCTCGATGTGCAGAAACACCACCGGAAGACTGATACGGTTTGTCTCGGGCTGTTCCATCGTAATCTTGATAGGGCGCTCGACGACGGTGCCTTTCGGCACGTGCACGAAGTAGGCATCGCCGCTGAGCGCCTCGTTGAAGGAGTAGAGCTTGTTCTCGATCACGTCGTTTGCGCGGCTCTTGTTACGCTTGCGGCGCTTCTCGAACAGCGCCCCGTACGCCTTCAAGAATCGCCCGCACGCCGCGTCGGCGGCACGGTCGTGTCGCGTAAGCCGCGTGACGTGCTCGCCCTCGGCCTGAATCACCGCAGCGGCGAGCGTGAGCTCGTTGAAGTTATACCCGTCGTACGGCACGCGGCGCCAGGCCTCGTCGGGTGCGCCGGGAAGCGGTAGTTCGAGCGCGCGCTCGAGCGCCGCAAGCTGTTCCTGCGAAACGTACGAGGCGGGATTCTCACGCTTAAGCTCGTGCAGCACCTCGTGTATCGTGAGCCGATGAATCGGCTTATCTGCTAAACTTGCCATTACCATCGCGGTTACCCAATTGATCCTTCCATCTCGAGCTGAATAAGGCGATTGAGCTCTACCGCGTACTCCATCGGAAGCTCTTTCGTAAACTCCTGTAGAAACCCGTTGACCACCATCAACAACGCGTCTTCTTCCTTGATGCCGCGACTCATGAGGTAATACACCGTCTCGGGGCTCACCTTCCCGACCGTCGCCTCGTGCATCACGCTGACGTCGTTCTTCTCTTTGACGTCTATCGTGGGGTAGGTGTCGGACTCCGAGAAATCGTCGAGCAGCAGCGCGTCGCACTCCACATCGGTCTTCACGTGCGAGGCGCCCTTGAGCACCTTCACGAGCCCGCGGTACGAGCTGCGTCCGCCGTTGTGTGAGATGGATTTGGCGGTGATAGACGACGTTGTATGCGGTGCGGCGTGAATCATCTTGGCACCGGCGTCTTGCCGCTGTCCCTTGTTGGCGTAGCCGATCGAGAGCACCCGCCCGCGCGCGCCCGGTTCGGCGAGGAACACCGCCGGATACTTCATCGTAGTCTTGGCGCCGAGGTT
>Ga0207421_10005907_pt1 | contig 13514 bp, 13 predicted proteins | sample SodLakKL_010_SED_4_FD_187542 | JGI IMG/M metagenome (GOLD analysis project Ga0207421, IMG submission 187542) | Alkaline sediment microbial communities from Lake Tanatar, Kulunda Steppe, Russia - 8KL_010_SED (SPAdes) (version 2) | ecosystem: Environmental > Aquatic > Non-marine Saline and...
AACTCGGGGGTTATCATTGGCCCCCAGCACGCCGGTGGGGTGTGCGTCCGAACCGTGCCGCCGTCTGCGACTGTTCCGGCCCACTTTTGCTCCGGGCCGACCAATCCGAGCGTATACTGGTCTACCTCCAGTTCCTGCTGAATTTGTTCTGACATCTGTTCACATGTAGCTATGTTCCGAACGGCAATATAGTCCGCTGCTAGCTGCGATTGTAATGTTAGCAACAGTCCAGAGGAATGGTCTAGGGGATAGGCGCACCCGTTTCACAAGTCACGGATATGCCGGCGAAGCAGTTCAAAACCCGGTCGACCATCCACCCACCAGAGCACCACACCAAACAGGAAAATAACCGCCTCAAACCAGAGTGTGGTAATTTCGATGCCACCGACGCTTCCGATAGTTTTCACTCCCGAATACGCCGGCATCTCGGTCACCGGCCACAACAAGAATCCGAGTTCGTGGTAGTCACCCGCCAGCAAGTGCCACGGAATATCTGCAGCGATATGCGAGAGATAGCCGATTGCGAAGGCAACACCGAGGTCACGACGACCATAGTGGTGAGCAATCAGGGCGGCAATTCCGATACAAAACACCGCGCCAAACAGCGAATGAGCGAACGTGCGGCCAACAGGAGTGATGCCGAGCAACCAGAGCGGGTGGTCAATCAAATCGGGAAGCGTTGCAGCGAATATGACCACGATTGTGGGCTCGGCTTCTGGCCGATTCCCGTCGCTAAGGCGGGTGTATATAGCATAGCAGATGTACCCAACGACCGGGTGGACGATGGGTTGCATTGACCATCAGTTTGGAGTCCGGATGAGTAAAATCTGGGGTGAAAAGTGGTTCAGTTCGGCTTGGTGTTGCAGAAAGCCAGGGGAGGGATATTGAACCACACGAAGACAGTCCAGTTCGCTTCGCTCACTGGCTGCGACTTCTCTCGTTCAAATCCACCGTTGGCGTTCGCTCCTCACGTTCGTTCGTCGCAGAAAGCCAGGGGAGGGATTTGAACCCTCGAACTCCCGATTACAAGTCGGGTGCTTGAACCACCCAAGCTCCCCTGGCGCGTCTACACTTTGTCGGTCAGCCTTTGAGTGCATATCGCTTTCGGTCTCTGTATGCCCGTTGGTGACAAGCAACTTATTCTACGGGCTTTTCGAGTTCCAGACGGTGGGGTTCGTATCCATACCGCTGATAAAAGCGGCGACCAGCCTCGTTTGCGGCAAGCACTTCGAGCGCAATCCGGTCCACATCGTGATTTTCCAGCCGTGATTCGGCAGCCTCCAGCAGCGCAGACCCGATTCCTTCGCTACGACGCTTCGGAACGACATACAGGTTGTCGATAATCCCGCGCGAAACCGCACGCTCAAACGAACCTGACTCGATACGAAAAGAAGCAAAACCATGGATGTCGGCAGGAGTCGGACCATCACGAGCAACGATAACTTGCCCGGCGACAAGCTGGTGGACTAGGGTTTCACGGACACCAGTTCGGTTTTCTTCGCTGAGAATATGTGCATCGTACTGGCGTTGGCTCTCTGCTAACTCCGCCCAGAGGTCAACAATCTTGTCTATCTCCCCGGTATCGGGCGTAACGATGTCCATGAGTTACCGTACTAGATGGTCCGGCAGTTGGGACAAACCAACTGACCGTTGAACGGCGACAAATCCGGCGAAAAGCTCCCACAGACCTCGCAAATACTCTGGTCGTCAAACTGACCCTCGATTCGGTCGTCATTCGCATGCTCAACGGTCACAGCCGAGTCGGCATCAGTCACAGTCCCTTGCACCGGTTTCTCCGTCGCCCTCGCCTCGACCTCGTACGTTCGTGAGGCTAGCAAATCCCGTTCAGTGATAACGCCTAGCGGCTCCGAACCGTTTGCCACGACGACACCGCTGTTTCCGCGGGTTGACATCTCATCAGCCGCCTCCCCAAGGCTCATCTCTGGGTCAACGGTCGGAACGCTTTCGCTCATCACATCACCAACAGTTGCATTTTCGGGCGGCGGTCCCTCTACAAGCGAGGCGAGAATATCTCGTTCACTGACGACGCCAATATGCTCGTTCCCTCGCTGGACGACTGCGGCTGAAGCATCCTCTCGTAACAACAACTCCACAGTCTCAATCAAACCGTCAGACTCGCTAACACCCACATACTCCCGGTTCATCAGTTCGCGGACAGATACCTCCTCGTTCATATGTCACAGTTTGCCACGGTCGGGTAAAAAGCTACCTGCGGTATGTTTATGCCGGCCCCAGCCAAAGGTTTACGACTGGGTTATCAATCTATCTGCAGACAATCCACACTGTAGCCATGTGAAGGGATTCAAGCACTCAGACCACCATCTGTGAAACTATCGGCTGCCGGCGTCGGCTGGTTGTTTTAATACCTACAAAGGCAATTATATATTTCCCACGAAGGTACTATTTGTTTGGTGATGGTTGATTCTCAAATTTAATACCCACGTAGGTAAAATATTTAATTCCTATGAAGGAGATAATTGATTACTCAAACGCCAGTTCGGCCGGTTTCTCGACTTCTCGGCAATGTTCAAGTGCATGTTTGGCGTCCATTCCGGCATCGGATGCGGTTTTTCCTCGGCCGACACCCACACGGAGTTCGACGCTAACAGCTTCATTGACGTGCCTGACGGCGTCCAGATAGTCGTCTTCGTCAAGCTCCGGACAGACGACGATGATGTTATCGCCACCGACGAAAAAAGAAAGCGAATCGTACTCCTGGCGCATATATTTCATCAACTCGGCATAACCCTGTTCAATTTGAATGAAGGTATCAAACTCGTTGAGCTGGTCGGTGTATTTACCTGTCGCATCAGCAACGTCGAAATGCGCAATCTGGATGTCCTCATCAGTTCGAAACTCCGCATCGATTGTGCGGCCTTTGAGAATGTTCCGTCGGTGCTTATCCTGTGCACTCCCTGCCTCCTGTAACTGTTCGGTTGCAGTTCCGAGCGCCGAGGCTGGCGTCCGGCCGGTTGCAACGCTCAGGCTTGCGGTCACGGGATATCGGTTTGCCACCGATTCCTGTATCAACGCATGGTCGTCCATGCTGAGGCCGTTCGAAATGGCAATCATGTTGTCAAACCGGGAGAAAAAAACGTAGCCATCACGGTTGCCAAACAGCTGTGAGAGGTCAGCATACAGACGTGACTGAAGCGTCTGCAGGTCAACCTCGCGGCGTGGTTCGGGCGTCACTGTCCACGGGCCGTAGTTATCTATCTGAATGTGTGTAAGCTGCGTGTTTGTCACAGTTGCATCGAGTTTGGTGTGTACGGGTATCTTTCTTTGGAAATTGTGCCAACCCTTATTTGCTGGGGTGCGTACAGTCGGTAACGCACAGATGACGAGTGACGAGCTGGACATCCACACACGAGAGCCTGCAGAGGAGCGCATTGCTCCGTCAAGCGCGTTCGTCGAGCAGGCCAACATCCGAGATTCATCGCTATATGATACCTTCGAGCGTGAGTGGCCGACCGTCTGGAATCGAGCCGCTGAACACGTGCATTGGGACAGCCCATACGACCACGTCTTTGACGAACAAACCCGTGAATGGTTCGTTGGCGGCGAGCTAAACGCCGCAGTGAACTGCCTCGACAGACATCTGGATGAGCAAAAAAATCAGCGAGCGCTCGTCTGGGAGGGGTTGTTTGATGAGCAACGAACGTTTACCTACCTTGAGTTGACACGAGAAGTTGAAGCGTTCGCTGCGGCGCTCCGTGAGCTTGGCGTCGAAGAAGGAGATGTCGTCACTCTCCACATGCCGATGGTTCCAGAGCTGCCGATTGCGATGCTCGCCTGCGCACGAATCGGGGCCGTTCACTCGGTCGTCTATGTCGGCTTTTCAGCTGATTCGCTAACAACGAGAATGGCCGAAAGTGGCTCCGAGCTGCTCGTCACCTGCGACGGCTACTATCAACGTGGCGGCGCCGTTTCACTAAAAAACAAAACTGACCGGGCCTGTCTGGGACTTGAATGGGATGTCACAACGGTTGTCGTCGACCGACTCGGTGAGGCCTACGAATACGCCCTCGGACCGAACGATTTTGATTACAAGACCCTTCGCGAAGACCACTACGGCACCGAGGTTGAGCCAGTTGCCAGAGCAGCCACCGACACGCTCTTTCTCATATATACGTCCGGAACGACAGGGAAACCAAAGCGTGTAACCCAAACAACCGGCGGCTATCTCTCTTATGTAACCTGGACCAGCCATGCGACCCTCGACTTGAAGCCAAGCGATACATACTGGTGTACAGCAGATATCGGCTGGATTACCGGCCATTCGTATCTCGTCTACGGCCCGTTATCGATTGGAGCAACGGTTGTGCTTCATGAAGGGCGACCGGAGTATCCCTCGAAAACCCGTCTCTGGGAAGTAATCGAGCGTAACGCAGTCGACATCCTCTATACCTCTCCATCGACGATTCGAACGTTGATGAAACGGGGGGAATCATATATCGACGAGTACGACACTTCCAGCCTTCGCCTGCTTGGAACCGTCGGCGAACCGATTAACCCCCGCGTCTGGCGCTGGTACTATGAAGCGGTTGGAAACGGTGAGTGTCCAGTCGTCGACACCTGGTGGCAAACAGAAACGGGCGGCCACCTCATCACGACACTCCCGGGTGTGACCGATATGAAACCCGGTGCAGCAGGACCACCACTTCCCGGTATCAGTGCCTCCGTCGTAGATGCCAGCGGCGAATCCGTCGACCCCGGAGAAGGGGGCTATCTAGTCATCGACAAACCATGGCCAGGAATGCCCCAGGAACTGGTTGATTCGACCCGCTGGGCCTCACAGGAAGGTGGCCTCCCAAACACCGACGGCTGGCAGTACGTGACCGAGGATGGTGCACTGGTCGATGAAGATGGCTACGTCACCATATTAGGACGCGTGGATGATGTCATCAAAGTCTCAGGCTACCGATTCGGGTCGATGGAACTCGAATCAGCTATCGTCGCGGTCGAAGGTGTGGCAGAGGCGGCTGTCGTCACAGGGACGCATGACGGCCACGAGCGTGGCCTCTATGCGTATGTCTGTCTCGAAGATACGTACGAGCGCACCAAACGTATCCGGAAAGCAATCCACGAATCAATCGAACGTGTAGTCGGCCCATTTGCACGGCCGGATGCAATCATTTTCACTCCGGAACTCCCGAAAACGAGCTCCGGAAAGATTGTCAGGCGAGTCCTTACTGACCTCGCGAACGGAAACGACCTCGGTGATACGAGTTCGCTTCGAAATCCTGAGATTGTGGGAGAACTCGAATCCATCACGCGAGAGAACTGATACCAGACCGTTGTACGCGTGTTATAATTCGCCGGAGAGTGGTTTGACCGTCACCGTCTGTGTACCGGTCGGTGTGTCGAGTGTCACAGCCTCACGAATGTATGCTGGGATGGAGTTACGCCACTCAGCAACGCGTTCGGTGTGGTATTCGTGATGGCGCTCGACGGAGTACGTCAACTCCGGGTCCGAACGGAGTTCCTCTTCAGTTTCGACGGCATGTGGGTACGACGGTGCCTCCGAGCGAACGAGGTGCTCAGGTGGGATATGAATCGGCTCAATCCCATCCGTGTATTCATTTTCCTGTGTGACATGAAGACGGGCACGCATCCGGCCGTTAAATGGGGGTGTAATACGTAAGACTGCATCACGGTTACTCGTCACCTGCATTTCGAGGGCAGCCACCACATCCGCTGTTGTCACAGCGATTGAGCGAATTACCTGGGGGCGGTCTGACTCTGACATTGTTGGCTATGTATGGCTCCAAGGGGTATAACTCATCGTCCAAACAGTATCACTGAGCGATAGTTTATCGGCCCCGGTTCCGAACAGCCGATACTATTTTAATTACAGTCATCCATACGCCACATGTGCAGGGGATAGTTCCGAGCCACCACCAACAGGGGTTGGGTTCCACAGGGGGTAGCAGCGAACGTCTCGCAGAAGTACCCATAGCAAGACTATCGTGGACAGCTAGCACCAATAACGGATATACAACTTATGACGGATGAAGAACTGACCATTCTGGTCGTTGACGACGAGACAGATATTGCAGACCTCTACAGCACGTGGCTGTCGATGGACCACACCGTCAGAACAGCCTACGGCGGCGAAGAGGCGCTTGACAAAGTTGATGAAACGGTCGACATCGTATTTCTCGACCGACAGATGCCCGATTACTCGGGCGACGAAGTGCTCGAAACCATCCGCGAGCGGGAAATCGACTGTCGGGTCGTGATGGTCACCGCAGTCGACCCTGATTTCGATATCGTCTCGATGGATTTCGATGATTATCTGACCAAGCCGGTGATGCGCGATGACCTTACCGAATCGGTGTCGTCAATGCGCGAGCGCGATAACTACAACGAAACCTTACAGGAGTACTACGCGCTCACCGCAAAGAAAGCGACGCTTGAGGCTGAGAAGACGCCCTCCGAACTCCAGAACAACGAGGAATATCAGGAGATGGTCGAGCGTGTCGAAACCCTCGCGGACGAGGCTGATATGGCAGTCTCCGAGTTCGGTGACGATTTCGATACCCTGTTTCAGGAATTCCCCGGGGGCGAGTAACAGACTGGTCCGGGAAGGCGAGTAGCGCAATCTTTTTCCGCACTCACGAGAGACCAGTGAGTATGATGGTAGGTGTCCGTTTTACAGGCCCAACGTAATCGACACCTGCCGATTCCCTTGCTGACTGGGCAGTCAGTACCCGTTGTACCGACCTTCCCAGCAGCAGCACAACTCCGCACCCTGCGGATGGTATGACCATGTCACAACAAACGTCTACGGTAACGGTCGTCCTCCCGGACGGCTCCGAACTGGAGGTAGAGCGCGGTTCGACTGTCGAGGATGTGGCCTATGAAATCGGGCCAGGGCTCGGTCGCGATACGATTGCTGGCGTCGTTAACGGCGAACTTGTCGATAAGACGACCCCGCTTGAAGATGACTGCGAGATCGAAATCGTCACGGAAAGCAGCGACGAGTATCTCGATGTCCTCCGTCATACGGCAGCCCACGTCTTCGCCCAGGCACTCCAACGCCACTATCCCGAGGCAAAGCTGGCGATTGGTCCCGCAACCGACGACGGCTTTTACTATGATATCACCGGCATCGACCTCTCGGAAGATGACTTCGAGACGATTGAAGCCGAGATGGAAGAGATAATTGAGGCAGATTACGCACTGGAGCGAGTCGAACGCTCTCGCGAAGATGCCTTCGAAATCTACGATGAAAACAAGTTCAAACAGGATATCCTCGAAACGGAAGCAGCCGACGAGGAGACGGTCTCGTTTTACGTTCAGGATGACTGGCAGGACCTCTGTCAGGGCCCACACGTCGAATCGACCGGCGAGATTGGCGCAGTGACTCTACTCGAAATCTCTGCATCCTACTGGCGCGGTGACGAGGAAAACGAAACGCTCACCCGAGTGTATGGCTCCGCGTTCAAAAGCGAAAGCGACCTCGAAGACTTTCTGAAACGGCGTGAAAAAGCCAAAGAGCGCGACCACCGGAAAATCGGTCAGGAGATGGACCTCTTTTCGGTCCCCGACCACTCCCCCGGCTGTGCACATTATCACCCGAACGGGATGTCGATTCGCCGCGAGCTCGAGGACTTCATCCGGAGCAAAAACGACGACCTCGGCTATGATGAAGTCTGGACGCCCGAACTGAACAAAGCCAAACTCTGGAAACCAACGGGCCATTACGATGCCTTCAAGGAGGAAGGCGAGATGTTCGCGTGGGAACAGGACGAAACCGAGTACGGCCTCAAACCGATGAACTGTGCAAACCACGCACATATCTTCGATGAGGGGCAGTATTCCTACCGAGACCTCCCGATTCGCTTTTCGGAGTTCGGAACGGTCTATCGGAACGAACAATCAGGCGAACTCTCCGGGTTGCTTCGTGTGCGTGGCCTCACCCAAGACGATGGCCATGCGTTCATCCGCCGCGACCAGATTACCGAGGAGATTACCGCCACCCTCGACGTTATCGACGAAATCTACGACCTCTTTGACCTCGAAATTATCTACAAACTGGAGACGAAAGGCGATAACGCAGTCGGCAGCGACGAAATCTGGGAGGAAGCAACCCAGGCGCTTCGTGACTCGCTCGAATCACTTGGGCTGGAATACGACGTCGAGCAGGGCGAGGCCGCCTTCTACGGGCCGAAAATCGGGCTGGATGCACGGGATGCACTCGGCCGCGAGTGGACCATCGGAACGGTCCAACTTGATTTCAACATCCCCGAACGGCTTGATTTGAGCTACGTCGGGAAAGACAACGACGAACACCGCCCGGTGATGGTCCACCGTGCCCTGCTCGGCTCGTTTGAGCGGTTCATGGGCGTCATCATCGAGCATTTCAACGGTAACTTCCCGACCTGGCTCGCACCCGAACAGGTCCGCATTCTCCCCGTTTCCGACGATAACATCGGCTATGCCAAGATGCTCAAAAACCGGGAACTCGGTGAATTCCGCGTCGAAATTGAAGACCGTTCGTGGACAGTCGGCAAGAAGATTCAGAACGCCCACGACGACCGCGTGCCGTATATGCTCGTCGTCGGAGACAACGAACAGGAAGCCGGAACCGTGTCGGTCCGTGACCGCTTCGAGAACGAGCGCAACGACGTCGACCTCGATACGTTCAAAGAACACTTGCAGGCCGAAGTTGCGGAAAAGCGCGTCGAACCGGATTTCGTCGAGGAATAAGGGGCCAGTCGGCGACCCGTGAGGATGCGAGCAGAATGTTTGGCAATCGAAACACTATTGTCCGATTCGTAGGTGCATGTTAATATGACAGATAATCAACTGAGCCGACGGCGAGCCCTCCAACTAAGCGGTGCAGCAGCGGTTGTTGCAGTTGCAGGCTGTCTTGGCGATGATGACGACGCTGCTGCGGGTGCGTACAACACATATGTCAGTGCGCAAGATGGCGAAGCAACAGCAATATACATGGATGTTGCAGCGCTCTCGGAACTGGATGATGATGAAGACAGCGATGAGCCCGACGATGGAGATGATGACTTTTTCGAGGAAGAGCCCCTGCTTGGCGTGCCAATGGCTGGCATCTTCTCACTCTTTTTCGTGGCCGGGTTTTCGCTCGAAAGCGCCGGACTTGGAGACCTGATTGACGATGATGCGATGGAGGAATACGATACTGAGGTTACCGAACTCCTCCTCACCGGAGAGACAGTCGTCATCACCGGCGACATCGAAACGGAGGAGATTACCGACCGTATCGAACAGGAGGCGGACGTCGAACACGAACAGACCGACGAGCAAGCTGGATTTACCATCTACGAATCAGTCGACGATGACGACGATGACGACGAGTTCGGCTTTGAAATCGAATCTGCAATCGCTGTCAGTGAAGATGAGTTGCTGGCTGCTGAAAACCGCGACCAGCTCGACCATGTTATCGAAACCATCGAAGGCGAACGGACGGCCGCTGTCGACGAGTTTGAAGAATTCGACTGGCTCCTCTCGGTCATCGAAGAAAGCGAGGTTGCACTGGTTGGCTACGTCGACGACGGGACGGTGGAAGAGGAAGACGATGACGAGTTGGATGACGGCGAGATGCTCCCAGCAGATGACGTTATCGACCAGGCGACTGGCTTTGCAGGCGGGTTAGCTATTACCGATGACGAAGTAACTGCCGATGCTGGCTTGCTTTTTGATGTGCTTGATGACGGCCTCGAAGGGGAGATTGAAAGCGAGTTTGACACCGAATCAGCAGATGTTTCATTTGAGTTCGACGACGACCGAGTGACAATTTCTGCAACCTTCGAAGAGGACGAACTCGACGAATAACGATAGTAGAGGTACATCACCACGCAGTCACGCGTTTTCGATGAGTTCTTTCGTGGTCTCAGCACCGACGTTAAACAGCGGGTCGACCACCGAAAGGTTCGGGATGAACTCATCAAACCGCTGGTCGTACTCGGGGTATTCTAGCGATTGATAGACAATCTCGATATCGGCCGCCCGGAACTGCTCTGGCTGGAGATATGATTTGGCACCTTGGCCGGAAAAATAACAGTCTGCCTCCAACTCAGTACAAAGCTCGACGAGCCGACCCGTCTTTGCGGAGCCAACATCGAATTCCGAAGAGTAGACAATTTCACAGTCGATATCGAGGAGTTCGATGAGTTCCTGAAGAAGGGTAATATTTAACCGGCCGAGCAGCTCCCAATCAGTTTCGTAAATGTCCATAAATCGGTCCGCATACGTATCAAAGTGTTTAGCTTTGCCGTAGTTGTGCTTGAGACTCTTGCGATGTGTCTCTTGCCAAGGTTCGCTCGTGACAATTTCAACCTCGGCAATCGGACCACCAGTGTCGTGAACTGGAACGGTCAGCCAGGTCCACCCATCAGGCGTTTTGATTTTGTTCCGGTTCGTCCACGAGTTGGTCGTATACTCGACATCATCGAGTATCACGAACATGTCGCTTCGAGACAGTTTATGAAAGAGTCCAAGCCACGGGAGGTAGTTAGGCTGATGGATGGCCACCACCCTGTCAGAAGTAGTTACTGTAGGACTTTCCGAGCGTCTCTGTGGGCCAGTAGAGCGCTGAGTTACGTCCGACCCGGAATATACATTCGACCTATCACTGTCAAAACTCTGTCTCATAGTCTGTAGGCCCTATTGACCAAGAGTGTCAGTTTTGTTACTCACAGAATAAGAAAAGTAAGAAGTTCCTATTAGCAAATGAGATTGGTGGCACGCTCACGTTGCACAGCAGTTCTCGCGCTGTATTAATGGCCGTTTGCCGGGACGAGACGACAGAATTTGCTCATTTTAGGTTATTTTACGACTGCTATCGAACGCAAGCCAGAGCTATCGCTCGTGTCGTTCGCTTTTCCGCAGAATATGCCCGGGGAGGGCTCCGAACCCTCGATCTCCGCATATCCCAGGTGCAGGGGGAACCCCCCTGCGGGAATGCCGGAGTGTGCCGCTCAAATGTACCCTATGAGTGCGGCGCTATGTCCAGCTAAGCCACCCGGGCGCATGTGCCCGTAGTGTGGTGGATGTCTTTAACGTTCTCATCGCAACCGGCCAATTCCTGTGATAGCAAGTCACAATCTCGTGCTGTTGAGTCCGTCTCGTTGGTCACGCCAACACAAGACCAAGTCCAAAGGTAAGTGCCAGTCCAATCACGAGGACAACCAGTCCCAGCGCGACCTGCCCGCCTGTAAACTCACTCTGTGGGGCCGTGCTCCGAATCGGTGGTTCACGCGCCGGTGGCGTCGGCGATTCCGGGTCGTACGCATCCGCACTCGTCTCGTTATCTGCCATAGCTGACGATTGCAGGTCGGGGTACTTCGGTTTACCGGAGAGCGCTCAGTTCGCTGTGGGAACTGCAAAAAGCGAGTGATATAAACCTGCATGCGGCGAATAGCTGCCTGTGCTGACTAAGCGAATCATCCCCTGTATCGATGTCGACCTCGACGACGAGGGTAACGCCGCCGTCTACACCGGCGTGAACTTCGAGGAGCTCAAATACACCGGTGACCCAGTCGAGATGGCAAAAGCCTATAACGAGGCCGGTGCCGACGAGTTCGTCTTTCTCGACATCACCGCCTCCGCTGAGGGGCGAGAAACAATGCTCGATACTGTCCGTGCAGTCGCCGACGAAGTGTTCATCCCGCTGACCGTCGGCGGTGGCATCCGAACCCGCGAGGATATCAAAGAAACCCTCCGCGCTGGCGCGGATAAAGTCTCGATAAACACCGGTGCACTGGACCGCCCAGAGTTGATTACCGAGGGCGCAACCGCCTTCGGTAACCAGTGTATCGTCATCTCCGTCGACGCCCGCCGCCGATTCGACGGGGAAGGTGAACACTATGTTGAGGTTGACGGCGAGTCCTGCTGGTTTGAGTGTACGGTCAAAGGCGGCCGCGAGGGGACCGGCGTGGATGTCGTCGAATGGGCACAGGAGGCAGAATCCCGCGGCGCTGGCGAACTCTTCGTCAACTCCATCGACGCCGACGGCACGAAGGATGGATACGATATCCCGCTAATGCGTGCTGTCTGTGATGCTGTCTCGACACCGGTAATTGCCTCTTCCGGTTGTGGCAGCCCCGAACACGCCTATGAAGTGTTTACCGAAGCGGATGCGGATGCCGCCCTGGCAGCCTCGATATTCCACTTTGATGAGTACTCCATTGAGGAGACCAAAGAGTATCTCGCCGAACGCGGTATCCCGGTCAGACGTTGAGAGAAACAGCCGCGAGAACGCCACCCTTTTGCTCGTAACAGCCTAACGAATACTCGATGGAATGGCGGTGTGAATGGTGTGGTAAACCCCACGAGGAGAACGACCCACCGTGTGATAACTGCGGGCATGGTAAATACGAGAAGGCCATCGTCCAGCAGGCCGCAGGCGACGAAAGCGACCCTGACTCGATGACTGTCTGGGTCTGTACCGAGTGTGGGCGAAACCACCAGAAAAACTCGCCGCCCTGTAGCCGGTGTAACAACGCGACGCTGGAACGCGAAACGGTCACAATCGACGAGTCAAATCTCACCGAGCGACCCGGCGATTACACAGGAAATAACCGGGCGGCCCTCGAAACGACGACCGTCTGGGTCTGTACCGAGTGTGGCCGAGAGCATCCCAAGCACTCGCCACCATGTAGCCGGTGTGGCAACCAGACCCTCGAACAGGAAGAGAAAGCCGTCGCTGACGCGGAACTTGCTGTTCCGAGCTATTTTGACCTTCTTACCCCGCAATACGCAGTGGCACTCGTTGTGGTGCTGGCGCTTGCCGGTATTTTTGCAGTCGGTGCGTTGGGGCTAGCCGATGTGCCGGGATTCCCGAGCGATGACGTACCGAGTGTAGACCCACCAGGAGAGGCAACTGAAGCCAACGGCCTCGACCTTGCCGCTGTCGAAGAGGTCTATCTCGATACCGTAAATGACGAACGGGAGGCAGCCGGTGTTGCCCGTCTTGAACGGACAGAAGGCCTCGATGAGATTGCCACCTACCGGAATCAAATGCACGTCATACAGGAGTTTGAAGGGGGCGAACCACCCGACCAGGATGAGTTGCGGGAGTTGCTCGGGCAAGAATGTTCGACAAGCGCGACGAGCTATCCCGGAGGGATTAGCTACGACGAGGACACAACCGCTGAGGAAGCCGGTACTGCACTCGCAGATGGAATTTTAGGAACTGAAGGGTGGGAGGATGACCAGTTTACCATCACCGGCGTTGACGTCCACGCTATCGACGGACAGCTCTTTTTGTTACAGTATTTCTGTGACTGAAAAAGTAGTTGCATCCCCCACGGTAGCGACCGACATAGAGCTGTCCACTCCGGAAGGGTTATCCGTGGTGGTCATCACTCTCCAAAGGCAATGGCAGAAGGAACGGTCGATTTCTTTAACGACACAGGCGGTTACGGTTTCATTGAGACAGAGGATGCGGACGATGATGTGTTCTTCCACATGGAAGACATCGGCGGCCCGGACCTCGAGGAAGGACAGGA
>Ga0207421_10005908_pt1 | contig 13512 bp, 10 predicted proteins | sample SodLakKL_010_SED_4_FD_187542 | JGI IMG/M metagenome (GOLD analysis project Ga0207421, IMG submission 187542) | Alkaline sediment microbial communities from Lake Tanatar, Kulunda Steppe, Russia - 8KL_010_SED (SPAdes) (version 2) | ecosystem: Environmental > Aquatic > Non-marine Saline and...
GTTTTTATATCCAGGTTATTGTGAAGTTTAATGAAAAAGACCCCCTCCCCTTAGTCCCCTCCCGCCAGGGGAGGGGAAAGGTATGTACCCCAACCACCAGGGAGGGGAGACAATTCCTTTCATCCTCCCCCAGTGGATGGTAAGGTGTTCTTTTCTTCCTATTCAGGTGGGTGGAAAGGTATTCTTTTCTTCCTATTCAGGTGGTTGGCAAGGTATTCTTTTCTTCCTCCCCCCTGGCGGGGGAGGACCGAGGTGGGGGGGTGTTTTTATATCCAGGTTATTGTGAAGTTTAATGAAAAAAAGACCCCCTCCCCTTAATCCCCTCCCGCCAGGGGAGGGGAAAGGTATGTACCCCAACAGCCAGGGGAGGGGAGACAATAGGGTTCTTCAACCAAGGGAGGGGAGAGGTTAAGTGCCCCGACCGCCGGGGAAAAACCCCCTCCCCTTAATCCCCTCCCGCCAGGGGAGGGGAGAGAGCTTACTTTGTTGTAGCCACTACGACCCTGGGGAGGTTGGCATAGTCAGGGATTACTTCAACTGAGCCGAACAAGGAGTTATGGCGGCAGAGATCTTCCACGGCAGCGCTGGTTTCTACACCTACTTCCAGAACCAGCAATCCCCCGGGGCGCTGGAGATACTTACCGCAACTTTCCATGATTTGTCGGTAGCCTTCAAGCCCATCTTGGCCTCCATCCAGAGCCAGTCGCGGTTCATAGTCCTTTATTTCCGGTGAAAGTTCATCAAATTCAGCAGAGGTAACATAGGGCGGATTGGAAATCACCGCCTGAAACTCTGGCACCTCCTGGCAGCTCGCCAGGGCTTCCCAAAAGTTTCCTTCCCGAAAAATGATCCGGCGGGCCACATCGTGGTGGGTAGCATTTTTACGGGCAATTTCCAGGGCATCCGCAGAAATATCCACCGCCCATAAAGTTGCCTGCGGAAAAAGCAGGGCAAGGGTAACTGCCAAACAACCACTGCCGGTGCCCATTTCCAATATGTTAAGAGCATAAGGCCCGGAATCATCAGTTTCAGAGGCTCTTTGATTCAGTTTTGTAGAATCCCAATAATTCTCCTTATGGGAACGCTCGTCCTTTTTTAGCCACTGGCCCAACTTCTCCTTAACTACATCCACCAGCAGTTCGGTTTCAGGGCGGGGGATCAACACCTGGGGAGAAACCAAAAAGGTGTAACCGTAGAATTCTTTGCGCTGCAATATATACGCTGTGGGGCAACGGCTTGCCCTGCGTTCCACAGCTTCCCAAAATTCTCCTTTTACAGTAGGGGATAGAGGTTCTTCCATCCGGGTGTAAAGTTTCCATCGAGGAACTTTCATTATTTCGCTTAGCAGTATTTCCGCCTCGGAACGAAAATCCTCAATGCCGGCTTCTTTCAGCTTCTGTGAAGCCCCAGCCAAAGCATGCGAGATAGTATCGGCTTCCCGGCGGCGCCAATTCATCATGGGAATTATTCTCCGGTTTTAGCCAACTGTTCTGCCTGGTAATTCTGCACGAGAGGATCGATAATTTCATCCAGGGCACCTTCCAGCACGGCTTCCAACTTGTGAATAGTGAGGTTTATACGATGGTCGGTAACCCGGTTCTGGGGAAAGTTGTAGGTGCGTATCCGCTCGCTGCGGTCTCCGGATCCGACCTGGCTCTTACGCTCCTGGTCCATCTCCGCGTCTTGTTCCTGTTGGAATTTTTCCTGTATTCGTGCACGCAGCACACGCATGGCTTTATCCTTGTTTTTAAACTGAGACTTTTCGTCCTGGCAAGTAGAAACTATGCCCGTAGGTATATGGGTAATACGCACCGCCGACTGGGTAGTGTTTACACTTTGTCCTCCGGGGCCGGATGAGCAAAAATAATCAATACGCAAATCATTGTTGTTGATTTCCACATCAATATCTTCTACCTCCGGCAAGACGGCTACTGTGGCCGCCGAAGTATGAATTCTGCCACCAGATTCGGTGGTAGGAACCCGCTGCACGCGGTGCACTCCACTTTCAAACTTGAGGCGGCTGTAAACGCCCTTGCCTTCGATGGCAAAAACTACCTCTTTAATTCCGCCAATATCGGTATTGTGGATGTCCATAATCTCCACTTTCCAGTTGTTCTGCTCGGCATAACGGGTGTACATCCGGAACAGGTCCGCCGCAAAAAGCCCGGCTTCTTCTCCGCCAGTCCCGGCTCTAATCTCCATAAACACGTTGCGTTCATCGTCAGGATCGGTGGGCACAAGCAATACTTCTAGCCGTCCTTCCAATTCTTCCTGGCGAGCTTCCAGTTCTTCAATTTCTTCTTCCAGGTACTCCCGCATTTCTTCATCGGGGCTGTCGTTCATCAATTCGCGGGCTTCTTCAAGATCAGCAGAAACTTTTTTGTAATCCCGGTAAATGTTAACAGTCTCCATGAGTGAAGAATGCTCTTTAACATACTTCTGCCAGGTTTCTCTATCCTCCATTACCTCAGGAGAACTAATTTTATCTTCCAGTTCCATATATCTTTTTTCAATTTCATCCAGTTTCTCCAGCACAAACATCACTCTCCTTCGCTGGATCCAGGGTTTCTGTTTCCGTGGTTATTTCTTCTGCCGCTTTTTCTTCTTCCAAAACTGATTTTAAAGATGCAAGGGCTACTTCCACCTGATGAGGCTCCGGCTCGCGAGTAGTTAATTTCTGCAACCACAAACCTGGCAAAGCCAGGTAGTTAACTCCACGCAACCTGCTATTCGCCGTCCAGCGAATAAACTCATAAGCTAATCCCGCAATGACCGGGAGTAGTATCAATCGGATTAAAAACCGCTGCCAAAGGGTGGGCCAACCAAAAAGGGAAAATACCAGGATACTCACTGCCAGCACAATCAACAGATAACTGGTTCCGCAGCGAGGATGCTGTATGCTGTGACGCTCAGCATTTTCCGGCACCAGCTCCTCTCCGGCCTCATAACAGTGAATAGCCTTGTGTTCCGCACCATGATAGGCAAAAAAGGTTTTAATCTCTCCCCACTGGGAAATAGCTGCAATATAAGAAACAAAAATTGTGATCCGCAGTAGGCCTTCCAAAATATTCAAGGTCACGTATTGATCCTGCAACGCCGGCACTGCCGCCGGTAAGAAGCGGATCAGGTAGGTGGGCAGTAGAAAGAATAACAGCACCGCAAAAGCAAGGCCCAAAAATACACTAATAAAAGTAAAAGCCGGTGACATCTCCTCGCCCTCAGACTCCAGAACCTGTTCAGTAGAAATGTTGAGGGCTTTTACTCCCCAGAGAAGCGACTCAAAGAGCACAATGACTCCCCGAAAAAAGAACCATCCCAAAAAGGGATACCTTTCCGCCAGCGGGCGCAAGGTTTCCTTGATAACTTTTATTTCGCCCTCAGGCTTACGGCAAGCTATGGCCATTTGGTTGCGGTTGCGCATCATAACCCCTTCCATTACCGCTTGCCCACCAACAAATTGTTTGTTCTGCAAAGGATTTAGCCTCCTTGGATCAGTGAATCAAAAGAACTGTCCTTTGGTCCTTTGATTCATCTTTAAAATAGAATACAAAAAAACAGAGCGCCAAATATGTTCCGCCCTGCTTTTGAAAAACCAATAGAAGTTGTTACATGCCGTATTTGCGTTTAAATCTTTCCACCCTTCCACCAGTGTCAACAAACTTTTGCTTGCCGGTGAAAAAAGGATGGCAGCGGGAACAGATATCTACCTTTATATCTTTTTTGGTGGACCCTGTTTCAAAGGTTTCCCCACAAACGCAAGATATGGTAGCTTTTTGATATTCCGGATGAATGTTTTCCTTCATCATGATCCCTCCTTCCTGCGTAGCCACAAAGATCATAATAGCATAATAATCATTATAAAGCAATAACCAAAGTCATATGCTTTATAAATTTCGTTTCACAGGTTCGTTTCACAGGTTCGCTTCACAAATTTCTCAATTTTATTTTACCACTTATTACCATTTATTGGGCCCTGATTAAATTATAATGCAGCTCTTTATGGCAAATACTCCTTGGGATCGAGCCGTTCATCCCGGTAAATTATCTCGAAATGAACATGGGGGCCGGTAGAATTGCCTGTTGAACCCACTTTAGATATGACATCTCCCTGGTAAACTTTTTGCCCGGGCTCTACCAACACTTTGGAGTTATGAGCGTAGCGGGTGACCCAGTGGCGGTCATGTTCAATTTCCACCAGCAAGCCGTAATTCCCACGATAGGTATTAAAAGTTACTTCGCCATCGGCAGCCGCATGCACCGGCTTGCCATGAGGAGCAGCAATGTCCAGTCCGTAGTGGAAGCGATCTCCGCGCCAGCCAAAAGGGGAACTGATGCGGCCATCTACAGGCCATTCAAATGAGGGATCCTCGCTGTCGCTGAAACTGCCGGAACCATACATACCCCGCGACAATGTGGTTACATCATCGGAGGGCACCACTACCCGCTCTCCCTTTCTGAGCTCACCGCTATTTTCAGCACTTACCCGGATAAGATCTTCCTCGTCCTTGTAATACTCAGAAGCAATCTTTTCCAAAGTTTCGCCGGATTCCACGGTGTGAACCAGGCCGGTGTCATTTAAAACTTCCAGTTCCTCACCGGGGTGAATTAAAGCGGGGTTACTCAAGTCGTTGAGAATGGCCAGCGTCTCCACGTCAGTATCATGTTTACAGGCAATTTCATAAACTGTGTCTCCGGGCTGTATTTCATAAACAATAATTTCAATGGCGATTTCTTCGTCTGCAGCTGCCAGCTCAGCGTCCTTAAGGGAGATATAATCCTCTAACTGCTGGTAATATTGAGGCAACATGGGATCTTCTTCCTCTGCTTCTGAGGCTGCCTGAAGAACCCTTGCTTCCACCTTTACGGCCATAAAAGGCGGAACCGAGGCAATCGCTGCCAGGTTTGCCATCACCAGGTTGGCCACTAAGAGGCCAATAACAAGCATACTCCCCTTTTTAATAATCGCACTCTTTCTCATGATTATTTCCCTCCCTGCACACCTGCCTGACAGGCATCAGTGCAAACTATTGTTAGATTTGCTTCATAGTTTGCACCCTCATTCCCCAAAATATACCCGTGAAAGGAGAAAAAAGGGGAACAAGGAAAATACTTGTATGCAAGGTGAAGGAGGGGATGCCGGAAAGAAGCACTTTAGGGAGACAGTTTACAGATGGTGCATGTTCTTCAAAAAGTCCTCATTGTGCTTGGTTTGTTTGAGCTTGTTAATAAGCAATTCCAAGAACTCTGCATTTGAAGAGTTGCTCATAGCCTTGCGCAGAGCCCACATGAGCTCTATTTTATCCTCATCCAACAACAATTCTTCGCGACGAGTTCCCGAACGAGAAATATCAATAGCAGGGAAGATTCGACGGTCGGAAAGGCGACGATCCAGGTGAAGTTCCAGGTTGCCGGTCCCCTTAAATTCTTCGTAAATAACGTCATCCATGCGACTACCCGTATCTACAAGAGCAGTAGCCATAATAGTAAGACTGCCGCCTTCTTCGATTTTACGGGCAGCCCCAAAGAACCTCTTGGGTTTATAGAAAGCACTGGGGTCAATTCCACCGGAAAGGGTCCGCCCGCTGGGGGGTATAACCAGGTTATAACCGCGGGTAAGCCGGGTAATACTGTCCAGCAAAATAGCCACGTCTTTACCATGTTCCACCAGGCGCTGCGCCCGCTCCCAGACAAGCTCGGCAATGCGGATGTGGTTTTCAGGACGCTCATCGAATGTGGAGCTTACCACATCTCCATCCACGCTACGTTCCATATCCGTAACCTCTTCAGGACGTTCGTCGATCAATAAAACAATGAGTTCTACTTCGGGATAATTGGTAGAAATACTATTGGCTATCTCTTTTAGTAGAACAGTTTTTCCTGCCTTGGGCGGAGAAACAACTAGACCCCTCTGCCCTTTGCCAGTAGGAATTAGCAGATCCATAATACGAGTGGAATAAGTTTCTGCAGCAGTTTCCAGTTTTAATTGTTCCTTAGGATGAATTGGAGTCAGAGAACTAAATTGCCTGCGGCGAGCGGCTATTTCCGGATCTCCATCGTTAATTGCATGCACATGTAACAAAGCATGATATCGTTCATTGTCTTTGGGGGGGCGAATATATCCGGCTACCATATCGGCAGTTCGCAAATTAAAACGGCGAATTTGAGAAGCTGAAATATATATATCATCTTCAGAAATGGCATATTTGCGACGCCTTAGAAAGCCGAATCCATCTGGCATAATTTCCAGTAAACCTTCCGCATATTCTTGGGGCTGGTCTTGAATAGCATGCATCCGATACCTTCTTTCTTCAGGAGGAATTTCGCCTTCACGTTTTTTAAAACTGGGTTGTTCGGTCTTGGCTTCTGCATGCTGCCCATTTGAAGTTTCTGGAGACTCTTTTTCTTTCTCTTCTTCCTTAGTAGGCTCTTCAGGTTCAGCAGGCGGATCCTGCTTGATAACACTTTCTTGCTGATGTTGTTCTAAAGTAGGCTGTTTAGTTGCCTGTCCTTGTCGATCTTGATTATGCTGTTGTTCTTGTTTCCCCGGTTGCTGTTTTTGCTGCTGTTCGTAAAAATAGTCTTTTATTGTTTCCAATAGCTCCTTTTTACGAAGAAGAGACACTCCCTTCAAACCATGTTCCTTGGCCACATCTTTAAGTTCAGCCAGGGTCATATTGTCCAAATTTTCCGGTTCCATTTTCTACCTCCTTTATTTTTGCAGGCAAATGTTGTTAATTTTATCCAAATCAAACATATATTTCATAAATTATTAAAAATTTTTCTGTGCTCCAAAACACTTTGCACTTCCTTCAAAACGCTTAAGGGCATTCTTAACCAAGGAAAGCACTTATAAATACGTGTGAGAATAAAAAATGATTATAATTACTCACCTTATAAAATTAGTTGTTATTTTAAAATAATGGACGACTATGAATAAAGGTAAAGTAAAATATAGCTTTCTTTATCTGCTTGATCTGCTCTGCTTGATCTGCTTGCCTCTTATTTAACCTTAGCTATTACTATATTTACAGTACATCTTAAAACTATATCTTCAACCACTTTTACTATTCAAATCTCATTTATGATCATTCTCCATCAAAAGTTAATAGTTTGGGAACTGAAATTAATTAATATTGATAAATTAAGAGGGTTGAGTTCATGGAGGAATCTCCACCAAAACAATAATTGTTCGAAGAGTTAAATTGTCTCTTCAAGAAGAAATTATTAACCAATTCCTCCTTCTTTATGCTGCTTAATTGTCGTGTAAGCTTTATTATACCCTTTGATTCAGTCTCCTTGCAAGTGTAAAAAGTATTTAATTGCACAAATAAACTATAAATAAAACATAAATAAAAATAAGGTAATAACAGTTTCTTTAATAAAATTATTTTCGTCAGCTTGGAGAAAAAAATTAATTAAATCAATCTTTAATCTTTATTTCACGTTAACTCCAACTCCATTCGGAGGTTTTATGGGGTTTAGCTGTTAAGTATTTATTTGAACTATTCTCCAGAGATTAAATTTTTCCTTCCTAAATAATATTTATTTAATAATATTTATTTCAAATTTTTTTGTTTATGTTTCTCCTGGTTAAATTCCTGAGCAGCCCGAATAAAATCTTTAAAAAGAGGATGCGGCCTCAGTGGCCTGGACTTGAACTCGGGGTGAAATTGGGTGGCAACAAACCACCTGTTAGCTGGAAGTTCAAAAATTTGGACCATTTGGTCATCTGGGGATTCCCCACTGAATTGAACTCCCACTTTAGCAAATTCTTCTTTATATTCATTATTAAAAGCATAGTTGTGGCGATGGCGCTCTTTAACTTCTTCCTCACCATATGCTTCTGCCGTCAAGGTTCCCGGTTTAAGCCGGCAATTAAGCGAGCCGCTGTAAACTTTATTTTTCTCATTGTCGGAACAACTAACTTCGCATATAATCGGGCTTTGCAGATTTTCGCCAGATTCCTGGGTTCCCGCTTCTTTCCAGCCCAACATATCTTCCGCTATTTCCACCAGAGCACTGTGCATACCGGTACTGATCCCCAAAAACGGAACATCGTTTTCCCGCGCCCACCTGGCTACCTGAATTTTGCCGGCAATTCCCTGCTCGGCTTCACCAACACCTCCCGGAACAATTATGCCATCAACATCTTTAAATAGTTCAGAAGGAGTTACGTTTCCGGTCTCCAGCTCCGTATCATCTATCCAGCGATAATTAATTTTGCAGTTATGGTAAAGACCGGCATGGGTTAGCGCCTCCGATGCGCTAATGTAAGCATCTTTTAAAGAGACATACTTGCCTACCAGGGCTATGGTAACTTCGCCATTGATGTTATGAATCCGTCTGATGGTTTCTTTCCATTCGGTAAGTTTGTCGTTGTCAGCTTCCAGGCCCAGTTTGTTCACTACTATATCATCCAGGTCTTCCTGCTCCAGCAAAACCGGGATTTCATAAATGGAATCCATGTTCTGATTCAGGATTACTTCGGAAGGATCTATGTCGCAGAAGAGAGCTATTTTTTCCTTGATATCAGCAGTTAAGTAATAGGTGCTCCGGCAAACAATGACGTCTGGCTGAATACCAATGCTCCTTAACTCCTTCACGCTATGCTGGGTGGGCTTGGTTTTTAGTTCTTCAGTAGCAGGGAGGAAGGGTACCATGGTCACGTGGATATAAAAAACATGTTCGCGGCCAACATCGGTTTTCATTTGGCGGATAGCTTCCAGAAAGGGAAGGCTTTCGATGTCACCTACCGTACCCCCTATTTCACAGATTACAACCTCCACATCTTTTTTCTCGCCCACATCGTGAATCATGTCCTTAATCTCGTTGGTAATATGGGGGATTACCTGCACGGTGCCACCTCCGAACTTACCCTGCCGTTCTTGCTGAATGACTGACCAGTAGATCTTACCCGCAGTATGATTGTTTAACCCAGTAAGGTTTTCATCAATAAACCTCTCGTAATGGCCCAGGTCAAGATCAGTTTCAGCGCCGTCCTCGGTTATGAAAACTTCCCCGTGCTGAAAAGGGCTCATAGTGCTGGGATCGTAATTTATATAAGGATCAAGTTTTTGGATAGTTACCTTTAAGCCACGGCTTTTCAAAATACACCCCAGGGATGCTGCCGTGATACCTTTGCCCAGAGATGAAACAACCCCACCGGTAACAAAAATATACTTGCGCATAATATCCTCCTTTAACCTGTTTTGCTGTGACAGGGACAGAGCACCTGTCACGCATATTTCATGCTTTTATCACGCTTGTAAAAAACGAGGATATTCCTCGTCACATTATCATTAAAGCCTCCCTAACCAACTTGGCTGCCAGGTGGGTGGTGACCTGAGAATTGTCGTAGGGGGGATTAACTTCTACCACATCAAATCCCACAATGTTCAACTGTTTCAGCACAGGAAACAGTTGCAATAGATGGTTGGAAGCAATCCCGCCTGGTTCAGGCGTTCCCACTCCCGGTGCCATACCCGGATCTACCACATCTATGTCCAAAGTAACGTATACTGGACGCCCCTGAAGTTGAGGCATAATCTCCCGCAAGGGCTCCAAAATTTGGTGGGGGTAGAAGCGAGTTTGCCGCCGGGCAGTTTCCACCTCTTCCGTAGCTGCTGACCGAATGCCAAACTGGTAAATTTCCCTGACTCCGAGTTCCAAAAGCCTGTATATTACCGAAGCATGGGAATAGTCATCCCCCATGTAACCGGGGCGCAAGTCCAGATGGGCATCGAAGTGCAGCAGCACCAAATCTTCTTGATAAACATTTTCAAATAACACTTTAACAGGAGCATAAGTAACTGCATGGTCGCCGCCTATGACCAGGGGTTTTTTGCCCTGCTTTACCATGTCTGCAATTATTTTTTGCCCCCTAATTAAGTTAGAATAAGTTTCGGAGCCCTCCATGAGCAGATCTCCCAGGTCATAAAAAGGAACTTGTTCTATATCCACAGCCAGATCCAGGCTGTATTCTTCCAGGCTCTCAAATACATTTCTAATGCCTTCCGGAGCAAAGCGAGCCCCCGGCCGGTAGCTAGAAGCGCTATCCAGGGGGAACCCCAGAATAAATATCCGGGCATCATCCCAGGAAGATTCATTAATGCCTAAAGAACTTTTTTTCCGGATTAAAACGTCATTTTGCATCCTGCCTTACTCCTCTTTTTGAGAGATAATCTCCTGTACAAAAGGCGGCAAAATAAAAGCTCCCCTGTGTACCTCCGGGGAATAATATTTACATTTATCCGGTTGTTTTGCTTTCTGCAGTACTTCCTCGGCAGTGGGCTGATTTTGCCGTGAAGCAAGGGTAAAACTCCACAACCCACCGGGGTAAGAAGGTACCGGGGCAAGATACATCTCTACTACCGGAAAAAATTCTTTCAAGTATTTATGGGAACTCACTATAAGATCCCGGTTATAAAACGGGGATTCAGTCTGAGCAACCAGAATTCCCCCGGGAGCTAAAGCTTTGTAAGCCAGCTCATAAAATTCTCGGCCAAACAATTCTGCAGCAGGCCCCACTGGCTCCGTGGAATCAACTATTACTATATCAAACTGGCCGGGATGGCGATTTAAGAACTGGAACCCGTCTTCAAACTCAACCTTCACATTAGGGTTGCCCAAAGCCTGGCTGGTGACCGGAAGATATTCCCGACAAGCTTCAACTACTTCCCGGTCAATTTCCACCATAGTAACTTTTTCTACAGAGGGGTGCTTGAGAACTTCCCGCACGGTTCCGCCGTCGCCGCCTCCGATAACCAGTACGTAGCGGGGGTCGGGATGGGTGTTCATGGGAACATGAGCGATCATTTCGTGGTAGAGATATTCATCCATTTCCGTGGTCTGGATATAGCCATCTAAAACAAGCATGCGACCGAAACTGGGAGTTTCAAAGATGCCAATTTCCTGAAATGAAGTAACCTTGTTTACGAGAACTTCACTTACCTGGCAACTCAGGGAGAGATTTTCCGTTTGTTTTTCAGTAAACCATACTTCCATTTTCCACAGCCACCCTTTTGAAATTGTTATTACGTACAAATTTCAAGTTTCAAGCTCAATTTCAAGTTCAAGTTTCAAGTTAACGATTAATTCTAAACTAAAACCTATTTAGCAACCAATAATTCTTATCAATACTGCTTGTCTGCTTGTCAATACTTTTTCAATGCTTTTTATTAATATTTTTCATCAATATCTTTCATTAATACCAGAGAGCAACAGCGGCTATGACCGCCCCGTTTTCTTTAACCTCGTGCTCTACACCTTGCACTTTGGTATGCTCCAGGGTCATTCCCCGCTGACGGAAAGCATCCCGGAGCATAATTTCAACCTGTTCTTCAGCTTCTTTGCGGCTCTGAACGCCGGCTTTTTCCATGATCACCCCAAAAGAATCCCGGCTAAAACCTATGCCCACCGCTGCAGAGATAATTTCTCCTGGATTGCTGGAGGCAAACTCTCCGTAAGCAGTGGGAACCAGGGACCCTTCGGGAATATATAGCTCAGAATCCTCCTCGGCATGAGGAGGTAAGATACTGGTCACCCTGATAAGATTAATATTGCCGATACCCGCAGCCAGAAGTGCCCCATCGAATGCAGATAGAGGAGTCTGGCCCTCGCCGGCACCGGTTACAAGTTTAAATTTTTGCGGCGTAGGTAACAATGTATTCACCTTCTTTGTTTGGTCAAAAATACCTTAAAAGATTATAACAAAAAGACCTGCATAAATAAACCAAAAAACTTGAGGAATGTTTTAGAAAATGGGGAAATAAACGAGGCATGAATTAATTATCTAAGCTATTTTTCAACAATTTTTCAGGATATTGCCTTTGAAATTTCCTTTGAAATTTGTTTTGAAATTATCTTTTCATAAATATGAATGAATATGAATGGAATATAAGGAAAAGTGGTCAAGTCATGTCATGTAAAGTGAAGGTGAGGATGGTGTGGGGGATGATATCTAAAATAATTATTTTTTTGCTGTGCTGCCTGATTATTATTACTGTAAGTTTGAGTGGGGGATGTGAGCAAATACGCACCCAGAGTGTGCAGGAACTATTTCCGCCGGAGCAACCGCTAACTACCCGCTTCTATGATGCCAGCGGTGAGCTTATAGCCCAGAATTACGAGGAAAACAGGATTCAAGCCCCCCTGGAAGAGGTAAGCGAAAAGGTTATCAAGGCCACGGTGGCCACTGAAGACCAGCGCTTCTACAACCATATGGGCATTGACATCATGGGCATGGCTCGGGCCATGTATCATAATATCCGGCAACAGGAAATCACTCAGGGAGGGAGCACCATCAGCCAGCAGCTAGTAAAAAATCTTTTTTTATCCCCGGAGCAAACCTGGCAGCGAAAGGTGGAAGAGATTATCTTAACCCTGGAGCTGGAAGGAATGCTCACTAAAGACGAAATATTGGAAAAATACCTGAACACGGTTTATTACGGGCATTCAGCCTATGGAATAGAAGCTGCGGCACAGACTTACTTTGGCAAATCCAGCAGTGAGGTAAACCTGGCCGAAGCTGCCATGTTAGCAGGTTTGCCTCGCGGGCCGCTTTATTATTCCCCGCTTCTGGATGAAGAAACTGCCCACAAAAGACAAAGATATGTGTTGATGCGAATGGTGGAAGAAGAATATATCTCCCAGGCTAAAAAAAGAGAGGCTCTGGAGAAAGAATTGCAATTTAATTCCCGGCGAGAGGGGAACCAATCCACCTATTTCACCGATTACGTTATGAATGTAGAGCTGGCGCATTTATGGGAAGAAAGCCCGGAGCTCCTGCAACAGGGCGGAATGGAGATTTACACCACTCTGGACCCGCAAATGCAGGAAGCAGCAGAAAAAGTTCTCCGGGAAGAACTGCCCGTGCACCGGGTGGATGAAAGAGAAGTAGAGCAGCCCCAGGGGGCTTTGCTGGCCATGGAACCAGGAAACGGCTACGTACGAGCTCTGGTAGGGGGAAAAGATTACGAAAAAACGAGTTTCAACCGGGTTAATTCCCAGCGCTCACCGGGCTCGGCTTTCAAACCTTTTGTGTTTGCAGCAGCGCTGGAGCGTGGACTTACCCCGGCCTGTAAAACTTACTGTGGCCCTACTTCCTTTCAAGAAGAGGGTATGGAAGAGCCCTACGAACCAACCTGTTTCGGGGGAGGATTCCACCATAATCATTTAACTTTCCGGGAAGCTCTGGTTAATTCCTGCAATATTAGCACCCTGAAAATTCATGCAGCACTGGAGCAAAAGCCAACCAGGGAAATGGCTGCCAGGTTGGGCATTCAGAGCACTCTGGGGGATTATTTCTCCCTTCCTCTGGGAACTTATGAGGTTAATCTGGTGGAGATGACCACCGCTTTTGCTGCCTTTGCCAACGAGGGGCAAAATGTAGAACCTATTACCGTCAAAAAAGTTAAGCACCAGGATGGAGATCTATTATGGAGCAATGAACCCTCACCTCGGCAAGTTCTTGATAAGGGGGTGGCCTACCTGCTCACGCATATTATGCAGGAT
>Ga0207421_10005909_pt1 | contig 13510 bp, 16 predicted proteins | sample SodLakKL_010_SED_4_FD_187542 | JGI IMG/M metagenome (GOLD analysis project Ga0207421, IMG submission 187542) | Alkaline sediment microbial communities from Lake Tanatar, Kulunda Steppe, Russia - 8KL_010_SED (SPAdes) (version 2) | ecosystem: Environmental > Aquatic > Non-marine Saline and...
CGTAAGGGTGATGGACCAGATCGGAGTGAAGAAGACCGGAATCAACAGCAGTGCTGCAAGTATAAATCCAAGCCGGGTTTGTTTTTTCATGGGAACTTATGAACGGTTTCAACGATAATGATGGATCCGCGGAACAATTACCCGCGAAGAAATTATCTCGATTGCTTAAGAAAATTTGAACAGGGTGGAACCTGTCACAGTCCCACCCACAGTTTACCTCGTATAGGAAAATCTACTCTTCGCCTGTTTTCCAGGTAAGGGGAACATCGGAATCGGCGGCTGACACTCTCACATATCCCTGCATCTCCTGGTGCAGTGCGGAGCAGAAAGCCGTGCAATAGAACGGGAAGATTCCGGTTCGCTCGGGATGCCAGACGATGGTTTTGGTCTCACCCGGTGCAATCAGCACTTCGGCATTATTTGAGCCCTTAATGGCAAATCCGTGGACCATATCCCAGTCCTGCTCAATGTTGGTAAGATGGAAGTGCACTTCGTCACCCACACGGATTCCTTCAATGTTATCCGGTGTAAAATGGCTGCGCATATTGGTCATATAAACCCGGACGACATCACCATCCCTTTCAACACGGGCATCACGAGTCCTCTTTACAGCACGCGGGTGATGATTGTCATCCAGATCATAAATCTGTTTGATATTATCCCGGATTTTGTCCGCCCGAATGGCTTGCGCATAATGGGGCTCACCGATGGTTGGAAAGTCGAGCAGCAACTCCATGTTCTCGCCGGAAATATCATAAAGTTGTGCCGGATGCAGCTGTTTCGGCCCGGTCGGCAAGAAACGGTCACGTGCGGTTTTGGTCAGGCCAATCATGTATTTCCGGTCCGGATTCGGGGTATCACCTCCGGTAATCATCAGGTGGCCAATTGAGTAATAGGAATCGATCCGGTCGGTAACCTCAAACGTATCAAGAGACCATTTAACGATTTCTGATGATATGTACACCGAGGTGTAGGCATTTCCGTCGCCATCAAATTCGGTGTGAAGAGGGCCCAGTCCCGGATTTTTCACTTCACCGGCTATGGTTGATTCGTACTCGAGAACCGGAATTCCATTGATAACTTCTTCAAACGCTTCGTTTTCAATGGCCTCCAGCATGCTGCTGAACGAGTGTACCGGAATGACCGTGGCAAGCTTTCCTCCGGCAACGATATATTCACCGGTCGGATCGATATCCACCCCGTGCGGTGACTTCGGAGTAGGCAGGAAGTAGATCATATCCGGAGCGTCTTTCGGATCCAGCAACAGCACTTCGTCATGAACCGTAGAGACAGCGATGGTAGACTCTTTGTCCTTGAGGTTGTGGTAATAATTTGCCGGTACCGTTTGTGCACGGCCTTCGCGAACATAATCACGTGCTTTTTTCCAGTTCACAGCAACGACATAATCCTTGTCGAATTCCGATGCATTGATTTCGAGCAGTGTATGCGCCTGTTCCGTGTTATAGGTTGTAAAGAACACCCAGTCAGCAGAGATACCTTTTCCGGCACGGCCCAGATCGTAGTGATACGGTGGCATCAGAATTTGAAAATCCATGCTCATTTCGCCGGTTTCAGGATCAACGGCGATAAAACTCAGCGAACCATCAAAGTTTTCTTTATAAGAATCGATCGGTACATCCTCATCCATATCGTAAGGGATACTGAACCGTGTTGCACCGATAACATACTCGGTATTTTCAGTCACGAAAGAGGAGGCATGGTTACCGCCGGTATTGGGCAGTTCCAGTGTTTCGACGGTCTCAAAAGAGGTCAGATCAATACGCGCGACCCGCGGGGTGTTGTTGGCATTGATAAACATCCATCGTCCGTCCGGCATACCGTCGGTATGCGAAAAATCGGGATGATGGGAATCGTCCCAGGGAATAAACCCATAACTGGTCATCAGCAGAGGTTTTGTCTCCTCGGAATAACCGTACCCCGACTCCGGATCCTGAGAGAATACCGGGATGTTGCGGAACATACGTCCGGATGGGAGTCCCCAGACACTTAACTGTCCGCTGTATCCCCCCGACATAAATGTGTAATATTCGTCATACTCTCCGGGTGCGACATATACCCTGGATGCGGCATCACCACTGTCAAGCATATCGGTCTGTGATGGGCACCCGTACATAAGTACCGACAGCAGCCCGATACCCAGCACGATGGTCGACACCTTCCATAATGTTGCTTTTTGTACCATAATGTTCTCCGTATTAGCTAATAGATTTTTTTTGATTGATGTGTAATGCTTTTTTTTAATGATTAATCGCGAAGATCCTCCCCTGTATCTGCGTAGTGGCGCAGAAAATCAAGAATTTCAAAAGCTTGTGCTTCCGTTACGTTCTGATAGGGCATTGTTGTGAGATACTCCTGGAGCAAAGCTTGTCCCACCGGATGCTTCTGGGTCATTTCCTCGGGATTAAGGATGAAATTGATGACGAATTCATGTGACCGGTTTTCCGTTATGTTACCCAGCGGTGGTCCCACAAAGCGCTGCTCCATTCGATGACAGGATGCACACCGGCTGTCGAAATATTCGGCACCGGCCCGAGCCCGGTCCAGATTGATATCACCAACCTCCAGGGGCTCATCAATGGGGCCGATTCCGTGCTCCAATTCAAAATCGGTCAATTCGCCACTACCGGGATCTTCCGCATCATCAGCCGTTTCATCACCATTGCCACAGGCCGCGAGGAAGAGAAGGGTAATTATCAGGAGTATTGCTTTTTTCATTATAAATAGGATTTAAGTGTACTTTATCTGAAAATAGGATTAAAAAAAAGTGCTGCTTGTCTCCGGGTCGTTTACCTTATTTATTTTTTCATATGGAAACAGCTCTGTCATACAGGTATTGGTAAAAAATGCGTCAATATTGTTGTTCAGTTCAATCCATTTGGAATGGAAAGCGGGAACCTGCTTCATATGTTCTTCGGGTATACCCAGCCAAAACTGCTGGAAGGCCTCCTCCCCGTCAATGGTTAGAATAACATCTTTTAGACTAATCTCTGATGGCGCTTTGTGGAGAGAAATCCCGCCACCGTAACCGCGCATGGTCTTTACAATATTTCCTGTTGCCAGGCGCTGCATGACCTTGGTCAGGAATGCAGCCGGTATCTGCAGACGATCACTCAGTTCACGAATGGAGACGACCGCTTCATCGCCTTGGGCAGCAATGTAGGCCACCGACCTTATTCCGTATGTACTGGCTTTGGAAAAGTGCATATATCGTATTTAAGAGTATTTTATCCTATTATACTATCTATGAAAATATAAAGCAAGCAAAAAAGTTTTTTTTCGATTCAGACCGAAGCGATTTTCGACTGCCCGGGGGTGCCTGCCATTCAATTACCGGGTAATCACGAATAGGTATGAACGCTTCCCTGTGCGGATGGCAGGTAATTGACCCCAAACCAACAGATAAGCAGAACCACAAATGCAAGAGCCAGGGTCCACATGGCGGGTTTGACCAGGCCGGGACGGTGTGCGCGGATATGCATATATGCCAGATAAACCACCCAGGTCAGCAGTGCCCATACCTCCTTGGGATCCCAGTTCCAATAGTGGCCCCACGCCTCCTTGCCCCAGATAGCTCCGAATACCAGGCCCAGGGTCAGAAAAGCAAATCCGATATAGACCATATTGTCAGCCAGATGCAACGTCCCGGGTTTCAACAAACCGCGATGATCATCCCACAGTGCCTTGACAGCAACAATCGCCGATACGCCAAGAAGTGCATATGCAAACATATAAACAATGACATGCGGAACAAACCAGGGACTCTGAAGAGCCGGCATCAGGGCCCGGTCATGAATCTCGGGATTCATCACATTGATCCCCAAAAAAACAAACGCCATTAACATGCTGTAAGACATGACCCACCTGAGCTCCCATCTCCGCCAGGTCAGATATCCGATCAGAGGGATGAAGAACGCGTACCAGAGACGGGTTTCCCCCAATGTTCGCATCGGTGGCCGCTCCAGGCTGCTCCACAAACTCATGATAAACAGAGTCAACACCAACATTCCGGTCCAAAACAACAGATGTGCCAGAACTTCAGCGCGGGGTTTTCGAATGGAAACATACATTGCCGCCACCGATGCGGCCCAAAGTCCGCCGGTTGTCAGAGCGATTGCCGGAAATATACTCCAGGTCATCATGTGATGTCCTCCTTCTCTTTGCTGCGGGGTGCATCCTTTCCGTTTCCCGTCTCCACTTTTTTCTCTGTGACTCGGTCATGTTTGGCCCCCGAACCATTCTTCAAACCATTCTTCACATGGGAACTGACATCCTCATCCGATCCGGTAAATCGGTCCGCCTTCAGGCCGGATGGCGTCCCCTCAGCACCATCCAGCCCTTCAGCGTTGGTAGTCACGGTCTGATTCCCCCCGGAATCACTCTTCGATTCCTTATCCGGGCCAATCTCAAGCTCATCGGCTTTCTCTTTACCAACCCAGAAAATATAGCCTGCCCCCAACAGTAACATTATAAAACCGGTATATACAAACGGCAGCCAGGGATCATTCACTGCTTCAATCACGCTGATCGGTGACCACTTGCCAAACCGGTCATCATAACTGTACTGATACAGGTCCCATCCTTCGGTACGATACGGATCATTCACCTCTATATCAATCACACCATGCTCACCGCTCTCGGTATACAACCGGGCAATCGACATATACCGTTTGGACTGGGGAACCGTCATCGCAAGGGAAACCTGATCATCAAGCTGTAAAAAACGATGTTCCATGTTGAAACTGCCACAGGTGATCCATCCGCTGATGGTATCGCCGGAAGTGGGATTCACCACGTCTACCAGTGCCGCAGGCGCCGCACCGATATCATGAACCGGCTCGTATCGATCCGCGATCCGGCCCGATTCCTTGTAGAATGTCCGGATATGATACTCCCAGCCAGACATCGCTCCTTGCTTTCCGGCGGCAATCTCCACCAGATCGTTTTCATTTTGTATGACCAGCCGCTCGGTTTCATGGTCGACGATACCCATTTTGGGCGGATATTCCTCCATGTGGAACCGCTGCAGCTCCAGAGCCAGCGGTAATTCGACGGTGTTGCCGGCACGATCCGTTCCATACCAGACCGTTTGTCCTTCCTGCAACGTCATGGTAACCCGCTGCAGATCTCCGCTGCCAAGAATTCCACCGGCAATCACGATCCACAAGCCGAGATGGTTCAACAGGAAACCGATGTTTTTTGCTCTGAACGGGATCATCCTGCGGATTGTGGCCATACCAAGTACAAAAAGGAACCATGTAATGGCCAACATAAATGGCCAGCTGGTGGTCAGGCGGGTGAGGCCGAACCGATCGACCCAGGTAATCCCGGATGGTTGTCCCTGCAGAAAAAGCCCCATCAACAAGACCAAAAATATAACGGCGGCGATGGCACCCATACTGGCGGGAATTCTGCTGAGCCAGTTGACAAGATCATTTTTCCGGAAAAACAGATGCAGTGCAACCGGAACCAAAAGGAGGAGGACCCCCAGCACGGCATTCCATGGCCAGGCCGGTGCCGACAGGCCGTCACCCGGCGTCACCCACTCCAGGCCAAATCCGATGGCCGGAATGGCAGTGGCAATCAGAAACGATTCCCGGTATCCCCACGGAAATACCCAAACCGGTTTTCTGGTCACATTCCGTTTTTCCTCTTTATTAATTTTGGATCGCTCCAACATGATTTCATTATGTGAATTTGATACGGAATCCCGTCATCAAAACTGACTTGGCGCTTCATCGCCGGCATCCCATGCACGATGGCGCTCATCTGCGCGACGCAACCACTCCGGCACCACGGTCTGAAGAAACTCATCTTTTTCCCGCTGTAACTGTTCCAGGTCAATCCCCAGATACGCCTGGGCTTTCTCTTTGGTGGATACGTCCGGAATTGGGATTTCATCCGTATGCCCAAATCTGGCTGCGATGCGGGAGAGTTCCAGCCGTGCTTCCTGTGCGTAATCCAGTCCGTTACCGTAAATTTTCATCATCTCCTGTGGTGCATGAAACGCCCCGCCGTGGCTGGCGGCACCGTAGTCCCAGTGCCATTGTCCCGTCCGGATTTTCTGCAATACCGGTTCCATCTCTTCTTCGGAAGCGCCTTCGTTCCATGCAAATTCGGCCTCCAGATGTGCCTTCACAAGCGCGCGTTCCAGCCGTTCACGAACTTCGTACACATCCTGCTGCCGCGAAACCACATTGCGGGTCAGTTCCGCCTCGCTTTGCCGATGGCATGTCTGGCAGGCATTCGAGATGTTGTTCAGCGGATTCTGAACCCGGTGATCGGTGTATTTGACACCACCTTCCGTACGGAACGGCATATGGCAATCGGCGCAAGAGACACCCCGCTGCGCGTGAATTCCTTTCATGAAAATCTCGTAATCGGGGTGCTGGGCTTTAATCATTGGAGCACGACTGAGCGGATGGATCCAGTCGGCGAATTCGATCGCGTCTTTGTACTCCTCTACTTCGGCAACTTCCAATCCCTTGTCCCACGGAAAGATGAGCTTATTATCCTGTCCAAAATAATACTCCACATGGCATTGTGCACATGTCAGCGACCGCATCTCCTGGTGCGTGGCATCCGTGATATCTTTCCCGCGGCGTTCAAACGCTTCGACGAGTGCTGGTTGTGAGATACGCAGCTGCATGGTTTCTGCTTCGTGGCAATTCACGCATCCGATGGGATTTACCACTTCATGACCCATTTCCGCCAGGGTATGCGCGTAAAAATCATCACCGTATTCGGCTATCAAGCGGGGTACATCAGCACTTTTGCATGTCCAGCAGGTCGCCGGCATCGGGCCGTCTTCGGGCTCCATTGGGGCCCCGGTCCGCAACGTCTGACGCACATCATCCACCGAATAGTAGTGACCCCGGGCAAGATTGTAATCTCTGGAAAAAGCGTATCCGGCAAAAAGAATTACCATATTGGGATTTTCATCGAGCAGGTCCGCTTTGGGCGCACCGAGTGTCGGACTGACATAGGTCGTATCCGCCATCCGGTTGTAGGTGTTGAACTGACGAGGGAACGCTTTGCCCCACTCCTCGAGCCGTGGCTCATACGGGTCCAGGTCGGTAGCCGGCTGGAACACAAACTGGGCCTCGGTCCGGCGTTCCACAATAGTATATGTAAACAATCCGGCCAGGAAGACAACGATTATGGTGATCAAAAAGATGACCCAGCCGATCCAGGGTTGTTCTTCTATGCGTTTTCCCAGGGTTTTCATGATGGCAAATCCGTTTGAGGTTGGTATGAATGTGTGGTGATGATCGGTTTTGTGCGTAAATTTCCTGATTAAAGATTGCTGTCCGGATCAGCGAGAGGCGTCGCTTTCGCCCATCATAGACCGAAGCCATTCGGGAACCGGTGATTCCGGCAGCGGGACATTGGTGTAGGGAGTGCTGGCGGATGAGGTTACGGCACCGTGCGGTACTTCGCGGTGGCAATCCCAGCACAGCTTCTGCTCCCCGGCGCGCGCTTTTGCAACCGTTCCTTCAAATGCACTCACCCGGTGATTGGTATGTTCGTGACAACGCAAACAGTTCTGTTGCACCACATCCATTCCCGGTTCATGGATGCGGATGACAAACGGCTCATCGCGCATGGTAAATATCCAGGCGTGACGCAGTCCGTCCTGCGCTTTGTTCACATAGTGATTCACAAAATTATCCTGCGGGACATGGCAGTCGTTGCATGTGGCGTGTTCCCGATGGGAACTGTGAAACCAGGTAGTGTAGTGCGGAGCCATAACATGGCAGTTGACACAGGTCTGCGGGGAGTCTGACAGATAACTGCCGGCGTTGGAGACATAAAACGCATAGATTGCTATTCCTACAAGGAAACCGGCCAGGATGATCACAGGCAGGCGCCAATGGTCCGGAGGAAGCAACCAGCGGATAACATTTCTTGCCCTCGCCATAACGGACAGGGGTTATTGTGAATAATAACGGGAGACAATGCCCTGGTACCCGAATCAATATTTTTCGATTGCTTTCGTAGCCGCATTCCGGGTAGCGGATTTTGCCTCGGCAAAGTAATAGTTACCGATCTGAACGGGTTTGCATAATATTTTGCCGCTCAGAACTCTAAATAATCTATCAAACCGCTCTTTAATGTGCAAAATAAATCATGTAACCCGGTCATTTTTTATAAAAATGGTTTATACCGTTTTAATTGATTTTAAATATTCTACTGCGTATCATACTTTCGTTATCCGGCTCTGCCAACTCCATACAATCTCAGATATTTATGCAAGGCGACTCCAAATACAACATTCTTGAAGCAATCAAACGCAATGGCGGGATTGGGCTGGATCGTCTTGTCGATAAAACCGGCTTGTCAAAAACCACACTGCGTGAACATATGCTCCAGCTCGAACGCGACGGCCTGGTAGAAAGAACGTATCACCGGTCAGGACCCGGGCGGCCCGGCTTGCGGTTTGAACTTACCACTGACGGGCATGGCCGGTTTCCATCCGAAGAGCGGGAGCTGCTCACCGATTTATTGCGTTTTTTGAAATCGGAAGGCAGTGAGGCGATGCTTCATACCTTTTTCGAAAAGTTCTGGAGCAAGCGGGCGGAGCGGGCGAAGGCCGGGATGGATGAAGCGGATGACAATACCGCAGAATCCCGCCTGAACGCCTTGAGCAACATGTTGGAACAGGAAGGTTTCATGCCCGAGATCCGGTCCGGTGACCGGCCGGATGCGATCATCATCAAAGAGTGCAACTGTCCGTTCCGCTCTGTCATTGGTGAAACGCAGCTCCCCTGTGAACTGGAGATCGCTTTTTATAAAAAAATATTCGGCAGTGACGTCGCGCGAACCTCCTATATCCCGGAAGGGAGCCACTCCTGTACCTACCACATCGTACCCCGGGAGACCTGATCCCCTGTAATGACCGAATCGTTGCTGTACCAATTTAAGACAAATAACTCTTATTAGTTCATACCCATCAAATCCAATACATTATGTTAACAACAGAAAATCTCTCAGAACAAAAAGTTGGTGACATTGTCACTGAAAATTATCATGCCGCCGGTATTTTCCGGGAACACGGAATCGATTTCTGCTGCGGAGGCGGAATCACCCTGAAAGAGGCGTGTGAAAAAAAGAATGTTGAACTCCAAAACATTGAGGGGCTGCTGATGCAACTGGCAGGGAGCCCCGCGGCCACCGGAGAAAATTACAGCGAATGGAGCCCCGCTTTTCTGATCGACTATATCCAGAATACCCACCACAAATTTGTGCGCAACAAGACCAGTGAAATTGCTGCATATGCCCAAAAAGTTGCGAGTGTGCACGGTGAGCGTCATCCCTGGAATGTTACCATCTTTCACGATTTCGTCACCTTGTCCCATGAGCTGTTGAACCACCTTCAGGCTGAGGAAGAGACCGTATTTCCCCTGATCAACCAGATTGCCGAACTTCACGAAAAAGGGGAGCCGGTTGATGCGAATCTGACCGCCGCCCTCCGGTCCGAGTTGGACAAAATGGTATCCGACCACGATGGTGCCGGTAACCTGATGGCTAAAATCCGTGAAACGAGTAACAATTTCACCCCTCCGGAGGATGCCTGCATGACATATCAAATCCTCTATAAAAACCTGGCCGGTTTTGAAGAAGATCTGCATAAGCATGTCCATCTGGAAAACAACATCCTTTTCCGGAAAGCCGAAACACTGCTGGCATAATCCGGTCCGATTGTGATCATTTCATCACCTGTTCCGGCGCCGGTTTACCCGCCGGCCGGCCGGATTACATCTCTGACATCCATATACCGCTAATCCGGAATGTGAAACCATGTATCAGTGGGCTGTTTTTATACATATTCTGATCGCCATGTTCTGGATTGGCGGTATGCTTTTTACCGTTGCGGTGCTTGTTCCGGCCACACGCCGGCGTCTGGCAGCACAAAAAGGATTACTGTTTACCGAACTCGGAACACGCTTCAGCCGGATCAGCTGGGCGTTATTCCCGTTGCTTCTGCTGACGGGGTTCCTGGCGCTTTGGGGACAGGGGTATCGAATGCCGCACCTGACCGATGCCGCTTTCTGGTCCTCAGGTTACGGGTTGCTGATTGGAAAAAAATCGGTGCTTTTTGCGGTTGTGCTTATTGTCAGTGGCATCCACGATTTCTGGCTGGGGCCCAAAGCGGCAGTTCTGATGGATGAGGATCCCGATCATCCCCGGACCCGCCGCCTGCGCTCCGCATCCAAATGGGCCGGACGGGTAAATCTGCTGCTCGGACTGGTAATTGTCTATATTGCGGTCACCCTGGTCCGATAACATCGGTTAAGTGGCTATCATGGCTTGCAATATTCAGCCCCTTACATTAGTTTCATAACTATACCATAATGAAACTAATGAGCCATGCCAAGCATCACTGTCAAAAACATTCCTGATCCAATTTACCAGCAACTTAGAAAGCGCGCACAAACCCAGCATCGCAGTATTAATAGTGAAATTATTGCGTGCCTGGAACAAGCTACACTGCCTCATCGCCCCTCTCCGGAGGAGTTTCTTCGACAAGCCCGCAAAATGAGGCAACAAGTAAAAGGTAGTCTCTCTGCCCAACTCATTCAAAAAGCCATTGATCAGGGTAGGCCGTGATTGTAGTTGATACCAACATCATTGCGCATTTCTGGCTGCCATCTGATCATTCTCAACTCTGTGACCAGGTTTTTGAACAGGATCCTGAATGGATCGCCCCTCTCTTATGGATCAGTGAATTCAGAAATGTAGTGAGTTTATATTTGAGAAAACAGTTGATCGATTTGAGTATGGCTTTACAAATTTCAGAGAAAGCGCAGGAGTTGATGAAAGATCGACAGTTTCATGTCCATTCGTCGCAAGTACTTGAGTTTGTCAACAAATCCAATTGCTCTTCTTACGACTGTGAATTTGTAAGTCTTGCTAATGACATGTCAGTGCCACTGATTACTTTGGACAAAAAAGTACGGAATGCATTTCCAGAAATTGCGATACAACCCACCAACTTTTTACCCTGAGTTCCGCCACGAAACAGGCAAATTCAGTATCACAAAACGTTAGTCATCTCATCTTTTGGGGGAATCCGGCCGACCGGACCACCTGGAACAGAATCCCGCCCAGAAACAACAAAATGGCCAGCACGTTCCCATACGCTCCTATGGCGCGCAGCTCCGGAATCCACATTAGATCCCCGATGATTCGCAAAGCCAGGAATCCGTTTAGCAGCAGATACGGAAGATAAAAATAGACAGAATAGGTGACCGTGAGTCCGGTGAGTGCCGGGATGATGATGGCAGCGTGGGCAAAGATCATGCTGAATACGAATCCCACAAAAAAGATATGCAGGATGGCATCATAAACCGGCCCGGCATAGGGCAGTCCGTACCACATACCGAACAGCGCGGCGATGATGATCCAAACGTAGGCCGTCAGCATGCCCAGTGCGCTGAAACGGGGCCACTCGGATGTCCTGATTGTGCGCCGGGCGATATCGTATTTCAGCAGCCACAGGGACAGTAAAATCAGGATACCGCTCGAAATAACCCAGAACGCATCGCGGTCAACAGGAAGCAGGGAGAGGCTGACAAGCCAGACAATCACCAATCCGGTGAAGAGCCACTGCGCCTTTTCCGGCGGACGCATAATGCGATTTAATTCAAGCCGCTCACCGAAGATGGTCAGAACCGGGAAGGCGATCCACCATCCCGCCAGCTCGCTTACCGGCCAGCCTCTGACAAAACCGAAGTTCCCGGCCAGCAGAGCCAAAACCCCCATCAGCATAATAAAATGATAAGTGGATGGATGCAATTTGAGCAGATAGGCAAGAATGATCACCAGCAACAGCGAACCGGTCATCAAAAACATACCGAACCAGAACAGGTTTCCGGAGATCAGAAATATGGTCGACAGCACAAACCCGATTGGAGCGGCGTAGGTCCATCGCAGTTCGAGTGCCGCTGCCCGTTCGAGGGAGATGAGAGCGGCGAGGAATCCGTTGATCATGAGCGGACCGTGGACAGCGCCGCCGATATCCAGCGGTTGAGGAAGGGAGAGACCAAGAAGCAGGAGTCCGCTGTACAGGCCCGCAAGCAGTCCGGCTGCCGCACCGGCCATCAGCACCCCAAAAAGCAGATTAAGAGAGAGGCCGTTTCTCATGATGATCCACCTACCGTGCCTGTGATCGAAACAGCGATACATGCCCGGCAACCATTTCGACCTGCCAGGATGGGCTGGTTACAAACAGGACCTCGGATCGGGTTATACCCGGCAGTTGCTGTACGGCTACCTTGATTTGCTGTTCGATAAAACGGCGAAGCGGGCAACCCGGAGTGGTGGTGGCATACTGCACTTCAAGATCGCCATCCTCCACCCTGATCGCGTAAATCAGTCCCAGATCAACGATATTAATACCAATTTCGGGATCGATGATATCGCGCAGCCGGGCGACAACCGTCCGGCGGATCTCTTCTGCCCCGCTCATCATGCGCCGGTTTTTCCAATGCGAATCCGGCAGATTCCGGGCGCATTTTCCAGGTATTCCCAACTGAAGTTCCGGCCACGCCTGACTTCGATCTGGTTTTTCAGCGGTTTGGGATCAAACAGATTTACGAGGATAAAGGAATCGCCGGGCTCCAGCGCATCAAATGCACTGAAGATGGCGGAAAATTTCCCCTCACACTCCAATTCCCGAACGTCTACAATAGTCTCTGTGGTCATCATTTTGAAATATTATTTTCAGTTCCCCGGGAGGGAAACGCATCGTTTTATTTAAGAGTATTTGGTCTTAAATATACAGATTATATTCGCTGTTATCAACATTTTTCACCCGGCAGGTACCCCCCTACCGATCAGCACCCATGGGCACCATCACATCCCGAACTCACCGGTCGAACAATTCCGGCAGCGCAAAACGCAGATCCAGCTCCTCAATTTTTTGAACGGTCTCCCCCAGGGTTTTGGAACGGAATGTCTCATAAAGATCCTCCCGGATCTCCGCCCACTCATCATGAACCGGACACGGCTTTTCGGTTCCGCATCCCGGCATCCCCAGCAAGCACTCGGTGAACACTTTCATCCCGTCAATGGCGATGATGATATCAAGCAGTGTGATTTTGCCGGCATCCCGTTTCAGTGCCACCCCGCCCTTCGGGCCTTTCATGGATGTCAGCAGTCCGGCCGATGTCAATTCCTGGAGAATCTTGGTCAGGAAATGGAACGAGATGTGCAGCTTTTCGCTCATCTTCCCGATGGAGACGTATCCGTTTGACCGGGATGACTCCCTGGCCACATAGAGTGAAGCTAGAATACCGTACGTGCAAGCTTTTGATAAAACCATGTAGCGCAAATATTATTTTCTGTTGATGAGCGTGGGGGCTCTGGAAACCGGATGGCCAGCCGGACTAACTATGCGATTCTGCTGATTCTGCTGATTCTGCTGATTCTGCTGATTCTGCTGATTCTGCTGATTCTGCTGATTCTGCTGATTCTGCTGATTCTGCTG
>Ga0207421_10005910_pt1 | contig 13510 bp, 1 predicted proteins | sample SodLakKL_010_SED_4_FD_187542 | JGI IMG/M metagenome (GOLD analysis project Ga0207421, IMG submission 187542) | Alkaline sediment microbial communities from Lake Tanatar, Kulunda Steppe, Russia - 8KL_010_SED (SPAdes) (version 2) | ecosystem: Environmental > Aquatic > Non-marine Saline and...
CGGGCTGGCACGGCTGGTCAACCTCGAAAATCTGGAAGTGGACGACTCGGGGATGTTCTATGAACTCAACGGCCGCGCTGAGGTAGAGTTCACCATGGACTATCTGGATGCGCCGGTCCGGGCGGGAGTGAGCGTCCAGGGACTGACCATCCAAAAAACAGGACTGGAAAATCCGGTGGTAACCGGTGGAAATGTTTCGATCTACGTGGAACAGATTGCCGATGTTCTTATCGGTGAAAACCAGTGGATAACCCTCCGGGATTTTCAATACCGCTTCGGGGTGGGAATTTCCGGAACGGCCCGGTTCCAGCATGACCTTTTCGGCACGCTCAGCGCCGTGGGGGATCTCTCCCTGACTCACAGCGGACTGCAGGGCACCTTGCGGGCCGAAGGGGAAGGCCTGTTTGAAATTGAGCACGAACTGTTCCGCATCTCCGTAAACCGCATCGTGGCCATACTGCCCGAAAAGGCGATATACGCGGACGCCAGCATGGAACTGCTGGGCCGCCGCTCGCCGTGCCACCTGACAGGCATGGACCTGACCAGGGAAGTCATTTCGGCAGGATGGGTTTGCGATCAGCTCAGCCCGATCAGCCTGAGCGGCGACTCCGAGCTGTTTGTGTTCATGCTCAACCGCACCTCCGGCTCGGTGTCAATCGACACCGAAGACATGTCCATGGAGTTTTCCGCCGCCGTCCGGGGTGAGGCGCAATTTGACTTCATGAACAGCCCGCCATGCGGCATCCGGATGAAAGGCACTTTCGGACACGACACCGACCCCTCATTTACGCTGCTTGGCAACTCCTGCACCATGCCAGAGCCCAAAATCGATCTCGGATTTGCCCGCCTTGGCCTGCATAACATCGAAATAGAGTCGTTTGGATATGATCCCGTCACCGGACAATGGGATTTTGCGATCCCCTTTGAGGCATCCGTCTACTTCCCGCTTTTTGACGACTGGGCGTTTGAACACACCCAACCGTTCCGCCTCACCAGGAACGGCATCGATATCCCGGAATTTTCGCTTGAGGCCAACCTGCCGTCCTACGACCATGACGCCCTGCGCGTGGCACTGCATTCGCTTGTCCTCGACCGCTTCCGGTTCCCGTGGTTCGACTGGGATCCCGCCGACCCCGGGCCATGGAACCTCGAATTTGAAGCCGAAGCATCAATTGGCGAATCCGCGGGACTTCCATCCTGTCTGAGAAACGCCGTGCTGGCCATCGACAACGGGCGCGTCGCCAACGGCTCGCTGTCAGCCGATCTTTCCCTGTTGCCGCTCTCCGATTGCAGCATCCCCTTCGCACCCGGTCACAGCATCATCATATCCTCCATCGGAGGCTCGTTCTTCTCGCAGTACCTCGCCGACCGCGAAAATCCGTTTTCCACCACGGCGGATTTCTTCATGGAGAGCCGTTATGAGCCCGGCACACCCTTGTTCTGCCAGGATGACACGGCAGCTCAGCAGACAACAGCCGACCTTGGGTTTTCCGAAGGAAAGCTGGCCGGAACCCTATCGATGGATGACACCGGATGCCGGATTCCTGTCGGGATGATGGAAGCGGTGCTTGACCGTGCGGAACTGCAGCTTTTTGTGTATGCCGGTTCGCAGCAGGCACGCCTGTCGAGCGACGCAACCCTGATCCTGTCGCAGCAGAATTCCATCCAGGGAAGTTTTGTCTTTGATGTCATGCAAAGAAAGTTCCTGTCCCTCGATTTCGCCATCACCGATCCGTTCCGATGGGATATCCCCGACGAGCAGGAGCCGGTGCTCACGTTCCTGGTGAACCAGGCATCGCTTAGCCTCGACGGGCTTTTTGTGGATGGACGCCAGCAGGTGGAAGTGGGCGACCGCACCTTTGGCGTGACGTTTGACAATGTGACGGTGGATCTCTACGACTGGCGCATCACATCCGGCGAGATCTTCTTCGACCAGCATTTTGCCCTCTCCGTCTCCTTTGAAGACGGGCTGTCCGCCCCGAAATTTTCGGCCATCCCGATTGCCGCAGACGGCGAGCCGATCCCGCGTCCCGAATACGGACTCTACCTTGAGTTGGGCGCCGACATCGTCGTCGACAGTACCGGTTTCCGGACTTCAGGTACCGCCGATGCCTCCGTTTCCATCGGTGATTTTTCCTTCGAAAACCTCAGCGTGGTCTTTTCGGATGATTTCGCCCTGGAGCTCAAGCCGTTTGGTGTCGGCGAAGGGCGCGTCGACTTCTATTACAACGACACCCGCGTGGCTTATTTTGATGCGGCCGGGTTCACCCCGCTGCTGAGCGGGTTTGCCAACGAAATCCTCCCGGAAAAACTGCCGCTGCCGACCACCAATGTGGCCTACCTGCTGCTGCGCGATGCCAACGGCGACCTGGTCGTGGACTTCACCGAACCCGAACCCGGCATCATCGGACTCAGCACCCGTCCGGACAAACCCCTGCAACTGGTGCTTCCGATCCTCGATGCCCAAAATCCGCCTGTAGTCGGCGGTGTGGAATTTGAGGATTTCACCATCACCGCCACGCCGGGCAATTTCCGCGTTGAGACGGGGCAGGCCTGGGTGGTGCTGCCGGAAGACGATGTGATTTCCGGGCTGCTCAAGCAGCTGGGTATTCCGTTCGACCTGTCCGAGATCCGCTACGGCTACACCGAACTGATGTCCGATGCGGGGGATTACCTCCAGCTGGCCGGCAACCTGAAGCTGTTTGAACACACGGTGGTCGCCGACGACAACATGCTGCTCAAAATTTCCGGAAGCGGACTTGTCTCCGCCCAATTTGACTTCCCGGATCTGGATACGTCCATCCCGATGTTCCCGCACACGGACCTGCTGCAGCTTGGGCTCACGAGCATGTCCGGTTCTCTGATCATGCCTGTACTCGGTGGCGGCGGCGTCTCCTATGACATTGATCTGGAGGCCGATCTCTTGCTGGGATCGGGCGAAGAATCAAGGGCGCTCTCTTCCTTCGGGATGCGGCTCCAGCCCGGTTTCCTCTCCTTCTCCGCTTTTTCCAGCATTGAGCTGGAGGAACCGCTGAGCGTAGGCCTCGCCGGTTTTGCCATGAACCTGAACGCCATCACATCCATCCCGGTATTTGAATATGACAGTGTTGACGGGTGGAATTTCCTGTTTTCGCTGGATGCCGATTTCCAGTTCACCATGCCGGGATACGATCCGTTCGAACTGCCGATGAACGGGCTGCAGCTTTCAACAACCGGCTTTACCATCCCCCCGCAAGAGGTCAACAACAGCACGCTCCACGGGTACGAACTGCCGTCGTTTGAACTTGCTGGATTCACATTTAAACCATTGGCGCTAAGAACGCTGGAACCGGTCACCTTCAACTGGTTCGAGGGAGAGGTCTCCCCGATCCAGCCCTACTTCGACTTTGAAGTGCGTCTGCCGGAGATCGGTAATGAGTATCTGGAGCCGCCCGAAGGCTTCACCTTCACCAATGTGACCTTCCAGGACGGATTCCTGACAGGCAGCATGGAGCCGTTTGAACCGATCGGCGGACTGGTCATCCCGGCCGGGCCACCTGCGCTCAATCCGCCCAATCTGCGGATCAACAGGATCCAGGGTCTGCTGGGCTCGCTGGAGGAAGCCGGCGAGTATATCCAGAATGTGGCCATATCGCTGACGGGCACCATCGAACACATCCCGTTTTTTGAGGATGAGGATCCCGGTTGCGATATGGATGTCTTTTTTGCACTCCATCTTGAGCGGGGTGTGGGCTTCAGCGGGTCTGTCGAAAACCTGGTGCCATGCGGATCGCTTGATCTGGGGCCGGTTTCGTTGTCGGCGGGATCCGGATCGCTCAACTTCTCGTTTGAAGACGGGCAGCAGCACGCCATGTTTGCCGGATCGCTGAGGGCGGCGCTCGAAGGTCCGCAGGGACCGTTCACGGCCGAGGGATCGGTGGAGCTGGATCTTATTGCGGGACGCATTCTGAGCGGACAGGTGGACATCACCACGCCGTTCAATCTCGCCCTGCCGGTCCGGGCCGCCACTCCCTTCATGGAGTTTCAGGTCAACAACGCCCGCCTGGACCGCGATGGATTCATGATCGATGCCACCGGAGCGCTCAAAGCCGGACAGGTGGACATCAATGTCAATTTCGACGAACTGACGTTTGGCCTGCCGGGACTGAACATTACTTCAGGTCAGGCCCGAATAGCATCCGGCATGGGCCTGCAGGTCGGGTTTTCACCCCTGTCGGCTACTATAACAGGATTGGGCGACCAGGAGCCGCCGCCTTCCGACGCGCTGCTGATCTCCGCCGAGAGCGAGGTGATCCTGGATGCTGACGGACTCAAATTCGATGGCCAGGCCGGGGCTTCTTTGCGCCTCTCCGACCAGGAATTTGCCAGCCTGAGAACGGTGTTTGAGGAGGACTTCACGTTCAGCCTGACCAGTCCGGCCGTCAAAAGCGGGCGGGCACTGGTGTACTGGGATCGTGACGGTCCGGCCGAAGAACCGCTGGTGATCTTTGACAGCAACGGCTTCCGGTTTGGCGGCGGGTTGGTGGCCATGCTTCCCGATACGCTTGGCCTGCCCACGAAAAATATCGCCTTCGCGGTTATCAGGGATGGTGGCGACTTGCTGCTAGATCTGAGTTCCACCGATGATGGCGGATACATCCTGCAGACCCTTGAGGCACCGCTGCCCATCTATATTCCCGCACTGGCTTCGGCCGATGGCACCATGCCGGAGGTGCTGGCCCATTTCAACCTGACCACCGATGCCAATTATGTACCGAACGGCGGCTCCATTTCGTTGGTCACATCGATCGATCTTGAACCCATCCTCAATGTACCGGTGAGCATCGAGTCTCTTGAAATTGAAGCAGGCGGTGAAATGCTGCTGACCACCGTGCTCTCGGTGACGCTCCCCGAAGCATTCGGCGAACAGAAAGCGACAGCCCAGGCAACGATCGGGCCGGACGGCTTTCAGGAGGCGATCATCACAATCGGGACATATACGGATTTCTACGATCCCTCCCTTCAGCATCTTATCGAGCGGGATGTCATGGCCATGCTTACCGGGGATGACGCGCAGAGCGAATTTGTCCTCGGATTGTACGGCGCACGGCTGAGCATGAACTCCCCCGCGGACCTGCAGCTGGCCGGATCCGTATCCACATCCCTCCTGAAACAGGAAGACGAGGAAAACTTTACTGTTTTCTACACGGTTGGATACGGTCCGGGTGGATGGGACTTCAATGTGGAGACCCAGGGAACCGTGCCGAGCGTCCGGCTTGGACAGGCACGGCTTCGCTTTAACGAGCATCTGCCATTTGATTTCGATATCACCCGTGAAAATTTCATTGTCAAAGTGAGCGGCACGGTATCTTTTGAGGAGATGATCGGCGAGTCGTTGTCCTTCTCCGTGGAGGACCTGGAATTCGGCGCCACGAACCTGCAGTCGAGTCCGCAGCTCGTGCTCCGGCTCGGGGCGGCTACGGCGCAGCTGCCCGATCAGCAATTCGATTTCTTCTCAGGCGCGCTTACGGGCCTCATAAGCGGTCCGGCGCTGTCTTTTACCGGACGCACTTTTGCGGCATCGGTGTCCAGCGGTGATCTGACTTTCCTCGAGAAAACACTGCGGTACGAAGACCTCTACGTGGACACGCAGGGCGGTTTCAGCATCGGAGCTGTTTCATCGCCGACCGTGTCAAAAATCTGGATCATTGAAGACTATCTGGAGCTCAGCTCGCTGGGCCTGAGCCGTGAAGAAGAGACCGGGATGAGCCTGAGCGGAGCGCTGGGCTTCCAGCTACCCGATCCGCTCGATATATCTGGCGAGGTCATTCTGCGTGTTGGAAGGGATGCCCAGAAGGCGGTCTATTTCCGCGCCGAAGAGTTCAATGTGGATTCCGGTTTTGATCCGGAGCAAGAGTATGCCTTAAATCTGGGTCCGAATGTCACGGTTACGCTGGTCGACCATCTCTTCAAAATCGACCCGTGGCAGTTGTCGCAAACCGAAATCGCCGTGGCGGCGAAAGTCACCCTTTTCGGCGAGGACCGGATTCATTTCGGTGAGCCGGGCAATCTGGCTCAAAACCCGGGTATCTCCGTCAGGCTGGATCCCGATGCCACTCCGGGTCAGATTCCAAGGCCGCTTGTCAGGTATAATGTAACCGGAAATGTGGAATTCAGTTTCAAACACAGCTTTTTTGAAATTGATATCGGAGGCCAGGTGGCTTCTTCCAATGACGAAGCGTTTATTATTACCCTTAACGGCCAGGCTGGTATTGATATCGGTGTTGTTGGAGGAAAGGTGGGTTTTTCCGGCACGACCATCACCGGAGACGGTCTCACGGACATTGGCAACTTCAGCGGTGAGGCCAAATTCACTCTGTTGGAAATCGGTACTCTGGAACTCGGCCGTTTTGTCCGGAAGCAGGATGATGAGGGGTTCAGTATCACCATGGCGGGCGGTTTTGATGACGGGCCGACCGATCTCGCGGATGCGGATGAGACGACGGTGACGGTCGATAATGTGATTGAATTCATCTGTTTCGGTCCGTGCACGGAGGCGGGTTTGTCGGAGGGGAATAACAGCGGGTCGCCCGGCAATACGGAACAAGGCGAAGCAATGGCCGCACTCGCCATATCGCTTGGCGGATCCAGCAACAACGAAACCGGCTCTTTCAGCGGCGGTATCCGCCAGATCATGTTTTACAGAACTGCGACAGGTGATGTTGCTTTCAGCGTAGATCAATTCCAGGTGGGCCTTGGGGACATGTTCCAGGCCCATGCCAGCCTGTACTACAAGTCCGGGGAGCAGGGCATGTCATTGATGGCGGCCGGTTCCGGAACATTCAAGGTAGCCGAAAGCGAAGCCGGTGCGATGATTGCCGGAAGTTTCTCGAATATCAATAATGACCTGTCGTTCGGCGTTTTTGCCGCAGTCAAAGCCGATGCGGGGCTGGATGTGGTACCGGGCATTGTTCGCATTACCGGTTTCGGCGGCGGGTTTTTCTACAATCCGATCGACGCGCATCTTCAAGCGGTAATCCGGGCTGTGGACGATTTCAGATCGGATCCGCCGGAGGGCATCACGCGGGCGGGCGCACAACGTCCCGGAGACGGAGATATCGCGTTTGCCGTGCTTCTGTATGCGGAAATGGAGCTTGTAGGGGCAGGAGGCGTCAATCTATTGGCGGGCAGTACGTTCATGGAGATCACCAACCAATATTTCTTCATGGATGCCGACGGGTTCATCATGGGCATGCGCGGCAATGGCATGGGCCTGCTGGCAGGCGCAGGGCTGTCCGCACAAATTGGCCGTGATCCCGGCAACCCTGAGGATATTTCCATCAGGGCCAGTCTTCAGGCAAGCCTGAAAGTGGGGGCGGTCATGTCCGCCTACACCCGGGCCAGCGGTAACGGTGCCCACGGCGCCGGCATTCAGTTCTTCCTGGCGAATACCGCGAACGGTGTCGTTTGGGGTATTATGGGTGGCGTCGACGTGGAGCTTTACAACAGGTTGATCACCGGCGGCGCCTATCTGCTTGCCAGCAGTGACGGATTCCTCCTGGAGGTAGATCTTCTTGCCAACCTGGATCCGCCCATCATTAAAGTTGAGGCGGATTTTGAGGGGGCTGTCTGGTACCTTACCTACGATGGCGCTGCCATGCCACTTGGCGCCTATGTCATTGGCAACGGGGAAATCAGCGCGCTCATAACCGTTAATGCCACGCTGCAAGCAGCGTTTGTACAACGCGGCAGCCGGTACGAGCTGTTCGGAATGGGTGAAGGCTGTGTCGGGGGAGGTAAATTTGAAGCCTGTCTGGCCGGATGGTTCCAGATAAAGACCAACCCGATAGAAGTGGACGGGGGACTCAATCCCGGCGACCGGTCACAGCTTTTTGAAGATGCCATGGCGCAGCGGGATGAGTTTGAGCAAATGGTCCAGGATGCGATCGCCAACCTGCCGAGCGAACTGACCATGCCGCAAGCCCCGGGTGTTGATCTGAGCAGAGAGCTTGTTGCCCAAGCGGGGTACAATCTGAGGATGCTGAGCGAGGGACAGCGAGGAAGCTGGCATGGGTTGATGATAGAAAATGAATCTACCCTCGAGCAAGCACCCGGTCAACTGAGTTCAATCTGGATCGATGAACTGGTTGCTTTTGCTGTAAGCTGGAATGACTTCAGGCTCAATGCCAGTTCCGCCACTTCCTGGGCCGAGGCCGAAAACGATCTGCAGACCCGGCTGTCAGCAGTTGAAAACCTCGCTCAACGAACGGCGGACCGGCTTGATGCTGGCGTCCTCAGAGCCATAGAATATGAATCGGAAGCGGCCCAGTCCATGGATGATATGATTTCCGCAATGACCGAATCGCCGGTCAGGCATATTTTCAGACCCCGGGGAGACCTGAATGAAAACAACCTCCCGTCCTTTGAAATCGATGAAGACAAGGCGATCGAACAGTCCCAAACCATCGACAATTTGGCCGAGGCCATTGAGGCGCTCAATGAGCAGGTCCGTGAAGTAGTAGAGGCGATCGAGCATAATCTCACCAAGCTGGATGATATGCTTGCTGCGAGAGCCAAATTGAGAATCTCCAGAAGTGGAGAACTCTTATCGGAAGTTACTGGAATCATAGAGCCGTCTATCGATAAAGTGCTGCTTGCATCCGGTTATGCTCTTCAGGAAGTTGACCGGTACTACAGTCTCATGGCCAACCGATACTGGCACAGAATACATCTGGCAAATATTCTCAAGAATCATTTTCAATCCAGGGAACAGGAACTTGAAGCGGCAGTAGACGAGGTCGATAGCCGCTTGGTGAGTGCCTGGCAAAGGCACAGAGACAATCCAAGAGATGATGTGGCGGAGATCTTATTTTATGAGGAAAGATGGATGGCGGGAAGGCGGGTGTGGTTTGTTCATGCACTTGCCGATGATGCCACAAACATCATGTATCCGTCAGATGAAACCGCTTTGTCAAGATACCCTGATGCACAAAAGGCCTACTCGGATCTTGCCAATCCGGAAACCGCTGATTTCAGTAGATACCGCAACAATATCCGTGATTTGTGGATCGACATCCGAATGCTCGGGAACCAGAAATACATGGAACAGAAAGCCGCATTTGTGGCAGAAGATTTCACGGACAGCTATCTCGAGACAAGGAGCGCCCTGCTGGATGTGATGGAAGTCCACACAGGCCTGCTCGAGGATTTCTATGATCTGAAGGCCCGTATCCTGGGCACGCTCTACCACATCATCGACAATTATGTGGAAGTGAGGACGCAGGTCGACAAAGAGGGACCGGACGACCTGCTGTCCGCCTACCAGAACCGCCGCCAGGAGATCCTGCAGCTTCTGGAGCCTCCCGTACTGTCGTCCATTACCGTGGATACGGAGCATCAAACGCCGCACTACTTCGGCAGGGCGGAGATCCTGTGGGAAGCACAGCATCCCGTCGGCATCGTCGAGGCAGGCATCCGCATTAACCGGGAAGGCCTCGGGGGGACGGGAGCGGCCGGCCAGGGCGGATATGTAAGTATTGGCAATGTCAGCAGCTACCGTTATACGGCCTTCAAGCATGAATTCCAGGAACAAGAGGTGCTTTCGGATGCCGTCGGCAATACCGCGTCGGTCAATGTGGACCTCAGGCTCCGGGGTGAAGGCGGAATCGCATCCACCAGACAGGCCACCTTCAACGTGCAGATTGCCGCGGGCGGGGTTTCCACATCGCCGGGACAGGAACTCCTTCCACCCGTCACTTCCCCGCCGGACAGGATCCTGGTGGATATGGACTACTTCTACAACCAGGGGATGATGGAATGGACCCACATGTCCGTGGACCGGTTTGGCCGTGAAAGCTTCATGGAGTATGAAACATCCGCCTACTGGACCGGCCGGCCGGAATTTATTGACCTCCGGGTGCTGGTTCGGGAGGAATCCGGCATCCATAAGTACGAATATGCGGTCGGGTCTTCGCCCGGGGCCATGGATATCATCGGGTGGACGGACCTGGTCGGTGTGAGGACGAACCTGGTGCAGCAGCCCATTGCGGATCCTCTGGCCAGAAGCGGGGTGTATACCGAAGTCATGGAAGGCCGTACCCGGATTCTGAACATGGTGCCGGGCGAGCGGTATTTTGTGAGCGCACGGGCCTGCAATGTGAGCGACCATTGTATCGAAACAAGCCTTCAGAGCCCTGTTGTCTATGATGATGTGCCGCCGACCACCCCGACCCGCGGGGCCAGGATGCTCGCAGCGGATTACAACGTGACGCAAGACTCGAGGCTCGTGGACAGAACACTTGTTGATGTGCCGCTTCTGCCGGAAGTGGAACCTCTCGCTTTTGTCACAACCGTGCCGGTCTATTCGCTTTCCATGGGCGAGCAGGAGCGGAGAATGACCCAGACCGATATCCTTCCGTCCCTCGGGACCGTCCGCTGGGGAGCCTCGGCGGATGAGCAGTCGGGGATCTGGCACTATGAATACCTGGTTACCCCTGATGAGAATGTCACCGATATGCATTTTGCCCAGGGAGTTTTCACAACGCAAAATACGGCGGTGGTGATCACAAGCGGTGAGGGGGCACACCAGAATGTGGTATTTGATTTTCTGGATGAGAGGTATGTCCATGTCAGGGCGATGAACAACGCGCGTCTTGCCAGCGGAATCTACACGGTGGGACCCCTGATGGCCGAAGATCCCACGCGGCCCACCCGGCCGGTTGTTGTCGGGAAGGCGGAGCCGTCGGAGATCAAGATCTACTTCACGGAGCGTTCATATGATCCGGAAAGCGGAATGAAGGGACATCAGTATTCGATCGGAACGAGTCCGGGAGCGACGGATGTGCGTCCGTGGCCGGCAGATGATGTCATGGATTTCGCGGAAGTATCGATTATTCCGAGAAAAGCTTCGAATACGCCGCATATTGCCATTCCAATGGGTCAACTGCCTTTCCGTGCCAATCTCTACTTCAATGTCAGAGGGGTCAACGGCATGAATGACAAATCGCACATCGCATCCACCGGTCCCTATTACCGTGAAGTGATCCGGGTATACGAGCCTGTGCTCACGCTTGACAGCCGCTATGGGGATTACCTCCAGGTGGATGTTGACGGTCTTGCAGCGGATGACATGCTCCACGACATTGCCAGGGTGGAGGCCCGGGTGCGCTATTATGATGGAGAAAAAACCATCACGATGCACGACTGGGAGACCATAGGAGGCACAGAAATGGATGGCGCCAAGACAAAATCCGTGACATCCGGTTTCTTTATAGGCGATGATCATGAGATGGACAACGTGACGGTGGATGTTCGGATCACGGATAGCAGCGGATTTACGACAGTGGTTTCTGAAACGCATACTTCCGGATCGCTGTATGACCTGGGATCCACCCAAACGCTTGACGGGTCGACTTCATTAACAGGATCAACAAGGATCTTTTTTTAGTGACTTCTAATCACACCGAGCAATGAATACCTCGAAACCATTTGGTACTTTTGTGACGCAAAACGCCCTGTGGCAGTCCATGATGCCCCTGCTGGCCGTGCTGCTGTTGTTTAACGCGCCGGTGAAGGGGCAGGAGTTCATGATGATCCTGACTCCGGAAGACGGCCTGTATATTTACCAGGATCAGCAGCCCCGACTGGGCAGCGGTTTTAATGTCTACCGGACGGTCGATGGCGTGGAGCAGCTTCTCACGGATGAGCCCTACTTCCCGGCGACGAACGGGGTGGAATTCCGGGCTATGGCAGGTGATCTGTACCAGCGGCTTGCGGACGATCTTGAAGCGGAAAGTGCCCAGGAGACTTTTTTCGCCCTGCGAGGCAACCGGTCCCTGAGCCTGGTCCTGAGCCTGGTCTACCCTGAGATCGCCCTGGCGCTCGGTCACCTCTTTATTGATCCCGATCCGGTGGTCGGACGCCGGGTGACCTATCGTCTTGAATGGGTCAACAGCCGCAGCATCCCGACCGGGGAGGAGCTGGTTGAACAGCTTGTGGTCGATCCGGCGCCCATGGAGATCCCGCTGGCACGAAGGATTGAGGCGGAACGCACAGGCAACCGGGTGCGGGTGTCGTGGCAGTACCCCGAGACGTCGGTTGCAGGCAGCCAGGTGGTGCGGTTTGAAGTGTTCGTGCGTCCGGCGGGCGCGGCGAGCTACCGCAGGGTGACCGATCGGAGCGTCATGCGTCAAACCGGCATGACCCGGTTCGAGTACGCTTTTGTGCTGGACGTCGATGTGCAGGAGGCCGATTTTGTAATCCAGGCCGTCGATCACACCGGGAAAAACCAGCGTGCCACCGAGCCGGTCCGGCTGGACTTGATAGATGCCAGCGTGCCGTCGGCCGTCAACGAGGTCTATTCTGCCAGGCAGGATCGCAATATCGTCCGGCTGACCTGGCCGGTGAGCCCGGAGCCGTTCGTCGCCGGCTATCATGTGGACCGGCTGGACCCCGAAACCGGCGAGCGTGTGCGGCTGACCGATGAGCTGATCGACCTCATGAACCCGGCGTTCGTGGATGATACCGCGGAAGGCGGACAAAGCTGGTACTATTATGTGATTGCCGTGAGCCAGACCGGTGTGGAAAGCGAGGACGGGAATCCGGCCATCGTTTTCATCGAACGGCTGGTACCGCCGAATCCGCCCTCGAACCTCAGGGCAACCATCCTTGGCGATGAAGGGGTTGTGCGCCTGGACTGGACCGCTTCGGAGAAAGACGACCTCTTCAATACCTATGTGATCCTGCGGCGTATCCACACCGGGCAGCGCAACCTGCCGTTTTCACAGGTGAACCGCAGCAGGGTGGCCGGTACGCGCTACATCGATGAGGGTATTGCGGGAATAGGTCTCACCGAGGGTGTTTTTTACGAATATGCTGTGACCGCTGCCAACGTGCACGGCCTGCGCAGCGATACCGTGTTTGCCGTGATGCAGATGCCCGATATCACGCCGCCGGACCCGCCCGCCACGTTCCGGGCCGAAATAGACGCCGGCGTGCGGTTGAACCTCAGCTGGGGTGCTTCGCCTTCGCCGGATGTCGTGACCTATCACATATACAAGGTTGCCGTTGGTGAGGATACGGTGATGGTGCCGATGCCGCGCAGCCGAAGGTTTATCGTGGATGAGAACGTTGTGCCGGGCAATAAGTACCGCTATTTCGCCACCGCCGTTGACTCCGCCGGAAACGAGAGCTTGCCGTCACGCAAAGTGGATGTCATGATGCGTGATTTCGCCGCCCCGCCGTCCGTTCGTAATGTACAGGCCGTGGAAGTTGAGGATGGTGTGCAGCTCAGATGGGAAGCCTCGCCATCCAATGATATCGCCGGCTATGTCGTGTTGAGATCGGAGCTTTCGAATGGGGTCTACGTGATGCTGACCCAGGAGCCGGTGATGGATGTCAACTGGGTGGATACCGGGGGTCGGGCCGGGAAATGGTACCAGGTCCATGCCGTGGATGTCTCAGGCAACCGGAGCCGTCCCAGCGCGCCAAGACAGGCAGTGAGAAACAACTGACCGGCAATGTGACAAACAGC
>Ga0207421_10005911_pt1 | contig 13509 bp, 12 predicted proteins | sample SodLakKL_010_SED_4_FD_187542 | JGI IMG/M metagenome (GOLD analysis project Ga0207421, IMG submission 187542) | Alkaline sediment microbial communities from Lake Tanatar, Kulunda Steppe, Russia - 8KL_010_SED (SPAdes) (version 2) | ecosystem: Environmental > Aquatic > Non-marine Saline and...
CAAGGACCCGGACACCGAGGTCGAAGGCGAGGTCATCGATAAGGCCCCCGAGGCCAAGAAGCCTCCCACCGAGGTTGAGGGTGAGGTCGTAGTCAAGAAGCCGGTAACGGTCCACACCCCCGTCGCCGCCCCGAGCGCTCCTGAGCAAGCCCAGGTACTTGGCAAGGTCATCACGGCCAAGGAGATGCCACGTACCGGCGTTCCGGCACTCGCGCTGATCCTGATGGGTCTGACGAGCCTGGGTCTGGGTAGCTCGTTGGTCCGCCGCAAGCGCAGCTGACCAACCGCACGACACGCACGACCAGGTGGGGCGGCCTTCGGGCCGCCCCACCCGTTTGTCCCGACCCGATCAGGCCACCGGCCAGCAACGGCCTGGCGCTCAACCGGCGAGAGCGCCGGTTTCGGACCACCCTCCGGGCACGCCCGGCCAGGTTCCGCGGCGACGTGTCGCGCAACCCGCGCGGGCGCCGGTTGCGGGCCACGGCAGCGACGACCACGCGAAGGGGAACGACCACGCCTCCTCGCAGGGATGCGCAGAGCGCATGCGTTGCTGACGCAACGTCAAGATCGGAACCACACAGCGGGACAAAATCACGCTACGTCAGTAGTCAAGCACTACTTGTTGCCAAATAGAGCAAGGGGCGGCATCATCGTTCTCGTGACGGACAGTTGACCTGGACGCCACGCCCGGTCGGGGCAACCCGGCCACCGGGACGCATCGATCTTCGGACCGCAACACGGTCGCCGCACCGGCCCTCCTCGGAGGGTCGGCAGGTCCGAGGGGAGTGAGTGGCGAGACCGACCCGGCCTGACGGCATACGTCGGCCCCTCGGTCGACCCGACACCGCGAGCCGAACATGCGTCTGCGCCCCCTCCCCTCTGCACATCAGTTCGCCGCCGCGGCGCTCAGCCTCGCGGTGGTCGGCGCGCTGCTGGCGCCGATCGCCGCGATCGCCGACGAAGGCGAGATCGGCGACCCACCGTCGGGCGTCGATGTCCCTTCCCCCGACGACATCGTGGACGAGGTGCTCGATGAGAACCTGGCCCCGGTGACCGACGAACCGACCGAGGACGCGCTGCTCGACCACGACCCGGACGACGGCGCGGGCGTCCCAGGGTGCGCCGAGCCGTTGGCGGTCATCAGTTGGGACGCAGCCGACGATGCCGGCGACGACTCCGCCGTGGCCATCACCGCCCAGCTCCTCGAGGAGGGCTTCGCCGGTTGGGCGAGCGCCAGTTGGCAAGCCGCGCCCGGCACGACGCTGACCGCGGTCATGGCGCACCGGGTCGATGGCGACATCACCGAGCTGACCCCCGCTCCCACCGGCACGGCGACCGACGTGGTCGCCTTCACCTTCTGCGGCACGGCGGAGCCGGCGGCCGTCGAGCCCGAGCCCGACACGAAGCCCGAGCCCGGCACGAAGCCCCAAGCCCCTGCCACCGTCGCCGAGTGCGACGACCTGCTGGCCGTCGCCACCCCTGAGGCTGTTGAGGGCGACGAGGAAGCGGTGGCCATCACCGCCCAGGCCCTGGATCTGGACGTGCCGGGTTGGAGCAACGTCGGTTGGGAACCCGCCGCCGGGACCACGCTTCGCGCCGTGTTCGTGACGGGGACCGACGGCACCGTGACCGAAGCCAGAGACGCCACCAGCGCGACCGAGGTCGCCTCGCTGACCTTCTGTGGCACCGTCGAGCGTCCGCCCCCGGAGCGATCGGCGACCCCCGAGCGCTCGACCGCTGAGCTCCCTCAGCCCACCGAGGTCCCCCGGCCCGCCGGACCGACCACCTCGACGTCCTCCGGCTCCTCGAGTACATCCGGCACCTCCGGATCCCGAGCGTCCGAGACACCCGACGAGGGTCCCGAACTCCGGCGAGCACCCGACGAACCGGCCGACGCCGAGCCCGAGGCGGACCTGCCCGTGGTGACCGTCGCCACCCCGGAGACCCCTGATGAGAGCGACACCGGCGCCGAGGCAACCGACGCCGACGAGGCGGAGGTCGAGGTGCTGGGGGTCCAGCTGACCCGTGAGGACGAACCCGGCGGCAGCGGTCCGCTCGGCACCGGGGTGGCCCTGCTCGCCGTCCTCGCGCTGCTCGCCACCTCCGGCGGCGTGCTGTGGAGCCGTCGCTCATGAGCACCCTCGAGGAGACGAGCGTTCCGGCACCGTTCATGGACTCCGACCCCGACGGCGCGCGCGAGTGCGGCGCGGCGCTCGACCACGGCCAGCGCATCGGCGCGCGCCTGCGCCGTATCCGCAACCAGCAGCAGTTGTCACTCGCCGACGTGCAGAGCCGCAGCAAGGGCGTGTGGAAGGCGGTGGTGGTCGGCGCCTACGAACGGGGCGACCGCGCCGTGACCCTCTCGCGGCTCGCGGACCTCGCGGCGTTCTACGGGGTGCCGGTCGCCGACCTGCTGCCGATCAGCCCGGCCCCGGACGACGAGCGTTCCTCGGGCCCGCCCTCGCGGATCACGCTGGATCTGAGGAAGCTCGACGAACGCTCGCCGGACCTCGCGGCCGTGGCACGCTTCGTGACGCTGGTGCGTCGCCGCCGGGGCGATCACAACGGCCGGGTCATGACCCTTCGCGGCGGGGACCTGGAGACCATCGCGATGGCGATGGGCCAGACCGTCGAGGAGCTCGCGAAGCTGCTGACCGGCGCCGGCGCGCTGCTGAAGCTCGACCTGACGGGCGAACCGACCCTCACGGTGGTCACCGACAGCATCGCCGGCATCGCCGGCGTCTCACGTCATCCGCGCACGGCCAGCCGCCACGCCTCGCGGTCGAGGAACCCGGCCGCCTGGTAGGCCGCGATCGCGGTCGCGTTGTCGGCCCGCACGTGCAGGCTGATGGGCCGGTCGCGTGGCCCCTCGATCATCGCGGCCCGCACGGCCGCGGCCACCGCCGCGCGGGCGATGCCCTGCCCGCGGATCTTCGGACTGGCGACGATGCCGGCCAGCTGGACCCCGAACCGGTGCGACGAGACGGATCGTTCCAGTTTGAACACCGGCTGGCCGATCGGTCCGACGCAGTAGACCAGGCCCTGCTGGACCGTCGCCTCCAGCCGGGTCCGGTAGCCGCGCCAGCCCACACGCCCGGGGTTCGGTCCGAACCGGTCGTCGACGTGCAGCCGCACCGCGAGATCGGCGAGCCGGTCGAGGTCGGCGGTCTCGGCGCGCCGGAGTCCCGGATCGGCGAGCTCCGTCGGGGCCGGGACGAGGTCGTGCTCCACGGTCAGGAACCGCTGGTCGTGCACGATCAACCCGTCGTCGACCCCGGTGCGCTCCAGCATCGCGTCCCCGGCCTCGACGTCGCCCACCAGCAGCCGCCAACGGCGCGCCGGCGGTGCCGCGGCGCGGATCGCCTCCGGATCGCCACACGGGACCATCAGCCGTCCGGGGAACACCACCGCGATCGCCCACCGGTCGTCGTCGGCGGCGATCCGGAGCGGTTCCGCGCCGAACGACTCGATAGCCGACAGCGCGAACATGTGGCGTGCGGCACCACCCGCCGGCGAGGGCCACCGCTCCAGTCGCCCGGCGACCGTCTCGAGCTCTCCGGTCGTGGCCCGGCGCCAGCGCAAACGCCTACGCAGGCGCGCCGTCATCCGGCGAGCGGCAGGTTGGGGTCGACCGCGAGGTCGAGGTCCGCGGTCACACCTGCCGCCAGCAGGTTCGCGCCCGAGGCGGCCACCATCGCGCCGTTGTCGGTGCACAGCGGGATCGACGGCACGATCAGCCGCTGGCCGTTGGTCTCGCATTCGGCGGCGAAGCGCGCCCGCAACCGGGTGTTGGCCGCCACCCCGCCGGCGAGCACGACCTGGTCGAGACCCTCGTCGGCGGCGGCCTGCAGGGTCTTGATCAGCTGCACGTCGACGATCGCCTCTTGGAACGACGCGGCCACGTCCGCGAGGTCCGGGTCGATCCCGGCCGCGTCCAGTCGGCGCAGCTCGCGGATCACCGCGGTCTTCAACCCCGACAGTGACAGGTCGTAGCCCGGCTCGTGCAACATCGCGCGCGGGAAGGCGAACGCGGTCGGGTCCCCATCCTGGGCCAACCGGTCGATCTCGGGTCCACCGGGGTAGGGCAGGCCGATGAACCGCGCGATCTTGTCGAACGCCTCCCCGGCGGCGTCGTCGATCGTGCCACCGAGGTGGCGGAACACGCCGTCCTCGCCCATCGCCACGATCGAGGTGTGCCCGCCCGAGACCACCAGCGCCACCAGCGGCGGCGCCAGCTCACCGAACTCCAGCTGCGCCACCTCGACGTGGGCACGCAGGTGGTTGACCCCCAGCAGGGGCAGGTCGTGGGCGAGCGCGAGCCCCTTCGCGCCCGACACCCCGACCAGCAGCGCGCCGACCAGTCCCGGCCCGGCGGTCACCGCGATGGCGTCCATGTCCGACAGCCGGCAGCCGGCCTGCACCAGGGCGGTGTCGATGGTCGGCAGCAACTGCTCGAGGTGGGCGCGCGCCGCGACCTCCGGGACCACGCCGCCGTAGGGCGCATGGAGCTCGACCTGCGAGGCGATGACGTTCGCGCGCAGGTGCATGCGGTCCTCGACGATGCCGACGGCGGTCTCGTCGCAGGAGGTCTCGATACCGAGCACCAGCACGTCAGCTCACCTCCGCGCCGGGGCGGCGCCACATGATCACGGCGTCCTCGCCGTCGGGGTAGTACGCCGATCGCACACCGGCGTCCTCGAAGCCCGCGCGACGGTACAGGCGCCGCGCAGCGACGTTGCCCGCGCGGACCTCCAGGGTCGCCGCCGCCAGGCCCGCCCGAGCCACCTCGTCGAGCATCCCGGCGACCAACCGCGCGCCGATCCCCCGTCCCTGCACGGCCGGATCGACCGCGATCGTCATCACGTGCGCCTCGTCGGGGTAGAGCGCCACACCGGCGAACCCGACGACGTCGGCCTCGGGGCCCGGATCACCACCGGCCGCACCACCACCGGCCGCGCCACCACCGGCCGCGCCACCACCGGCCACGGTCTGGACGCCCGGGTCCGCGACGCCCGGGTCCTCGGATCCCACCGGGAGCGGTCGAGCAACGAGGTAGCGGCGGTCAGCGCGGTTCAGCTCCACCAGGAAGGTGGCCTGCGACCACGGGCGCGATGCCACCGCCACCTCGATGGCGAGCACCTGCGGCAGGTCCGCCCGGCCCATCGGCGTGAGGCCGACCCCCGCGAGCTGCGGGGCCGTCATCACGCGCCCGCCGCGGGTGCGCCGCCACGCAGCTTGCCGCGCTGGGCCCAGCCGATCTGCACGTCGGCCTGGCGCAGATAGACCGGCGCGAGCTGCTCGGGGCGTTGGGTCTCCTCGCGCAGGAACCGGGGCAGGGCGAGCTCGGCCAGGTCGGCGGCGTCCGGCCAGGCGATGTCCGGACCGGCGACCTGCGCTCCGCCCGCCTCGAGCTGTTCGCGGTAGCTGAGCGCACCGTCGCCGACCACCAGCACGTCGTCACCGTTGGCTTCGATCTCGGCCGCCAGCTGATCGGCGCGGCCGAGGACCAACTCGCCCTCGCGCTGCACCCCCCCGGGCACCGCGCGGTAGAACGCCCAGAACAGCTCACCCCGCCGGGCGTCGATGGTCGCGCAGATCGGGCGGGTGGTGTACCGGGCCTGCAGCGCCAGCACGTCCAGCCCGGACAGCCCCACCACCGGCAGCTGCAACGCGGCGGCGAAGGTCTGCGCCGTCGCGATCCCGACCCGCAGACCCGTGAACAACCCCGGCCCGACCCCGACCGCCACCCCGGCGATCCGGCCGACCTCGACGGCGGCCTGCTGGAGGCAGAAACGGATGGCGGGCGCCACGAACTCGCCGTGGCGTCGTGCGACACCCAGCGCCGCGGACGCCAGCACCCGGTCGTCCTCGACGAGCGCGACCGACGAGCGCGCCGTGGAGGTCTCCACTCCGAGCAGCAGCATCAGCGGTCCTCGGGTTCGGTCGGGGGAACCGGCGCGGCGCCGGCAGACGCCGTGACCCCGGACCCTGTGTCGCCGGGGGCCGTGCCGCGGGGCGCCGTACCGCCGGGCGCCGTGCCGCCGGAGGCGGACCGCTGGGTGGCGTCGTGATGCCGCCAGGGGCGCACGGCGTCGGTCAACGCCGCCGAGCGCCCGGCCCACCGGGGCCCGAACCCACGCACCGTCACGGTCCGTCGTGCCTCGAGGTCGGCCACCTCGAGGTCGGCCACCTCGAGATCCTCGGCGGCGGCCCCGGCCGCGGAGACGCCCACCGGCGGCTCGGGGATGCCCAACTCGATCTCCAGACGGTCGTCGGGCAGCAGCGGTCGGACCGCGTCCGCCCACTCGAGGAAGGTGACCACCTCGGGGGCCAGCACGTCGTCACCGAGCTCGTGGACGTCCTGCAACCGGTCCAGGCGGTAGACGTCGCAGTGCACGATCGGGAGCCGGCCCTCGTACTGGCGCACCAGCACGAAGGTGGGTGAGGTCACCCGCGCATCGACGCCCAGGCCGCGGATCGCGCCCTGGGCGAAGCAGGTCTTGCCCGCCCCCAGATCGCCCGACAGCGCGACGACGTCACCGGGCTGCAACAGCGGCGCCAGGGCCGCGGCGAACGCGCGGGTGTCGTCGGGACCGGACGTGGTCAGCTCGAGGAGGGCTACCGGCACCGTCGCACCTCCTCGCGGCCAACCCGCGCGCTACCCGTCGGCGACCAGTCGTGATCGCAGCTCCGCCAGCGCTTGCGCGCCCGTCTTCATCCGTCCGTCCAGCACCGCCCGCGCGACCGCCAGGTCCCGCCGCAACGCCGAGGCCGCCTGCGGGTCACCGCGCACGGCATCCCGCGGGTGGTAGGTCGGGACCAGCGTCACACCCTGCAGCACGTCCAGACGGTAGCCCGCGACCCGCTCGAATGGGACCGGGCGCCCGAGCAGCACCGAGGTCGCGAACGCGCCGAGGCTGACGATGACCTCCGGGGAGAGCATCGCGAGTTCCTCGCGGAGGTGGGCGGTGCAGCTACGGACCTCGTCGGGTGTGGGCTCGCGGTCGTCCAGCGGACGGCACCGCATCACCGAGGTGACCCGGACCTCGGCGGGTACCAACCCGGCACCCGTCAGCGCGCTGTCGAGGACGTTGCGTCCCGCGCCGGCCAGCGCGCGCCCCTGGAGGTCCTCGTGGCGCCGGGGGATCGCGGCGACCAGGACCAGCCGGGCGTCGACCGGTCCGTCGCCCACGACCGGGGTCATGCGCTCGGTGTGCAGCGAGCAGGCGGTGCAGGTCTTGACGGCCCGGGTGTGCTCGCGCGGCGTGCGGACCGCGGGTGCTGGCGCGGGTGGTGGCGCGGCGGTCCCGGTGGACCGGGTGCGCGGGCGTGTCACCTGCTGGCCTCCCGTCCGGGACGAACAGGCGTCCCAGGACCGGATCGTAACGTAGCCAGGGGGAGCCGCGACCCCCCAAACGGCGTCGGCGCCCGGCGCACGCGCCGCTCGTGCGGCGCGGCGACCGCGGCCGGATGCGGGTTCCACGCACCACGAGCCGTGTTGGAGGGCCGCCGTGCGGCATCGTGGCCCGGTGGTCGGCCGCTCCCTACGGCTCGCCCCGACCATGAAGCCTCAGTGCGACCGGCCACCGTCCTCGGCATGCTCGCCACGGTCGTCCTCGTAGCCGGCGGCGGCACGCATCTCCGGGCAGCGGGTGTCCAGGGAACTGTTGGCTCAAGGCGGGTCCGTTGTCGAGAGGAGGGCGATGCGGGGCATAGCTGAACGGGCCACCACGACGCACCGGTTGTGAAGACGTTCAGTTCTGCCACCGACACCCGATCAGGATGAGCGGTCACCCGACCGACGTAGGGACAACCGCCGTTACCGCTCGGTCTCCACGCCTCGAGAACGGGAGGTGACGAGCCGCTCGCGAACCCCGGAACCGATGGCCGTTCACCCCGGTCCCTACGGCGAAGGACCGCCCTCCGCGGGTCGTCCGCCCCGCAGGGCCGAGCAGTGGACAACGCGCTTTGTCGGTATCCATCGACACCCGCTGCCGAACTTACACGTCCGCGAGCCCGGGGAGCCCACCGCGGCCGATCGCGGCGCGGGGGCCGCGACGGACGGCCTCGGCGACCGCCTCGACCGCCAGGTGGGCGACGAGATCCACGGACGCCTCGACCCGGCCGGTGGCCAGGCAGAACAACGCGTCGCCGTCGGCCTCGGTGTGGGCGGGCCTGATCGCGCGCGCGACCCCGCCGTGGGCCAGGTCGGCGACCCGCACGGCGTCGCGCTTGCTCAGCCGGGCGTCGGTGACGATGCACCCGATCACCGTGTTGCCGGTCGGGCCCCCTGCCCCACCGCCGGGGGCACCCGGGTCGGGCCGGGGCTCGCCACTGGTCGGGTACCGGGGCGCGTCGTCGGGCACCCGTGCGCGGGCGACCCAGGTGCCGTCCTCGTCCATGACCTCGCCGACCGCGTTGTTGGCCACCACCACCCCGACCGTGACCCCCGCCGCGCGCTTGATCGCGACGCCCTGACCGCTGCGCCAACTGTGCTCGAGCCCGGCGACCTTGGCCACGGTGCAGCCGGCGCCGACCCCGACCGCGCCCTCGGCGGGGTCGTGTTCGCTGGCCGCGTCGCACGCCACGAAGCCGGCCTCGGCGGTCGGCCGCGAGGCGGGATGACGCACCGATTCGTCCAGCACGATCGCGCCGCCCACGATCGGCACCACCGCGTCCATCACCGGGTAGCCGGTCCCCCGGGCCTCCAACCAGCGCACCACCCCGTCGGCGGTCGACAGCCCGTAGGCGGACCCGCCGCTGAGCACCACCCCGTGGCAGACCGTCAGCTTGCCCATCGCCCCCAGCGCCGCCGCCTCACGGGTGCCCGGTGCCGCGCCGCGCACCGCTATCGCGCCCAGGGTCCCCTCCGGGGGGAGCACCACGGTGCACCCCGACATGCCATCGGCAGAGGTCCACGTCCCGACCCGTACACCCGCGACCCCGAGCGCCATCAGCTCTCCTCGTGCCTCGTCCTGCCCGAACCCGCCCTACCCGATCCCGGCCTACCCGAACCCGCCCACCTGTGGGCCGTGCTGCCGGTGGCGCTGTCCCTGCGGCGGCGCTCCGCGGTCACGCGGCGCCCGCCCGTCACGTGCTCACCCCGGTCGGGCTGACGCGTTCACCGCCGGCGTCCTCGGGGACCCGCTGCTCGAGCAGTTGCTCGATCACCTCGGTGACCTCCTGGCCGGCCTCCAACAGACACATGTGGCCGCGGCCCTCCAGCTCGACGACCCGGCCGCCCAACCGCTCGGCCATCCGGCGTGAGAGCACCACCGGCGTCAACCGGTCGTGGGTGCCGACCACGATCACCGAGGGCACCTCGACCAGTGCATCCAGACCCAGGTCCTCCTCGACGCCCAACACCGCCTCGACCAACCCCAGCACCACGTCCGCCCCGCTGTCGAGCGCCAGCTGATGGGTGAAGGCCACCACCCGCGGATCCGCGTCCGGCCCGACCGAGGTCCACCGGGCGGCGAGGTAGGACAGGTCCGAGCTGGCCGCGGTGAGCCGGTTGGTCGCGTCCACCAACCGGGGGTCGCGCAGCGTCGGCACCAGCCGCCGGACGCCGCGTTCCAGGCGGGCGACGGCGCGGATGCCGACCTCCAGCGACAGGCGTTCGGACTTGGCCGACGAGGTGGTGGAGATCAGCGCCACACCGTTCAACCGGGACGTGAACGTCGTCGGGAAGCGCCGGGCGGCGTTCATCACCGCCATCGCCCCCATCGAGTGGCCGACGACGGTGACCGGACCGGCCGGCGTGCAGGTGCGCACCACCGCCGCCAACACCCCACCCAGCAGGTCGATGTCGTACTCCCCCGAGGCCGGCGAGGCGCTGCGTCCGTGCCCGGGCTGGTCGTAGGTCACGATGCGGTAGCGGTCGCAGAGACGGACCACCTGCTCGTGCCAGACCCGCCCCGTGCAGATCCACCCGTGCGCGAGGACCAGCGTCGGGGCGCCGAGCGGACCGTAGGTCTCGACCACGATGCGGGAGCCGTCGGGGGCGCGGATCGCCCGCACCTCCCCCGCGAACTCGCCCAGGGGGGAGTCCTCGGGAGGCAGCCTCGGCGCGAACCGGCCGCGCACCACCGACCGCTCGGCCAGGAAGCCCAGGGCCGCACCCCCGGCGACCATCGCCCCGATCGCCGCAGCGCGTGCGGCCCGACCTGGCATCGCGCATCCTCCACCTCGACGTTCCTGACCGTGGCCTGGAGGCTACTGCCGTCGGCCCGTCACCCGCCCGCGGTGCTCCATCGCACCGCGCCGCGGGCCGCCCGGTCGCGACCCCAGGGCCGCACCCCCCTGACCCGACCTCGACCGCCCGGACCTCGACCGCCCGGACCTCGACCGCCCGGACCTCGACCGCCCTGGCCTCGCCCCCCGGGCTCAGCCGCGGTGGTAGCGGGGCAGGCGAGCGGTCAGCTGCGTCGCGATCTCGTAGGTGATGGTGTCGGCGGCGGCCGCCCACTCCTCGACCAGCACGCATTCCTCGCCCTGCTCGCCGAGCAGCACGACCTCCTCGCCGACCACCGGCTCGTCGTCGTCGCACCAGACCATGACCTGGTCCATCGTGACGGTCCCGACCATCGGTCGGCGCCGGCCCTTCAGCAGCACCTGCGCCCGGTTGGTCAGCGCCCGCGGGACCCCGTCGGCGTACCCGATGGGGACCGTCGCGACCCAGCCGTCCTCGGGCGCGCGCCACCGGTGGCCGTAGGACACCGGCGTGCCCGCCGCCACCCGTTTCGCGAACGACACCTCCGAGACCAGGCGCAGTGCCGGCACCAACCCGTGGTCGGCCGCCGGCACGTCCAACGCCGGTGACAGCCCGTACAGACCGATCCCGGGCCGGACCATGTCACGTCGGGCGGCCGGGAACAGCAACGAACCCGCGGAATTGGCGGCGTGCACCAGTTCCGGATCGATGCCGAGCTTCCTCGCCTCCGACAGGGCCCGATCGAAGCTCGCCAGCTGCTGGTCGGTGGTCGGGACACCGGGTTCGTCGGCCCGGGCGAGGTGGGTGGAGATGCCCTGCACCTCCAACCCGCGCGACACCGCCACCTGCTTGACGCGCGCCGGCCACTCGTCGATCGGTACCCCGACCCGCCCCATGCCGGAGTCGACCTTGAGGTGGATCGCCACGGCCCGGCCGCGTCCGTGGCCGGCGGCGTCCAACACCGCCAGGAACGGCTCACGGTAGGCGGTCGGGGTCAGCTCCGCGGCGAGCATCTGGGGGATGGCCGCGACCGGGGGTTCCGCGAGCACCAGGATCGGCACGTCGATCCCCGCGTCGCGCAACACCAGGCCCTCCTCGACGAGCGCGACCGCCAGCCAGCTCGCGCCCCCCTCGACCGCCGCGCGCGCCACCTCGACGGACCCGTGGCCGTAGCCGTCGGCCTTGACCACCGCGCAGATCGCCACTCCGGTCGTTGCGGCCAGCTGCCGCACGTTGTGGCGGATCGCGCCGAGGTCGATCTCCAGGCGCGTCGGACGCAGGCCCGTCCGTGCCGGTGTCGCCATGCGTGTCAACCGAGCCCCTGTCGCCAGTCGTCCCAGGCAAGGGTGCCCGGTCGGGGTCGACGCCGCTCACCGGGCCCGCGCGGAACGCCAGATGCCGCCGCCAGATCCGCCAGCGTGGCGGGAAGGGTCCGGAGCAGGTCGGTCGCGGTGGCCCGGTCCACCCGGCCGCGTCCTGCGAGCTCGCCGGCCGCCGCGTGCCACCACACGGCCTTCGCGACGGCCAGCGGGACGTCGTCGGCGGCGGCGATCGCGGCCGCGATGATCCCCGTCAGTGCGTCGCCGGTACCGCCGGAACCCAGCGCCGCACTGCCGACCGGGGTGACCCACACACGACCGTCGGGGGCGGCGACGATCGTGCCGGGCCCCTTGGCGACGATGGTCGCGCGCAGCTCCCGCGCCAGTCGGGGTACGCGTTCGACCCGGTTCGCCCAGGCGTCGGGGCCGTCCTCGCCCCCGCCCATGCGGGCCAGTTCGCGTTCGTGGGGGGTGAGCACCAGCTCGCCGGCGTGCGCGGCCAGCGCCGAGGGGTCGTCGCGGTGCACGTTGATCGCGTCGGCGTCGAGCACCAGCTTGCGGGCATGGGCGCGGAGATGCGCCACGACGGCGGCGGTGCCCTGTCCGTGGCCGAGCCCCGGGCCCGCCGCGACGACGTCGATGCCGGCGAGCTCCGGAAGTGCGTCCACCGCGTCGGTCGCCAGTGCGCCGTGCTCGTCGGCCGTCACGCCCTGCACCATCACCCCGGCGTCGGTCCGGGAGGCCACCTCCATGCGGACCGGTTCCGGGGTCGCGATGGTCACCAGCCCCGCCCCGGCCCGGAGCGCCCCGTCGGCCGCCAATGCCGCCGCGCCGCCGGTGCCGACCGCTCCGGCGACCACCAGCACCACGCCGCGCGACCGCTTCTCCGCGTCGGGCGTGAGCAGCTCGGGAGCCGCGCCCGCCGGCGTCAACGCGACCCACCTCGGTGCCCGGTCGGCGGCCGTGTCGGCCGCGTCGGCGGTCGCGGCCTCCGGTGTCGTCCACGGGTCGTAGCGCTCACCGAGCCCGCCGAGCAGCACCCGCCCGGCGTGGGCCGCCCCCGGATGCAGCAGCAGGCCACGCTTGACCCCACCGAAGGTGACGGTCACATCGGCACGGACCGCCCCCGCCGGTGCGCTGCCAGCGTCGCCGTCGACCCCCGACGGGATGTCGCAGGCGACCACGATCGTGCCGCGCCGGTGCGCGCGCAACAGCGCGTCGGCCGCCTCGCCGGCGGGACCACGCGGGGCGCCCGACACCCCGGTGCCGAGCAGGCAGTCGACCGCGACCTCGCACCAGGCGAGCGCGGCGTCGAGGTCGGCGGTCCCGGCCGAGGTCCGGCCCCGCCGGCGCCACGCTGTGCGGTTGGCCTCCGTCTCGGCGGACACCTCGACGTCCACCCCGTCGGGGGCGAGCACCCACACCCGGGCGCCGTGCTCACGTTCGAGGCGTCGCGCCGCCGCCCAGCCATCCCCACCGTTGTTGCCCTTGCCGACCAGTACCGCCACCCGCAGGCCGTACCCGCGACCGCCCGCCGCGACCACCCCGCGTGCGAGATGCCCCGCCGCACGGTCCATCAGCGCCGCCCAGGTGTCCCCCGCTGCGACCGCGGCCTGGTCGCCGGCCCGCGCCGAGGCCGCGTCCAACAGGGGGATCCGTAGCGTCTCGGTCACGATCTCCTCACACGGCCGGCGTCGCTCCGAGGCTAGTGCTGCGCCGCGTGGCCATCCCCGCCACCCGGCCTCGGCCCCGGCCTCGGCCCCGGCCGCCACCCCGCTCCCGGCCGAGCCCCCGCCCGGCCGCCCCTCGGCGCCAGAAACCCCCGCCGACGGGGGTTTCTGGGACCACACGCGGCCACACCACCCCGAACCGGGCACCGCACCTCCCGAACAGCGCAGGAACCCCCGGATCCGGGGGTTTCCGTCGATCCGGCACTGCCGTCGGCCGCCACCGCAACCCGGCCGCCGCCGCCCCGGC
>Ga0207421_10005917_pt1 | contig 13501 bp, 10 predicted proteins | sample SodLakKL_010_SED_4_FD_187542 | JGI IMG/M metagenome (GOLD analysis project Ga0207421, IMG submission 187542) | Alkaline sediment microbial communities from Lake Tanatar, Kulunda Steppe, Russia - 8KL_010_SED (SPAdes) (version 2) | ecosystem: Environmental > Aquatic > Non-marine Saline and...
CGGATAAGCCACCTACGCTGTAATAGGCAATGGGGATCCCGATGAATATGAGCCCCGACATCAGAATGATCCACTGAATGGTATCGGTGTAGATCACTGCCTTGATACCCCCCATGGAGGTGTAAACGATCACAATAATTCCCATAATAATCAGGGCGGTCTGCCTGTCGAGCAGCGGGGTAAAGGTTGCTTCCGCCAGGATTGCACCGGCAAGCACCTGGGAGCTTGTGAACCCAAGGTATCCGATCGCTGAAATCACTCCCGCCAGAAACGCTACCTGCGGGTTGTAGAAGCTGCCAAGAAACTGGGGGAAGGTGTAAAAGGTTTTGGTGGCTTCAAGCTCTTTAACCCTGGGTATGAGTAATACTGCACTCAGCCAGGCTCCTACCAGTCCGGTAAACAGCATCCAGGATCCTGCCAGCCCCATGACGAAACCCAGTCCGCCCAGGCCAATGGAGAATCCACCTCCGACATCGGTTGCCACAACTGACAGACCGATATGTACACTGCCTATTTTTCTTCCTCCTACGTAATAATCGTCGACCCCCTTGTTCCGGATGAGAAAGTAGATCCCGATTCCGATTACTCCCATCATGTAAAGGGTGAAGACAAGAATGTCGAGAAAATGCATTTGAAATTAGCGGTGGATTATTAAGCGGCAAAGTTAGGGATTATTTCGTCAAGCACAAAATGGGCTGTTAAGCTGTTGTATGCAAGGGGCTTAGCTTTGGTAAAAAATATTACATTTGCAGGATGGTTTATCCCTGGGGAAGCAGCCGCCGGTACAATGCCTGGTCGGAACAGAGCCGCCGGCTTTATGGTACACGTATTCAGAAACTTGCCGTGAACGCAGGTTTCAGTTGTCCGAACCGGGATGGCACGCTTGGTACGGAAGGCTGCACATTCTGCAACAATGATGGGTTCATCCCTTCTTACTGCAAGCCTTCGGCCTCCATTCATGAACAGCTGGACACAGGGCTGGCCTTCGTGAAAAAGCGTTACCCCAGAGCCGGGCGTTTTGTGGCCTATTTTCAGGCTTATTCCAATACCCATGCTCCGCTGGATCATATGCGCGAGGTATATGAGGAGGCCCTTCAGCATCCGGCCATTTCCGGGCTGGTGATCGGTACGCGGCCTGATTGCGTGGATGAAGAAAAGCTGGATTACCTTGCTGCACTGTCACGGGAATATTTCATTAAAATAGAATACGGGGTAGAATCCTGCCATGATGAAACCCTTCGCCGGGTTCGCAGGGGGCACTTGTTTACCGAATCACAAAAAGCCATCCGCATGAGTGAGGAAAGGGGCTTGATGACAGGCATTCATCTGATATTCGGCCTTCCCGGGGAGTCAAGGCAGCAGATGCTTGACCAGGTAACTGCAATCAACGAACTGCCGGTTCATACCGCAAAATTCCACCAGCTGCAAATTGTGAAAGGTACCGAAATGGCGAGGGAATATGGAGAACATCCTGAGCGTTTTGAGCTTTTCAGCCTGGAGGAATATGTGGAATTTGTTTCAGACTTTTTGGAGAGGCTCCGGCCGGATATCGCCATAGAAAGGCTGTCGGGCGAAGTCCCTCCACGGTTGATCGCAGGAAAACCATGGGGGAGGGTCAGGGCAGACGTAATTATCACAATGATAGAGGATAAACTAAGAGAAAAAGATGGATTTCAGGGCCGGTTGTATGGGTGATTTTATGTAATTTTGGCCAGCTTTTAAGAATTCTTTTCACCCTTAATATTTATTTTTTATGGAGGAGAGATCAGAGAGAACCATGGTTGACAGGATGTTGGGCACAATTGAGCGTGTCGGGAACAAGCTGCCGCACCCGGCCACATTGTTTGCCATGTTTGCATTCGCCATTATCATTCTGAGCGGGATTGCTTCATTGTTTAATGTAACGGCAGTGCACCCCGGAACGGGTGAGGAAGTGGAGGCATTCAACCTGCTTAGCCGCGAGGGACTGCATATGATCATGACCAATCTGGTTGTGAATTTTACCTCGTTTGCCCCTCTGGGTACAGTACTGGTTGCCCTGCTTGGTATCGGGGTCGCTGAATCAAGCGGCTTGATGTCAACCAGCCTCAGGCTGCTGGTTTTGTCTGCACCCAAAAAACTGTTGACTTTTGCCATCGTTTTTGCCGGTATTCTTTCCAACACTGCCAGTGAGGTTGGTTATGTGGTACTGGTCCCACTTGGCGGGATGATCTTCCTGGCCGTTGGTCGCAACCCCATTGCGGGTATCGCTGCAGCCTTTGCCGGTGTGTCGGGTGGTTATTCAGCCAACCTGCTGCTGGGAACCATTGATCCGCTGCTTGCAGGGTTATCCGAAGAGGCCGCCCGGATCATTGACCCCACTTACACCGTGAATCCCACGGCCAACTATTACTTTATGTTTGTATCGACCTTTTTTATTGCCTACATCGGTACATGGGTTACAGAAAAGGTCGTTGTTCCGCGCCTGGGCGAGTACAAGGGAGATGCAAAGCCTGAAGAAATCAAACAGCTCAACAGTGATGAGCGCAGGGGGTTGCGTGCAACCTTCTGGACCCTGGTGGGTATTGCCCTGCTGTTGTTGTGGAGCGCAGTTCCCATCGAGGGCGGTATCTGGTCATCCATACCCGGTTCAGGTTTTATGCGTGATCCGGAAACCGGCGACCTGCTGCGGTCACCATTTATGAGTGGTATTGTGGCAATCATTTTTATGGTTGCAGCCATTTTGGGTATTGTTTATGGTATTGCCGCCAAAACCCTTGAGAGCAATAAAGATGTGATCAACGGGATGGGTAAGTCCATGTCTACCCTCGGTACTTATATTGTACTCGTGTTCTTTGCCGCCCAGTTTGTGGCATATTTCAACTGGACCAACCTGGGGCTGATCTTTGCCATTGAAGGAGCCAACTTTATCGGTTCACTCGGTTTTGGCCGGATCCCGCTGATGATAGCCCTGGTTCTTGTGGCTGCATTTATCAACCTGGTTGTAGGGAGTGCCTCTGCCAAGTGGGCGATCATGGCCCCCGTATTTATTCCCATGTTTATGTTGCTGGGGTATTCTCCTGAATTTACCCAGCTTGCATACCGTGTGGGTGACAGTGTTACCAATGTGATTGCCCCGATGATGTCTTATTTTGCCATGATCGTGGCCTTCATGGAGCGGTATGATAAAAGAGCAGGTATCGGAACCATTATTGCCACCATGTTGCCCTATACCTTTATTTTCCTGGGAACCTGGCTGGTTATGCTGATTATCTGGATATTGCTGGGTGTTCCGATCGGACCCGGTTCACCACTGTTCTACGAACTGTAAGAAATCTGACCGGTCAGCGGCGAAAGCATCTTTACGGTTGCACAGGGTTTCTTCCGCTGCCAGGCTGATCAGGTTGCCATATTCATTCTGAAACATAAACCGCATCCCATCCGGGGTGCGGTTTTTTTCATCAGAAACTTTTGTATCTTTATTTTCCCGTTAAGGGGTAAAATAATCAGGATGAAACGCAGAGATGTCATACTTGTGCCGGTTGATTTTTCAGATACAGCCGGCTATGCCATGGATCATGCTTCGGCCATTGCACGGATGTTCAACTACCGGATTGTGTTGCTGCATGTGGCAGAAAAAATGGAAAAATTCAGCAAGAAGGAATCTGGCGTGGAGCGCTCCCTTTCGCATATTGCTGCCTGGCTTGACGGCAGCCATGGGGTAAAGGTTAACTATATGATCCGTACCGGTAACGTTTTGAAGGTGATCCAGGCAGTGGCAGACAAACTACATCCTTCATTTGTTGTGATGGGAGTGCACGGGAAAAGGGGTTTGTCAAAACTAACCCAGAGTTATGCCTACAAAATGGTTTGTAAATCCAGTGTTCCGGTACTGGTGGTAAAACACAAACATTACCACCTTGGCTATCGTAACATTTTGATCCCCATAGATTTTTCAAAGAGAAGCACCCAGAAAATAATTCAGGCCGTGAAATTTGCACGCTTCTTTGATGCAAAAGTCCGTGTTTTCGGATTCCTGTCTTATGAAAACAAGGCCAAAATCATAAATAAGGAAGCACTGCTTAAAAGTGTAACGGGGGTGTTTGAGGAAAATAATGTGAAGGTCACCACCGATTTGGTAGTTGACCCCGGAATGGACTGGCCTGAGGCTTTATTGGAGTTTGCCACCGAAGTGGAAGCTGAACTGATTATGATTGTTGCGGAGCGGGGTGGCCGTATCCAGGAAATTTTTTCCCCGAATTATACCGAAAAGATTCTTGACAATGTGGATGTTCCGGTGCTGACCATTGCACCCTGCGGTGAGGATCTGGCGGAGGAATCAAACTTTGACCGGCAATGGATTGTTACCCCATTTGTGGATCCGTTGGGTCTCATTGTTAAATCAGGAAAAAAAAGGATTGATGGTTAAATGAATGATGGTTTATGATTGACTTTGACAACACAGAAATTGCCTTTAGAGACAAGAAAAACTTTGACCTGAAAAAAGCCCGTTGGTTGTTTACACTTGTTGGAAGCAATGCATTGGTGAAAACAGGATCTGCTCTACTGAACACGGCACTCCGAATTAGACTGCCTGTCAGCTGGGCCCTGAAGCCAACGGTATTCAGTCATTTTTGCGGAGGTGAGACCATTGATGAGTGTGACCCAACCATCAAGCAATTGGGGGCGTCCAATGTGCAGACAATCCTGGATTATTCTGCTGAAGGCAAGGAAAGTGAGGAGGATTTTGAATATACCCGCCAGCAAATACAGGCTACCATTGATAAAGCTGTGGAAAATAAACATATTCCCTACGCGGTATTCAAACCATCGGGGCTGGCCCGGGTGGCTTTGCTCGAAAAAGTGCAGGCAGGGCATTCACTGACCGAAAGCGAGCAGCAGGAAATGGACCGGGTAAAAACCCGCTTTGATCACATTGTTTCCTATGGCGCCAAAAGAGGGGTGCCGGTAATGGTGGATTCTGAAGAAACCTGGATCCAGGAAGTGGTTGACGGAATGGTGGACGACCTGATGCTGCGCTACAACAGGGAAAAACCCATTGTGTTCAATACGTTGCAGATGTACAGGCATGACAGGCTTTCCTATTTGAACGCAACCATCGCCAATTGTCGAAAGGAAGGTGTGTATCCCGCTTTTAAGCTGGTCAGGGGTGCATACATGGAAAAGGAACGGGAGCATGCCCGGAAAGAAGGCAACCCTTCTCCGATCTACCCCGATAAGGAAGCCACTGATAAGGCTTTTGATGAAGCGACGGCCATTTGTCTTGCCAATGCAGACGAGGTGGCCGTGTGTATTGCCACCCACAATGAGATCAGCTGCCTGAAAGCAGCGGACGTGATCAACAGCAGTTCTTTGCCTGCTGACCATCCGCATATTTCTTTTGCCCAGCTCCTGGGAATGAGTGATCACATTTCCTATAATCTGGCTTCTGCCGGGTATAACGTGTGCAAATATGTGCCATACGGCCCGGTGAAGACGGTGGTTCCTTACCTTATCAGAAGAGCGGAAGAAAACACTTCGGTGGCCGGGCAGACTTCCCGTGAATTGTTTTTGATCAGGAAAGAACTGAGGCGGCGCAAAGGTGGATGATTCTTTCAGGTTTCTCCCGCAGCCCTTCTTCTTTGCCTTACTGCTTCAAAGGTAAGAATAGCAACAGATGCAGCAAGGTTCAGTGAATCAATCTTTCCTGTCATTGGGATCCTGATGTGCCGGTGAGAGGCGGCCCTCCATATGTCAGAGAGCCCCTTGTCTTCGGCCCCGAAAATAAGGGCTGTAGGTCCGGTCATATCTGCTTCATCATAAGGGATGCTGGTTTGCAAAAGTGCAGAATAAACAACCGGGACAGAATCCTTCCAGTTTTCAGGCCGGGTCAGCCATTGAATGACTTCATGGTTGCTGCTGCTGACTACAGGAACGGAAAAAAGACATCCCAGGCTCGATCTTATGACATTGGGGTTGTAGATGTCTGTCCGGCTGTCTGTCACAATCAGCGCATCTGCTCCGGCAGCATCGGCAGTGCGCAGGATGGCCCCCAGGTTGCCCGGTTTTTCAACCCCTTCAATAATCAGCAGCAGGGGCGATTCAGGTAGCGAAAGGCTTTCAAGGGACATATTTCCCTGTTTCCCGACCAGCAAGACTCCCTCTGTATCTTTCCGCCAGGCCATTTTGTTATACACAGTCCGGCTTACCGTGGTAACGGGAAGGGTTTGAAGGTCAGGGACAGGAAGCGGATAGGCCGGATCTTCCGTATAAATATCAGGGCAAAGGAGCAGGCGGACAGAACGGATTCCGGAAGAGAGAGCCAGAGATACCTCCCTTCTGCCTTCAGCCACAAACATGCCGGTCTTGCGTCGTTCGGCCGATTTCTGCTGAAGCCTGACAATGTGTTTCACAAGCTGGTTTTGTAAACTGCTGATGTGTTCTTCCATCTCTGGCACCTGATTAAAAGTTACTGCATTACCTGAATACCCGCCGGTGCATTGCAAAGGTAGCAAATGCCAGTGTATAGCAGCATACGGCGACAGCCATCACGACCATAAACCCTGCCTCTACGGCAATCAGTGTTGCCAGAGAAGTACTGATTACGGATACTGAGCCGTCAATTCCGTAAGCCCAGGGAGCCTGGCTTTTATCATAGCCTGAAAGGTATCGTATGCCAAAGGGAAACATCATTCCCTTGAAAAATGCAGGGACACCAATAAGTATCAGGCTCAGAATGATCTTTGCCGCCAGGGGGCCGGCGATACTCCACTGGAGGATAGGGGTAAGAAAGAACGTATAACCAAGCAGCAGCAAGGCCACCAGCAAACCCATGCCTGCAATGACAGGTGGCGTGGCCGGCAATCGGTTTGAGGCCAGGCTTCCCGCCCCGCTGGCAATCAGCATGGTGCTGATCACTGCCGAGAGGGCGAATACCGGTTCACCGAAATACAGGACAAAACGCTGAATGAGAATGATTTCCACAAACATGTATCCCACCCCAAGTGCCCCGAAATAAAACAGGGTGCCGCCCTTGCCCCGGTGGCTTTTCCGGATCCGGAAAAGGGGAAGCAGGATGAACAAAACCGCGAGGATGGTGCTCTGCACCAGGGTAACCACCACAATCAGGTAGCCCAGCTCAAGAAAAGGCATCTGATCCTGTCCGAAAAGGTCAGACATTTTTCCGATATTCCCGATCCTCAGGAACTGCGAAAAATAAGGCTTGTTATCGGTGGCCGGATCAATCATGAATCCATAATCCTTTAAAAAGCCCCGGTCTCCCTGCATAATCCTGTCTACATATTTAAAGAAATCATCATCTTCCAGTGAGTTGAACTGCTGTCTTTCTTCAGGGCTGATGTCTGGAAGCAACAAGGGATCAAAAAACTTCTCAACGCAAAAGTCCCGGATTTTTTCGGTGTCTTTAGTTGTTAACGGGGATTTCTTCATTGCAAAAGAAATGGTTCCCCATGACCGGATGGCTGCGATGTGATCCTCCGGGTTGTTGATCCCGTTTTCTTCGAGTGTGGCAACCAGTGTGGCAAGCAGCTTCAGGCTGGTGCGCGACGGATAATCCGTCCAGGTTGAAACCGAAATGAACCCGTCGGTTGCAAGATGATCCCACATAAGGCGAAACGATTCAAGGGTCATTGTGTAGTTTTCCTGGAGTGCATTGATGCCCGCGGTGCCTCCGAAAGCATCCTGTTGGGGCAGGATTACCAGGTCATAGGTTTCTTTTGCACCTGAAGCCAAAAAGTTACGTGGTTCTACCATATGAATGTCAAGGCTGTCGTGCAGGAAGAGCCTGCCTGATGCTTCAGCAAATTCATTTTTCATGATTGACACCACGCCACGGTTGGGAATTATCGCATCAATATGTCCGGCTCCATGGCTGAATGCATGGGCAAGGGGGGCACCTTCCCCGGCATTCAGCATAAGTACCCTGTTATTCCGGCCAACCACCCAGGGAAGCTTCTGGGTGGTCTGGTCAAGGATGTGTCCGGTCTGCCCCGGTGTGTAATTGGGGATCACCCCGTAACGATCAGAATTTACATATATGTTCTTTTTTACCGGTACTTCACCGGTGTATGACAGGCTCAGCGCAGGGGCAAAACGAAGTGCCGGGGAAGAAGCCACTTCAATATATCCGTGGATATCTGGCTGGCTGTGAACGATTTCAGCTTCCGGAAGTTTCATCGTATGTGCCAGATCTTTGTATTCCGATATGGGGATCTCACCGGGGCGGCTTATCAGTACAATGGCAACCACAAGAGAAAGCCCGGCAACGGTCAGCTGCAGAATCCTGCGGGCAGGTGTGAGTATGATAAGGGCTGCTGTTACAGCAAAGATTCCCACAACAGCCGGCACTTGCTGGGGCATCATACTATTGAGTAAAAGCAAAACGAGCAGGCCGCCAATTCCTGAGCCAACCAGGTTGGAGAAATAATACGTACCTATCTGCGATGCGTATTTGATAAAAATGATTCCGATGGCAAGGGCTCCCGTAAAAAAGGGGATGAAGTAGATGATGTAATTGGCTGCCAGTATCGGAAACTGCGAGGATTCAACAAATAACAGGTAAACGTCGAACCGGAAGAACTCAATACGGGTCAGGTGGAAAGTGATCATCATGAAAAGCCCGCTGGTGCTCATGAGCAAGGGAACCAGCCACTGCGATGCATTAAGAAGTCTTTCCCTGGCCAGGGCCAATAGTGTGCCGCTTGCCCCGAACCCGAGCATCGCAATGGAAATGATCATATAGGCAAAGTGATGCCATTGTACGATAGAGATCAGCTGCATCAGCCCCAGCTGAAATGCAATGATTGCGATCGAGTAAAGCCCCAGGCTGACGATGAGCTTTGTACTGACTTGTTTGGCGGATCCCCCCATTTTGCTTATTCTTCTTCTCTTTCAAAAGGCACAAACCGGACTGGCATCAGTCCCCTTGTGGAAGTTTCTCCATCTTCATTTTTTTCCACCAGCATCAGTTGCTGTGTCTGAAAGGGAGAGCCTACCGGAATGATCATTTTTCCGCCTTTTTTTAGCTGATCGATCAGTGGCGGGGGAATGTGATCGGCTGCAGCAGTAACCACGATGGCATCAAAAGGTGCATGTTCTTCCCATCCGTAATACCCGTCTGCAATTTTTACGTGCACATTGTCATATGCTGACTCAAGTCGCCTGCGAGCCTGTGTGCCAAGTTCCCTGATGATTTCAATGGTGTAGACCTCATCCACAATCTCGCCGAGTATGGCAGCCTGATACCCTGACCCAGTGCCAATTTCGAGCACCGTGTGGTCTTCGCGGGGGTCGACCAGTTCCGTCATGTAAGCCACGATGAAAGGCTGGGAAATGGTTTGGCCGTGCCCGATTGCAAGGGGCCTGTCGTCGTAGGCAAACCGCCTTTGTGTGCCGGGTACATACAGGTGGCGGGGTACTTCTTCCATCGCTTTGATGGTACCCTCATGACTGATCCCACGTGCCCGGATCTGGTCGCGTACCATTCGGGTGCGTTCCCGCTGCTGGTCGTCGGCAAAGGTATTTGCCGGCATCATGATGGCCGATGCCAGAATGGTCAAACTGAAAATTGTCAGTAAAAGATAATTTTTCATTGGATGGTGCTTGCCCTCCTTTCTGCTAATGGTGAATGGACAAATTGTCTGAAACAACACAAATATAAGTGAATGCCGGCGGAAAAACAACTAAAGCCGGAGTGATAAGCAAGGCCTTTAATTCCGGCGGAATGCAGGTTTAATCCGCTGTATTTCGGGGCCGGCGGTCAGGGCAGCCCCAGTAAAAACTCCATGGTGTCGGCCCCGTCGGCATAATCGTCCGGATCCGGATACTGGCTTTTTCCGGGGGGTAAAGCTTCTGTGCCGGGCAGTACAGCTTCTATGCCGGGCGTTACAGCTTCCAGGTCAGGCGGTATAGCTTCCAGGCCGGGCAGGGTATTTCCAGCTGCGGGCAGCGCTTCCTCATCATGGGGCCTGTCGCCTTTTTCGTTTTTTGGTTGAAAAAAACTGTCTGCAGCCACCACACACTGCAACTGCTCTTTCTTATCCCTTAAAAATGCCCCGGCCTCCGAAAAGCTGCTGTAGCGGGAAAAGTGCACCACTGAAACTGGTGAAGCAGTATCCGGGCTTTCTGTGAACAGGCAGCATCCTGCATCTGTAAAGGGTTTGTCTTTTAACGTAAAAAGTGCCCTGTGGTAGCGGAGGTTGTGACTGTATTTCGGGTGTGTGGTAATATTCCTGTAAGGCGCCCATACTGCAGACAAGCGGGCAAGATCAAAATCTTCCGGGATCAGTAAATGTGAGACATTTCGGCATCCCAGTCCGAAATAGGAGAAAACATCTTCACCGAGATCAGCCAGTACATTGTCAGGTTCCCGTCCGGAAAGCAAAGCAGCGCTGTTGCGGTTCTTTCGTATGATGTGGGGTTTGTTTCCAAACCGGTATTCAAAATATCTGGCTGTATTGTCACTTCCGGTGGCAATCACTGCATCAGCTTCCCCGGGGTCAATTTGTGCTGAAGTGAATTTGATGCAATGCTCCAGACCCGGCGCGTGTTTGCTGAGCATGTGTGCGATTGTTACCGGGAGCACCGGATCCTGCGAAGATAGTTTGCCAAAAAAACGATGGCCGGCCATCAGTACGCACATGAAATCATGAAACCCTACCAGTGGGATGTTGCCGGCCATGATTACCGCTACGGTTTTGGGTGACCGTGATGTCCCGAATTGCCCCCTGTATCGGGAGATCCAGGCTTCCAGTTTGTCTTTCTGCAGCATATGGGCCAATGCACCCAGTGCCCTGGCGGTTTCCTCCCTGGTAAACCAGGGGTTATACGCCTGGCTCTGTTCCACGGCATTCAACAGGGATTGTACAACCGGGTTTTGCGCCGGGTCAGCATGAAGATCTCCGCCACCGTTGAGTTTCTGATTCAGCAAACAGGCCACCTGCCTCATCTCCTTGCCCAGTGCGCTGAATGCTTCTGTTTTTTTCTGAAGATCAGGTTCGGCCATCGTTTGGTGTTGTCAGAATATGATAAATCAACTAATTTTGTACGGGGTGTAACGCCGGTTACGGTGCAATGCCGGTCTCGGTGCAGTGCTGGTCTCTGAGCAGTGCCGGCTGCTTTGCAGTGCCGGTTTTTGTTGCACCCGAATCAGTAAAGTTACAAGATTCAATGGTACCGCCAGAAAAAAATTCCCTTATGACCAGGACTGTCCTTTTCATCGTTTTACATATTACCATGTTCGGGAGTCTGGTTTTTGCCGGGAGCGGCATGAAGGATGCCGATCCGGATTCACTGTTTTTCAGGGAGGCCGAGGATTCACTCCAGGCCATGGCCGCACGCATTGTGCAGCCTCCGGGTGATGACGAAAGGCTGCAAAACAACAAGGAGTTTAAGGCATATTTTAAGGAGGTGCTGGCCCATGAGCAATCATTCGATTACCCTTTTGATTCGCTGCATACGGTATCGGTATTGACTGCGCCGGATCAGAAATTCCGGCTTTTCACCTGGTATGTGCCGCTTTCCGGGCAGCAGTTCCTGTATTTTGGATATTTGCAGCGAGGGGAAAAGGACACCCTGAATGAACCATTGTACGGACTGACAGACAAAACCGTAAAGCTGCGGGAGCAACCCGACAGGGAGTTGGACCCGGGAAACTGGTATGGCGCCTATTATTATGAGATTATTCATCATCAGGATGCAGAGGGTAAGCATGTTTACACCCTGCTGGGATGGAAGGGTGACAATCCGAGAACACGTATCAGGGTAATTGAACCCCTTGTGATCCGGCAGGGAGAGCCTGTTTTTGGGTATAACGTTTTTGACGGCCGGTATACAGAAAACCGCCGGGTTATCTTTCAATATTCTGCCGCTGTGTCAATGAGTCTCCTGTATGAACAGGATTTTTTCCAGAAAGGAGACAGCCTGCATCATATGATTGTATTTGACAGGTTGGAGCCTTTGCATGAAGGAGTGAAAGGTCATTACCAGTTTTACAAACCTGAAGTGAATATTTTTGACGGGATGTACCTGAAGGATGGGAAATGGGTGCTGGTAGAGGATGTAGATGCACGGATGCCGGCTCCTCCTGAAGAAAAATAAATTTACCATCCATGCTGGAAAATCTTAAAAAAAGTTGCATCTTGCAGCAAAATTCACATACAGGTTTTTGTAATTAATTTTCAGGTATTCCAATTTTTTTCTGGTGGCTGGTCATCAACTGGTTCACCGGGATTTTTTTTCATTTTCATACATTTTTATTTAATCACCCATAAATCTACAAGCAATGAAAAAACATAATTTTAGTGCAGGACCCTCCATTTTGTCAAAGGAAGTGATTGAAAATACTGCCAAAGCAGTGCAGGACCTGAACGGAATCGGGTTGTCGGTGATGGAATTGTCTCATCGCGGCAAGGAGTTTCAGGCTGTAATGGATGAAACCGTGGCCCTGTTCAGGGAGTTGCTGGATATTCCTGACAACTACCATGTATTGTTCCTGGGCGGTGGCGCCAGTATGCAGTTTTGCATGATCCCTTTCAATCTTTTGAATAAAAAGGCTGCTTACCTGGAAACAGGTACCTGGGCCAAAAAAGCCATTAAGGAAGCCAAAGGCTTTGGTGAAGTGGACGTGGTAGCCAGCTCTGCCGACAAAAACTTCAATTTCATTCCCAAAGGGTTTAATATCCCCGAAGATGCGGATTATTTTCACATTACCACCAATAATACCATTTTCGGTACCGAAATTTTTGAAGACTACGACAGCCCCGTGCCGATGGTGGCCGACATGAGTTCTGATATTTTCAGCCGTCCGGTGGATGTGTCCAAATATGCCATGATTTATGGAGGTGCACAGAAAAACCTCGGACCTGCCGGGGCCACTTTTGTAATTATCCGTGACGATATTCTGGGTAAGGTGGACAGGTACATCCCGACCATGCTGAATTACCAGACCCATATTGACCAGGGTTCCATGTTCAATACCCCTCCCTGTTTGCCCATATACACATGTATGGAAACACTGCGCTGGCTGAAAAAACTGGGTGGCGTGAAGGTGATGCAGCAAATGAACCATGAAAAAGCCGACCTGCTTTACGGTGAGATTGACCGCAACCCGTTGTTCGAAGGTACTGCCGAAAAAGACAGCCGCTCCATCATGAATATCTGCTTTGTCATGAAGCCTGAATACCAGGAGCTGGAAAAAGAATTCCTGGAGTTTGCCACCTCAAAGGGAATGGTCGGGCTGAAGGGTCACCGTTCGGTGGGCGGATTCAGGGCCTCTACCTACAATGCACTGCCAAAAGAAAGCGTGCAGGCACTGGTGGATGCGATGCAGGAATTTGAAAAGAAACATGCAAAATAGGTTTGCCTGTGGAAATATACTCCCGGTCGGACTTCCCGGCCGGGATATCCTTTTATGAACCCAAAAATATACGAGTCATGAAAAAAGTTCTTGTAGCAACAGTTAAGCCTTTTGCTCCCGCCGCAGTGGACGGCATCAGAGAGGTGC
>Ga0207421_10005919_pt1 | contig 13498 bp, 12 predicted proteins | sample SodLakKL_010_SED_4_FD_187542 | JGI IMG/M metagenome (GOLD analysis project Ga0207421, IMG submission 187542) | Alkaline sediment microbial communities from Lake Tanatar, Kulunda Steppe, Russia - 8KL_010_SED (SPAdes) (version 2) | ecosystem: Environmental > Aquatic > Non-marine Saline and...
TCAGCCGCTGGCCTTGGCCGCCCGCTTGCGCTGGTGTTCCAGAAGAAACTTCTTGCGGATGCGGATGGCACCGGGAGTCACCTCCACCAGTTCATCATCATCGATGAACTCCAGCGCCTGCTCGAGGGTGAGACGCTGTGGGGGCGTCAGAATGATGTTTTCATCGGATCCGGCCGCCCGCACGTTGGTCAGCTGTTTTGCCTTCATGGGATTGACCACCAGATCATTGTCGCGGCTGTGCAGTCCGATCACCATGCCTTCGTAGACTTCCTCGCCGGGGCCGATGAAGAGCTTGCCACGGTCCTGGAGATTGAACAGCGCATAGGCCAGTGCCTTGCCGTTGGCCATTGCCACCAGCACGCCGTTAACCCGCTGCCCGTAGTCGGTCCGCTTGACCGGTCCGTAGTGATCAAACACATGGAACATCAACCCCGTGCCTGAGGTGGCGGTCAGAAATTCGGTGCGGAAGCCGATCAACCCCCGGGCCGGAATGATGTAATCGAGGCGAACCCGGCCGCGGCCGTCGGGCAGCATGTCGGTGAGCTCACCGCCGCGCTCGCCGAGGCGCTGCATGACCGCACCCTGATAATCCTCTTCGACATCGACGGTAAGCTGCTCGAAGGGCTCCTCCAGCTGTCCGTTTTGCTCACGGGTGATCACTTCCGGACGGGAGACACCTAGCTCGTAGCCTTCGCGGCGCATGTTCTCGATGAGAATGCCCAGGTGGAGTTCCCCGCGCCCGGACACCCGGAACCGCTCCGGGTCCTCCGTGTCCTCGACCCGCAGCGCGACATTGTGCTCCAGCTCCCGCATCAGGCGGTCCCGCAACTGCCGGGACGTCACGTATTTGCCCTCCCGACCCACGAATGGCGAGGTATTGACCTGAAAGGTCATGGACACGGTGGGCTCATCCACGGTCAGCGCAGGCAGGGCCTCCACGTCCGCCGGATCACACAGCGTATCGGAAATATTGATGCCATCGATGCCGGTGAACGCAATAATGTCACCGGCGCTGGCCTCCGGGACTTCCACCCGTTCCAGGCCGAGGAAGCCCAGCACCTGGAGCATGCGAACCGAACGCCGGTTACCATCGCGATCCACACAGACCAGGGCCTGGCCACTGCTGACCCGACCACGCTCGATGCGGCCTATCCCGATGACCCCGACATAGCTGTTGTAGTCCAGCGAAATCACCTGCATCCGGAACGGCCGATCGGCCTCCACCTCCGGGGGCGGCACGCTGTCCCGAATCAGCTCGAAAAGCGGCGTCATGTCGCCGCCGCGAACCTCGGAGTCCACCCCGGCATAACCGTTCAGGGCGGAGGCGTAAATCACGGGAAAGTCCAGCTGGGCGTCACTGGCGCCCAGGTTGTCGAACAGGTCGAAGGTCTTATCCACCACCCAGTCCGGGCGGGCGCCGTCCCGGTCCACCTTGTTGACCACGACGATGGGCTTGAGGCCACGGGCCAGTGCCTTCTGGGTCACAAAGCGGGTCTGCGGCATGGGGCCGTCCACGGCATCCACCAGCAGCAGCACCGAGTCCACCATGGACAGCACCCGCTCCACTTCGCCACCGAAGTCGGCGTGCCCCGGCGTGTCAACGATGTTCACCCGTAGATCCTGCCACTGAATGGCGGTGTTCTTGGACAGGATCGTAATTCCACGCTCGCGCTCGAGGTCGTTGGAATCCATTACCCGCTCCTGGGCGTCACCCCGGGATTCCAGGGTGCCGGACTGCTGCAGGAGCTGATCCACCAGGGTGGTCTTGCCGTGGTCGACGTGGGCGATGATGGCGATGTTGCGCAGGTTGCGAACATCCTGGGAATGGGAACTGCTGGTCATTGGGTTCGCTCGCGAATCGATGACGGCTACGGGTCTCACCGGTCGAGATGACCGGAGCCGGGCCGAAAATGGTAAACCCGGGATTGTACAGACTGCAGCGCAACATGGGTGATCCCGGAATCGCCGGCATCAACGCCGGCCCATGACCCAGGCCACCAGCACCAGCAGCGGAAAGATCTCCAGCCGCCCAAGCAGCATCAGCAGGCTCAGCACCAGCGCGGCGGCGGAATCCAGGCCCGGCCCCGCGAGACCGGTGGAAAGCCCCGAGTTAAAGAGGGCCGAAGCGGTGTCGAAGAACACATGGGCGAGCCGCGTGTCCTCGGGAAGCAAATGCAGCAGGGTGAAGACCCCCAGCAGCCAGAGCAGCATGAAAATACCCACCAGACGAGCTGCGATTCGCCCCAGATTCGCCACCTCATCCGGCGGCAGGCGCTGGCCATCATGCTGAACGGTGACCATTTCATGGGGCGTTGCTCTCAGGGAGCGCAACTGGGACAGCAGATCCTTGAGCAACAGACCCACTCGAAGCAGCTTGACGCCACCGCCGGTGGACCCGGTCATGCCGCCCATGAGCACCGCCAGCAGGACCAGGAGCAGGGCCGCATCGGACCAACGTGAAAGATCCGCGGCGGCAAAGCCGGTGGTGGTAATCGCAGACACCCAGACAAAGACCGTGTCGACCAGGCCACCCACCTCCAGGGGCAGGCCTCGCTCCAGCCACAACGCCACGGCACCGCCCGCCGTGATCCAGACCATAAGGCGCAGCTCGGTCAGCTGCCAGAGACGCGACAGCGGCACCCGCTCGACAATCAGGCGGTAGTGGACCAGAAAACTGATCGCCCCGGCGATCATGATCGGAATGTAGACGATCTTGACCGGCACCGAAGCACTCATGACGCTATCGTCAGTGATGGTGAATCCGCCGGTGGCGATGGCTGTCATGCCGTGGTTGACGGCCCTCCAGACCGGCTCCCCGGCCAGCCATAGCAGGCCGATCGCAACCAGCGTATAGCCCACGTAGATCAGCCAGATGGCCCGAACCGTGGATTTCACGGTGGGCAGAATTTTCTCTTCTCGGGCCTCGGAGAAATACAGATTCAGCGCACCGCGCTCCGCCGGCAGGATCGCCAGCAACAGAAGAATCACTCCGATCCCCCCGACCCACTGACTGAAACTCCGCCACCACTGCAGGTGCATCGGGAGCTCCGAGGGGTGCGCGATGATGGTCAGGCCCGTGGACGTGAACCCGGAGACCGACTCGAAGATCGCCTGCGCGGGGCTCTGGAATGAGTTCAGCGTCGCGAGATTCGGACCGAACAGGGCGGCCAGCCAGAATGGCAAAGCACCCACCAGCGCGATCAGGGCCCAGCTGATGGCGGCGATCAGCATGGACTGATAACGCCGGAATGGACCCACCCCCCGGGTGGTCCAGATCAGTGCCTGGCCCGATCCCAGCGCCGCCAGCGCGGTCAGCAGCAGCCCGGGCAGCGCCCACGCCTCTCCCGAGAGCCAGGCCACCGGCACCGACAGCAACGCCATCAGTCCCGGTACATGCAGGAGAAAGCCGACGCCGCGCAGGACTTCGCGCACGGCTCAGCCCTCGAGGTTATGTTCGCGGAAGAGTCGTCGCCGGCGACCGTGCAGGCGCTCTGGTGCAAACAGAATGACGCCGTCGCCGGCGGCGAGGGTGTCTTTGGGAGCCAGTTCCCGGGTCTCGCCGTCGCGTACCCGGGCGATCATCTTCAGGCCGTCGGCCAGCAGGTCACTCTTCGTCAGTTCGGCGGCGTTCATGCCAATCAGGGGAGAGGCCTCGCCCAGGGTCAGCTCGATGATCTGCTGGCCGCCGCTTAGGGTGGTGACATCGCGGGTCTCCGGAAGCAGGGTGATGTCCAGAAGGTGCTGGGCAACCAGGCGCTCCGGGTCGGCCAGTACCCGCACTCCCAGCCGTCGGAACAGCGCCACGTGGGCCTCCCGATTGACTGTGCTGGTCAGCGTCCCGATCCCCGCTTCCTGGCCCAGCAGCATGGCCATGATGTTGGTGGAGTCATCGTCGGTGGTGGCGATCAGTGCTTCGGCACGGTCTAGCTGACTTTCCTGAGCGAACCCCTCGTCGCCCACGTCCATGGCAAGAACCCGGGCATCAAAACGCTGGGCACAGGTTTCCGCCAGCTGCGGGTCCGACTCCACCACCACCACGTCATTACTGCCTGTGGCCAGCGCTCGCTCCACCAGACTGGTACCGACCGTGCCGGCGCCGATGATCACAATCAGCATGGATGGCCTCGCTGTGTTTGCTCAGGCGACGGTTGCCATCATACGCACAGCGGCGGCTCCTGCATCGCGGCCGCTTGTTCGCGGAGGCTCAGGACATGCGCCTCCCAGTACCGGTGATCGCCAAACCAGGGGAAAGCCGCCGGAAAGGCCGGGTCGTCCCAGCGCCGCGCCAGCCAGGCGGCGTAGTGCATCATTCGCAGGGTGCGCAGCGCCTCCAGTAGCTGCAACTCCCGGGGGTCAAACTCGCAGAACTGTTCATAGCCGGTCAGCAGATCGGCCAGCTGGATGGTGCGTTCCGGGCGGTCACCGGCCAGCATCATCCACAGATCCTGAATGGCCGGCCCGGTACGACAGTCATCCAGGTCCACCAGGTGAGGCCCGGCAGGCGTCCAGAGAATATTGCCCGGGTGGAAGTCGCCGTGCAGCCGGATTGGTGTCCATTCACCGGCGCGCTGGAACGCGGCCTCGATGTCCAGCAACAGACCGTCGGTGAGCGACCGGTAGGCCGGCTCCAGATGGTCCGGGATCCAGCCCTCCGCCAGCAGAAAATCACGGCTGCCACGCCCCATCCACTCCGCATCAACCTGGGGGCGATGCTGGAATTGCCGGGCAGCGCCCACCGTGTGAAGGCGGCCCAGCAGACGCCCAAGCCACTCCAGAGTGTCCGGGTCGTCCAGTTCCGGCGCGTGACCGCCGCGACGGGGATACACGGCGAAGAAAAATCCCTGGTAAGCCCGGAGCGTCTCGTGACCTGCCGCCAGCGGTGGGACCACCGGAATGTCGTGATCCGCCAGCTCGTGAGCGAAGGCATGCTCCTCCTGCAGCGCCTCGGCGGACCAGCGCCCCGGCCGATAAACCTTGAGGATCACAAAGTCGCCGTCATCGAGACCGATCTGGTAGACCCGGTTTTCGTAGCTATTCAGCGCCAGCAGCCGCCCGTCCGGCGCCAGGCCGGTGGATTCCACCATGTCCAGCAGCAGCCCCGGGTTCATGGCCGAAAACGGATGAACCGACGAGGCTGCCGGCGGCGCTTGATCCCGGTCAGGGTCAGTCATAACCGGCTCCCCAACGCCGCCAGATGGGTTTCAGGTCCGGCGGCACGGCGGGCAAACGTCCAATGGCAATCCAGGGAAAATCCGGATCATGGAAGTCCGAACCAATGGAAGCTTCCAGCCCGAATCGCTTCGCCAGCGCCGATGCCGCGGCAAGATCGTCGCGGCCGCCACCGCCACTGGCCACTTCGATGGCATCGCCGCCGGCCGTCACGAAGGCCTGAACCGCCGCCCGCAGGGCACCCCGGGAAAGCCGGTACCGGAGTGGATGGGCAAACACGGCGAGCCCGCCCGCCCGGTGAATCCAGCCGACCACTTCATCGATGGTCGCCCAGTCCACCGGGGCATAACCGGGCCGGCCGCGCTGCAGGTAGCGGTCGAACGCGTGGGGCATGTCGCGGGCATGGCCGGCTTCCACCAGAGCCCGGGCGAAGTGCGCGCGCCCGGGGACTCCCGCTGACGCCAGGGTGGCGACCCGGTCACGGATGTCGGCCATGCCGGCTCGGGCAAGCCGTTCGGCAATGCGATCCGCACGCTGCCGCCGCTCCCGCTGCTGACGGGCCACACCGGCGACCAGAACCGCCGCCGACGGATCCAGATCCAGTCCGACGATGTGAACCACCCCCCGGGCCCAGCGAGCGGAGAGCTCAATGCCCGCCCGACAGTCGATGCCCTCGACCCGAGCGGCGCCGGCGGCGGCGTCCAGCCCGTCCAGGGTGTCATGATCCGTCAGTGCCATGAGCTTGACACCGGCCTGGGCGGCGCGGGCAACCACGTCAGCCGGGGCCAGACGACCATCGGAGGCGGTGCTGTGCAGGTGGAGATCGACGGGGCTTTGCCGCATATTGACTGTCTTGTGGCGCTTTGCCGCCCATCCTATACTGAACCGCTCGGCAGCCGCAGGCTGCCGTCTGTTTTTTGGAGGTCCGCATCATGTCATCGGCGCTGATGCCCACCTATGCCCGGCTGGACGTGGCCTTCCAGCGAGGTCAGGGCAGCTGGCTCGAAGATACCCGGGGACGCTGGTACCTGGATGCCCTGTCCGGGATTGCGGTCTGCGGTCTGGGCCATGCCCACCCGGCGGTGGCCAGAGCCGTGGCGGAGCAGGCCGAGACCCTGGTGCACACCTCGAATCTCTACCAGGTTCCTCACCAGACCACCCTGGGCGAGCGGTTATGCACGCTGTCCGGGCTTGAGCAGGTTTTCTTTGCCAACAGTGGCGCCGAAGCCAACGAAGCAGCCATCAAGCTGGCACGGCTTCATGGTCACCATCGCGGCATCGCTGACCCGGAAATTATCGTCGCCGACAACGCCTTCCATGGCCGCACCCTGGGCGCCCTGGCGGCCACCGGCAACAAAAAGGCCCAGACCGGCTTCGGGCCGCTGCCCGCCGGCTTCCGCCGGGTTCCCTATGGCGACATGGACGCGGTGGAAGCCGCCGCCTCGCCGAAGACCGCCGCGGTATTTGTGGAGCCCATTCAGGGCGAAGGCGGCATTAACGTCCCACCCGCGGGCTACCTGACCGCGCTGCGGGAGTGTTGCGATCGCCACGGCTGGCTGCTGATGCTCGATGAGGTGCAGAGCGGGGTGGCCCGCACGGGGCAGTGGTTTGCCTATCAGCACGAGGCGGTGCAGCCCGATGTGGTGACGCTGGCCAAGGCGCTGGCCAATGGCATACCGATTGGTGCCTGCCTGGCTGGGGGTCAGGCACGGGATGTGCTGGGCCCCGGCAGCCACGGCACCACCTTTGGCGGCAACCCCCTGTCTGCCCGGGCGGCACTGGCGGTGCTGGACACCATTGAAGCGGAGGGTCTGGCGGCGCGGGCCGCGGCGCTGGGCGACCGGATCCGCGAGGGCCTTCGCGACGGCCTCAGCGACCACCCGCAGCTCATCGAAATTCGCGGCAAGGGCCTGATGGTAGGGGTGGAAATGCGTGACCCCTGCGGCCAACTGGTGGCCCAGGCGCTTGAGGCCGGGCTGCTGATCAATGTCACCGCCGGCCGTGTCGTCCGGCTGCTGCCGCCGCTGATTCTCAGTGATGCCGAGGCCGACGAACTCGTCAGCCGGCTGTTGCCCCTCATTCAGCAACTCGCCCCGGCGCACCAGCCCTCGCAGGCTTCGTCCGCCTGAGCACTGGAGACCCTCTGTCATGACGCCCCGTCATTTTCTCACCCTTGACGATCTGACCAGCGAAGAACTGGCCGGGCTGCTGCGCCGGGCCGCGGAGCTGCGGGAAGCCCACCATGCGGGGGCGCTCCACGAGCCGCTCCGGGGGCGAGTGCTGGGGATGATCTTCGAGAAGTCCTCCACCCGGACCCGGGTGTCCTTCGAGGCCGGCATGGCCCAGCTGGGTGGCAGCGCGATCTTTCTGTCGCCGCGTGACAGCCAGCTGGGCCGCGGTGAACCCATTGAGGACACCGCCCGGGTGCTCTCCGGGATGGTGGATGCGGTGATGATTCGCACCTTCGCCCACGACAATGTCCAGCGGTTTGCCAGCGCATCCGCAGTGCCGGTGATCAACGGCCTGACCGATGATCATCATCCCTGCCAGCTACTGGCGGATCTGCAGACCTGGCAGGCCCATGTCGGTGACCCCGGCGGACGCGTGGTGGCCTGGATGGGCGATGGCAACAACATGTGCCGATCCTGGATGCAGGCCGCCGAAAAAATGGGGTTCACGCTGCGAATCGGTTGCCCGGGGGACTATGCCCCCGAAGACATCAACGATTACCCCGCCAGTCGGCACTGCCATGACCCCGACGAGGCAGTGGCTGATGCGGATCTGGTGGTCACCGATGTGTGGGCGAGCATGGGGATGGAGGACGAGACCAATGACCGCCTGCAGGCCTTTCTGGCCTATCAGGTGAACAGCGAGCTGATGGCAAAAGCCAGAACCGAGGCGCTGTTCATGCACTGCCTACCGGCCCATCGCGGCGAGGAAGTCAGCGCCGAAGTCATTGATGGGCCGCAGAGCGTCGTCTGGGAGGAGGCGGAGAACCGTCTCCACGCCCAGAAAGCGCTGCTGGAATGGCTGATCCTCGGTCGCTGAGCCCCGCTCGGTGGCGACGCCGGGGGCTCGGTGTAGTGCGACTAGCGCCGGTCGCCGGTGGCTTCCGCCGCCATCTGCTCGAAGCTGACGTGGCGCACGTCCTTGCCGCGAACAAAATAAATGACGTACTCGCAGATATTGCGTGAGCGATCACCAATACGCTCCAACGACCGGGTGGCCCAGACAATATCCAGAACCGGAGGCACCGAGCGCGGGTTGTCCTCCAGATTCTTGACCAGCCGCCGAATGATGGCGTCGTACTGGGCGTCCGCCTTGATGTCCTCCTGAGCCACCCGTACCGCCTGTTCAGCGTCCATGCGGGCGAATGCATCCAGCGCACCCCGCACCATGCCCTTCACCTGCTCGCCCAGCGCCGCGATTTCCCCCATGGGGCTGCGCTGCCGGTCCTCTTCAAGCAGATGCAGCGCCATGCGTCCGACCCGCTCGGCCTCATCGCCAATGCGCTCGAGATCGGTGATGGTCTTGATGACCGCAACCACCAGCCGCAGGTCGCTGGCCGCTGGCTGACGACGGGCCAGGACACTGATGCAGGCATCATCCAGTTCCACTTCCATGGCGTTGACCCGGTAGTCGGAGGTGACCACCTGCTCGCCCTTGGCCTGATCACCGCTTACCAGTGCCTCGAGGGCCGCCTCCAGCTGCTGTTCGACCAGTCCCCCCATGGTCATGACCTGGGTGATGATCTGCTCGAGATCCTCGTTGTACTGCTGAGAGATGTGCTGCGAGAAACCTTTCTTGTCCATCGTTGCTTCCGCTCCTGCGGCTTCAGCCGAACCGGCCGGTGATGTAGTCCTCGGTGCGCTGCACCCGGGGATTGGTGAACAGCGTGTCCGTGTCATTGAACTCCACCACCTGCCCCATGTGGAAGAAGGCCGTGTACCCCGCGACCCGGGCCGCCTGCTGCAGATTGTGGGTCACGATCACGATGGTGTAGTTGTCCTTCAGTTCGTGGATGAGTTCCTCCACGGTGGCGGTGGCCAGTGGATCCAGCGCCGACGCTGGCTCATCCATGAGAATCACCTCCGGGTTAACAGCAATCGCCCGGGCGATGCACAGGCGCTGCTGCTGACCACCGGAGAGCTCCGTTCCCGGGGTATCCAGCCGATCCGCCACCTCTTTCCATAGACCGGCACGCTTCAGAGAAGATTCCACCAGATCGTCCAGCTCCGAGCGGGAGCGCGCGGTGCCGTGCAGGCGCGGGGCGTAGGCGATATTTTCGTAAATGCTTTTCGGAAACGGGTTGGGCTTCTGGAAAACCATGCCAACAAAGGTGCGCAGCTGCACCACGTCAACGCTGGAATCGTAAATGTCCTCTTCGTCCAGCGAGACGCGTCCCTGCAGACGAACCTGCGGAATCAGGTCATTCATCCGATTCAGGCAACGCAGGAACGTGGACTTGCCACAGCCCGATGGCCCGATGAGCGCGGTGACTTCGCGGTCATACATGGAGAGGTTGACGTCATGCAGTGCCTGAGTCTGGCCGTACCAGAGGTTGAGATCCTCGGCCTGCATCTTCACCTGCGGCATGGTTTTACCCTGTTATTGATTACCAGCGACGCTCGAAGCGCCGACGGAGCAGCACCGCCGTGGCATTGAGCGTCAGCAGAACGGCCAGCAACACCATGATGCCGGCCCCGGTTCTTTCCTGGAATGCCTGACGGGGTTCGCTGGCCCAGGTAAAGATCTGGGCCGGCAACACGGTCGCGGCATCGAAAATACCCCCCGGTGCATCCGGGATGTAGGCGATCATGCCCACGATAATCAGCGGCGCCGTCTCGCCCATGGCCTGGGCCAGACCGATGATGGTGCCGGTGAGTATGCCAGGCAGGGACAGGGGCAGCACATGGTCCCTCACCACCTGCCAACGGGAGCACCCCATGGCGAAAGCACCCAGCCGAATCGGATCCGGCACCGCCCGCAGGGCCGCCCGGGTGCTGATAATGATGATGGGCAGCGTCATTAACGCCAGGGTCAGCCCACCCACCAGTGCCGAGGATCGAGGCACACCGAAGGTGTTGATGAACACCGCCAGGCCGAGCAACCCGAAGATGATGGACGGCACCGCCGCCAGGTTGTTGATGTTGACCTCGATGGCCTGGGTGAGCCGGTTGTCCGGAGCGAACTCCTCCAGATAGATCGCCGACATCACGCCGATGGGAAAGGCGATGGCCAGGGTCACCATCAGCACCAGCAACGAGCCCACCACCGCCGAGAAAATACCGGCCATTTCCGGCAGCTTGGAGTCGCCGGAGGTGAAGAAAATCCAGTTGAAGGAGGACCGGATGACCCCCTCGTCCCGCAGCGACTCCACCCGTGCTGCCAGGTCATCGGCGAGGGTTTCGTTGCCTTTGAAGTACTGGTCAATACGGCTGTAGACCGGCACCCAGGCCTCCCGGGTGGTGCCGGCCAGCTCCGGGTTGTTTCGCATCTCCAGCGGGATGCCGCGTACCGCCCCGCGGGACACCACGTCCCGCAGATCCTCATCGATGGCGAACCGCCCGATGCGCTCGGCCCGCTCGTTGTAATCCAGCGTCACCCGAATTTCGTGCTGCCAGAAGGCGGTATAGCCCTGGCCGATGATGTCGGCAAAGAAGCCGATGATGATGCCGAATGCCACTAGCAGGGCCGTAATGGAATAGGCCTTGAATCGCGCCTCGCGCCGATAGCGGGCCTTAATTCGGGGGTCATTGGCAGACCCGGTCAGTCGTCGCTGCATGGTCGCATCCCCCCTAGTCGTACTTCTGCTTGAAGCGGCGCACCAGGTAGGTGGACACCAGGTTGAGCATCAACGTGACGATAAAGAGCACCAGGCCCAGCGCGAAGGCCGCCAGCGTCATGGGGCTGTCGAACGCCTGGTCGCCGGTGAGGGAATAAACGATGTTCACCGTGACCGTGGTCATGTCTTCCAGCGGATTCCAGGTGAGATTGGGCCGCACCCCAGCGGCCATGACCACGATCATGGTCTCGCCCAGGGCCCGGGACACCCCCAGCAGAAAGGCCGAAATGATACCCGGGAGGGCCGCCGGCAGAATCACCTGCTTGATGGTCTCGGAGTGGGTGGTCCCGAGGGCATAGGCTCCCTCTCGAAGACTCTGGGGAATGCTGTTGATGACGTCGTCCGAGAGCGAGGATATGAACGGAATAATCATGATCCCCATGACAATGCCCGGGGACAGGATGTTGCTGTAGGAGGCGTCCAGGCCGAAAAAATTGGCGGCATTGACCACCAGCGGCGTTACCGTCACCGCGGCGAAGAAACCGTAAACCACCGTGGGGATGCCCGCGAGAATTTCCAGAACCGGCTTGGCAAAGCTGCGCTGCCGGCGGCTGGCATATTCGGACATGAAAATCGCGGAGAGCAGGCCAATGGGCAGTGCCGTGGCCATGGCGATGGCGGTCACCATGAAGGTACCGGCGAACAGCGGCACGGAGCCAAAGAAGGATCCGCCCTCCTCGACCTCGTCGCCACGCCCGGCCGCTTCAAGGAAGGTGTCGCCGGGCGACCAGACCGTTCCGGTGACGAACTCCCAGACGCTGACGGCGCGGAAAAAGCGCATCGCTTCGAACAGCACGGACAGCACGATGGAGATGGTGGTCACGATGGAAATCAGCGCCGCGCTTAGCAGCAGCAGCCTGATCACCGTGTCCAGCGCGTTGCGCGCCCGGACTTCCGGGCGAACGGCCCGCAGGCCGTAGGCCAGACCTAGCAGGGCCACCGCCACCGACACCACCAGCACCAGCTCCCGGGCCGGGGCGATGAGGCCGGTAACGCTGAGAAGGGCCGCCAGCAACGCCACGCCGAGCGCCGGCAGGCCCATCCAGACCACGGAATACCAGCCGTACTGCTGGGGCCGGGAATGCATGCGGACGCCGGATGCGATGGTGTTCACCGCCTTGCCGCGCCCGAGGCGATAGGCCAGCAGGCCAAGTGGCGCCAGCACCGCCATCAACAGCAGAGTCGTTGTCCCGATGCCCAATTGGCTATCCCGTATCGCCGCGGAAAATACGCCGGTCAGCGGTGCCCGATCCGGACACCACCACCACGGCGCCGAATACTCACTCAGACGATCGGGTCTTGCAACTCAAGATTGCCTCAAGTCCCTCATGAGACCCGGGCAATGCCGGCAATGCTCCGCCGTTTTCAGGGAAAGGTCGCGGGTCAGGACTCCTTTTCGTCAGTGCCTCGGGACTCGCCAGCGTTGACGATGGCCTCCATCTCGCTCAAGTCGATGTGACGGACGTCCCGCCCCTTGACCAGGTAGATGGTGTACTCGCACATGTTGCGCACATGGTCCCCGGCTCGCTCCAGGGCGCGGGTGGCGTGGGTCACATCCAGCATTCGGGAGATGTTGCGGGGATCTTCCATCATGTAGGTAACGTTCTGCCGGATGATGGCCTCATGGTCACGATCGATGGCGAAGTCCTGCCGGACCACCTCCACCGCAGCGGCGGCATCCATGCGGGCAAAGGCATCCAGCGCCTCCTCGAGCATTCGAGTGACCCGATTGCCCATGGTCTCGATGTCGCGAAACGTCTGCTTGCGCAGACGCTCACCCTCCGCCTGGCGCTGAGCCATTCTGGCAATGGATTCCGCCAGGTCGCCGATGCGCTCCAGGTCAGTGATGGTTTTGATCACCGCCACAATCAGGCGCAGATCCATGGCCGCCGGCTGCCGCCGAGCAAAAATTTCGACACAGCGCTCGTCGATGGTGACTTCGAACGTGTTCACTCGAGTGTCGTTCTCGATCACCGCCTCGGCCCGCTCCGCGTCCCCCTCGATGAAGGCTCGCAGGGCGCTTGAGAGCTGGGACTCCACCAGTCCACCCATGGCGAGGGCGCGATTGACGATTTCCTCGAGCTCGGCGTCATAGCGATGTGAATAGTGGCCGCCGATCCGTTTGTTTTCCATGCCAGTTTCCTCGTGGGTGGGGCCTCGGAGCCTGCGGCTCCGGCTACCGGTCGTCAGCCGTATCGACCGGTGATGTAATCCTCGGTGGCCTTCTGGCCGGGATTGGTGAACAGATCCATGGTGTCCGCGTGTTCCACAACCTCCCCGAGGTACATGTACGCCGTGTAGTCGGAAACCCGCGCCGCCTGTTGCATGTTGTGGGTGACGATCAGAATGGTATAGCGCTGCTTGAGCTCTTCGATGAGCTCTTCGATTTTGGCGGTGGAGATCGGGTCCAGCGCCGAGGTGGGCTCGTCCAGCAGGATAACCTCGGGCTCAATGGCAATGGCACGGGCAATCACCAGGCGCTGC
>Ga0207421_10005921_pt1 | contig 13490 bp, 22 predicted proteins | sample SodLakKL_010_SED_4_FD_187542 | JGI IMG/M metagenome (GOLD analysis project Ga0207421, IMG submission 187542) | Alkaline sediment microbial communities from Lake Tanatar, Kulunda Steppe, Russia - 8KL_010_SED (SPAdes) (version 2) | ecosystem: Environmental > Aquatic > Non-marine Saline and...
GCGCTTGGCGTCTCTGCCGTGGCAGGCTTCGCCACGCTCGTCATCGAGACTGAGCGACAGCGGCGCGAGATCGCCTCTCTCAAGGACGGTCAGCAGGCCACCGTGTCGTTCATCAAGACGATGGTGGATGAGACCAAGTGCGGCTCTGATGCGTACTTGTACCTTCAGCAGGTCGCTGATGACGAGGAGGAGGAGACCATCACGACCTGGGCCGATGACGATCAACTCCCCATCCCCTTCGAGATCACTGAGGACGGCTGGAACTATGAGACTGAGGAGACCAATGATGGGCACTAGGAGCCACACACTCGTCATAGGCGGCTTCCCTACTGAAGAGCCTGAGACCTACGTTGGGATCTATCGTCAGTACGACGGCTACCCACAAGGACATGGACTTGATATAGCCAAGTTCTTGAGCGGGATGACGGTCACCAACGGAATCAGAACGGACACCACACAGAGGATCGCCAATGGGCCAGGGTGCCTGGCTGCCCAGATAGTGGCGCACCTCAAGGAGAGCCCAGGAGGCATCTATCTTGAGCCTCCTCAGTGGCTGGGACAAGAGGAGTTCATCTACGAGATTGAAGCCATCTTCCCCAACGACTTCGATGTCAGTGGCCGAATCTTTTTGACTGCTTGGGAGGGCAGCAAGGAGAATGACCCCTTCTTCACAGGGACGCCTGATGACTTCATCAAGCAGTTTGATACGTCACTAGGGGCCACATGACACAAAGAGAGAAGGGCTATAAGTGGCTCACGACTGACCAACTGAGGGCGCTCAACGAAAGAGCAATAGAGATCAATGCTCATCGCTCTCTGAATGACGAGTTCTTTAGGTCAGTAGACCCTCAAGGAAGACACGTCGTTGAGTATGTATTGCCATATGGCCAAAGCGATAATGGTCCTGGCCATCGCCTCCTGATATTGGCCAAGATGAAGGAGAACAAGGGAGCCGGTGAGACGAACAGCGGAATGCCTTTCGCCAGGGTCATGATTGATGTAGAGCACGGGTCATTGCGATCCTTCACTGAACAGGAAGATGCGCCGTGCCCTCCTCTATTCGAGTTCTGAAGCGAACACGCCATCACAGCAAGACTGACGAGCCTCATGAAGGGAGGATCGTGTCCGAGAAGCGACCTCAGATGTTGGAGGACTTGGTCCCTGACAACCAAGTTGCTGTTGACTACATCAACCGTGAGATCCACGGGCATCAGGACTTCGAGATCTTGGACTACGCCCGAGAAGAAGGTCTCAATGTCCTTATTGAGGGTCCAACAGGGCCTGGCAAGACGATGCTCTGCCGCGCTTACGCTGCCAGCAGAGGACTCCCGTTCTTCGCGCTGAACCCTGGGTCTGCGGCTGAGCCGTCACAGTTGTTCGGCAAATACGTCCTCCAGGACGGCAACATGCAGTGGGTGGACGGGCCTGTCACCAGCCTTGTGCGCCACGGCGACGCCGTGCTGCTCCTGGACGAGGTGAACTTCATGCCGCCCGGCGTGACGAGCACGCTGCATCCGCTCACTGACGACCAGCGCCTGGTGATCCTCTATGACCATGTGGTCGAACACGAGGACACTGACACAGGCGCGAGGGTGGCGATGGCCGAGGTCGTCAAGGCAGGCCCTCGACTCCTCGTGGTCGCGGCGTTCAACGAGGGCTATCGCGGCACTGAGGAACTGAACGAAGCATTCAGGAACCGATTCGACATCGCGGTCGAGTGGGGCTACGACGAGACGGTGGAGGAGGAGTTGGTCGCCTCGTCTACCCTGCGCAACATCGCTCGGGAGATCCGTAAGATGGAGTCGCAGGGCGAGATCGAGACGCCGTGCTCCACCAACCGGCTTCAGTTCTTCGAGCGGATGGTGGAGGACATCGGGCTGGACAGCGCCATCTCCAACTTCCTCTCGTCCTTCGAGCGCAGCGAGCGAGATGCGATTCGCAACGTCTTCGGCCTCAACAAGGACAGGCTGTGGAATGACTACGAGAAGGCCAACAACAGGAACCCGAACAAGGGTTTCTATGTAAGTGATTGATATGGATCAATGGCCTGACTCTGCCAAGTTCATCGTGTCCGTCTTGGCTATCATCTTGGTCACGCTCGTTATTGGAGTCCTCTCTGGAGGGAACGATACGACTGGTGACGTGGATCCAGATGATGTGGCTGAGGTGATGGAAGATCAGCCTTCTCTGGACCATCAGGAGGTTGAGAGAGCGTTCTGGACGGTCTGGGGGTCGCTGACGCAAGCAGAGAGGACTGACGCTTGCGCGTACTACCTGATTGACCCTGACAACGCGATTGCAGAGATGGAGTTCTATTTAGAGCACTACGGACACTCTGATGAACTCCACGAACTCTTGACCACTGCATGTGGGGAACTATGACCAACATCTACTTCAAGAACGACACTCATGCTATCGTTACCGGTCTTGTCTCTGGCTACATGCTCAGGGCAAGGGATGAGGGTGTTGAGCCTCATCTAGAGCGTGTCATCACCAAGACGGATGAGGACGATGCTCGAATGCCCGAGATCGAGGTAGTGACGAAGCAGGGAGAGAGGTTCAACATCAAGATCGAGCCTCATGAGTAAGGACGATGGATGCGTCTTGACTACGACAGTGCCGTAGAAGAGTTTGGTCGAAGACGTAACAAGAGGCTCTGCGAGAAGAAGGTGGCCAACAACACCTATTTGTTCACCTCTTCTCTGTCACCAAGACCGGGTGATGAGTTCATAGGTCTTCGGCTCCACGGAAACACCGTGGCCATCTTCTATCCAGGGAGCATCGTGAAACTGTTCCACGCTGGATGGCAGACCCACACCACCAAAGACCGACTGAACTACATCAGAGGCATCAGGGTCTACTCGCTCGATGGCGAGTGGTTCATCGACACCGCGCTTCATCAGGGACCTCACGGACGCGGCAAGATGAACAGACCTCTGTTCTACAATGCGATGCAGGTTCACCAAGACTCTGGGGAGATCTTGTCGGGCGTTCTCTACAAGCCCAGCAAGCGCAAGGTCCATCCTCAGGGACACCAGGCTGGAGTCTGGACACCTCCAGTCTGGGAAGCGGGGCGACTAGAGCGCCTCGCTCCCTCCTAGAGGGGCTCGTCAGTGAAGGGGGAGGGAGGTCGTCGTAGCGTCGGCCTCCCTCCCCCGACACCAAAGAGAGGTGTTGATGTCTACTCATCATGAGAAGAAGGTCAGGGACCAGTCCATCATCAGAGCCCAAGCAACACGACAGGTGATGGAGAAGACCAACAGACTCTTGGGCTGGGATGGGAAGGTAAAGGTCATCCCACCGAACCACAACAATGGTCTCACAGCGGTCCCTGCGTGGACTGATGGTGGTGTCATCACCATCAACGGAACGCAGCAGCATCTTTACAAGATCTTCCGCGATGGATATGACCGTGATGCCATGCTCTGGCTGTCAGGACTCAACTACCATGAGTTGTCGCATTGCTTCTTTACTCCCCGCGTCAACTCTCGCATGGTCATCATTGTGCAGCAGCGCGGGCACTTCATGGCCATGAACGCGCTTGAGGATCAGTCAGCCGAGAGCAAGTTCGTGCGCCTCTACAACCCCGCACGTCACTACTTCACGGCCGTCATCACCAAGATGATGCTCAACAACGACCTCTACGTTCAGATGAACTACCCGCTCATCGCGGGGAGGAAGTACCTCCCCAAGGAACTGCGCAAGCAGTTCCGTGATGAGTACCTCGTCCCGGAGCAGATCCCAGAGATCGACCGTATTGTCAGCGAGTATTGCGACTGTGTGTACCCGACCGACGAAGACAAGATGTTGCATCTCATTGGTGAGTTTCACGAACTCATCAACGAGATGCAGCAGCAGACCGGGATGTCTCCCGACCTGACTAGCCACACTGGCGACGGGACCATCAACGACGACTCACACCCCGACAAGGGCATCCGCGAAGGCGAGGTCGTGAGCGTCAGCGTTCAGCGAGAGGCCACTGAGAAGCCACAGGAGCCTCAGGAAGGCGAAGAGGGTGAGGAGGCAGCCCAGACCACATCAGGATCGTCAGAGGGCGAGGAAGCAGACGAGGAGTCCCAAGGACAGGGAAGCGACGAAGAGAGCGAAGGCCAGTGCGAGCAAGAGGGAGAGGCTGAGGACCAAGACGGCTTGCCCGGCGGTGACGGCGCAGGATCCTTCACTGGAAAGTCCAGGAAGTGGGAGCCAGGAACGCTGGACGGGCTTCTTGAGTCGATCAATCAAGAGGTGAAGGAGAAGGTCGGTCACGAGTTGGACCAGAGGACTCAGGCCGTCAGGTCATCCGAGCGCGACTACGAGGTCTCGTCTGGTCAGGCTCGCTTCGATGAGCGACCGCCTACGACCGAGCACACGACCTCTTCACGAGGAGTCGAGCGAGAGATGCGCCGACTCCAGCAGAAGTACAAGCCAGGGTGGAACCGAAGGATGGAGACTGGGAAGGTCGACGCGAATCAAGTCGCCAACATTCGTCGTGGCCGAACAGACGTGTTCAAGCGATTCCAGCCTGGCGTTCAGAATGCACTCGACATTGAGGTGGTGATGCTTCTCGACCGATCAGGAAGCATGTACGAGCACATGCGAGAGGCAGGAAGCGCCCTGTGGGTGCTTCATCGAGCGATGAAGAACATCGGCGCAGAGGTCACCGTCATTGGCTACTCAGACTCGCTTGAGTGCGACGTACTCATGCAAAGAGGGTCGCAGACTCCGAAGAACGTGAGGGACTACTGGTCTGGAGGAGCCACATTCGTCATGCCCGCGATGAACGAGGCAAGGCGGATCTTCAAGGCTTCGCGACGAGCCCTGAAGTTGATGACAATCGTGACTGACGGGATGTTCAGCGACGCCGGCAGCGTGTTAGAGGCGATGAACACGATGCAAGAGCCCATCGCCATCGTCGGCATCAACCAGAATGTCAGGTCCACATGGGATCCTGATAAGATCAAGGCACTCCGAGTCTCGAAGAAGATCGCGAACCCAATCGAACTCGTCCCCTTCACGAGAGACTTGGTGATCAGCCTGGCACGCGAGCGATATGGGAGCGTGACCAAGTGACGAGAGAGGATGATGACATGACTCAGAAGATCAGGGATATCGCAAACGACGTGATGGAAGTTCGTGACCGTCTCGACCCTGAGGAGATGGTTGACGAGCGCAATGCTTTGCTTCACGTCCGAGACCAGATCGCTCAGTTAGTGGATCAGGTCGGCGAGGACAAGCCCAGTCGGTCTTCCCGCAAGTCAACGAGCGCCAAGAAGCAGACGAAGGTCTCCAAGAGCACCAAGACCTCGAAGCCTTCGACCAAGACGGCTGCGGGTCAGGGGATCAAGGAAGCGCGTCTGGACCAGGAGATGACGCGCAGGGATCTGGCCAGGACGGCTGGGATCAGCGAGTTGAGCCTTCGCAAGATCGAGGAAGGACAGACTCAGCGACCCCATGAGGAGACGATCAAGAAGATCAGCAAGGCGCTCGACATGGAGGCAGCATCGCCTTCTAAGGGTACGTAATGAACCCAAGCCAGGAACTCCAAGAGATCGAGTCCCTGGCGAAGACGCTGATGGAGCGCGCTCGTAGTCTGCGTGAGCAGATGGGCGCAGAGGAGCCGACGACTGAGGTACAAAGCCTTGGTCGTCGGCTCCGTCTGCTTCGAGCGCGCAAGGGCTGGACCCAAGAGCGTCTCGCTGAGGAATCCGGTCTGTCGGTCAACGGCATCATCAAGATCGAGAGCGGTAGCACAGCCAAGCCAAGAACACGCACGCTCGTGAAGTTGGCAGAGGCACTCTACGTTGGCCTCGATGAACTGGAGCCCTGATGTACCTCACCAGTACCAGACCTGAGCAATCACACTCCTTGGTGGTTGGTGGGTTCATCCAAGTCAACCGCAAGGTCTGGAAGGGCGTCATCCGAGACAAGGATACGAATGCTCTTCTCTGGCAATGCGACCATGTCCATTCACGTCCTGAGTACAACTCTCGTAGCATCATGATCGATGACGATGTATGGGAGTACTCCGCGCTCAACTGTGGCATCGAAGCCGAGCATCAGTGGAGACGCAAACAAGAGCCCGAAGGGGTCATCGGTCGCGTTGGTCACGGTTACGTTCATGACGTTCGTCGTGACGACACCAAAGTGGCTGAGGTTGGAGTTCATGGATACATCGGTCACATCTCCCTCAGAGAAGATGGATACCGACAACTAAAGGTCTCTTCACTCGGGGTCGATGATCTAGCGTCAGGACACATCATCCTTGAGAAGAAGAAGGATGACAGTCTCCACCCGCATGATGCGCCATCGCTTGCCTATGCGAGATGGCTGATGGCTGCCGTCTTGCTCGAAGGCGATGTGTGGGGCGTTATCTTCCGAGACCCCAAGCGCAAGGCTAAGGTGAACGAGATTGACTACGAAGCCATCAGGCGATTCATTCCAAAGAGGAAGCCACAGTCATCTCACGGTGCATTCGTGCGACCAGTACGGCAAGACGGCAAGCGTCGGTATGAAGTCGTGGATGCCAACAGTCGCGTTGTTCACACTGTCGCTCATCGAGGACGGGCAGCGAAGTTGCTCAACGAGATCCAGGAGAGCACATGAGCGGTTCCCATGTCGAAGTGACCATCAAGGTCACTCAGCAGGAGACCATGCAAGTCACAGCCGTCGAGACAGACACGCCAGGGCTCGTGGTTCATCGACAGGTTCGTTGGAGCCCAGGCAAGGAAGAGCACAAGTTCACCTCTAAGTGGCAGGTCACCCACAAGAACAGCGGGCTCGGCATCCTTACGCCTAGTCGATGCCTTCCTCGGCAGAAGGACGCTATCAAGTTAGCCAAGAGGCTCAAGGATGTCGAAGACTGGGAGAACACCCCAACCACCAAGATGGCAGAGGACGAGTCGCTCCTTCAAAGAGTGAAGGCGATCTACGACGGCATCGTTCGAGAGCATGACGAGGAGGAGTCAGGCACGATCGTCGTAGATGAGATGTACGAGAACCGCTACTACGTCGAGCGCGACCGTGATCGTGGCGTCTACAAGATCATGGACGCCAAGACTGGCGAGATCGCGAAGAGAGATGGAGACGTTGAGTTCGCTCACCGAGGAAAGGCGTGGAAGGAAGCGTATCGCTTGAACGACATGGAGTCAGTCTGATGCAGCGCCTGCTCTTCACGACACGGCTTCAGGGAGAGCATCTGAGAGTAGGGACGAAGATCGAGGATAGTCACAGGATCTACAAGGTCTCATCATCAGATGAGAGCGATCGCTTCATCATCCTTTCCCGTCGTCGAGAGCCTAATGGCAAGAATCAATGGAATGTCTACGACGCCATCAAGGTGGACGAGGGTGAAGCAGTCATCAACAACGGTCTGGAGTTCAGATCAGACCAAGAGGCTGCGAACAGGGAGTTCCGTTCCCGGCTGACCAAGAAGGAGGTCAGCCATGAATGAGGACAACGTCGTAGACTTCCCAAAGAAGAAGAGGGTTCCTGATCGAGAGCAGATCGCTGATGCCGCAGAGCGAACCAGCGGCGTCTTCTCATCGTTGGCGCTGATGGCCGAGATCACAGCCAGGGTCTTGAAGGCAGTCGCACGCGAGTTGTCCCACGGCAAGCACAAGAAGTACCAACAAGAGCGATGAACTAGCCCCGATCCTGCCCCTTCGGGGGCGGGGTCGGGGCTTTCTCATGTCCAGACTCGCTCTGTGCGATGGACAACAGGCTCAACTGCTTCAACATGACCAGTCCAAGGACAACCAGCATGACGGCCTTGGCACTCTCCATGACGAGCGATCGGTCGGAGATGCTTCCGACGACGAAGACAAGACCCACGATGGCAATGGTGAGGTTCAGCGAGACCACGAATCTGGCGAACGGACTGCTGCGATCATGGGATGGGAAGTAGTAGGCCAAGAACCAGAGTGAAGCCACAGAGACGAAGATGAACCCAGCAGTCTGAGCGCCAATCACGATGTCAATCATGTCCCTTCCTCCTATATGCCCGCAGCATCATCTCTGCGAAGTTGTTTCGGAATCGCTCACTCTGGATCTCTCTCTTGACCTCTCGTGTCTTCTCCAACAAGGCACGGACTTCTTCAGCCTCCTTCTCTGCACGTCGAAGCGCCTCTGTGGAGTTTGTTCTGTCTGTATGTGGGCGCTTGTGGACGAAGCGCATGTCATCACTCTGCCCTTGAAGGGGGCTCATCATTGCCTTCATTTCTCAAGTCTCGAACAATGTCGAGAATCATCTGGCTTGCCTCATGTGTCTCTTTCACAGTCTCAAGAGCCACACGAAACGAGTCTTCCCTCGTGAGGGCAGTGTCCCTCCAGAGGTCGCGATCATCACGTACTTCACGGACCACATTGGCCGGGACCAGCCTCCCTGTGAGAATGGCCAAGACGAACAGCACGACGATGGCTCCTAGGCCGATGTCGCCTAGGAACGGCCAAGGGAACTCCATCACGAATCATCGCTGCTCACGAACTGGCCAGTCTTGGGGTCGCGCTTGGGGGTACTGGGCTCTTCTACACCCTCCGCTACGTTCTCGTCCAGATACTCTGCCTGATCGTCGTACTTGCGACGAAGGTGTCGAAGGTACTGGCGCAGCACGTCCAGCCCTGCATAGAGCGCAGCCCCTGCACCAGCGATGAGCGCTGCCGTGTCCCACTCCGTGAAGACTCCTGCCGCAAGGATGGTGGCTAAGAAGACCTCGGCCGTGGTCACGCCAGCATGGATCAGTACGTCTCTCACTTCTTCCCCCTAGACGTTCCGGCTATCTCCCTCGCCGGACTCGATGCGTTCCCAGACTGCCGTTGCAGTGCTATCGCGGTCTGATCCTCCAACATCGTGGGTCTCAGACCACTCGTCTCGGTCGATGTTGCGTGCTGCCCCTACACGGACAGCCGTCCCAACAGTCCTTCCTTCGATCGAGTCATCTCCCCATGGTTCATAGTCATCGTGAGGGATCCCAAGGAACCGCCACTGGTAGGCCCGGCCCAAGATGCGAGCCATGCCTTCGTCAACCTCGTTGGAAGCCACGACCGCGACCACGAAGTCAGGCTTGTCCTCATCATCAGGCTGCTGATCTTCAGGCTCTTCAGCGGCGTCATCAGGACGTGGCATCCCTGCAAGGGTCCAGTCATACAGGCGATCGCCAGGGCAGGTGGTGTTGCCGAGGTCTCGGTGACCGAGGAGATTGGACTCAGGGATGGAGACGCCACCCTCCTCTTCAAGCCACTCCCAGAGGCCAAGCATGGCCAACTTGCCCTTTGAGGTGATGTCACGGTCGTGGCCACCGAGGTAGCCCACGCCCATTCCGTCCTCGTTGGCTCCTGGTGCGTGTGCCCCCACGCGATAGCGCCCGCGCCCAACGAAGACGTTGCCAAACCGATCGACCAAGAAGTTGTAGCCGATGTCAGACCAGCCGTTGCTCCCGGTGTGGTAGTCGTAGATGTTCTTGACCCACCGAGCAGTGTCCTTCACGCCCAGCGCATCACCCGTCGTCCAGTGAGTGACCCATTTGCTGACGGAGCCAAGATCACGACGCGCACCGCCTGGGCGCGCTGGCATCCCGACATCGCTGCGAGCGTACAGATCACCAGGGATGTAGTTCGCCAGATCTTCCATCAGATGCTCCTCATCGCGACTATTGTCATGATCGACCTGAGGTATGTCGTGAACCTCAGTCCTGCATCACGCCGTGAGTCAGCCTTCCCTGGAAGTACACATCCTCTTCAGCATAGAGCGCAAGCCAGATGTTGCCCTCATCTTCCTTGTCGAGTTGGTACTCCCAGGTTCCATCATCGATGAGCACACCAGTGGCCGGGTCTCCATCCGTCTCAAGACCAGGCCAGAAGCCTGCGCCTTGGTCCGCACGACCCCAGCCAATCAGGATGTCAGGAGGCTGCTGAAGGAGAGGGTCCTTGCCCTCATCAGGTCCTGTCGCGGTGTGCCATGCGTCCTCATGGAATGGGTCTCTTGGCATGTCGTCGCTGAGCATCTCTCGATCGAAGAACGCAGCAGCGAACTTGATCTCGGCAGGACTGCCATCCTCCCAGAAGGCCCTGATCTCAGTGCGCCTGATCTGCCCCTTCGTAGAGGCCCGAATGAGAACGACCTTCCAGCGATCACGCCAATCGTCTGCCGACCCATTGATGAACACGTACTTGTCTGGCTCCTCACTTGGAGGCGGATCGCCAATCGTGTCGGGGTCTTCAGAGTCAACTGATCGCTCTGGAATGAAGCCAGATCCAACCTCGTAGTCCCATGGGACCTTCTCGTCTTCGATCTCGCGACTAGAGCGGTTGACCTGAAGTCGCTTAGCCGGATCGACTGACCCCTCTCGCCGACGTTCCTTCAACTCCGAGATCGTCAAGAGGTCTCGCATCTTGGTGTCCACAGTCAGCGTGGCTGCCCCCTCTTGATCCATCTCCACGCCAGCGATATGGAACATCGTTCCGATGTGCTCTCGATGATCTCCCTTGTCGATCCAGACCTCTCCATCGAATGGACGCCACGTCGCGGTGTAGCCATCGATGTTCCCGATGAAGTAGCCATAGAAGTAGCCACCCTCAGGAGGCTCTCGAAGCCGATGCCACTTGAGCAAGATGTTGTCATCAGCCTTGATCTTGTAGCGCGTATCCTCTTCAGGATCTGACTGAAGCGTGATGGTCCCGCTCCATCCTGCGTCATCGTTCCGACGCAGTTCTTGCTCTGAACTTCGCTTCCCTTCTGCCAGGCTCACACCACGACCATGGGAGTGATGGATCTCGATGCGAGTGGCGTCCAGCGTGAACTCGTCATTCTCATCTTCTCGATCAGGATGACGATGGACCTTCTTGTCATAGGCGATCGGGTTGAACTTGATGTTCTGACTGTCTTCTTGGATCCGAGAGTTGGTCCAGGTCGTTCCCGCTTGATTGGTTCCTTCTCCATAGAAGACGTTGTGGTTCTGCTGGTAGTCCCTTGAGAGTTGGTGAGTGACGCCAGGAGCACCAAGATGGACCGTCCAGAACTGACGACCAGGCCACTGCTTGTGCTTGAGGACAGGCTTGCGAGGCCTCTCCAACTGAAGCGTCCATTGACGCAGGATGTCCACTTCGTGGATCATCTCTGCAAGAAGGTCTTGGAGATAGCCCGTCAGAGTGCGATCCCAAGACCCGCCTCTCTTGGTCTTGAACTCATCGAGTTGTCCTTCGATGTCACGAACCTCTAGTGGTGCCATGCGAATGTGAGGGCGCGAGTTCTCAGAGAACTGGAGCCGGACCAAGTCCTCTGCCTTCACCGGCTCATCAAGGAAGAGAGGGGCACGTACATAGAGATCGAGTTGGTGCATTGCGCCGAAGCAACTGAGCGTCAGGCCGAACGCTTGCTGATCAACGGCCTCTTCAATCTCTCCGATCATCCCCTCCCAAACAGTGGTGACCTCACCACCTTCTTCTTCGATCAGGATGTCTATATCTGCAAACCCATGAAGCCAATCGAGTTCTCCCTCACCAAGTCGCTCCCATGGCTTGATCTGAGGAAGACCAATGATGGCAGTGGAGTCACCGAAAGGGTCGCCAGATGACCATGACTCAATCTGCGTTGGGACATCACGAAAGAACGTCACGTCCTTTCCATCGATGATGACATGAAGCCAGCCAACAGTCGTGACATTCATCTCCGGCTGGATCATCACAAACCTCGTGGATCATTGATCGTGTATGAGCGCTTGGTTATGGTATCCAACTTGTCAGAGAGGTCTACCAATGCTGGCATGACTGACAGCGACCCGGTTGGCTCCATGGTGATCTCTGTCTCTGCGAAGAGCGGCAGCGTGACGATGCCACCCTGTGTCTCGTCAACCCAAGCGCCGATCTCGACCACTGCATAAGACGGGTCGACTACCCAGGGATAGAAGATCTCTCCTGTGGAGACCACGATCTCAAGATCAGTGTTGGCTTGGTCTGCCAGCCAGGGGTAGTTGACCTCGGAGGAGTTGGCATCGACATCGATCTCGACCAAGCGCTCATCGGTCGAGAAGTCAGTGATGACGGCCTCTGACCACATCACCCCGACACGATGCTGTGGATCAGCGTTGTTCAACTGCGCCAGCACGACCTCGGGCCAGAGGACGCTGACCCGGTGCTGCTCTTCATCTCCTGACTGAGACGATATGACCGCCTCAGGCCAGAGAACCTGGGTCTCGTGGCTCATGGCTTCCCGGCAACGTAGCCAAACTCGGCGTCATCCACCTCGTCCTTGGTCCATGACGAGTCAGTGTCAGGGTTGTTCGTCCAGACCGAGTAAGCGAGCGTGATCTCAGATCCGATGGTCACGGGATCGTCGTCGTAGTAGTTGCCACCAACCCGAACCGATGTCGCAATGGTTCGGTCTTCGTCGTCAGTCTGTGTTGCCCTTAGTGTTGATGTCACTGCCAGGACATGAGGTCGTGAGTCATCGTCTGTGACTCCATCATGGACATGAGAGTCTCTGGCACCGTCAGTGTCGGTGTAGACGAACTCATCAGTGTCAGTGTCGTAGACCTGCTCCCAGTTGTCCTTGTCACTGTCTGAGGACTCCCACTCGTCGTCCTCACCGACATTTCCGGGTCGGATTGGAACACAACGGACATCACCGTAAGGTGCGCCGTTGGCGATCCAAAAGTCCATGTGTGCCACATCATCATGCAGCCCAAGGCCAACCTCATCGATATGAGGCGCGCTTAGGTCAACATCAGCGATCTTGACGAGGTCATCACCAATCCAGCACTGGACACGGCTATCAGACCCATCGACGTGAACGACCATGGAATACTGAAGCCAATCATCATTGCTTGGAACATCGCTGGTTCGGTACAACTCCTCGCCGTCGTCGTTGTAGGCGTCCTTGTGGAAGATCAACTCGCCGCCATCTCGCGTCACTGCCAAGACGATGGACCCGTCATAGAGGAACTGCAAGACATCTTCAGGATCGCGGCTTGCAAACCGCGCTGTGCTCGCCGCACCAGCCGAGACATCGGTCAGATCATCGACCTTGATGCCAAGACGAGATCCTCGACCGCTGCCGAAGCGAGGAGCACTGTAGTCACCGTGCCGAGGGCTCTCGGTATTGTCTCGTGACCCATCAACCGTGTCGTACTTCTGTGCGTACAGATTGTCGGTGAGGCTGTCAGCGAAGATGAGGCTCATGAAACACTCGATTGGTTATCTAACGTCGACCTGATCCGCGAGAAGGCTCATCAGGGCTCACTCAGTCAAGGTCGACTGCCACCGATTCCTTGGCAGCGTAATGCTTCTTGCGACGGTCCTCTCGCTCCTGCCGACGCTTCTGGTTCTCCATCTGCTCGGTGATGATGGATGCAACAGTCTCCTTGATCGCCTCGCTCATGCGATCTTCTGTCAGGCTGTTGTCGTAGGACTGAGCCTCAGCAAACTTGTCGTCGTCAATCGTCAACGTGACCTTCACCTCTTACTCCTCGCCCTCTCGGTTTGGCGTCTGCCCGTCGCGC
>Ga0207421_10005922_pt1 | contig 13489 bp, 12 predicted proteins | sample SodLakKL_010_SED_4_FD_187542 | JGI IMG/M metagenome (GOLD analysis project Ga0207421, IMG submission 187542) | Alkaline sediment microbial communities from Lake Tanatar, Kulunda Steppe, Russia - 8KL_010_SED (SPAdes) (version 2) | ecosystem: Environmental > Aquatic > Non-marine Saline and...
TCGACGACCGGGAAGAGCATACGCCGGGATGGAAGTTCAACGAGTGGGAGATGCGGGGTGTGCCCATCCGGATTGAACTGGGCCCCCGAGACCTGGATTCTGACCAGGTGATGCTCGTCCGTCGGGATACCGGCGAGAAAGAGCCCGTCCCCAGGCATGCTCTCACGGCACGACTGGAATCGTTACTGGATGAGATCCAGGATGGACTGTTCCAGCGCGCCCTCGAATACCGCCGGGCCAATACGTATACCGCGAAATCCGTGGAGGAAATCCGCGAGATCATGGAGAAGAATCGCGGTTTTATCGAGGCGGGCTGGTGTGGTGACGATGCCTGCGAGCGAAAGATCAAGGAGGAAACGGGTACAACACTACGCTGTATCCCCTTTGAGGGAGATGGGACAATCCCCGTGTGTCCCGGGTGCGGCACCACCGGCGCACATCGCGCCGTATTCGCCCGGGCGTATTAGCCCACCCACCGGACACGCCCGCACCGAAACCAATCGAGGGCCCCTCTCCGCGAGGAGAGTGGGCCCTCAGGATAGCCGGGCGCCATACGCGCGATCTGGCTATTCGAATTCTTCGCTGTCGTCACCGATCATGTCCTGGGTCACGGCAGCCAACTCCAGTACCATATCGGAGACGTAGATCGGACAGTGCTCGCGAACCGCCAGCGCAATGCTATCGCTGGGTCGCGCATCGATCTCGAGAATACCATTCTCCGTGTCTACCTCGATCTGTCCGATAAACGTATCGTCGCGCATATCATGTACGACCACCCGGATTAACGAGCCTCCCAGGCGGTTGATGAGATTCACCATGAGATCGTGGGTCATGGGGCGCGGCGTGGGTACCTCCTCGGCGGCCATGGCGATCGAGCTGGCCTCTGCGAAACCAATTCCAAGAATCAGCAGCCGTTCGCCGTGGGTTTCCCGCAAAACGAGGACATTCCCGTCTCCCTTGGGGGCCATACCGACCGTAATGAGTTCCATTTCTATCATCCGTGAGCCCCTCCCCTCTGACACATCTGGTTGCGTAAGTATATGATACGCAACCCCTCCAGGGTCAAGTACGGATCCACTTCATGTACACTTTCACACTCCGGGGCGATAACTCCTGCCCAGCCACCGGTGGCCACAACGCGCCGGGGGGATCCATTCTCCCGCGCGATCTTGGCCACGATCGCATCCACCGATCCGGCGTAGCCGTTGATGATGCCGGATCGGATGCTGTCGGCAGTGTTCTTGCCAACCGTCTTCTCCGGTCGATAGAGGTCTACCCGGGGAAGCCGGGCGGCACGCTCGAACAATGCTTCGGAGGAAACCCCGACACCGGGAAGGATTACACCCCCGGCGTAATGCCCTTCCGCGGAAATGACATCGAACGTCGTCGCCGTACCAAAGTCCACCACCACCGAAGGACTGCCGAATAGATGCTGGGCGGCCACCGCATTGGCGATACGGTCTGGCCCCACTTCACGTGGATTCTGGTACTTGATATCGATCCCCGTCTTCGTACCGGGGCCCACCTTCAATGGCGTCGCACCCAGGTAGCGCCGGCACATCTCCTCCATCGGCCCCACCAGCGGCGGTACCACGGTAGCATATACGACCGCCTCAATCAATTCAACGGAAAGCCCATTGTATCCCATGAGCGTCCGAACGGCGATGCCCAAATCGTCCGCGGTCGCCTGGGACGCAGTGGAGAGCCGCCAATGCTCCACCAACCTCTCACCCTCATAGACCCCGAGGGCCAGGTTGGAGTTCCCCACATCGATGGCCAGGATCACGTCAATTCCCTCCTCGCGTCCAACGCTGGGCCGAAAGGGCACCGTACAATAATAGCGTCAGTACCGCCGCAACCAGCGCTTCCGGAATACCGTGTACGACTGCTACTACCGAGGCTGCGGGTAGCGGGAGGATCCCGCGTAGGACCACGAGCCCCATCACGCCCACGGTATTCGTGGCACTCCCTGCAATTGCCGCCGCGACTACCGGGGCACCATCCCCCGACAGTACCCGTAACGTGAGCCAGGCCGCCGCAATGCCCAGGGGCAGGAAGAACAGGTATCCTGGCCAGGGCCCACCTACCCAGCCATAGTGAACGGCCATTCGATATCCCAGGTCCCACACGAGGATACCCGAGAGTATACCGATGGTGACGCGACCTCGGGGGCGGCGCGCCACGAAGAAGGCGTAGTAGGCCGCCAATCCGATCAGGATCCGGGGCACGAACGCGGTAAACGGATCCGTAAACATCACTTGGGCGATCGGATTCGCCGGGGCGACCAGGGCACGCCAAAAGCTCACGGCCCCGAAAAGGAACCCCACCGATGCCCCGAACAATGGGCCTTCAAGGATGGCTCCGAGGATGACCGGCACATGTAGGATCGTGGCGGAACCGGCCGGGGTCGGCACGGGTATCATCCCCAGCGGTGTGAAACCCAGTGCCGCGATCAAAGCCCCCAGGATACCGGCAAGTACAACCTGCCTGAGTGATAGCTTTTTCAATGTTCCATCCTCCGTTCCGTCTCCACCCGGGATGACGGTCGTCATCATCTCGACTTGTGCTCCCCTGGAGAGAGTCCGCACCCTGCAGGTCACGGCTCTCGGGGATCGTGATGCAGCTTATCACTTCTGCATCCGCGTGACCATCAAGAACCGTCAATTCTCGACGCGTCGCGCTCACAAACTGAATCACGCACTGCCCGCTCGACCGCCACGGCCGCAGCGGTCCCAACCGACAAGAGATCCGCTCGCCGCCGACCTGATGAGACAGTGAAAACGACGTCACCGTCCATGGGCGTATGAACCGGCCGAATGGAACGGGCAAGCCCATCGCCCGCCATGATCGATACCCGCAGGGCTTCGGCTTTGCTTAGACCGGCATCGGTGGCCACCACGACCAGGGTGGTGTTCGCCATGGGCGCGCCACCCGCCTGTCCCCCGAGGATCATATTCTCGGTACCCTCGAGAGCATTCCCGGTGAGGCCGGCCAATACCCGGCCACCTGCGTCGACGACGTCCCCCAGGGCATTCACCACGGCCAATGCGGCGACAGTGACACCACCCGGAAGGGAAACCGAGGCGCTACCCAAGCCGCCCGGCTGCGCGCGATCGAAACCCATTGTCTTACCAACCGTGGCGCCGGTGCCCGCACCCACCCGACCCGTGGGACAGGAGGAGTAGGTCAACGCCTGCATGGCGCGATAGCCGGCCGCCTGGTCAGGGGCCAACCCGCGTCGTGCACCCTCATCGAAAATGACCGCCCCGGGGACGATAGGTATGATGGCGTCCCCGATGCGAAAGCCACGACCCTGTTCGCGAAGCCATCGCATCACCCCCGCCGCCGCATCCAACCCAAAGGCACTTCCGCCGGCAAGGAGGATCGCATCGACGCGATCGACAGAGTTCTCCGGGCGAAGCATCTCCGTTTCACGGGTACCCGGCGCTCCTCCCCGCACGTCGGCGGCCCCGGTGGATCCCTCCGGGGCGACGATCACCGTCAAACCCGTGCCCGCCTCGACATCGGTATGATGGCCAACCCCAAAACCCGCTATATCGGTAATGGTTCTCTCGTGTTGCACCAATCGCATCCACTCCCTAAAGCCGAACGCTCACGTCCGCCGAGTGCAGGATCCTAGACGATCCAGCCTCATCGACGACCATAAGGCCGCCGGAGACGTCCAGGTCCAAGACCGTAGCGCAGAACTGTTCCCGCCCGGTTCGCACCTCGACGCGCGCACCGATCATCTGCGAACGTTCTTTCCACGCATCAAGTATTTCGGAGGGTCTACTTCCGATGCAGTCTTCCCAGGCACACATCCTGACATCGAACGCCCGGGCTATGGCCTCGACCCAGCCCCGTGCCTCGCTACAATTCATGTCAGGGCGCGCTCGCGAAAGGTCGACCGGCTGCAGCGACCCCGGGGGCGATGGAATCCGCATCGCGCCAGTACATACATTGACACCCAGGCCCACCAGGACGAAAGGGCCGGCGGTCTCGCACAGGATCCCACCGAGCTTGCCCTCGCCGAGGAGAAGGTCATTGGGCCACTTGAGGTGGGGGCGGAGTCCGGTGACGTGCTCCACGGCATCCACAGCCGATATGCCGGCCACCAGTGGATACAATCCGCGCCGGGAAATATCGCTGGCGAGTCGGGACACAAGCGTCATCCAAAGTCCCCCGGGAGGGGATGTCCATGCCTTCCCCCCGCGTCCCCGTCCACCCGATTGACATCGTGCGAGCACCACCGCCCGCTCCATGATCGCACCACGATCGATCAGGTCCCGGGCGACATCCTGGGTGGAAGTCACCACGTCTTCGCGCGTCCAGCGCGTCCGGCCGCACATCTCGCCTCTCCTTCTCCTGCCATAACTTGGGCGGGGCACGGGCCCCGCCCAAGGCAATCGCGTTTCAGTTGCCGGGACCTTTGGCGCTTAGAACAACCCGGTGATCTGTCCCTTTTCGTCAATATCGATGTCTACAGCGGCGGGACGCTTGGGAAGCCCCGGCATCGTCATGACATCCCCGGTGAGTGCGACCGCAAATCCTGCACCCGCGGAGACCGTCACGTCACGGACGGTGATGCGGAAACCACTCGGTCGATTCAGAAGGGTCGGATCATCGCTTAGCGAGTACTGCGTTTTCGCCATGCAAACGGGCATATTCGTCAATCCGACGCGCTTGAGGCGATTGATCATCAACTGCGCCGGGCGGGCGATGTCCACACCATCGGCGCCGTATATCTCGCGGGCAATAGTTTCGATCTTTTCCTCCAGCGCCATCTCGTCGTCGTACAATACCCGGAAGTCACTCTCGCCCTTTTCGAGAATGTCCAGCACGGCCTCTGCCAGCTCCAGGCCTCCTTCTCCGCCCTTGGCGAATACCTCCGAGAGTGCGAAGCGCACGTTGGTTTCTGCACAGTGCTCGGCGATCGCCTGAAGCTCTGCTTCCGTATCGGTCGGGAAACGGTTGATCGCCACGACGGGCTCGAGGCCGAACTTGCGAATATTCTCGACGTGGGCATCGAGGTTATCCAGTCCCGTCTTCACGGCCTCGACATCCTCATCCTCCAGATCCTTCTTGTTTACGCCACCATGTAGCTTCAATGCACGGGCGGTGGCAACCAGGACCACGGCATCGGGCTCGAGTCCTCCGAAACGGCACTTGATGTCGAAGAACTTCTCTGCCCCGAGGTCGGCGCCAAACCCGGCCTCGGTAACCAGGATATCCGCCATCTTCATCCCGGTGCGGGTAGCGATAAGACTGTTACATCCGTGGGCGATGTTGGCGAAGGGACCACCGTGGACAAATGCGGGAGTGTTCTCGAGGGTCTGGACCAGGTTCGGCTTCAGGGCATCCTTGAGAAGCGCTGCCATGGCGCCATGCGCCTGGATATCCGCCGCGGTCACGGGGTCACGGTCGTAGGTCCACCCGACCACGATCCGGCCCAGTCGCTTCTTGAGGTCCTCGAGGTCGTGGGCCAGGCAAAGGATCGCCATGATCTCCGAGGCAACCGTGATAAGGAAGTTGTCCTCGCGGGGTACGCCCTGGGTGATGCCACCTAGGCCGACCACGATATTGCGTAGCGCCCGGTCATTCATGTCCACCGCGCGCTTCACCTGGATGCGGCGGGGATCTATGTTCAGGGTATTGCCCTGCTGCAGGTGATTATCCACCATGGCCGCCATGAGGTTGTTCGCGGCGCCGATGGCATGCATGTCCCCGGTGAAGTGCAGGTTGATGTCTTCCATCGGCACCACCTGGGCATATCCACCGCCGGCCGCGCCACCCTTAATCCCGAAACAGGGGCCGAGGGAGGGCTCACGGATGGCGATCATTGCGTCCTTTTCCATCTTGCTTAGGGCCATGCCAAGACCGACGGTCGTCGTGGTCTTTCCCTCGCCAGCAGCGGTGGGCGTGATCGCCGTGACCAAAACCAGTTTTCCAGAAGGTCTCTTCTCCAGTTCTTCGATGGTCTCAAAACGAACCTTGGCCTTGTTGGTGCCGTACAGCTCGAGATCCTTCTCCTGTAGCCCCAGTTGTTCAGCAATCTCGACGATGTGCTTCGTGTTGGCTTCCTGGGCGATCTGGATATCGCTCTTCATGGGTTCATTCTCACTCCTTCAAGAATTTTCTTCATGCGCGATTCCGCGCAGGTGAATAATGGAGCGTACCGCCTCGACGTCCAGGGCCGCCAAGATGCGATCGGACTGGCACAAAGCACGCCGCCGGTATTCCGCATCCTCCAGCCGCCCGACGTTCGCCGACACCATGGCGGCATTGCCTCGTATCACGGCGACGGCCAGCTCCACTGCCAGCAATGCATCCGGGGCAGCCGTTTTCGATCCATCCCGCACCAACCGCTCCGCCAGTCGGTATGTCGCCAGTGCGCGTTCCATGATACGCAACGGTACCTCCGTTGCGTGCTTCATGGCCGATTCCAACACCCGGGAACGGGTCTTCTTCTCTGCATCGGTATCCTTGGGTAGAGCGAGTGCTGCCATTACCTGGTGGTAGATATCCGCATCCTCACCCACAAGGTCGGAGAACTCCTCCCGGAGCAACTCCGACTCCTCGTGAACCTCGACCAGCCAGGGTCCGCGATCCGTATCCCGGGAGCGTCGCAGGTTGTTTCCCGCCACGAAATGGACGATGGCCGCCGCAACGGCACCCGCGTGTGCGGAGGCGGGACCAGCACCCGGTACCGGATCATCCGAAGCCAGGGCCTCGAGGAACGCTTCCACGGGCATTTGCGCGAAATGTCGACCGGTGGATTCCTGGAACATCCTCACCTCCTACGCCCAAACTCTCGTCTATTGTATCGCTTTAGGGCCCGCAGCTAAAAGCCGGTGCCCGCCGAGCGTGCAGGAGGAGATGCCCGCGCAAAGAAGCAAGGAGGAGAGGTGGTAAACATGTCACAGGATGAAAAGATGATGCAACGGTGCATAGAACTGGCCAAGCAAGCCCTGGATGCCGGTGACCACCCCTTCGGTTCGGTCATCACGGATGCGGAGGGGCGCTTAGTGGCCGAGGGTAGAAACCGAGAGTGCAGTGAGCACGATCCATCGTGGCATGCAGAAATGGAGGCCGTCCGCAACGCGACGCGATCGATGCAGGTCACCGCAATACCGGGGACGACGCTCTACGCCAGCGGGGAACCCTGCCTCATGTGCGCCACCGTGATCAGGCGCGCGGGCATCTCCCGGGTCGTGGTCGGTGCCCGGACCACCAACCCGATAGCCGTCGAGCCCCATCCGCTCACGGCACCCGAGTTCGCCGAGACCCCCGTCCCCGAGCTCCTGTTCGGCGTACTGGAGGAGGCCGCAATGGCGGTGCAAGGTCGAACCCAAGGGCCAGAGTAGATGTCGCGGGGTCGTATGCAACTACAGGCCATAGGATACGTGGAAAACGGGATAATCCGGCGACCGCCACGGGGATGGTCCGATGTGCGATCGAAAATCACCGTGCTAGAGGCGTTCTCCGATGCACTCCTCGGCATCGAGGAATATCGCCACCTGCTGGTCGTCTTCTGGTTCGATCAGAAGGGGGCGGACGATCGGGGGACCACCCGGGTACACCCGATGCGAAGGAAAGATTTGCCGCTGCGCGGCGTATTCGCGACCCGCAGCCCGGCGCGTCCCAATCCACTGGGGGTGACCGAGGTACGCCTACTGGATCGCGACGCGAATGTGCTATACGTAGAAGGGTTGGACGCCCTGCACGATACACCCGTGATCGATATCAAGGGCACCGTTCCCCCGGGACAACCCGGACCAGCCTGGCACGGCCGATAGGCTCACGGTGGGACCGTGGCCACACCGATCGACGCCCAAAATACGAACCGCCCGGCGCCGCGGATGCGCATGAATGAGCGGTCACCGCACCTGGCGCGTGACCGCTCATCACTGACAACTTCTACAAGATCCTACTGGCGCAGGATGCCTCCCATGGGGATGGTCTCCAGTCCACGGTCCCCCAGTGCGTCGAGGAACTTGTTGATACCGACGGAATCCGAGCGCATATGCCCCGCGATGACCACGTTGCCGATTCCCTGTTCTTTCACCGCGTTAAGCCCATCCTCGGGGATGTGCATCAGGACCAGGGTACCCACGCCGGCCTCGAAGTAAGCCTTCATCACGTCGGGTCCACCATTGGTCCCGCCCGCGACGCTGGCGAAAACCTTGCCCGCGTAGTCTTTAGCCCCCCCAACACGAATGGTCGGACCGGAAACATCTCCCTGGTACTCGGGAATCTGCTTCAGCGTCTCTACAACATCACCTACCGTGGATTCATCATTGAGGCCACTATCGAGCGCGGCCTGGATGATGTTCTCGGTGATAATATCCAGCGGCATGTGGATATTCATCAAGGGCATTCCGATGAGTTTGGCCGCCTGTCCCACCTTGTCGAAGTTCTTGGGGTGCGCTCCGCGCTCGGTGGCATCGATCCGCTTTTGCAGCACCTTCTGGGCCTTGTTAATGGGGATGCCACAGCGCATCATCAGCTCGATCTGCCGCTTCATTACCGTATGTAACCCGACGGCGGGTGCGCCACTGACCGGGTGATGGGCGATCACGAGATCGGCGCCGAGCTCGCGCGCCAAAAAGAGGTCCGCGGTGTCGATATCGATGCCCATCATCACCGTCTTGACCTCATCGCAGGGAACCATGATGCCCGAATCCCCGGGCACCTCGTCCATCCCGGACATCTCCAGTGCCAGGTCCATAATCTCCTTGGTATTCATCATCTCTATACCCTCCAGTTCCACTCGGACAAGATACGAGGAATGGTCGCCAATCACCCGTCAGAACGGGCCAATTCCTCGATCCGTCGCTTTAGGATCTCCCGCTCATTCAACGAGGGATCCTCCAGGACTTCATCCAACAGCACATTGAGAATATGACCTACTTCGGGCCCGGGTGAAACCCCGGCAACACGCATCACATCGTTGCCATCCACCGCCAGGTCCTTGAGACCGAAGGCCGCATCTTCCTCGAGAACCCGTTCGATTCGCCTCAGCAAGTGCATAGTGCCCCGGGATAGCGGCGCCTCCTTGGTGCCCGATCCGGCGCGATCGGCAATGCGCAGCCGGATCAGATCGCGGATATTCTCAAGCCCCACCCGATTAATTAGCCTCCGGATGGCGGAGTCCTTCATCTCGGGATAATGATGTAGCGCCATGTGATGGCGAATCAGGTGCACGACCCGGTCGATGGTTCGGTTGTCGTAACGCAAGTGCTTCAGCATTCGCCGCGCGACGGCCGCGCCGACGACCTGGTGGTTGTGAAAGTGGCGTTCTCCTCGATCATCCACCTTCATCGTCCTTGGCTTTGCAACATCGTGCAGCAGTGCCGCGAGGCGGAGTGCGAGATCGGCCTCCGGTATTTCAGCGGTGGCATCGAGTGCAAGCAGGGAATGCTCCCATATGGTGAAGGCGTGATGAACATTTTGCTCTACGCCCACCCCCTCGAGCAACTCCGGCCAAAACCGCTCCAGTAACCCCGTCTTCCTTAGTAATTCGACGCCCCGCGCGGGATTTTCCGAAAGCAGGATGCGATCCATTTCGTAACGGATCCGTTCGCGCGATACAGAGTCCAGATGCGTGGCCATGTGCATGCAGGCGCCTTGGACGGAATCGTCAAGGGACGCATCGAGCTGCGCCGCGAAACGCACAGCCCGCACCATGCGCAGGGCATCTTCGGCAAAGCGCTCCTCAGGGAGCCCCACGGTCATCACACGGGATTGCGCCAGGTCCTCCAGCCCGTGGAACGGATCCACCAGCCTCCCCGCGCGGGTCAGTGCCATTGCGTTGAAGGTGAAGTCGCGACGGGATAGATCCTCGTTGAGGTCGGGGGAAAATGCCACCCAGTCCGGGCGGCGCCGATCCGAATATTCCCCTTCCGTCCGATAGGTCGTGACCTCCACCCCGTACTCGTCGATCAAGACCGTCACCGTCCCGTGCTCGATCCCGGTGGGAATGGTGCGCGCAAAGATGGCACGCACGCGGTCGGGTTCCAGGGAGGTCGCGACATCCCAATCACCGGGTCGTGCACCCATGAGGAGATCACGGACGCAGCCACCGACGACAACCGCCTCGCCTCCCGCTTGCTCGATGCGATCGAGGACGCGAAGTACCGGTCCCGGGATGGAGGCCGACGCAAACCAGCGAATCCACAGTCGACGCCATAACAGGGCCGTGCGCTTGTAGTTCCTCGGATCCACGGATACTCCCCTCACAAAGCGCGATGGGAGCCCCCGGGGGCGCTCCCATCATGGAAGGTCTCACCACAAGACCGATTCAGGCTTCACACCAGCGGTCCCGGAATTGCCAATATCCATTCGCATCGCCATCACCAACCCGGGTTGCAGGCTCTTCAGAACTGCCTTCGCCCGAATCGTGGCCGGGATTATTCGCCGCCTCAGGCGCACGCTCGCGGCTCTCGCCGTTATCCCTACGCCCCACGATGTTGATGGAATCGAGAACCTCCTGCAAGCGTTCTCCCTCGAGGGTCTCTTCTTCAGCGAGGATCTCGGCGAGGGTCTTGAGCCCTTCAAGGTTCTCCTCGAGAATCTTTCTGGCACGCCGATAGCTCTCGCTGATCGTCTTGCGAATCTCGCGATCGATCGCCGAAGCGACTTCCTCGCTGTAGTTGCGTCCCCGTGCCATGTCACGGCCGAGGAACGGCGTATCCATCTTGTCACCGTAGGTCAACGGCCCCATGACCTCCGACATGCCGTATTCGGTGATCATCTTGCGGACCATCTTGGTCGATTTTTCGAGATCGTCCTGTGCACCCGTACTAATCTCGGAGAAGATCATCTCCTCGGCCGCACGGCCCGCGAGGGCCATCGTGACCATATCCAAAATTTCACCACGCGTGATCAAGTAGCGATCCTCCATGGGCATTTGCAGTACGTAGCCCAATGCCCCACCACGCGGGATCACCGATATCTTGTGTACGGGATCCGCATTGGGCAGCACCTCCGCCACGAGCGCATGCCCGGACTCGTGGTAGCACACGATGTCCTTTTCCTTTTGGCTCATAATGCGGCTCTTCTTCTCGGGACCACCCGCAATGAGGCGATCGATGGCATCCTCGAAGTCCCGCATACGTATGGTGGAGAAATTCTTCCTCGCGGCCAATAGGGCCGCCTCGTTCACGGTATTCTCGATATCCGCACCGGTAAACCCGGGGGTCCTCCGGGCCAACACCTCGACGTCGACATCCTCGTCCAGCGGTTTTCCACGGACGTGTATGCGGAAGATGTGCTCGCGACCGGCGAGGTCCGGGCGATGGATCGTCAGCTGGCGATCGAAGCGACCGGGTCGAAGCAAGGCCGGATCCAATACATCCGGTCGGTTGGTCGCAGCCATGACGATGATGCCCTCGTTGATGCCGAAACCATCCATCTCGACCAAGAGCTGGTTCAGCGTCTGCTCCCGCTCGTCGTGTCCTCCACCGTAACCGGCCCCACGCTGACGACCAACGGCATCAATCTCGTCGATGAACACGATGGCGGGGGCGGTCTTCTTGGCCTGTTCGAACAGGTCCCGCACACGGGAAGCACCGACGCCGACGAACATCTCTACGAAGTCCGACCCGCTAATACTGTAAAACGGTACCTCGGCCTCGCCGGCAACCGCCCGGGCAACCAGCGTCTTGCCCGTTCCCGGGGCACCAAACAGCAATACTCCCTTCGGAATGCGCGCACCGATCTTCACGTACTTGCGCGGATTCTGCAGGAAATCCGTGATCTCTTCCAATTCTTCCCGTACCTCGTCGATGCCGGCCACATCTCCAAAGGTCACCTTGGGGGTCTTCCCCTCGGGGTTGTACTGCTGGGCACGGCTCTTGCCAAACTGCATGACCTTGTTTCCGCCGGCCTGGCTATTTTGCATGATGAAAAAGAAGGCACCGATAACCAGCAATACGGGTAGCAGGGTGGTCAATACCGCCATCCACCATGCGCCACCCTCTTCTTCGTGAATATTGTATTGCACTCCGGCATCCCGGAGCGATTCTAGGAGCCTGGGATCATTGGTAGGCACCGTGGTGACGAAGGTCGTGCCATCCGTCAGCACACCACGGGCTTCCCCTGTCCCGGCAGCTTGATACGTGATCTCCACCTCGGATACTCGTCCCTCATCTACGATCGACAGAAAGCGCGAGTAGGCGTACTCCTCGGGCCGTTCGGCCTGCGTGGCCAGGTACTGGACCACGGTGAGTATGAGGAACAGGACAACCAGGTAGAAGGCCACGCTCTGGAAGACCCGCGTCCACTTCATTACCGTCCTCCTAAAAGTAAGTTGGGGCGTGCAGATGTCCGCTGCCGCGAGATTTGAAGACCCGCAAATGCAGCACCTGCCGCGTATCCCCTTCCAGTTTGCCATATTCGCTGACCCGTAACCCGGCCAGCCACAAAACCCGGTGATCGCTATCTAGCACCAGAGGAACTCGGGATCTGGCGGTCCGGGGCACCTTCGCATCGACGAGGATGTCCTGGATTTTCCTGTGTCCCCGCATTCCCAGAGGCTGCATCCGATCGCCGGGTCTCCAAAAGCGCACACGTAGGGGCAATGCCACCTTATTATAGTCAATGAATGCATGGCGAACAAGTAAAGGCGGATGCGGTCCGACGAGGGCTGACGCCACTGCCCGAGAGGCCGCCGGATCGAGCAGGCGCGCCTGCAAATGCAGTGCGGTACCGGGGAATACCAGGACACCGGGAACCGGAAGAATAGCCGGCGAGGAACGTGATTGCCGTCGGGGCCGGGTCTTCTCGAAAACCAAGAAATCCTTCGAAATACGGGCGCGCACCGCACCCGGCAAGTCGATACTCCAACCCGAGGGGAGCGCCCCGGGCCGAAGGAGCATCTCGACGTGTTCGCGTGTCAAATCCTCGAGGGTCCCACGCACCGCACGATAAGCCAATCGAAGCACCCGGCGAAGCAGGGGCGCCTGGGTATCGAACAGCGAAACCGGTAGCATGACCCGACGTCCGCTAGATTCGCCGGTGCCAAAACCCTCCAAGACGGCCGCCGATCGAAAGACCGACCCGGCCTGCGCCTGCATGTATCGATCCTCTTCGCCCACGAGTTCGGCCGTACGGGCGAGCACGGAGACGATACCCGGGTTGTATTCTCGCGCGAGCCAGGGGATTAGTTCGAGACGAATCCGGTTGCGCGTTTGTTCGGCGAGGAGATTGCTCGAATCCGTAACATATTCGACGCCGCGATCTCCCAAGAATTCCTCCAGGTCCTCCCGGGAAACACCCAGCAGCGGTCGGATGATGCGTCCCCTGCGCGGGGCCATACCGGAGAGGCCCGAAGAACCCGCGCCCCGCAATAATGCCAGTAGCAGCGTCTCTGCCTGATCATCCCGGTGATGCCCCAATGCCAGGTAGTCATAGCCTTCTCTCACACGGGTGGTCTCCAAAAAATGCATCCGCACGCGGCGCGCCCGCGCTTCGAGGTCGGAGGAGTCCG
>Ga0207421_10005923_pt1 | contig 13488 bp, 16 predicted proteins | sample SodLakKL_010_SED_4_FD_187542 | JGI IMG/M metagenome (GOLD analysis project Ga0207421, IMG submission 187542) | Alkaline sediment microbial communities from Lake Tanatar, Kulunda Steppe, Russia - 8KL_010_SED (SPAdes) (version 2) | ecosystem: Environmental > Aquatic > Non-marine Saline and...
CCGTAGAATAGAAGGTTTCCGTGCCGTGGGGATCGGAGGTCATAAAGGAGTTGGCATGGACGCTTAAGAAAACTTCTCCCCCTACTCTAGCCGCCAGCTTCGTCCTGTCTTCATATGTAACAGATACATCCCGGTCCCGGGTTAAATAAACCTGGGCTCCCGCCCCCTCTAACAGGTCCCTCAGTTTTAAAGAAACCTTAAGGTTTACTTCCTTTTCCGTAAGACCCAACACCCTTCCTGTAGCGCCGGGGTCACTCCCCCCATGACCCGGGTCAACTACCACCTTGCGGCCCGTCAGGGGTGAAGCCCATACCGGTTGAACCATACAGGAAAAAAGCAAAAAAAATACTAAAACACAGAAAATCCACCTTCCGCCGACAAATTTCTTGATGTTATTCCTGACCATCTTCTTTTTTATCCCTCCGGTTGTATATTTATTTTTAGTGCCTGGTCAGCTATATTATCGTCCTTCCTGATATGGAACTGAAGGGCTTTGCAGGTAGATATTTGACATAAAGGGATAAATTCCTTTTATTTCACCATAGAAATATTTTGAAATATTTTCTAAACCACAAAGATGGGATTGGAGTAAATCCAGGGGCGCTCCCCCTTCAGGAGGGAACGGTAGTGGACCTCCACCCGGAAGGCGCCCCTTTCCAGGACCTTGAAGACCAGGTTGGGGGAAGAGGACTCCCTTATAACCTTACCCTCCTTGATAACCTTTATGGTGCTCCGGGGAGAAGGTGCCTCCACCTCCAGGGCAGTTTTTTTGTTGAGGGCTATAGTATCACCGGAAAGACACTGCTCCCGGGTGTTTTCAGCAAAAAATAGAAAGCCCCGGGAAGGGTGAACCTGGTCGTTTGCTGTAAAATAATGGCCCTTTTTGAGGGAATCCATGATCATTGCCCGGTCGTGGAGGGTATCCCCCCTTAACTGCAGGGGAAGATAAACATGGGTGGTAATGGTTCGAAAAAGGAAGGGGTAGGGAAAAACCTCTGCCTGTAAGGGGCCCGCCTTTACCCGGATAGCGTGGGCATCGGTGCCCCCCAGGGCCAGAACCTTCTCCCCCCGAGCCAGATGACGGTCCCAGGCTTGCAGGGCTTGGGGGCAGGGACACTTCAGATTAGAGTTCCGATGGAGATAGATGCTATAAAGGGCCTTCAGGAGGTTTTGGGCTCCATCCCGCCACTGGGAGGTGTAGTTCCATATTTCTATTCCCTGAAAGCCGTGGACCTCCCAGTCCTTCCAGGGGTAGTGTCTTCCCTGAAGGACCAGGGGAGATCCCTTTTCGAAGGGATGGGCAATGAAACCAAAGCCTCCCTTCTGGTTAACCAGGTCTATGACCTCCTGGGGGGCCAGGCCCCGGGTGTCCAGTTCCTCCTTCAGGTTAAAGGCCAGGTAGTGGTGGTCCTCCTGGTTCAGTTCTGTACCAAAAAGAACCAGGGTGCTGTCGTACCATCCCTCCCTGCCTTCCAGGTAGCCCTTCATATTCTGGTGGTCAGTGATAATAACAAAATCCAGGCGGGCCTCCCGGGCAGCCCGGGCAATTTCTTCCACGCTGCCGGTTCCGTCGGAATAATTGGAGTGAATGTGGACACTGCCAACATACTCGTACATTTTTCTACCCCACCCCCGAAAAGTTTTATGTATACTTTCTCCTTTAAAGAAAATAAATCCTTCTCTTTAGATAATATTTACAAAATCTTTGCAAATAAAAAGGCCCCGAAAGGAGCCTTAATTTAGAAAAATATTCATTTAAAACTCTTTGGTCTTTCCCCATTCTTCGGCAAAAACAATCTCCGAAAGTTCCTTGCGGGGCTGGTCTTTAGGTTCTTTGGCCGGGTACCCCAGGGGGGTCATGGCCACTACCCGGTAAGGGTCAGGTATATTTAGGAGTTCCTTGATGGGATCCTCCTTGAACCAGGCTACCCAGCAGGTGCCCAAACCCTGGGCAGCTGCCGCCAGGACCAGATGATCCATGGTAATCCCTGCATCCACCAGGTAATATTCCTTTCCCTGGCTAACCCCCGACTCTTCGGGATTGGCACAAAGGACCACCGTCAGGGGAGCCTGTACTATACCCCCGCGGGCAGGGTTGGCTGAGGGCAGGGATTCCGCCAGCTTTTCCCGGTTTTCTTCCTTTTCCACCAGAATGTATCTCCAGCACTGGAGGTTTTTCCAGGAGGGGGCTTTCCGGGCTGTTTCCAAAACCTTTTTCACCACCTGGTTATCCACCGGGTCGTTAAGGTATTTCCTGACACTTTTACGGGTGTTAACAACTTCTTCAATAACCTTTTCCCAGCTGATAATAACCACTCCTTTCTTTTTTCTTAAAGAAGGGATGCTACTTTACGCCTGGTGATCAGGCTGGGAATCATCTGGTCCAGCCTTTCCAGGACTTTACCCGTACCCCGGGCCACACATCCTATGGGTTCCTCAGCTATATAGGCGGGGACCTGGGTCTCCTGGCTTATAAGGTCGTCCATGCCGTGGAGCAGGGCTCCCCCTCCCGTAAGAACTATTCCCCGGTTGATGATGTCTCCCGCCAATTCCGGGGGAGTCTTTTCCAGGACCTGCTTGATGCAAGTTACGATGTGTTCCAGGGGTTCGTCAAAGGCCTCGGACAGGTGGGAGGTGGTTATGTCCAGGGAGCGGGGAAGGCCCGTAACCAGGTCCCGGCCCCGGATAGCCATGGTTACTTCTCCCTGGGGACAGGCAGAGCCTACCTTCACCTTGAGGGCTTCTGCCGTCCTCTCCCCTATGAGGAGGTTGAACTCCTTTTTAATGTAGCGGAGGATGGCATCGTCGAACTTGTCCCCTCCAATCTTAATACTTTCACTTACCACTATTTCTCCCAGGGACAGGACGGCCACATCGGTGGTACCTCCTCCTATGTCCACCACCATATGACCGCTGGGATCAAATATTTCCAGGTCTGCCCCCAGGGCTGCCGCCCGGGGCTCTTCAATGAGGAAGGTCTGGCGGGCCCCCGTCCGGTTCACCGCCTCCAGGACAGCCTTTTGTTCCACGGCGGTAGTCCCCGTGGGAACGCAAACTACCACCCGGGGACGGAAGAACATCCGCCGGTTAGATACCTTATAGATAAAGTGCTTCAACATCGCTTCCGTTACGTCAAAGTCAGCAATAACCCCCTCTTTCAGGGGCCTGGTGGCTACAATATTCCCCGGGGTCCTTCCCAGCATCTGCTGGGCCCCCTTACCTACGGCCAGCACCTTGTTACTTCCCTGCTCAATGGCCACCACGGAGGGTTCGTTAAGGACGACCCCCCTGTTTCTAAGAAATACTAGCACCGTGGCTGTGCCCAAATCTATGCCCATGTCTGCAGATATACTCACGTTCACCAATTTTGAAATCCCCTTTCCCGATACTTGTCCCCAAAATTATTTATATAATTTGCAGTGTTATATATTTCTATTTAATTTTAACATATCCTTTTTTTCCATGTTAAACTTTAAGGGCCAGATATTTCTTTTTGGTGGCTTCTCCTCCCCTTATATGGCGCTCCAGTTTGTTTTGTTCCAGTATTTTTTTTATTTCTCCTGCATAGGAAGGATTAATTTGAGGAAGCCTTTCCGTTACGTCCTTATGGACAGTGCTTTTGCTTACTCCAAATATTTTGGCTACCTGGCGTACCGTAGCCTTTGATTCCAGGATATAGCTGCTTATTTCCATTACCCTCTGCTCTATGTAACTTTGCATTTAGCCGCCCCCTTGTTCTATCCTAATTTTATATTTATGAAGGGTTTAACCCGTTGATGACAATGTTAATACGTAAAAAGGAAGTCAGATTTTAGACCGACTTCCTGAAAATACTATATTAATCCCCTATCAAGGAAGATATTCCATAGGATCCCGGGATATATCCCCTTCCCTGACTTCAAAGTGGAGATAACTTCCCGGGGAAGCATCTAAAAGGGCTGTTTCTCCCACCAGGGCTATTTCCTGCCCCTTTTTTACCTCCTGGCCTTCTTCTACCCGGGCCTGGGCCAGGTTCCCGTAAAGGGTTATGAGATCTCCCGGATGGGACAGGACAACCACTTCACCCAGGGCCGGATCCAGGGTAACTTTTTCTACCCGACCCGAAAGAGCAGCCTGGACAGAAGTCCCTCGGGGAGCTTTAAGGTCTATCCCCTGGTGGAGGCGGTACTGGTTTCCTACCTGGTAGACCTGATGATAATGGGCAAGGATTTCTCCCTGGAGGGGCCACATAAAATTCTCCCTTTCCTGGTCCAGGGCTGGTTCCTCCTCTGCTGCTTGTCCTTCTTCCCTCTCCTCTGTAACTTTTTCCTCCCGTGGGTAAAGGATTACTTCCCGGGACTCTTCCTCGCCTTCTTCCTGTTGGGCCTCCCCGTTCTCCAGGAGGGCCTCCATGCCCCCGGGAGAAGGGGAAAACCTCTCTGCCCTTTGCCCCTGCCCCAGGATAAATCCCGTCATAATTACTATTAGCAGGAGGAGGTAGGCTCCCAGTATCCTTAAGTGCCTCCTTTTAGTGGAGGCTTGTTCACTTTTCGCCCGGGGAGGGGAGTCCTCCCTGGAGGAAGTCCTGAAGTTTTTTACCAATTTTCTCAGCCCAACCAGTGCCTTTTCCCACGCTTCTCTGATACTTTCCAGTTTCTCTTTCATTTAATACTCACCTCAGGGAGTATTATTTACCCACCCCCATAAAAATATTCATGGCTGTCAATAATTTCTGTCCCCTGGTAGTAGTGGTTAAGTATCTCCTGGTAGCTGTGGCCCTCCCGGGCCATGCCGTCGGCACCGTACTGGCAAAGACCTACCCCGTGGCCGTAACCCCGGGTGTTGAAAATTATGTTGTCACCTTCAACTCGCCAGGTTACCCGGGTGGAGGGAAGGTTTAAAAGGCTTCTCAGTTCATGGCCTGTAAGGCTCAAATTGTTCAAGCGCAGGTCCTGGAGCCGATCTGCCGAGGAGCGGCTGATAACGGCCAGATCTGGGGAAGTATAGGTAGAGGCAGAAGCAGCCTGGGGGTAACGGCTAATTAACCGGGAGAATTCCGACAGGGTGTAGGAGGTTTCCCGACTGGTCCAGGGGGAATGGTTGCAGTAACTGCACTGGATTCCTTTCAGGTAGGGAAGGGAAGCCCTCCATACCTCCTGGGAGTTATCAGTATACCCTCCGCAGGTAGAGTGGAAAACAGCATCAATTGGTAATCCCTGGTAGGTTAAAACCTGGCTTTTAGTTTCTTTTACGGCAGTTATAATTTTGTTCCAGTAGGAATTTGCCCGGGAGGAGGACCATTTAGTTAGGGCGTCTTCCCGGGTTTCCCAGGCCTGGCAGTGGGCGGCTTCCGTGCAAATATCGGCATTGTTGTGGTTTTCACAGCCTGACCCTCCTGAAGCTTCCACCCGGGCCAGGGCATAGGTCCTGGCAATAACCGCCTGGGCTTTTAAGGCCTCCTCCTGGAAGGAGGCGGGCATTTCGGCGGCTACCACTCCCGCCACATACTCCTCCAGGGGAAGTTCTTCTACTTCTCCCGAAAGATGGTCTAAAACCCGAAGGGAGGATATGGGGGTATCCTCCCGGGATATCATTTCCGGTGAAGGGGAAGAAAGGGAAGAAGGGGGAGGTGGAGCTGGAGGGGAACTCTCCCTCCAGCTCCACTCCAGGGAAACCAGGAGGGCGGGAAGGCAAATAACAAAGGTAAAGAGGGTGAGGATAAGAAAGGCAGCATACCTGGACATGTTTTTCTCCTCCCATAAGTTTACTTCTTTAATATATGCCCCTTAAAATATTTTATGAATACTTTTAGGGAAAAATAAAAAAGGACAAAAAATACCCCTTCACTGAAGTGAAGGGGCTTATTTTTTTATTTATTATACTCCTACTTTTTCCTTTTCTAATGCTTCCAAACGAGTTGTGGCACGTCTCAAGGACATTTCCGCCCGGTAATAATCTATGTCTTCCCTCTGGGCGGCCAGTCTCCTTTCGGCCCTTTCTTTGGCTGCCCTGGCCCTTTCTACATCAATTTCTCCGGGTTTTTCTGCTGCATCGGCCAGTATGGTCACCTTCTCGGAGGTAACTTCCATGAAGCCTCCTCCGCTGATGGCAATGTGGCTGAAGCGGTCACCCTTTTTAAGGCGCAGCAGGCCAATCTTAAGGGCGGTAATAAGGGGGGAGTGGTTGGCAAGAATACCTATATCGCCGTCCACAGCCCTGGCTATGACCATGTTTACTTCTTCCCTGTAAACAACCCGTTCGGGAGTTACCACTTCTACAAAAAATGTGGATGCCATTTTAAAACCCTCCTATTGTTTACCCCTTGTGCTGCATCTCTTACTCGGACTTTTCATGTTTTTCTCTGGCTTCTTCGATGGTTCCTACCATGTAAAAGGCTGATTCGGGCAGGTCGTCGTGCTTACCCTCCAGCACTTCTTTAAAGCCCCTTACCGTTTCTTTAAGGGGAACATATTTTCCGGGCATGCCGGTAAACTGCTCAGCCACAAAGAAGGGCTGGGACAGGAACCTCTGGATCTTACGGGCCCGGTTAACGGTCAGTTTATCTTCGTCGGAAAGTTCTTCCATACCCAGGATAGCGATGATATCCTGGAGTTCCCGATAGCGCTGAAGAACCTCCTGAACGCCCCTGGCTACCCGGTAATGCTCTTCACCCAGGATCCTGGGGTCCAGGATACGAGAGGCGGAGGCCAGAGGATCAACGGCGGGGTAAATTCCCAGCTCCGCAATGGACCTCTCCAGATAAGTGGTGGCGTCCAGGTGAGCAAAGGTCGTGGCCGGCGCCGGGTCGGTGGGGTCATCAGCAGGCACGTAAATAGCCTGGATAGAAGTGATGGACCCCTTCTTGGTGGAGGTAATACGCTCCTGAAGTTCACCCATCTCCGTCTGCAGGGTAGGCTGATAACCCACGGCGGAAGGCATCCGGCCCAGAAGGGCGGAAACTTCCATACCCGCCTGCACGAAACGGAAAATGTTATCGATAAAGAGGAGCACGTCCTGGCCGGCCAGGTCCCGAAGGGATTCGGCCACGGCAACTCCCGTCAATCCCACCCGCAGGCGGGCACCGGGAACCTCCGTCATCTGTCCGAAAACCAGGGCGGTGTTCTTGATAACCCCGGATTCTTTCATCTCCAACCACAAGTCGTTACCTTCCCGGGTTCTTTCTCCCACTCCGGCAAAGACAGAATATCCTCCGTGCTCGTAAGCAATGTTACGGATTAGCTCCATAACAACAACTGTTTTACCCACACCGGCTCCGCCGAAGAGACCGATTTTACCACCTTTAGCATAAGGAATTAAGAGGTCAACCACCTTAATCCCCGTTTCAAAGATCTCCGTGGCAGGCTCCTGGTCCACAAAGGCAGGAGCAGGCCGGTGAATGGGATAGTGCATATCGGTTTCTACTTCTCCCAGTTCATCAAGGGGCTCACCAATTACGTTTATTAGTCTTCCCAGCATACCCTCCCCTACGGGGACGGTAATGGGACTACCGGTAGACTTGGCTTCCATGCCCCTTACCACACCCTCGGTGGGCTGCATGGATACCGTCCTTACGGCGTTATCCCCCAGGTGCTGGGCCACTTCCAAGGTCAAATCCAGATCCTGGTCTGGATATTCCAGTTTAATGGAATCGTGAATTTCTGGTAGGTCTCCGGCAGTAAATTCTATATCTATAACAGGTCCGATAACTTGAATGACCCTGCCAACTTTTTCACTCATATTCTAGTTTTCCCTCCTTCATACTTCATTAGTTATTTCCATCTAGCAAGTATTCTTTAGCCTTCTGCGGCCATGGCTGCATTGGATACCTCCAGGATTTCCTGGGTAATGGAAGCCTGTCTGGCCCTGTTAAGCTGCATGGTCAGATTCTCTATCATCTCATCGGCATTATCCGTAGCGTTTCTCATGGCGCTCATCCTGGCGGCATGCTCCGAGGCCTTGGCCTCCAGTAGGGCATGGTATATCAGGTTTTCAATATATTTAGGCAGAAGGGTATGGATAATGGTTGCCTCATCGGGTTCAAAGGAATAAAGAGCCTTAGCACCCTTCTTTTCTTCCTCTTTTCCTGGCTCCTCGGACACGGGTTCCATGGGCAATAGTTTTACAATGCGAGGATCGTGCCTGGCGGGGTTGATAAACTCCGTGTAAACCAGGAATAATTCGTCAAATTCCTCTTCCCTGAAGCCCTGGACCACTTCCTGTCCGATATTTTTAATCCTTCTCCACTCGGGATAATCTTCTATATCCAGGTGAGTGGAAAAAAGCTGGTAGTTACGGCGTTTATAATAGTCCCGAACCTTTTTACCTACCGCAGTAATTTTGGTTTTAGCGGGATCTTCCATATAGGAAGTGGCAAAGCGCAGCAACCCCGAGTTGTAGCCTCCGCAAAGGCCCCGGTCAGCGGCTATTACCAGGAACCCTGAGTTTTTAACTTCCCTTTTCTCCACCAGTTCATGCTGCAGGTTGGGCATATGGCTAACCAGCCGGGAAACGATACCCTTCATCTGCTCCGCATAAGGGCGGGCGGATTCGGCTCTTTCCTGGGCCTTCCTGAGCTTGGCGGCAGCCACCATTTCCATGGCCCGAGTAATCTGCTGGGTATTTTTAACACTTCTAACGCGTCGTCTAATTTCCCGTAGAGCTTTCATTTAGTCACCACCTTTTCTCTTCACCGGGTTAGGACTCGGTTACCGTTGCTGTTTCCTGGGATACCATAAACTGGCCTTTAAATTCTTCAACGGCCTTTTTAAGCTTTTCTGCCGTGTCGTCATCCAGAGTCATAGTTTCTTTGAGGGTTTTACCCACGTCAGGATGGTTCATTTCCATGAACTGAAGGAATTCTTTTTCAAAACGGCTTACTTCCTCCACGGGTATATCGTCCAGGTACCCCTGGGTACCAGCATATATAATCATGATCTGTTTTTCAACAGGCATGGGAGCGTACTGGTCCTGCTTGAGGAGTTCCACCATTCTTTCACCCCGGCTCAGGGTAGCCTGGGTCGCTTTATCCAGGTCAGTCCCGAACTGGACAAAGGCAGCCAGCTCCCTGTACTGGGCCAGGTCCAGACGCAGCCGGCCGGCTACCTGCTTCATGGCCTTAATCTGGGCGGAGCCACCCACCCGGGATACGGAGAGACCAACGCTGATAGCAGGACGGGTTCCGGCAAAGAAAAGGTCCCCTTCCAGGTAAATCTGTCCGTCGGTAATGGAAATAACGTTGGTGGGAATATAGGCGGAAACGTCACCCGCCTGGGTTTCAATAATGGGCAGGGCCGTTAAGGAACCTGCACCCCTTTCATCGTTAAGCTTGGCGGCCCTTTCCAGGAGCCGAGAGTGGGTGTAGAAAATGTCCCCGGGGAAAGCTTCCCGACCGGCAGGACGCCTGAGTAGTAGGGATACCTCCCGGTAAGCCGCGGCCTGTTTGGAAAGGTCATCATACATGCAAACTACGTGCTGTTCATTGAACATAAATTCTTCACCCATGGCGCAACCGGCATAGGGGGCAATATAAAGGAGGGGCGCCGGGTCACTGGCGGAAGCTACCACTACGGTAGTATATTCCATGGCCCCGTGCTCTTCCAGTACATCCACCACCGCGGCCACGGTGGAAGCCTTCTGACCTACTGCCACGTAAATGCAGTAAATATCCGAATCCTTCTGGTTAAGGATGGTATCAATACAAATAGCCGTCTTACCAATTCCCCGGTCACCAATGATTAACTCCCTCTGACCTCTTCCAATGGGGATCATGGAGTCAATAGCCTTCAGACCCGTCTGGACAGGCTCATTAACAGGCTGCCGGTGGGTAACCCCGGGGGCGATAGCTTCGATGGGACGAAACTTCTTGGCGTTAATGGGTCCTTTGCCGTCGATAGGCAGACCCAGGGGGTTAACCACCCTTCCAATAAGTTCCTCTCCTACAGGAACCTCAGCAATTCTTCCCGTTCTTTTTACCGTGTCCCCTTCCCGGATTGTTTCGTAGTCTCCGAGAATAACACAACCAACACTATATTGTTCAAGGTTTAAGGCCATTCCGTAAATTTCACCGGGAAACTCAATGAGCTCACCGGCCATACAGTTTTCCAGGCCGTGGATTCGGGCCACACCGTCACCTACATAGACAACGGTCCCTATATCTACAAGTTCCAGCTTTTCTTCATAACTTTCAATTCTCTGTTTGATAATAGCACTAATTTCATCTGGCCTTACACTCATTCTCCCTTGTCACCTCATTTCATTTAGACTTAGAGACTGCCCTGGGTTATGTTATCATACATCTGGGCCAGCCTGCGGGTAATGCTGGCATCCAGAACGGAATCACCAATCTTGGTGATCACCCCTCCTATAATGGAGGGATCGGTTTTCATAACCAGGCGAACCTCTTTACCCGTATATTTTTCCAAAGCTTTCTTGATTTCATTTTTTAGCTCGTCCCTTACTTCTATGGCCGTTGTTACTTCTGCTATAGCCACGTTTCGGGTGTAATTAGCCAGGCGCACATATTCCATAAAAAGCGCCTCAACTATATCAAATCTCTTCCGGTCCACTAAAAGCTTCAGGAGATTGACGATTTCCGGGTTCTCCAGTCCCTTAAAGATGTCTGCAACGATTTCCTTCTTTTCTTCTCTGTCCAGGAGGGGATGCTCTAATACCGCCTTGATCTTATCGTTTTCCTTTAGAAAGTCCACTACTATTTTTAAGTCTTCTTCCAGTTCATTGATCTTGTTTTTCTCCTGGGCATAAGAGTGGAGGGCAGAAGCATATTTGTTAGCTATCGCTTGTACCGTCATTGTATTCCCCCTACCTCGTCAAGGTAATCCTTGATAAGTTTTTCCTGAGCAGCATGGTCGATATTTTGCGCCAAGATTTTTTCCGCGATATCCACGGACAGACGGCCGACCTCATCCCGCAGTTCCATGAAGGCCCTTTCCTTTTCCAGGTTAATTTCCTTTTTGGCCTGCTCAATAAGGTTCTGCCCCTGCTTTTTAGCTTCAACCTTGGACTGGTTTATCATTTCATCACCCTGCTTGGTAGCCCGGGCCATGATGTCCGAAGCTTCCTGCTTGGCTTCCTGGAGCTGCTTCTCGTACTTTTCCCGGGTTTTCCTGGCTACTTCCTTATCCTTTTCCGCTTCTTCAATAGAATTAGCAATTTCATCACGCCTCTTTTCCATGAAGCCGGCGATAGGCTGATAAAGGAGCTTTCTTAAAAGCAGGTATAAGATTACAAAGTTTACTAGCTGAAAGGCATATTCTATACTGAATTCAACCACATTTTTTCCCCCTTTCGTTTACAGTTTGCTGTTCCCTGGGATAAACCACCAGGGGATCCCCAAAAATTAAATAATGGCACTATTTTACATGAAGGGGTTAGCGAACAGCAGGATAAGGGCAACAACGAGAGCATAAATACCGGTTGTTTCAGCAACAGCCTGACCAAGAAGCATGGTTCTTAAGATATCACCCTGGGCTTCAGGCTGACGACCAACGGCTTCAGTACCTTTACCAGCAGCGTAACCCTGACCAATCCCAGGACCAATACCTGCGATCATAGCAAATCCTGCACCTAAAGCGGAAGCGGCCATAATAATAGTTGTAGCATCAATATTCATTAATTATTCCTCCCTTTATTGTTTATTTACATTTTATTACTTTAATTTTAAGTACTCAGTTAAGGCAATTTTATGCCTTATTAATAACCTGCGCTAACACTTATAATTTACGATTATCTTCTTTATCCTACACAACGACACTAGTTTCTCTACTTTCTCTGCGGTGTTCTCTTACGGGCCCTGAGCCTGGAAACCCCTCCCTTCGACAAAAATGTGCCTTATAATTTTTTAACTCCCTCTCCCTTAACTTTCCTATCCCTCCATACCGATGGTTATATAGGTCATGGTAAGCATAACAAAAATAAATGCCTGGATTAGACCTACAAAGACATCAAGGTAGAGGTGGGGAATGATGGGAATCAGGATAGGTGCGAAATGGTATAGAAGGCCCAGCATAACCACGCTTCCCAGCATGTTTCCGAATAGACGGAAACCTAAAGAGACGGGGTTCGCCAGTTCCGAGATGACGGTCAGCGGCACGAGAAAGGGTATGGGTTCAAAGAAGCTCTTGAGGTAGCCCCCGACACCCTTTTCCTTTGCTCCATAATACTGGGTTAAGAGAAAGGTGAGTACTGAGAGGACAAAGGTGGTATTTAACGAGGCTGTGGGGTTACGTATTCCTATGACTCCGGTCAGATTGGAAAATACCAGGAATAAGGCCAGGGTCGTCATATAAGGTGCAAAATACCTCCTGCCTTCACCCATGGTACTGTCAATCAGGTAGTGGATACCGTCAACAACCACTTCAAAGAAATGCTGCAGACCCCGGGGCACCATGGTCATACCCTTGGTTGCTAAAACGGACATGACAACCAGGGCGGCCATAATGATCCAGGTGGTAGTAACGGTTTCTGTGATGTAGTGGCCGTTAATCTCAAAAACCACAGCCGGGTCAAAATCCAGCTCGTTGCCGGCACTAGCCATGTTCACTGCTGCGTTTAAAATAATTGACATCTTCTTCCCTCCTTTATAATATATTTGTTTTTAAACCTGCATCTTTATTTAATTAAAGCCTTAAAGGGTTAGTCTCCTTTTTTAGCCAGCTTGCGGGAATATTTTAAAAAACTTTCCTGGAGGGAGGTGAACACCCGGCCTCCCATGATAACGATCTTGGGGAGAACAAGGCCTATTACCACCCAGTAGAAGTTAATGAAATCTATAAAAATGGCGCCTATGAGGACAACTCCCGCAAAGGCTTGTCTAATTATGTAGCGGGAGTAGGTATAGGTAGAGGCCTGGCCGGAAGACATTTCGGCGGCACTTTTCACAGAACCCATGAGAAAATAAAACTTCAACAGGGCTGTCCCGGTACCTAAAATAAGGCCTAAAATGGCCGAAAATTCTTGAAAATAAAACAAGAAGGGTAAAGCTATCAAGGAGATTTTTATGCATTTTATCGTTATTTCGTACCACAGGGCTTCTACACTATTACTCTTCATGGTTTAATTACCTCTTTTTCATCAGTATCATGTATGCGCTCCTGAAACCCGAATAAATGCCCGACAATAAACAAATAATTAAAACCCATATACTATCAAGGTAATTGACCATAATCCAGCGAGCCACAAAAACCATAAACACTATAGGGGTAACAATAACCAGCCCAATTTGACCGACGAGACCTACATATTTAAGGGGACCCAGGTCAAATTTTTTTGGGGGTTCCTCTTTCTTGTTTTTTTTGGAGTTATTATCTGTCAAAAATAAGACCACCTTTTACCGGTAAAAGCATACTTAAGCCTGGCAAATACCTTAGAAATAATAGTTTGCAGGCAAGTATTTACCTCTACACTTATTCGACGGAACTTTATAAATCCCTGCTAAAAAAATTATTTTTTTTCCCCTGGATAAAGCCAGAAAGGGAAAGGGCTCGCCACCAG
>Ga0207421_10005924_pt1 | contig 13488 bp, 11 predicted proteins | sample SodLakKL_010_SED_4_FD_187542 | JGI IMG/M metagenome (GOLD analysis project Ga0207421, IMG submission 187542) | Alkaline sediment microbial communities from Lake Tanatar, Kulunda Steppe, Russia - 8KL_010_SED (SPAdes) (version 2) | ecosystem: Environmental > Aquatic > Non-marine Saline and...
AGCGACAGTGGAAACAAACGGTCCGCGTCAGCAGCGGCCTGTTGCACATTGGCGAGGATCACACCGGCATCACAGACCAGCACATTTTCAGAAGGATAGATCGCACGGATTTTGTTCAGACGTTCCAGCGACAGGATCACAGGCGCGGGACCGTCCGGCATCACCTGTCCGCCGACCAGCCCTGTGCCGCCGCTATAGGGGACGATACCGATACGCGCCGCAGCGCAAGCTTTTACGACAGCCGCCACAGCAGCGGTATCGGCGGGGGCGACAACCACGCCTTGGCCATGCCAGCGCCCGCGTGGTTCGCTGAAATAGGGTGCTGTATCCGGTCTGAAGGCCGCCGCGTCCAGCAACCCGCGCAGGTGATCGACGAAATCATCTGTCACAGCGTTCAGCATCGCCTAGCCCACATCCGTCTTGCCGCGCCTGTCATGGCGCAAGTTCGCGTATAGCACATGGTTGCGCCAGCGTCCGTTGATCTGCAAATAGCTTTGCGCGACGCCTTCATATTTATAGCCGCATTGTTCCAGCAACCTGCGCGATGGCGTGTTTTCCGGCAGGCACCCCGCCTCGATCCGGCTCAGGTCAAGCGTGGTGAAAGCATGGTGCACCACGGCCTTGACCGCCTCGCGCATGTAGCCGTTGCGGGCATAGGGCGCGCCGATCCAATAGCCGGTGATTCCAGATTGCGCGGGCCCACGTTTGATATGGTCCAGCGTAATTGCCCCTAAAAGCGCATCATCGGACCGGCGGATCAGAAACAGGGGCAAGGCTGTGCCATGCGCAATGGACCGTTGCGCCCAGTAAACCCGGTTGGTGAAGCCCTTGCGCGACAGGTGATCAGCAGCCCAACTGGGCTCCCACGGTACCAGAAAATCAGCGCTTGATTGTCGCAAAGCCGCCCAAGGGCGAAAATCGGTGTGCATCGGGGGGCGCAGGGTCAGCCGTTCAGTTTCGATCCTGACCTTGCGCTTGAGCCCCAACATTACGCGGCAAGCCGTGCTTTCAACGCCTCCAGCGTCGGGGCCTGATCCGCAGGCCCGTAAAGCGCCATCGCCGTGCCCGCCTGCCCCGCCATCTGGGCGGCGAATGTTTTGACATCTGCCGTCGTTACATCCTCGATATAGGCAATCGTTTCATCGATCCCCGGAATGCGATCCCAGATCGACAGCAGCCGCGCCAGCCGTTCGGCGCGGTTCGACGGGCTTTCCAGCCCCATCAGCATGCCTGCTTTCATCTGGGCGCGGGCGCGTGCGACCTCGGCATCGGACATGTCGTCGGCGGCGCGTTTCATCTCATCAATCGTCAGATGCGTCAGCTCGGCGATCTGTTCAGCACTGGTGCCAGCATAGATCGTGGTCATGCCTGTATCTTCATAGGCACCGGCCTGCGCAAAGATCGTATAGCAAAGCCCGCGGTTCTCGCGGATTTCCTGAAACAGACGTGACGACATGCCGCCACCCAAAGCGGTCGCATAAATCTGCGCGGTATAGATCGCAGGGTCACGGTATGTCGGCCCTTCCAGCGCCAGCGCAAAATGCACCTGTTCCAGCGCCTTGGTTTCACGCCGTTCGCCGCCACGGAAGTAGGCAGGCTGCAACAGGCCGGACGCGCGCTTCACGCGGGGCAGATGGCCGAATGTCGCCTCGGCCTGCCGGACGATAGCGTCGTGATCGACGGCACCGGCAGCGGCAAGGATCATCTGGTTCGGGCCGTAATGTTCCCCGACAAAGGTGTTCAAGTCGGATTTCGCAAAGGCGCTGACCCTTTCAGCGGGGCCAAGGATCGAACGGCCAAGGGGTTGGTCGGGGTATGCTTCTTCCTGCAACCAGTCGAAAATGATGTCGTCGGGTGTATCGAGCGTCTGACCGATTTCCTGCAGGATCACGCCGCGTTCGACCTCGATCTCGGTATCGTCGAACAGCGGATTCAACAGAATGTCAGAAATGATATCAAGGCCAAGAGCCACGTCATCTTCCAGCACCCGCGCATAATAGGCGGTCATTTCGCGGCTGGTATAGGCGTTGATATAGCCGCCCACATCCTCGATCTGTTCGGCGATTTGTAGGGCGGTGCGGGTTTTGGTGCCTTTGAACGCCATATGTTCCAGAAAATGCGCGATGCCGTTCTGCTCGATCCGTTCGTGGCGGCCACCCGCCAGCACCCAGATGCCGATGCTGGTGGATTTCAGGCCCGGCATCTGTTCGGTGACGATACGCATGCCGTTGGACAAAGTGTGCTGTTGAATGGTCAAGCTGTGATCCGTTCCTTGATGACGTTTTGCACTGCCGCAAGATCGCCCGCCACCCGTGTGACCCGTTCGGGGCGGTCATACAAGTCCGCCATGCGCGCAGGCAGTGGTGCGGCAATGCCTGATGCGGCCTTGACCGCGTCGGGGAATTTCGCGGGATGCGCTGTGGCCAGCGTGATCATTGGCACAGCGCCCAGATATTTTTGCGCTACATGCGCGCCGACAGCCGTATGCGGGCACAGCAATTCGCCGTGGTGTGCGTTATAGGCTTTGATCGCGGCGGATGTGTCTTCCTCTGACGCACGGCCGGACTTGAAGGTCGCGGTCAGCATTTCATAGGCGCCTTGCGAAATGGTAAAGCCTCCAGATTTCAAGTCTTCCATCTGGCCCGCCACCGCAGCACCATCTTGGCCGTAAGCATAGAACAGCGCGCGTTCGAAGTTGGAACTGACCTGAATATCCATCGACGGGCTGATCGTGGGGGTGACGCCTTCTTTGGTGTAGGCACCAGTCAACAACGTGCGGTGCAGGATATCATTGCGATTGGTCGCCACGACAAGATCGACAATCGGCAGGCCCATCTGTTTGGCAATGAAACCGGCAAAAACATCGCCGAAATTGCCGGTCGGCACCGTGAAACTGACAGGGCGGTGCGGTGCGCCAAGGCTGACCGCGGCTGTAAAGTAATAAACCACCTGCGCCAGCACCCTGCCCCAGTTGATCGAATTGACCCCGGCCAGCCGCACATCATCGCGGAAGGCAAAATCGTTGAACATATCCTTCACCAGCGCCTGACAATCGTCAAAATCACCATCGACGGCAAGGGCATGGACATTCGACTCGACCGGCGTAGTCATCTGGCGGCGCTGCACTTCGGACACGCGGCCATGCGGGTAAAGGATGATGACATCGACAGCCTTTAACCCGCGAAACGCCTCGATCGCGGCTGATCCGGTATCACCCGATGTGGCACCCACGATGGTCACGCGGTCACCGGAACGGGTCAGCGCAGCCTGAAACATCTGGCCGATCAATTGCATGGCGAAATCCTTGAACGCCAGTGTCGGACCGTGGAACAATTCCAGCAGGTAATGATTGCTGTCGACCTGCACCAAAGGCGCGCGCGCAGCGTGGCCAAAACCGGCATAGGCGCGCGCGATCAGGTCACGAAACTGCGCATCGGTGAAGGTGTCGCCGATGAATGGGCGCATCACCTCGAACGCGACATCCTCGTAGGATTTGCCTGCCATCGCAGCGATCTGGGCGGTGGTCAGCGTTGGAATATCCTCGGGCAGATACAGCCCGCCATCCCGCGCAAGGCCGGTCAGCATTGCCTGTTCAAATGTCAGCACGGGGGCCGTGCCACGGGTCGAGATATAGCGCATCGGTCAGATATCCTTTGTCCGTAAAGTGCGGCGGATCAGAAACAGCGTCATAAAGGCCCAGACAATGGCCAGCAAGAACCATGTGATCGCATAGCTTAGATGGTCGTTGGCAATATCGGCTGTGGCAACCGGCAAGGCCGTGATGCGCGGGTCGGCGGGTGTTGCCTGCGACACCACCACCATCAGCGGCAGCGTATCAAGCGCGGCCGCCATCGTGTCGACATTGCGCGCAAACCAGATGTTGCGGTCCAGATCAGGGTCAGGCGTGCTGCTGTTCTGATCGTCAGGCCACAGCAAGGTGCCGGTCACTTGCATCGGTGCCACCATCGGTGCCGCATCTTTGTCTTCAAGCCGCAGCAACCCCTGATCCAGCAGGATCGCAAGGCCATCATCAGTCTCGAATCGGGAAATCACGCGGTAACCGGTGCCGGCGCTGGTGCCTGACACCAGCACATGCAGTTCCTCCCCAGTGGGTGCGCCGGACAAGGTGACGCTGCTGTATTCGTCAGATTCTTCGGTCACATCAGTGCGGAACGGCTGCGGATCAGCGGCGATCCTTGCGTTGATGTTTGCGATGATCTCTTGTTTCCACGCCAGCCGGTCCACCTGCCACAGGCCCAGCCAGATCAACACCCCGCAACCGGCAAGGCCCAACAGCAAAGGAAAAATGATTTTACGCAGCATGAACGGCCTTGAAGGAAAAAACGCGCGGATCAGACCCGCGCGTTTGCCAAATTAGGGGTGGTCGGGGTGACCCGCGACTTACGCGCCCCAGATATAGATCGCTGCGAAAAGGAACAGCCAGACCACATCGACAAAGTGCCAATACCAGATAGCAGCCTCGAACCCGACGTGCTTTTCGGGGGTGAAATCCCCACGCTCGACCCGGATCAGACAGACCAGCAGGAAGATCGCGCCGATCACAACATGCGCGCCGTGGAAACCGGTCGCCATGAAGAAGTTCGCATAATGGATTTCGCCGCCGAACGTATACCCATCCTGGGTGACCAACACATAATATTCGTAGGCTTGGAAAGCGGTGAAGATCACGCCGAATACGATGGCAAGGATCAGACCCATTTTCAGGTCTTTACGGTTGTTTTCATGCACCAAAGCGTGGTGCGCCCAAGTTGCGGCACAGCCCGAGATCAGCAGCAGCAGCGTGTTGATCAACGGCAAACCGAACGGGTCAATCGCGTAGATTTCGGGTTTGACGTATTCGGTGCCGAAATAGGTTTCCATCGGATACATCTGGTGCTTGAAAAACGACCAGAACCATGCGGCAAAGAACATCACTTCGGACATGATGAACATGATAAAGCCGTAGCGCAGACCGATCCGCACAACAGGTGTGTGATCCCCTGCCCGGCTTTCCGCGACCATATCGGCGAACCATGCGTACATGACGTAAAGCACGGCCACGAGGCCCATCAGGAAAATCCACGGCCCCGATCCGTGCATCCACAACACAGAGCCGAAAAGCATGACAAAAGCACCTACACTGGCGATAAACGGCCAGATTGACGGTGGCAGAATGTGGTAATCGTGGTTTTTTGCATGCGCCATGTCGTGCGTTCCCTATCGGCTGTCTTTAGTAGGTGTCTATGGCGGTTTGTGGCGCCGGTGTCAAAGCTGTCGCATCGGCGGCGGCCTGAACATAATCAGACGGCACGTCGATCTCGAAGAAGGTGTAGCTCAGGGTGATTGTATGGACAAACCGCCCCTCGCGGTCGTTCACAATGGCCGGGTCTACATAGAAAGACACGGGCATCAGCACAGTTTCACCGGGCGCAAGCACCTGCTGGGTGAAACAGAAACATTCGATCTTGTCGAAGAAACCACCGGCCTCGTAAGGGGTGACGTTATAGGATGCCTGCCCTGCAATCGGCACGTCCAGCGGATTATGCGCCTCATAGAACACAAGGGCGGTTTCACCGATTCGCAGTTCAACCTCGCGCTGGACAGGTTTGAAAGTCCAAGGCATGTCACGCGACAAAGACCCGTCAAAACGGACCTTGATTGTCTGGTCAAGGATCACTTCGCTGTCGCCCAAAGCAACGCTCGTGGTTCCGCCAAAGCCTGTCACGCGGCAGAACCAATCGTAAAACGGCACCGACGCCCAAGCAAGCGATCCCATCAAGAAAACAACACCCGCTGCCTGTGCAGCAGTCCGGTTTTTACCTGTCAGTCTTGGAAAAATTTTCATTGGGTCACCTCCGGTTCAGGCACCAGTTGCGGACGCACGACATGGTCAAAGGTTTCAAACTCCCGGATATCATCCAGTTGCAGCACCTTTACCACGGTCAGGCCAAAAACGATGGCGATAAAGCCAACCAGTAACAGGCCGACACCTGTATTGCGGCCTTTGCGGCGTTCGTGAAGTTCGTGTTCGACACGGATTACCATGACCAACCTCCTATTCCGTAAAGCCGCATTGCGGCCTCGGCCAAAAGCGCAACGAAATGCGCAAAAAGATAATATAGTGACACTTTGAAGACGTTAATTTCGACCTTATGCTTGTCCGCTTCGCAGGCAGCATCATCGCGCCGCCAGATATCAAACGCGCCTTTCAGGAACCACGCGTTCATGACAACAGCCACCGCCATGTAAAGCGGCCCACCGATTGACGTCAGCCCTAGACCCAGCGCCACTGGCACCAAAAGCACCGTATATATCAGCACATGTCTGCGTGTTGCATCGCGCCCGTGCGTTTCAGTCAGCATCGGCACGCCCGCACGCCCGTAGTCGGATTTCACGAAAAGCGCCAGGGCCCAGAAATGCGGCGGGGTCCACATAAAGATCAGCGCAAACATCAGCACCGATTCGATGCTGACGCCACCCGTCGCCACAGCCCAGCCGATCATCGGTGGAAAGGCACCTGCGGCACCACCGATAACGATGTTCTGCGGTGTCGCCCGCTTCAGCCACATGGAATAAACCACAAGATAAAAGAAGATCGTGAAGGTCAGCAGGGCTGCCGCCAGAAAATTGGTGGCCAATGCCAGCAGCACGATTGCAAAACCGGACAACCCGATCCCGATACCCAGTGCCTCGCTCGGTGCGACGCGACCGGATGGGATTGGCCGTCCGGCGGTGCGTTTCATCACCGCATCAATATCGGCATCCCACCACATGTTCAGCGCGCCGGATGCACCGGCACCAACCGCGATGCACAAGATCGCCACGAACCCGACAAAAGGATGCACCGGCACAGGCGCCACCAGCAGACCGACCAGCGCCGTGAACACCACCAGCGACATCACGCGCGGCTTCAGCAGGGCGAAATAATCCCCCATACCGGCGTCATAAGTTTGTTCGTTGGCGCTGAAATCAGTCATCTGCAACCTGTCTTTAGACATTTGAATGCGGCCCCGCTGATGCGGGCCATGTAAGGTGGATCATGATCCACCCTACCCGTGTCAGGACAGGCCCTGCTCGTCGGCAAGCCATGCGTCATAGGCTTCCTGACTGACGACTTTCACGGTGATCGGCATATAGGCATGCGCTTGGCCGCACAGTTCTGAACACTGACCAAAGTAGATGCCTTCACGCTCTGCGGCAAACCACAATTGCGCCAGACGCCCGGGGATCGCATCCTGCTTTACGCCGAATGCCGGAATGGTCCACGAATGGATCACGTCAGCCGCAGTCACCTGCATCACCACAGTTGCACCAATCGGCACGACAACGGCAGTGTCAGTCGCCAGAAGGTAATGTTCCTGCTCGTAGCCAAACTGTTCCAGCTCGTCACGGGTCAGCATAAAGCTGTCAAAGCTTACGCCTTCGTCGATGTATTCGTAGCCCCAATACCACTGAAAGCCCGTCACCTTGATGGTGATGTCAGCTTCGGGGATTTCCTGCTGCTTGAACAGAACCGGCAGCGAGAACGCACCGATAAAGACCAGAATGACAATCGGCACCACGGTCCAGGTAATTTCCAGCGGCGAATTATGGGTGAATGTCGCAGGGTTCGGGTTACGCTTTGCGTTGAACCGGATGATGCACCACGCCAGCAGCGCCGTCACAAACAGTGTAATCACTGTGATGATGACCAAAAGCAGGTTGTCGAGCCAGACCACATCACGGGCCAGCTCTGTCGCGGATGGCTGGAAGCCCATCCCGCCGGCGATCGGTTGACCGACAACTTCAAGGTCTTGCCCGACGTTCTGCTGCGCCATGGCAGAGCTGCCTGCCAGCATCAGACCCAGCGTGGCCCAAACAGAGGTTGCAAAGGAGTTCAGTCGCATATCTTACCCTAACATCTTGGGGCCTTGCGGCACCGGTCCCTGGTCAGTCCGCGCGGGCTACGGGCGGAATCCCATTGTCTTGATGGGTCCATGTCCCATATCCTGACGCACAACTCAAGAACTGCTGTTGCGGCAAACAGACGCTTTTTCCCGTTAAAACCTGCCCGCGAAGGATATTTTTATGACCGGCACACCATTTCGTCCCTTTGACACCCATCTGGACGAGGCTGTCGCGCTGCAATTGCTGCGTGACGCCACGGCAGGCGCAGATGACGGCGAGCTGTTCATAGAACGGCGCAAGTCCGAAATGCTGTCGCTGGATGATGGCCGGATCAAGAACGCCAGCTTTGACGCGTCCGAAGGTTTCGGCCTGCGCGCTGTGCGTGGCGAAACCGCAGGCTATGCACACGCAACCACAATTGATGAACACGCGCTGCGCCGGGCCGTCGCGACCGCACGCCTGGCCGTCGGCGATGGCGGCGGCACAATTGCCGATGGTCCTGTCGGCACCAATCGCAAGCTATATAGCGATGATGACCCGATGCTGCAGGCCACCTTCCCCGCCAAGATCGACGTGCTGCGCGAGATTGACGCCTTTGCCCGCGCGCTGGACCCACGCGTGGTGCAGGTATCTGCCAGCCTTGGTGCGTCCCACCAAGAGGTGGTGATCCTGCGACCCGAAGGCACGATCGTCACCGACACCCGCCCGATGTCGCGCATCAACATCAGCGTGATCGTCGAGGAAAACGGCAAACGCGAAAGCGGCGGCATGGGTGGTGGTGGCCGGACCGGCCTGATCGGGCTGATCAGCCGCGATCATTGGGAACCCGTGGTGCATGAAGCGTTGCGCATCGCGCTGGTCAATCTTGACGCCGAACCTGCACCCGCTGGTGTGATGGATGTCGTGCTTGGCCCAGGCTGGCCCGGCATCTTGCTGCACGAAGCGATCGGGCACGGGCTGGAAGGCGACTTCAATCGCAAAGGGTCAAGCGCTTTCGCCGGCTTGATGGGCCAGCAGATTGCCGCACGCGGGGTCACAGTGCTGGATGACGGCACCATCCCTGACCGGCGCGGATCGATCACCGTGGATGACGAAGGCACGCCCAGCGCAAAAAACGTGCTGATCGAAGATGGCGTGCTGGTGGGCTATATGCAGGACCGTCAGAATGCGCGCCTGATGGGGGTCGCCCCCACCGGCAACGGACGCCGCGAAAGCTTTGCCCATACGCCGATGCCACGCATGACCAACACCTATATGCTGGCAGGGGATGCCAGCCCCGAAAGCCTTGTCGCGGATCTCAAGGACGGGATTTATGCGGTGGGGTTTGGCGGTGGGCAGGTCGATATCACCAACGGCAAGTTCGTATTTTCCTGCACCGAAGCTTACCGCGTCAAGAATGGCGTGATCGGGGCACCCGTCAAAGGCGCCACGCTGATTGGTGACGGGGCGACCGCGCTCAAACAAATCAGGGGGATCGGTAATGATCTGGCGCTCGATCCGGGGATCGGAAATTGTGGCAAGGCTGGACAATGGGTGCCGGTCGGTGTGGGCCAGCCCAGCCTGCTGATCGGGGGTCTGACGGTCGGCGGTGCGGCAGCGTAACGGGTGCGATTCGCATTGCTGCCCGGTTGCGCGGCGATGGGGGCCATCACCGCGCAGTTTTAAGTGACCTAAAATCAGCGGGTTACCGGTCATATTTCGAAATACGTGCGGTGATTCATCCCTTGTTAAGGCTGTGATCCTAATGCTTGTGTAGCAATAGGCGGAGCAAGGGATGACCCAACCGACACGATCTTCCATACCCCCCCAACTCCCCCCCACCACGGAAGAGGATGCGATCAACCATCTTCGCCTATTGCGATCACGCCGTGTCGGTCCTGCGACCTATCGGCGGTTGCTTGGGGAATATGGCACAGCGCAGGATGCGCTGGCCGCCCTGCCTGATATCGCGCGCGCAGCCGGTGTCGAAAATTACGAAATCTGTCCGCTTGGGGTGATCCGCGCTGAATTACAGGCAGGCAAGGCCGCCGGTGCGCGGCTTTTGTCAAATCGGGATAGCCTGTACCCTATGACGCTGCGCGATATTTCTGACGCGCCACCCTTGCTGTGGTGTCTGGGCAAAACTGACCTGCTGACGCGTCCGATGATCGCATTGGTCGGCGCGCGCAATGCGTCGTCGCTGGGGACGCGCATGGCGCGCAAACTGGCAGCGGATCTGACCGATCATGGCTATGTCGTCGTGTCCGGTCTGGCGCGCGGCATTGATACAGCAGCCCATCTGGGGGCTTTGCCCGGCGGCACGATTGCCGTGCAGGCTGGCGGGGTCGATGTGATTTACCCGGTCGACAACACGGCCCTTGCCCACGATATCGCCAAAGACGGGCTGCGGCTGTCCGAAATGCCGATGGGGTTGCAGCCGCAGGCGCGGCATTTTCCGGCGCGCAACCGGATCATATCGGGCCTTGCACAGGCGGTTGTGGTCGTCGAAGCTGCGGCGAAATCAGGCAGCCTGATCACGGCACGCAATGCGCTGGACCAAGCGCGCGACGTTTTCGCAGTGCCCGGCCATCCGTTCGATGCGCGCGCCGCAGGCTGCAACATGTTGCTGCGCGACGGGGCCACATTGGTGCGCTGTGTCGAAGATGTGATCGAGGCTTTGACACCACCCGCCACCGCCGTGCCGCTTCCGGAACCCGCGCCACAGCCACGACCTGTGCTGCGCAATATCGCAGCTTTGCATAACATGATCTTGTCACGTTTGGGGTCCGCCCCTGTCGCCGAAGACCAGCTTTTGCGCGATCTGGCAGTGCCTGCGACACAGGTAGCGCCCGCGCTGGTGGATCTGGAACTGGATGGCAAGATCACACGTCAGGCTGGCGGGTTGCTGGCCCGGGCGGTTTAAGGAAGGTTTCGTATGAAAAACTTTTAGCCTCCGGCGGGGATATTTAGGCTCTGACGATGGGGGTTTTTCGCGTCATTGACATTCGCGGCACAGTCACCACATCTTGCGCCACTTAACGCAAGCCGTGCAGATAAAGGATTCCCATGCCCGTTGTTGTCGTCGAATCCCCCGCAAAAGCCAAGAAAATCAACGAATATCTTGGTAAAGGCTTTGTCGTTCTGGCATCCTATGGTCACGTCCGCGACCTGCCGCCCAAAGACGGATCGGTCCTGCCAGATGACGATTTCGACATGAAATGGGAAATCGCGACCGACAGTAAAAAGCACATCAAGGCCATCGTCGATGCCCTGAAAGAAGACAACGCACTGATCCTCGCCACCGACCCCGACCGCGAGGGAGAGGCGATTTCATGGCACTTGACCGAAGCCCTGACCGCCAAAAAGGCGATCCGCGCCGACACCCCCGTCAGCCGCGTGGTGTTCAACGCGATCACCAAGACCGCCGTGACAGAGGCGATGAAAAACCCCCGTCAGGTCGACGCGCCTTTGGTCGAGGCGTATCTTGCCCGCCGCGCACTGGATTATCTGGTGGGGTTCAACCTGTCGCCTGTTTTGTGGCGCAAATTGCCGGGGGCAAAATCCGCGGGTCGTGTGCAATCGGTTTGCCTGCGCCTGATCGTCGAGCGCGAGATGGAGATCGAAGCCTTTCGCAATCAGGAATACTGGACCGTCAAAGCGCAGCTTGAATCGCCGCGCGGCCAGATGTTCGAGGCACGGCTGACGACGCTGGCCGGCAAAAAGCTGGATAAATTCGATCTGGGCAATGAAACGCAGGCCGAAATGGCCGTGCAGGCGATCAACAGCCGCGATCTGAAAATCACCTCTGTCGAGGCGAAACCCGCCACCCGCAACCCCAGCCCGCCCTTCATGACATCAACCCTGCAGCAAGAGGCGAGCCGTAAATTCGGCATGGGCGCCAAGCAAACGATGAGCGTGGCACAACGGCTCTATGAGGCTGGTCTGATCACCTATATGCGGACCGATGGCATCGATATGGCGCCAGAGGCTGTGACCGGCGCGCGCGACGCGATCAAGGCGAAATTCGGCGCAAAATACCTGCCGGACCAGCCGCGCATCTATAAAAACAAGGCCAAGAACGCGCAGGAAGCGCATGAATGTATCCGCCCGACCGAAATGATGGTCAGTGCCGATCAGGCCGATATCAAAGACGCCGATCAGCGCAAATTGTACGACCTGATCTATAAACGCACGCTAGCCAGCCAGATGGCCGCAGCACAGATGGAACGCACAACGGTCGATATCGCCAGTGCGGACGGTCAGGTCATCCTGCGCGCCAACGGGCAGGTCATGGTCTTCGACGGCTTTATCGCGATCTACGAAGAAGGCCGCGACGATACCGCGGATGAAGACGACAAACGCCTGCCGCAACTGGCGGAAGGCGAAAAGGCGATCAAGAAATCTGTCGACCCCGAACAGCATTTCACCCAGCCCCCCCCGCGTTACACCGAGGCGACCTTGGTCAAGCGGATGGAAGAACTGGGCATCGGGCGACCATCGACCTATGCGTCAATCGTCACGACGATTCAGGACCGCGGCTATGTCGAAAAAGACAAGAACCGCCTGATCCCGCAGGATAAAGGCCGCTTGGTTACGGCATTTCTGATGAATTACTTCCAGAAATACATCGGCTATGACTTCACCGCCGATCTGGAGAACCAGCTGGACGAGGTCAGCGCAGGTGATGCGGATTACAAAAAGGTCCTGCACCGGTTCTGGCATGATTTTTCCGCCGCCATCGCCGAAACCGCCGATCTGCGCATCACCGAAGTGCTTGAAAAGATCAACGAGGTGTTGGAACCGCATCTGTTCCCGCCATTGCCCGACGGCACCGACCCCCGCCTTTGCCCCAATTGCGGCGCGGGCCGGTTGTCGATGCGCACCGCGCGGTCCGGTGGCGCGTTTATCGGTTGTTCCAACTATCCCGAATGCCGTTACACCCGCCCCTTCGGCCCGCCCGATCCAGAGGCAGAGAAATCCGCGATCCCGCCCGATGGCAAGTTGTTGGGCACCGAAGGCGGCGACGATATCCGCATTTTCAAAGGCCGCTTTGGTCCCTACGTCCAGCGTGGCGTCACCAGCGAGGAGAACCCAAAGCCTGACCGCACCGGCGTGCCACAAGGGTGGGAGCCCGAGGAACTGGATCTGGAACAGGCGCTGCGGCTTCTTGAACTGCCCCGCCCCATCGGTCCGCACCCTGAAGACGGCATCATGGTCTGGGCCAATATCGGGCGTTATGGCCCCTATCTCAAACATGCACCCAGCACATCGGACCGTGGCGGCACCAATGCCAACCTTGATGGCATAGACGAGGTCTGGACCGTCGGCATGAACCGCGCGGTGCAATTGTTGGCCGAAAAGGTCGCATCACGCGGCGCGCGCGGTAAAGCCGCCGTGCCGATCCGTGAATTGGGCGATCATCCGCAAGCTGGCGGGCCGGTCAATATCTATGACGGCAAATATGGCCCTTACGTGAAATGGGACAAAATCAACGCCACGATCCCCGACACGATCACGCCTGACGATCTGACGCTGGCGCAAGCGATCGACCTGATCGATGAACGCGCCGCGAAAGCGGGCAAGAAAAAGCCATCGGCGAAGAAAGCAGCGGCCAAGAAGCCC
>Ga0207421_10005927_pt1 | contig 13484 bp, 12 predicted proteins | sample SodLakKL_010_SED_4_FD_187542 | JGI IMG/M metagenome (GOLD analysis project Ga0207421, IMG submission 187542) | Alkaline sediment microbial communities from Lake Tanatar, Kulunda Steppe, Russia - 8KL_010_SED (SPAdes) (version 2) | ecosystem: Environmental > Aquatic > Non-marine Saline and...
GGAATGAGATCCCAGTAATACATTTGGAATCAAAGATTCCAAAACCACCTGAAATATGATTTCAGAAACACAGAGGAATTTTAGCAAAAATTCCTCTTAATAAACAGGACTTATCCTCAAACAGGATAGACCTGTTCTCAGAAGGCATCTATACAAAATGGTTAGAATTATTTATAATTGTGCTAGGGGATTGAGTAAAAGTGAAATCAAAGCAATTCATCTACGGGTTAGAATCCCTTAGAATTCTTGCTCAAACCTCTCTAAATTAAGGGATTATATACTCTTAGAAAAATTGAAAAAATGAAGGGTTTTTGTTATTTTGAAAGCTTAACTTATAGGCCTACAATTGTAAGCATATGTACTGTTTCTGTAGCAAGTTCTATGCCGAGTTCATCTAATAGCTCGTCTGCTCCGCCCTCTAAAAATCCAAGGACTGCCGCTACTAGAGCTACTAGCCCTAGAATCACCATCGCACCCAGTCCTACCAAACCGAACATGAACAAGCCTATCATCAGTAGTATCGCTAGACCAGCCACAAACGCTATCGTCCATATCATCTTATCATGTCCCTATTGTGCGGGAGATATATATTTTTATTGGTTTTACCTTTTTTCTGTTGCATCCGAATATCGAGGAAAATCAAAAAACATATTAGAAATTTAAAGATCATTTGGTTGAAACATATAGTCAAAGACGTAACTTTTACTAAATTTTTTCTACGTCTTTGACTAGTCGCGGATGACATAACGAATTTCTTATGAGTTATGTCTTCCGCTATAATTCACTCTATAGTATCAATCCATATCTTAGCTTATTAAATACGGAAAGAACATATTCACGTTAGCTTGGGGAAGTATAGTTTTAAATTTTCATCGCGTCAAGAAGCTGCCTTTCGAATCGTGTTTTTTTTGCTAAGGTCGAACAACAAAACCGATCATCTACGATAACATATTTTGTCTCCCTAGGTTGAAAAATATCTAGTTGATTTTTAAAACGCTCGTATTTTGCAAATAAATGAGAGTTTTTCTTTAATACAGAAAAATTAAAAATAGGAGGGAGTAAATTGTATACTATGTCAGAGAAAGCATTGGAAAAATATCACGAAAACAATAAGTCAGAGTCTAAATGCGAAAATTGCGACGAAACCATGAAAATACTCCATTTCTCGTGGGGAGAGAGTGAAGCACATGAGGGTATAATAACTGTACTCAACACAGTCCTTGAGAAAAACGAGATGCTTGAAAAGCCTCTAGATTATGATAAAATAAGGATGGAATACTGTCGGGATTGTGATGTGATAAATCTTTCTATCGAGTGAAAATGGAATAAATAGATTGGGAAAGAAAGATGAGGTTACACACCTATCTTTTCCTTGGATCTCTTTCTACTAGTTCTACCTCATCAAAATAATCGATTTCCGGTATCTTTTCGGCTTTTGAGCGTACTACTTCAATTTCACCAGATTTTTTACCCAAATTTTTCACTTCGATCTCGTCGTGCTTTATACCATATTTCTGTACTTTCTTTCCGACTTTCCATCTACTTATCTTTTCATCGACTTTGAACCTGAAAGTCACCATCCCATAAACGTTTGAATGGTGATCATAATCTATCTTATGATCCACTTTTCCTTCCGATCCTAGTTCGAGATGTTTGAGTTCGTCTTCGATGAAATCCTCTATCCTATCAAGAAACTCCATCTCATCCCTTGTGACTAAAGTAACGGCTTTGCCTTCTTTTCCCAGCCTTCCAGTCCTTCCAATCCTGTGAACGTAGTCCTTCTCATATTTCGGGATATCGTAATTTACCACATGTGTTATGTTCTCGACGTCTATGCCCCTTGAAGCGACGTCGGTTGAGACCAGGATATCTATATCGCCTCCTTTGAATTTATTCATAGTCCTGGTTCTCGCCGTTTGGCTCATATCTCCATGCATCGGATGTGCTTTGTACCCGTGTTTATTCAACCGGTCGGAGAGTATCTGCGTGTATTTCCTAGTGTTGCAGAATATTAAGTACTTCCCGGGTTCACTATCTAAAAGTGAAGATAGAACGGAAAGTTTGTTCTTTCTACCCACTGAGACATAATACTGTTTTATACCTTTAGCAGATATCTCGTCCTCGCTCAATTTGAGTTCGACTGGGTCCTCCATATATTCGTTAGCCAATCTCACTATTTCATCAGGCATGGTCGCCGAGTAGAGCATTATCTGCTTATCTCTAGATGTCCGAGAGATTATCCACTCTATGTCCTCCAAGAACCCCATGTCTAGCATCCTGTCGGCCTCGTCGAGGACAAAAAAGTCGATATTATCTAATTTCAGTTCGCCTCTTCTCATGAGGTCCATGACTCTTCCTGGAGTCCCAGCTACCAATGAAGTTTTAGGTAGATGATCGATCTGATATTTTATGCTTGCACCACCATATATCGCTAATGTATTTATTCCATGATGATTTCCGATGTTTCTCGCCTCTCTCTCAACCTGTTGGGCAAGCTCCCTTGTGGGCGTGAGGATTATAGCTTCAACGCCTCTATCGCCCTTTATCTTCTCGAAGATAGGTATAAGGAAAGAGTGTGTCTTCCCTGAACCAGTCCTAGCTTGAACTATCACATCGTTTCCTTCAATCGCTGGGCTGATCGAACTTTTCTGGACTTCTGTCGGACTTTCGAACCCGATTTTTTCTAACGCTAAAAGTGTCTTTTCGTTCAAAGACATATCGTCGAATTTTTGTATGTCGTTATTCATCGTCTTCTATTCTCCTATTTAAAACGAAGAGAAAGGGTCTTATTTATATAGTTTGACCTCTCGAGAGTTTGTGCTCAGTGTCCTCAAATATATATAGGAAGTTGAGGTTTAAGCTGATAGATGAGAGATATGGAAGGCAGAATGTTGAAACCAGAGGTGAAAAGTGAAGGGGCTGGTGCAAAAGTTAGAAGATTATTTCCTTCCTCTGAACTTGAGCATTACGATCCTTTTATACTACTGGACGAGTTCTTTGTTGACCCTGAAGCTGGTTTTCCCAAACACCGACATGCGGGCTTTGAAGCCATCACATACATGATCGAAGGGGGATTCAGACATAAAGACAATATCGGCAACGATTCCTCTATTGGAGAAGGGGGAATACAGAGATTCACCGCTGGAAAAGGTATAGAGCATTCCGAGATGCCAGTAGGCGATAAAAAAAGCCATGGTTTTCAGCTCTGGATTAATCTTCCAAAAAGGCTTAAAGAAACAGAGCCAGATTATCAGAAGGTCCCAGCCAAGGATGTACCTGTGACACGGGAAGGTAAAACCAAAATAAAGACTATCATCGGAGAGGGTTCTCCTGTAAAAACAAACACTCCTGTTCTGTACCAAGATGTTATACTGGAAGAGGCATGCTTCGCCTCTATCGAGTTTCCAGAGAATTACCGCGGTTTTCTCTATGTCTATGACGGTGAGATCACCATCGACTTCATGGGCACCGAAAAAGGTAAAATCTCGAACAATCAAGCTTATTTTCCTCAAGAAGAGTTTCGATTCTCGATAGGCTGTAACGAAAGATCAAGATTTATAGCGATCTCAGGAAAACCCTTAGAGGAAGAAATAAGACTTCAAGGATCGATAGTGAAATAAGTCCATAGTTTTCTCAAATTCACTTCTCTTTCGAGACCATCTCGCCGTCGATATGGATATCTCTCTGAGGATAGGGTATCTCTATATCAGCTTCGTTGTAAGTTTTGAAGATACCTTTAGTCAGGTCGAACCTAACCTGCCAATACTTTTCCTTATCCGTCCATCCTTTGAGCATGAGATTGACAGAAGAGTCTCCTAGATCTGTCACTGAGACCTGCGGCTCGGGTCGATCTAATACATCTTCGTGGTCTCTCAAAAATTCAAGCGCCACCTTCACAGCTTTATCTACATCCCCGTCATAGCTTATCCCAACGGGAATATCTATCCTCCTTTCAGGCATCCGAGAATAGTTTATAATCGGTTCATCCCATATCAGCTTGTTAGGGATAGTTATCCTTGTGTTGTCGGGTTTGAGAAGCTCACTCGCCATCAGACCGACAGATGTAACTATACCTTCCTGTCCCTGGACCTCGACTCTTTCGCCCATATCTAGTGGTCTGAGCGCTGCGATCCATACACCAGAAAAGACGTTGTTCATGGTATCCTGCAGACCAAAACCCAATATCAAACCCAAGACCGCTGAGAATCCAAGCACGACGGAACCCACGTCTACACCGAGTATAGCTACAGCTAGTAGCAAAACAACGACGTAAAATATAGCACTCAAGAACCTACCAAGAAACTCTATCACTAGAGATGGTAATTTACTTTTTTTCAAACTCTTCTTGAAAGAATAAACTACCAACTTGACCAAAAAGAATCCTACCACGAGTGCCAGCGCCGATATTAAGAGATCGAATATCTGAACACCGATATACGGTAAAGTGGTACCTAAATCCATCTTATCACCGCCTAAATCTAGCGGTTCATATACCTTCTCAACATATATATGTTTTGAAAAGATATAAGAACTCTGTGAACTAGAGATCGGTCAATCCCTCTCTAAAACCTCTTCATCTACTTTCCGACTCTCGTCTTCTAATTTCCTCTTCAATCGGTCTATTTCCATCTGCTGTTCCAATATCATCGAAAAAAACATCGACTCCATAGGATCAGGGTTAGCCTGATACTGGGCGGCGGAGGCGTGCTGCTTCGCCTTTTTGAAAAGTTCATCGAACATCTCTTTCTCATCGGAGCAGAGCGCTTTTCTGAATTTTTTCCACTCTGACTCTATCCTATCTAGTTCCTTTCTAAAAGTCGGAACGCTCTTTCCCATGATACTCACATCTCTAGATTTGAGCAAGAGTTATTTAAAATGGAGAATGGGGGTCAAGTGAAAGTGTCTATCGATCTGAAATTACCAACACTTCACTTCAATCCCCTCAGCTTCTTACTGACCGTTTTCCATTTCCCGGTCTTGAATCTTATCAGATTCACAAAACCCGGGATGAAGAAACCGCCGAGTACAGCAGCAAAAATGGCGATCAGTCCGTAATCTAAAACGATTCCAAAGATATAAGAAACGGGTAGAAGCCATCCATAGATGCCGAGCATATTACCATAAAAAGGCCATCTCGTGTCTCCGGCCCCTCTCAAAGCTCCGCGCATTATCCTGTTTATAGCGTATCCAAGAACTCCTATAGCGTTGACATATATGAATCGGGTGCTCAAAAATATGACGTCCGGGTCATCAGTAAACAGACCGGAGATAGGTCCTGCAAAAACAGCCAATACGAACCCGATAGGCAACATCACCGATATAGATATCTTCAAAGTGTCCCAGCCGTAGAGTTCAGCTTCATCTTCTTTTTCCGCACCTAGAGATTGACCAACCAGCGTGCTCGTTGCGGTGCCGAAACCCCAGGCGGGCTCCATCGCGAACAACTCCACTCTTCTTCCGACCTGATAGGCTGCAACCACCCCGGTTCCGAAGCCATCCAGCATCCATAAGAACGGAAATTGCCCTAAAGTTCTAGCCATCCTCATACCTAAGAGTGGAAGGGAAACTGAGAAGAGCTTTTTCACCACGGAATTGTCCCACTGTTTTCCCCTCAATTTGAATCTGATATTGTAATTACTGGAAAAGAGAAGCAGGAAGAAAATAACAGCCATAGAGATATTAGTTATCAAAGTTCCCAATGCCGCTCCGACGATCCCGTATTCAGGAAAAAAACCTATACCGAAGATCAGCAGCCAATTCAGAACGACGTTGGATGGAACTCCTAGCGTGCTGACATACATCGGAGTTACCGTGTTCCCGGAACCCGCAAAGGCCCTTGCGGCGACCATCGAAAAAAAACGGAATAAAAGCCCGACCATCAGAACTCTCAGGTAAGCCCCACCTAGATCTATAACCTCAGGATCACTGCTCAGAAGACCTATCATACCTTCAGCATAAAACCATGTGACGGTCATGATCGGTAAAGATATGAGTCCGGCAAGCCAAACTGACTGTTTAACGACGAAGTTCGCTTTTTCATATTCCCCAGCGCCTTGATGTTGAGATACCAGGCTTATTGTGCCGCTGGATACCGCCAAGGAAAGAGCAAAGCCGATGAAGAAAAACTGAAAGCCAAAACCTAGAGCCGCAACTCCAGCAGCGCCGATAGCGAACCCGACCATGAGAAAGTCAGTTAGGCGTAAGCCCACTCTCAGACCGCCTGTCAATATCACCGGCCAGGCCAAGCTGAACGCTTCGGTTCCTCTCTTTTGGTCTAAGACGCCGAGTCTTGCAAGTAACTTAGGTAATGCTTTCACAAGACGATTATCCTGAGTCCTTATGGATCTCTTATCAGAAGACATTTAACGAGAACACCAGTGCTTAGATAGTATTGACTGAAATAAGTCCTCTCTTTAAATTTCTTTTCTCCGTTTTAGAGTAAAGTGTTATTTCAAATTGGATATAGAACCAAAAAATTAAACATAAAGCAATCTGACTTCGGCTCAACATGAACCCCATGCGAGATAGACTTAGTATCGATCTGACTTCAAAATACAAGTGGTTGATTCTAACACTGCTCTTTCTGACCATCCTGATAGCTTTCATGGGTAGATTAAGCACCTCAGTAGCGCTGGAGGAAATCGGGGACGAACTTGTGTGGTCTAGAGCCGAACAGGGATTCCTGGGAGGTGTCCTTATGGGCATCTTTCTCGTTCCCTACGGCTTTTCGAACATATTCTTCAGTCCGAATATAGATAAATACGGATCAAAAATCATACTAACTGGATCTATGACCGGATGCTCAATAGCGGTCTTTTTAGGCGCTCTTTTCGGTCATAATTACATGCTCTTCCTTCTTTCGAGACTGCTTTTAGGTCTATCTCAGGGTGTCATGTATCCCATCGCGACCAAGGTCATTGCAGGGTGGTTTAGAAAAAAAACGAGAGGGAGAGCGAACTCTATATTCATGGTGGGCGCACCGTTAGGAATAGTTATTTCGCCTATCCTGATGGGACCCATCATACATACGATGGGGTGGCGATACTCTTTTTACCTTATCGGCCTGTTCGGCTTTTTGCTGGTAATTCCGATTTTTCTTTTCATCAAAGATATACCCTTAGAAAAGGAAAATAACAGAAACGTAAATCGAGAAGATGAAAAAAGCATGTTAGAAGCATTCAAACGATTGTTGAAAGATAGGGATTTTCAACAGATAACTGTCGGTTTCACCGCAGTCAATACCGTCTTCTGGGGCACTTCCTTGTGGATTCCCTCTTATCTCGAACAGACCACCGGGTTAAATCTTGGAGATAACGCTTATCTCGCCGCGATACCTTATGTTGGATCGATATTAGGGATGCTGATAGGTTCATGGGTTAGCGACTTGAGAGGAAATACAGACGGCATAATAATGTTCTCTCTTTTGACTTCCGGTTTGATGATCATCATCCTCTCTTTTTCGCCCTTTAAAGGAGCCGCGACGGCGATTTTTTTACTATTCCTAGTATTTCTGACCGGGCAATTAGCTCCACCTCTCTTCTTCACTAAACTCCAGAACAGTATACATGGAGAAGAACTGGGTTCCGCTACCGGTCTAATGAACGGAATAGCAAATACTTTTGGAGTTTTGGGGCCCGTGAGCGTAGGAGTTGTCATCGCTCTAACCGGTGCCTACACGCATGGACTAATAGTCCTTTCAATTATCGCATTTGCTGGGTTAGTTGGATTTAAACGGCTGTTATAAAGGTCTTTTATCCTCCCCGGAGGAAAACCTGACAAAAGCTTTTAAACCAGCAGTCAATCATCCCGAGAATAATGGAAAAGAAGCTCTGGGAATTTTTTGGATTTTTAACGATAGGTATTGGATTGATAATCGCAGTCTACTACATAGTGGGCTTCGACCAAATAATCAGAGCAATTGATGAGATGAACCCATATTATTATCTTATTGTTATAATGCTGATAATCCTCAGCATCTTCTTATGGTCTTTGAGATGGGGCATATTCGTCAGAAAAAACAATCCTGAAGTTACGATTATTGATCTATTCAAGATACAGCTGGTAGGGCAGGCTATGAATAACTTAACTCCAGTCTTCAAGATGGGAGGAGAAGCTGGGAAACTGTACCTTCTGAAAAGGAAGTACGAGATCCAGATTAAAGAGGGACTGGCTTCCGTCAGTACTGATCTCACACTAGAGTTGATAATCGACATCATAGTTGTATCCACCTCGGTATTTCTACTCCTGATACTCACCTCTCCACCTATCTGGATATACATTATATTGCTGGCTTTCGCCCTGGTCTGCTCTCTAATCATCTTTCTGATTGTAGAGATATACTTCGGCATGAGGATAATACACGAGCTGATTTCATTCTTCTGTAGGAAGATCAAGAGACTGAATAAATACGAAGACGATATCTTCGATAGATACGAAAGCTTTCGTCAAAATTTTAAAGAAAGCCTCTCAGATAGAAAAAGATTCGCCCAAGGTATGAGCCTCTCCCTAGGTAGAAAGATTGTGACTATAACGAAATACTACATCTTGCTGGCGGCATTCGGATTCGATATCGGACTTGCTAACATAATCATAGCAATAGGCCTGGGTATAATACTCTTGATAATCCCTGCAACGCCTGGAAATCTAGGCATATATGAAGGGGGTATGATCTCAGTATGGGTTTTCGTTGGAGTCTCCCCTAGTGTTGCAGCTACAGTTGTGTTTCTTGACCGTCTGATATGGTTCTGGGGAGTTATAGGCATAGGAAGTCTTCTAGGATCAAAATATGGTATCGAGATGATCTCTGAACGGTCATCCGAAAAATTTTGAAAGAAAGGGTTTTTTAAAGCGTTCAAGGCTTCATTCGAGTACTTTTTTTATCCTTTCAAGTGCCCAGTCGATCTGGTCTTTAGTTATTATCAACGGAGGGGCGAACCTCAAAACAGTACCCTTAGTATCCTTCACCAGGATTCCCTCTTCTTTTAGGGCTTCTGAGTACTTTCTCGCCTTTTCTTTAAGTTCTACCCCGATGAAAAGACCTCTTCCTCTCACATCTTTTATCAGATGGCTGTCTATATCTTTTAACTTCTTCCGTAGATATCTGCCCATCTCTCGGGAGTTCTCAACAAAGTTCTCTTCCTCAATAACTTCGATAGCTCTTTTCGCTGCGGCAACGCCGAGAGGGTTTCCACCAAAGGTGGAGCCGTGTGAACCAGGATCGAAAACGTCCATTATCTTTTTATCTGCAGCTATAGCGGAAACCGGATAAACGCCAGCACTTAGAGCTTTTCCAAGTACGTATATATCCGGCTCGACTCCCTCCCAATCGCAGGCGAACATCTTTCCAGTTCTACCTAATCCTGTCTGGATCTCGTCCGCGATGAAGAGGACGTTTTCGTCCTCACATAGCTCTTTTGCTTCTGTCAAATAACCTGTAGGCGGAACAACGATACCTCCCTCGCCCTGCATAGGCTCCATCATGAAGCCAACGGTGTTTTCATCTATCGCTTCTTCTAACGCCTCGATATCTCCGAAGGGTACGATCTCGAAACCAGGGGTGAAAGGTCCATATCCGTCTCTGTACTTCTCTCTCGTACTGAATGAAATCACGGTGGTCGAGCGGCCGTGAAAATTGTTCTCTAAAGCTATTATTTTAGCTTCGTCCTCAGGAACGCCTTTTTTAGAATAACCCCATCTTCTAGCTGCTTTTATAGCCGTTTCGACAGCTTCCGTTCCAGAATTCATCGGCAGTACTTTCTCTTTTCCCGTCACCTCTGATACTTTTTCGTAAAAAGAGCCCAATTGATCGTTCATAAAGGCTCGAGAGGTCAAAGTGACTCGGTCGGCCTGTTCCTTCAGAGTTTTAATCACTTCCGGATGACAGTGACCGTGACTCACCGCGGAGTAGGCGCTCAGCATATCCATATACTCGTTACCGTCGACATCTTTTACCCAGACGCCCTCGGCTTCGGAGATTACAACCTGCAAGGGATCATAATTTTTAGCTCCATACTTTTGAGTCAGTTCTATTATCTCTTCACTTTCACTCATATATTTTCCCTCCAGTCAAAAAATTCGCTATCAAAATCTTCTCACAATATCTTCTCTCAGCATTTTCCGAGGCCATCTTATCAGCAAATATCCCGATAAGGTAGTTGTATTAAAATCTTTGCTGGGAAGTATCTCTTCAAAATTATTTCGTCATCTGTTCTCCGAACTGTAAGTCATAGAAGTGACTGAATTTTTTCCCTCTTTCCATCAATTCATCGAAGTTACCTCGCTCTTTTATCTGCCCGTCTTCGATGAACAATATCTCATCAGCATCCACTATCGTAGAGAGACGGTGGGCTATAGTGAAAGTGGTCCTTCCTTCAGAAACTCTATCTATGGCTTCTTGGATCAGCTTTTCAGTATGGGAATCGACCGAAGATGTGGCCTCGTCAAGGATCAGTATCTCCGGATTCTTCAGAAGTGCTCTCGCTATAGAGATGCGCTGTCTCTGTCCACCAGAAAGTTTTATTCCACGCTGTCCGACTTCTGTTTCGTAGCCATTGGGCATATCCTCAGCGAACTGATCCACATTGGCTTTCTCAGCCATCTCTAAAACCTCTTCCTCCGAAGCTTCAGGTCTTCCGTAGCTTATGTTCTCCTTTATAGTTCCTGAGAAGAGATAGTCATCCTGTAATACCATCGCGACGGAATTCCTCAGTTCCTTCAGATCCCAATCTTTTACATCAATGCCGTCGACTTTCACGTACCCCTTATCTACATCGTAAAGGCGTGGGATCAACCTAACTACAGTAGTTTTTCCTGAGCCGCTCGGACCTACAAGAGCTACGGACTTCTTTGGAGGCACGTCGAAATGTACATCTTTGAGGACAGTCTCTTCTTCACCATATGAAAAATAAACGTGCTCGAAAGTGACTCTACCAGGGATGATGGCTTTTTCACCGGCCTTTTCCTTTTCTATCTTTTCTTCGTCAACATCCTCTAGATCCTGTATCAATTCTAGTCTTTTTTCACCTTTCAGGATGGATCTTTTTTTGCTTGAATATCTCTCTTTCTGTTCTTTTTCCTCTTTTCTCTCTTCAGAAACCACTTCATCCGATGTGACCGCTTCAGAACTCGTATAGATATCCGGCTCTATATCCTTGTGATCGAAGAACCTCTCGACAGAGGCGAGAAAACGACTCAAGCCCTCGTTTATCCGGATCAATCGTAACATCGGTCCTCGAAATCCAACGAGGTAAGTGTAGAAAGCGGCCAATGTCCCAGCTGTCAATACTCCCTCCATGACAAGATAGCCCCCATAACCTAGGGTCAGAACGAGACCTAAACTGTTCAAGAAGTAAGCTCCCGGACCCAACATGCTGATGTATTTTACCGCCACTCTCCTAGCTTCAAAGTGTTCGATGTTCTCCTCAGCGAACCTTCCTCTCTCGAACAATTCATTGGAAAAAGCCTTTATGATCTTAACGCCTGAAAGGTTATCTTCAAGCCTATCAGTCATCTCGGCCTTCTTACTCCTTACCTCCCTAAAAGACTGATGCATCTTCCTCATCAGGTACCATCCATAAATTACCAGCAAAGGAGCGAAGGCTAAAACCACGAGGGTCAGCGGTATATTCAAAATTAAAAGTATGATAAGAGTACCTAAAATCCTAGTGGTCGAAGTGAAAAATCCTTCTGGTCCATGGTGCACAAACTCCTGAAGCCTGTTAAGATCATCTATAAGACGGGCGATCAGTTCACCAGTTTTCTTTTCATCGTGGAACTTCATTGGAAGGTCCTGAAAGTGACCATAAAGGTCATTCCGCATGTCGTATACTATCTTCTGGGCTGTCTTGTGGCCGTAATAACTTCTCAATCCTCTTCCTACAGCTATTGCTCCGAAGATACCTAAAGCAAGTAAAGAATAGTTGAGGATAGCAGTCGGATCTCTAGCGGGTACAGCGTCGTCGATTATCCTCTGGAGGATCAAGGGAGGTACTAGCGCCAAAATTGCAGTTACTACGTGCCCTATCTGGATCGGTAGATAGATTTTGAGATTGGGGCTGAGGTATTCTTTGTAAAACCTTTTTATCAAATACCCCACGTTGAATTCAAAAACCGCTTTTCTCTCATCGTTCTCACTCATATTGTTTTTACCCCGATGTGTAAGTAAATCAAACGTTTGGGGTGGAATATTTTAGATGTAAAAAACTTTTTCCACATTTTTGAATCTTGTGGATGCAAAAATAATGATACATCTCATCTACTGCTCAAACTTGGGTTAACTATTAATGTATAATTGTTCATACAAGTGTGAAGAGAGATGGATTTACTTGAAGTCGGCTTAATCTCCGTTTACGCGGTCTGTCTATGGGGATACCATTACCTCTATTTCTTTTTGACCGAGAGGAAAGACATGGTCACCCAGCGTAATAGGATAAACGAGGCGATCCACAGCTGGTTCGATACCTCTATCGAGGAAAAAGATTACCTGCTGGTGATCCATCAGTTGAGGAATGTGATAATGGCTGTCACTTTTTTGGCTACTGCTGTCGTTCTACTTTTAGGTCTACTTTTTGGTCTTAGTCCTTCCGCACTTCCAGAACCATTAGAAAACGGAAATTATGCACTGTGGTTGGTGATCTTTACCCTGATATACTCGTTCTTCCACTTTTTGCTGTGTCTACGTCAATTCACCCGGATAACGTTCCTGGTCCGGAGTTCACCTGAGAAACTAAAAGATATAAGCGGCGAGAGAGCGGAGACATATCTAGCCAATCTTTTCGTACGCGGTAACCGAGAATATACGCTTGGCAGGAGGAGCATGCTCTACGGGATCGTTGCGCTCACCTGGTTATTGAACGCATGGGTGTTTCTCTTATTAACTCTTGGCATGACCATAGTATTTATCGTGTCCTACGATTTTTGATGAGGTTTTTCACTCAACATCATCCAAACCTCTCAGTTATGTATATTTTATCGTAAATAAATATACCGTTGTCTTTATATATGCAGACTAAGATGATATGAATCAGTGGAAGTTTTGAACGGGACGGAAGAGTCTCTCCGTAGGATCATCCCCAAATCTTTCAGATACTCTGTTTTAATCTCTATTATAATCATCCTTTCTTTGGCACCTGTTTTAGGAGTGTTTTGTGAGAGGTTAAAAGGTGAAGAATTCTACTCGTTAGAACCTCCTGAGAATCTAGAAGTTGAACACAATGGAACTGCAGGTGAAGAACTGCTCTATCCTGAAGAAGAGATATTTTCTGTAAATCTTGAAGGAGAAATCGAGTATCTGCAGCACGAACCTGAAAGTGACGATGCGAAGGATAACTGGTATGAATCGATATATGAAGGAGAAGACACGGATTTGACTGTTGCACTCGAAGAGCCTTCGGAGGAATTGGAAGGAACTCAGACAATAGGGATCTTAGTGAGGAGAACTGACAATAGTGATCGAGAACCCGAGCTTTCCGTAGAATTGTGGCAGC
>Ga0207421_10005928_pt1 | contig 13483 bp, 15 predicted proteins | sample SodLakKL_010_SED_4_FD_187542 | JGI IMG/M metagenome (GOLD analysis project Ga0207421, IMG submission 187542) | Alkaline sediment microbial communities from Lake Tanatar, Kulunda Steppe, Russia - 8KL_010_SED (SPAdes) (version 2) | ecosystem: Environmental > Aquatic > Non-marine Saline and...
GGTGCTCAGAAAGAAAGGCCATCCTGCCAAAAAAGTTTTCCAAGCGTTGCGTATTGAAGTTAATGATGAGCTTGAAACGCTAAAAAGCACGTTAAAACAAGCCCTCGATCTTTTAAAACCCAATGGACGCCTGGTTGTCATCACTTTTCACTCACTAGAAGATAGAATTGTGAAACAGATCTTTAAGGATGCATCAACGGTGGACCATCCTAAAGACTTGCCAACCATGCCACAAACGACACCGGATTTTAATGTTTTACACCGTAAAGTTATCGTTCCTAGCGAGAGAGAAATCGAAGAAAACCCGCGCTCAAAAAGCGCCAAACTACGTGCAATCGAGCGTGTTAATAAAAATTGAAATTCTTTTCATAGAGTGCTTGACAGTTTTGCGCTTTTCATGCTACTATTAAAACGCTGAATTAAAGAAGCGGGTGTAGTTTAACGGTAGAACCTCAGCCTTCCAAGCTGATAGTGTGGGTTCGATTCCCATCACCCGCTCCAATTTAGCCGCATACATATAGTTGCGGGTGTAGTTTAGTGGTAAAACACCACCTTGCCATGGTGGAATCGTGGGTTCGATCCCCATCACCCGCTCCATTTAAAATAGTAATGTCCTTCAATTTCGAAGGACTTTTTTTATTGATTTGTCCATAAAAAAAGATGGTCAATGACCATCTATTCGTTTTCTGATTTGAATGTAAGGGTATATGTCATGGTTGCAACGTGTGAGAGTGTTTGATAGACACTGCAGTAACGTGTTGCGGTTTCAAATGATTTTTCAACTTTTTTCTTATCATCCTCATCAACCCCGCTCACGCTAACATCTACATGTACTTGTTTTAACCATTTTGGGACTTCATCACGTTTTTCACCTTCAATGACGTAATTGACGCCATGAATATTTATCCGGCGCTTGTCCAGTACATCCTGGAATGTTGAATTCAAGCAGCCACCCAAACCGCCCAACACCATTTCATAGGGTGCAAGTGCGCCTTCTGTAGGCCCGATTTGACTGGAACCATGACTTCCGGTGCTGATGCCGTGCATTTGGTTGTCAAAAACTAAATTTACTTTTGATGCCATGTTTATTCACCTTTCTTTTGTTGGTATCGTTGAATTGAATCATCAATCAACATATCTGCGTGTTCCTTATCGTGAAAATCATAGACTTCAACCTTCTTGTTTTCTTGTAAGTCTTTGTAAGTACGGAAGAAGTGTTTAATCTCTCTTAGCATATGGTCTTGAATATCACTGATTGAATGGACATGCGAAAAGCGTGGATCATGATCCATCACTGCAATGATTTTGTGGTCTTTTTCGTCATTGTCAATCATATCAAGCGATCCGATAACCCGTGCATCGACAATACATCCTGGGAAGGTTTTGGTGCTTGCAATCACCAAGATGTCTAATGGGTCATTATCCTCAGCAAGTGTTGCTTCGATGTAGCCATATTCGGCAGGATAGGTCATTTGCGAATAAAGCACACGGTCCAATTTGATGCGATTTCTTTCTTTGTCAATCTCGTATTTGTTTTTGGTCCCCATTGGGATTTCAATGACAGCTTCAATAACTCGGTCCATAATGTCACCTCTTTAGAATATTATTATACATAAGCAATAGTTAATATGCAAAGTGTTTACTTTAAATGCTTTTTCATCATGATGTGATCAATGTCAGCATCAAGGAAAATATCACCATACGTCGTATATCCAATTGACTCATAAAATGGCACGATATACGTCTGGGCACCAAGGTATAGGGTATCGATGCCTTGGTTTTTTGCATGGGTTTCCACGTGATTCATCAAGACGCGGCCAAGGCCGCGGTGTCGGTACGCTTTTAATACGGCCACGCGTCCTACTTTGTCTTCGAACAATCTAGCGGCACCAACCGGTTGGTTGTCAATATACAAGGTGAACAGATCACTGTGATAATCTTTGTTATCGAGTTCTTCGCGCCAATCAATCTGTTGTTCTACAATGAATACTTCGCCACGGACGATGTAGTGGTCCAAAAAGGTTTTTTGGTCATGTGCAATGGTTACTTTCATGTTTCACACTCCTCGTCAAATCTTTTCATATTATACTTTAAAACGTTTTAAAAATAAATGTTTTGTGGTAAAATGATGCCGTAATCAAGCGAGGTGAACCGCATGAATGACGCAATTATACTGATAATGATTATGGGCGGTGTTGCGGTGATTGGTTCGGCCATTGGCGTGATGATTCGTAGTAAACGTCATGCCAAAAGCCGTATAGACATCAGTGCTTTAAAAGAAGCCATCGGTCATAATAACATTGAGTCCGTATACTTTCAGCGTAGTAAAATTGTTGTAAGTGTAAAAAATCCCAGAGATGCTGATTTGGACGCAATTAAGGCTACAGGTGCCATCGGTATCAATGTGGTTGGGAAAAAGATCAAGTTTTATTATGAAAGAAACAATGAAGCAATAGTCGATGCCCTCACAAGGGATGAAGGGAGCGGATCTTCATGAGAAAAGAATTTGTGATTGCTAATGAGCAAGGGTTGCACGCACGCCCGGCAACCACACTTGTCAGTAAAGCCAATCAATTCAAGTCTTCAATCACTATACGCTATGACGGCAAAGAAGCTGACCTTAAAAGCATCATGGGTGTGTTATCTTTGGGCATCACCCGCGGTGAACTAATTGAAGTTATCATTGAAGGTGACGATGAAGTGGATGCCATGGAAGCCATCCAACAGCATATTAAAGAAATGAATATGAATTAAAATCTGCCAAATTTGGCAGATTTTTTTTATCGTCTGGCGCGCCCAAGTCCCAGTTTACGCTGCAACTTGAGTGTCTTTTTTGTGGCGTGTTTGGAAGCGTACTCCCTGCCTTCATCAAGGATTTGATTGAGCTCTTTTGAATTGATCAGTTCCTTATAACGTGCTTTGATTGGTGCCAGTTTATGAACAATGAGTTCGCCAAGGTCTTCTTTGAAGGTTTGATAGGATTGCGCGTTTTCATAGTCCTTCTCAATGCTTTTTATACTTTTTCCACTGAATGCCGAATAAATATGAAGTAAATTCGCGAGGCCCGGCTTATTTTCTTTGTCGTAATAAATGGACGCATCACTGTCCGTTACAGCACTGCGGATACGTTTTTTAATGAGTGCATCATCATCAAGCAAATGGATGCGACTTTTAATGTTAGGGTCGGATTTGCTCATTTTAATGTTTGGGTCCGTCAATGACATAATTCGAGCGCCAACTTTTGGAATCAATGGTTTTGGAACAGTGAAGAATTCACCGAAACGATTGTTGATGCGCGTGGCGATATCGCGGGTCAGTTCGAGATGTTGGCGCTGGTCATCGCCAACAGGGACATATTCCGCATCATAAAGTAAAATGTCGGCGGCCATGAGAGAAGGATAGGTAAAAAGCGCACTTGAGACACCTTGTTCTTGTTTGCGTGCTTTGTCCTTGAACTGGGTCATGCGTTCAAGTTCACCCATGTAGGTATGGGTTTGAAGTAAGTAGTTCATCTGCGCATGTGCTGGGACTTCTGATTGGATAAACAGACTCACACGTTTAGGATCCAGCCCGCATGCAATGTAAATGGCGGCCAGTTCCTTGATGGTCTTTCTTAACTCTTTAGGTTTTTGAGAGACAGTGATGGCATGTAAATCGGCTATAAAAATCAAAAAATGATGTTCAGGATAGGCGTTTTGCAGTTTGACAAAATTTTGGATACTGCCTAAATAGGTACCAATGTTGATGCTTCCTGTGGGTTGAATGCCCGATACGATGTGTTTCATTGTAAAGCCTCCTTTAAAAAACGCCCTTAACAAACGTTAAGGGCGAATGATCGCGGTGCCACCTTAGTTCCGGAACTTTCCGGCGCTTTAAGCTCTTAACGCGAGTAACGGGTGGGATTAGCACCACTCCAAGGTCCAGCCTGTGAACTTTTGTTTAGCTCGCACCGTCCTAAACTCGCTTTAAGTGTTCAAGGCGTCCTTTTCTACGTGTTATGTTACGTGTTATGTATAGTGTAATGCATTCATTCCTTAAGTGCAAGCTCTAGTTCATCAAGGAGTGTTTCTAAGCGCTTGGTCACACTTCTAAAGACGTCTTTATCGGTTAAATCAAGGCCTGCGCGTTTGACTTGGTTCATTGGGAAATCATCGCCACCGCTTTTGAGCAATTGCATATGTTTTTCAATATTTTTTGGGTCTTCTTTGACAAGGTCATAAAGTTTTAAGGACGCTGCAAAGCTGGTGGCATACTGATAAACATAGAATGGGGCGAAAAACATATGGGGGATATAGGCCCATACGTACTCTTTTCCGGGTTCTTTAGCGATATCGATGTCATAAAATTCCAAATACAGTTCGCGCATGATACCACTTAAGGTCTCATGAGTGATTGGATGTCCAGCTTCTGCGAGTTCGTGCGCTTTTAGTTCATAAGCCGCAAACAGTGTTTGACGGTAGAATGTTGCCGCAATGTCATCGATGGACTGCTGGAGAATTTGAATTTTATCCGCTTTGTCGCTTTGTTTGTTTTCAATGAAGTGATCAAGCAATAAATGCTCGTTAAAAGTAGAAGCAATCTCAGCAACAAAGATGGTATAGTTCTGAGTGGCTTCAGGCTGGTGTTCCATTGAGAACAGTGAGTGCATGGAGTGTCCGGCCTCATGCGCAACCGTAAAGACATCTCCAAGTGTTTCATCATAATTTAAAAGAATGAATGGATGATTGTTTAAACTGCTGGATGAATATGCGCCTGTTTGTTTGCCTTCTTTTTCATGCACATCAACATAGCCTTCCTTTAACGCATCGTACGCTTTATTTTTGAAGTCCTCATCGAGATGGTCAATGGCATCGAAGAACAGTGATGTTGCGTCGTCGTAGGAAAACTTGCTTGAGCTTTCCGCCAGCGGCATGAAACGGTCATATGTATGGTGTTGCTTCAGTCCTAAGGTTTCTTTTCGAAGTTTGTAGTAGCGTTTTAAAAGATCGGTACTCTCTTTGGCCACATCCACCAAGTTGTGATAAACCACCGGGTCGATGGCGTTTTTGTGTAAAAACGCATCAAGTGATGAATCGTAGCCGCGGCTTTTCATCATTGCCACATCCGCATTCAGCACTGTGTTATAAATTTGGGCAAAGGTGTATTTATGGTTTTCATAGTGTGAAAAGATTGTTTTAAAGACCGTTTCGCGGTCTTTAGGATTTTCAAGGTCCGCAAGGTGACTTCTAAAGTTCCCACTGCTTACCGTGATTGCACTACCGTCTTCCAACGTAACGGTCTTGGCGTCATTGTCCGCAATGGAAAGTGCGCCGTGAAGTTGTGCGCCCTGGCTTGCGAGTTTGGAATAGTTGGTAAGCAATCGTTCACTGTCCTTATCGAGGACGTGTTCACTTTGATGAAATAATTTCTTTAAGGGGAAATGATACGCTTTAAGGCTTTCGTCTTTGTTTAAAAAAGCTTCTATGGTTTCCCAGCCAAGATTCAGGATTTCTGGCTTCTCAAAGGCTGTGGCTTTTTGATACTCGTTGACAAGGGTTGCCATTTGTTGTTTGCGTGCCGCATTTTCAGTGTCCTTGGTGTTAAGATCACTTTTGAGTGATGCATACTGATAAAGTTTGTTCAGTGTCACTGAGGCTTCTTTTTGAAGCTTGTAATACGCTTTAAAATCTTCAAAGTTACCAAGTTTGCCTTCAAACGTTGGCATTTTCTCAATTAATGTTTTCATGTGGTCATAGTCGTTTTGCCATGCATCAAGCGATGCATAAAGGGTTGATAAGTTCCATTCCATAGTCCGTGCCTCCTAAAAAGTTAATTGTCTTGACATTAAGGGCATTATACCATACTATTGCGCGTGTCTCCATGATTTTGTTCGTAGGCCATTGCAAGGAATGGAAACGTTTTTATTGATAAAATCGTATAAGAACTATTTGTAGTTATTCTAAATTATGTTAGAATTAACTTGTATCACAAGGTTAATGTTGTTATTATAAAATTACCTTTAAAGAGTGGTCTTAAAAAGGAGGTCGACATCCTATGATTCAAATGTACACAACACCGAGTTGCTCATCATGCCGTAAAGCTAAGAAATGGTTTGATGAACACAGAATCTCGTACCGCGAAAAGAACATCTTTAATGTTAAATTGACGCGTGACGATATTATGAGCATGCTTAAAAACACGGAAAACGGGTTTGAGGATATTATCTCTACGCGCTCTAAAGTCTTTCAGGATCATGACTTGAATCTTGATGAGATGTCTTTAAGCGAGCTGACTGATTTCATCATTGAGAATCCCAGTGTCTTGCGTCGACCCATCATATTAGAAGACAATAAAATGCAAGTCGGATACAACGAAGATGAAATCCGCACCTTTATCCCAAAGCGTCTCCGTGAAATCATCATGTGCACCACGTGTGACAAAGGGGAAGATTGCGATTATCTAAACGCACTTGAAACCTACTTTGAAGAACTTAGGGAAAACAAGAAAAAAGCACCGTGTTAATCAATAAACTCCGGGATAAATGTCCCGGAGTTTTATTTTTAGGGCGTGATTGTATGAAAGCTATCATCAAAAAATATTATCCTGCGGTAATCATTGCGATTATTTTATTAATTTTAATTATTGGATTTGCATTGCCGCTTGCCAGTGACCTTGCACAAAACGGTGAGGAAACTGAAAAAATGCTCGGGCGCTTGGTTTAAGTGTCAGGCAAGTTCTGCCAAGTCTTTGAACCATGTTTTTCCCGCTATTGTGGGAAAAATGAACAATTTGAAAACGCTTTTAACCCCGTCTGATTACTTGTAATATAGCTTTATATTGTCTATAATGAGTATGGAATAAATCAAACTATGAGGAGGCATTTTATATGTCAGTAAAAGTAGCGATTAATGGTTTCGGACGTATTGGACGCTTGGCTTTCAGATTCATTGCTGAAGACCCAGACGTCGAAGTTGTTGCCATTAATGATTTGACAGATTCAGAGTCTTTAGCGTATTTGCTAAAATATGACACAGCCCAAGGGCGTTTTAAAGAAAACGCAATCTCACACAAAGATGGTGCGATTGTTGTGGATGGCAAAGAAATCAATGTGTATGCAGAAAAAGATCCATCCAACCTGCCTTGGGGCAAGCATGAAGTGGACGTTGTCCTTGAATGTACTGGTATCTTCACTTCAAAAGATGGTGCCATGAAACACGTGGAGGCCGGTGCGAAAAAGGTAATGGTTTCAGCACCAGCCAAAGGCGACATCAAAACCGTTGTCTACAATGTTAACCACGATGTCCTTGATGGCAGTGAGCAAGTTGTTAGCGGTGCATCGTGTACAACAAACTGCTTGGCACCTGTTGCTAAAGTCCTTAATGACAAATTCGGTGTTGTTAAAGGCTACATGACAACAGCCCATGCTTACACCAACGACCAAGCCACGCTTGATGGCCCACATGCAAAAGGTATTCATGCACGTCGTGGCCGTGCCGCGGCTGAAAACATTGTACCAACCGGTACCGGTGCTGCGGCAGCAGTGGGGAAAGTGCTTCCTAGCTTAAATGGTCGCTTGGACGGCATTGCCCTTCGCGTTCCAACGGTTACAGGCTCAGTGGTTGATCTTGTGGTGGAGCTTGAAGACCAAAGCGTAAGCGCTGAGGCTATCAACAAAGCAATGAAAGAAGCTGCCAATGAGACGCTTGGTTACACAGAAGACCCAATCGTTTCCAGTGATACTATTGGCATGAGCTATGGTTCACTCTTCGATGCACAAATGACCAAAGTCATGGAAGTTGACGGTAAAAAACTTGTCAAAGTCCTCGCTTGGTATGACAACGAAATGAGCTATGTTGCACAAATGGTTCGAAGCATGCAAGTCCTTGCATCTCAAATTTAATTTAAGTTTAGCACCTGGTGGAAACTACCAGGTGCTTTTTTTTGTGCAAATTGCCTTTAGTCATTTCTTTGTTATAATGGTGAAGAGGTGAGGCGATGCGACTAGCGTATGTTCAATATGACGTGCTTAAAGATCAACCCAGTGTTAATTTGGAAACCGTTAAAAAACGCATTGAAAGTGTTGAAGCGGATGGGTTTGTTTTGCCGGAACTTGCTTTAAGTGGTTATTATTTTGAAAGCCGTGATGCTATAAAACCATATGCATCAGAGGCGTTTAATGCATGGATGGTTGATGCGTTTATGAACTTGGCGCGTGTCAAGGACGCTTTTTTTGTTGTGGGTGGTGCGCACCATGAAGGAGATTCCATTTTTAACCGTGCCTTTGTCATCACAGAAGATGGGGTGGTGCATCACCACGATAAACTCGCCCTAACGGACAATGAAACGGTGTTTACACCGGGAAATGCTTTAAACGTTTTTAAATATAAAGGCGTCACTATGGGCGTAATGATTTGTATGGATGCATGGTATGCGCCGGTGAGTGAGGCGCTTAAAGCGCAGGGCGCACAGGCATTGCTGGTGCCTGCCAATTTTGGCGGTGATTACAGTTTGGATGTGCTTCGTACCCGGGCGATTGAAACGGCTACACCCGTTGTGCTTGCAAACCGGTGCGGGTATGAACTTGTTCAACGTCAAAATGAAAGGTTTTTAGGGCGAAGCCGCATCATTGATTCCCATGGCAACATCATGCGTGAAGCCAAAAGCGATGCGTGCGCCGAGGGCATCACCCTTGATTTGCCCGCACCACATGAAAGACGCAGTCTCATCCGTGAAAACATGAAAGATGATTATAAACACATTCAACATGTTATAATGAAACAACAAAACTCTAATAGTAGGTGATTAATAATGAAAACCCATGCCATTAATGCAAGAGAAAACACACTCGCGCGCATGGAAGATGATGCCATTGCCATTCTTTATTCAGGCAGTGCGCCGCACAAGTCGCTCGATCAAAATTATCCTTATACGCCGCAACGCAACTTTTATTATTTGACCGGCATTGCGGAAGAAAACATGATTCTTATGCTTTTAAAGGGTCAAAAAGTGAACAAGACACTCCTTTTCATCGAGAAAAACACGGACCATATCATCAAATGGGAAGGCGCTAACATGACTAAAGAAGAAGCCAGCGACGCCAGTGGAATCCACCCTGACAATATTCATTACCTGGAATCCTTCGATAAGCTTTTTAACCAAATGATGAATTATGCCCGCTCACCTATGGGCCGACCTCCCAAAACCCTTTATTTGGACCTTTATCATCAAAACGCCCATACCAAACCACACGCATTAAAGCGCGCGTCGTATTTGATTGAGAACTATCCAGAACTTTCAATCAAAGCGATTAACGAACATCTTTCCTATTTGCGCATGTTTAAAAGCGACACTGAAATTGAAGAAATTAAAACCGCGATTGGCCATACCAAAAAAGGCCTTGAGGCCATTTTAGCTAATATAAACAAACGTGAAGAAGAACACGACCTCTATGCAGATTTTCTGCATGCGATTTTACTTAGCGGTGCCAGTGGCACAGCCTTTGATACTATCGCTGCAAGCGGTGAAAATGCTGCAGTGCTCCATTATACTGACAATGCAGACACACTCGATAAAAACGATATGATTCTTTTTGATCTCGGTGCGCTTCATGGTGCGTATGCATCAGACATTTCGCGGACATATCCAATTAGTGGAACGTATTCCAAACGTCAAAAACAAATCTATGAAATTGTTTTAAAAGTCAATAAGGCTACCATTGAAGAAGTGCGACCCGGTGTCACATGGAAACATTTGAATGACTTTTCAAAATCCATGCTCGCAAAAGAAGCCAAGGCTATTGGTCTTATTGATGATGAAAGTGAAATTACGCAGTATTATTATCATTCTATCGGCCATTTCATGGGCCTTGACACCCATGATGTTGGACACTATAGTGAAGCGCTTCAACCTGGGATGGTACTTACCATTGAACCGGGTCTATACATTAAAGATGAAGGCATAGGTGTTCGCATTGAGGACGATATTTTAGTGACAAATAATGGTTATGAAAATTTAAGTGCAGACATTCCTAAAGATGTTAAAGACATTGAAGCGTTGATTAAATAATGTCAAACGCACCCAAGGCGCTCTTTATAGCGTAAGGGTGCGTTTTTTAATGAATTATCAGTGCGCCCTATGCTATAATAATCCTTGAGGTGGCATCATGGATTATATAGAAGGAACCATTAAAACCATTACATTTTATAACGATGATAACGCATTTGCCATACTGAAAGTCATGGTGGACGAAGCATCAACCGCGCCCACCCTTTTTGATGTTAAAGATGAAGTGCATACACTTAAAGGCTATTTGCCGGATCCCAAAAAAGGGGAAGCATACCGCTTTTATGGTCAGTTTGAACATCATCCAAAATACGGTGAACAGTTTAACTTTAAACAAGTGGAAGTGCTTAAAACTGCGACCGCTGAAGGGGTAAAAGATTATTTGGCGAGCGACCTTTTCAGTGGTGTGGGTGAAAAAACCGCTGAGCGCATTGTCGACACACTCGGTGTGGATGCCATCGACCAAATCACCAAGAATCCCGATGTGTTAGACCGCGTTCAAGGCATTTCAAAAAAACATAAAAAGACCTTGAGTGAAGGCCTTGAAATGCATAAATCCTCTGAACAGACATTGATCAAGCTTTATGAATATGAGGTCTCACCCAGGCTTGCCAAAAAACTGATCGATACGTTTGCACAAGATACCCTCAAAGTGCTTGAGGATAATCCCTATCATTTAATTGAGTCTGTTGAAGGCATTGGTTTTGAGCGTGCTGATATTATCGCAAAAAAGCTTGGCTTTGGAGATGATGACCCCAAGCGCTTGCGTGCGATGATACTTTATTTATTCAATTATGTTGTTTATGCGAAAGGTCACACGCACATCAAGCGTGAACATTTCTTTGATTTATGCCAGGAACAATTTAATAAATCCAAACATCTGATTGACGCGTCAACGCTTGAGACCATGTTCCAACAGATGCTTGATGACGAGAAACTTTTGATTGAAAACGGATACGTGACCACACCGATCATGGCACGTCAGGAAATGACGATTGCGAAAAGTTTAAAAACAAAAGCTGCTAAAGCGTCTATGACAGATCAGGCTCAGGTACTTAAAACGATTCAGTCTTTTGAGTCCAAAGAAGGCATTGTGTATACGGCCAAGCAACGTCAGGCCATCCGCGATGTGTTTAAACATGCCTTGTTAATCATCACAGGGGGTCCAGGCACAGGGAAAACAACCATTATTAAGGGATTGCTTCATGTATATAAAAATTTACAAAAGGCTGAAGGCGGCGTAAAATCAGGTGATATTCATCTGATTGCGCCTACGGGCCGCGCAGCCAAACGCATGGAAGAGACCACCAATCATCCTGCAAAAACCATTCATCGCTTTTTGGGGTATGGGTATGATGGTCAATTTGAACATGGGCCCAACAATTTAGCCACAGGCACGCTATTTATCATTGATGAGACAAGCATGCTTGATACCGCGCTTGCAGCGCAGCTTTTTTCCGCCATTCCTGAGGAAGGTAAAATTGTTTTAGTTGGTGATGACGCCCAACTTCCAAGTGTGGGTCCCGGTCAAGTATTGAAAGATTTGATTGATTCAAACGTTGTGCCCACGATTCATCTAGAAGATGTCCACCGCCAAGCAGAGCAGTCAAACATTATTCATCTGGCTCGCCATATCCGCAAGGGCACCCTGCCTGAAGATTTAACAAGTCCATACCCTGACCGCGTTATCATGCGCTTAAGTGAAACACGGTTTCACTCAAGACTCAAGGATATGATCGATTACTACATGAATCAAGGGTATTCGCTATTTGATGACATTCAAGTCCTTATCCCGATGTATAAGGGATCTGTGGGCATTGATGCGACCAACCGGTTTCTTCAAGAAACCTATAACCAGCAAACAAGAAAATCCATCGATTACGGGGATAAGACCTTTAAGGTTCATGATAAAGTGCTTCAGCTTCAAAACCGGATTGAGGATGGTGTCATGAACGGTGATCAAGGCCGCGTTGTTTCCATTGATAGTAGTGACATGGTCGTAGTGGATTTTGATGGTAAAGAAGTGGTTTATAAAAAAAGTGAGCTTGACCAGCTCAATTTAGCGTATGCGATGAGTGTACACAAATCTCAGGGCAGTGAATATAAAGTGGTCATTGTGCCGATATTCAAACGGTTCGCGATCATGCTCAAACGCAAACTGATATATACCGCCATTACACGTAGTGAGGATGTGCTTGTGATTGCCGGTGATATTGATTGGCTCGATTATGCGGTGAAACGCACAGAAGACACACGCGTCAGTGGCCTTAAGGATAAACTCACAGGCAAAAAGAGCCGTGCGGATATCATTGAAGGAAAACTCAAGAATTTGGAAACACCGCCCAAGTCACATGATGCGTCAAGGGTGCGTATTGATGATCCATTGTCTGCATTTGATACACTTGGTGAACCTTTGGGAACGTATAGTCCCTATGATTTTATGGATGATAATAAAAATGCCTCCTGAGCTGGAGGCATTTTTGGTTTATTGAGCAGTAAAGCCGCCGTCAACGGCCAAGATGGTACCGGTTGTGAAGTTGTTTTCTGTTAAAAATACAACAGCATGTGCGATTTCTTCGGGTTTACCGAGCCGTCCAATCGGATGCTTGTCGACCAATGTGTCATAAAAATCACCCAAAGCATCACGACTGACCATGCCTGATTCGGTATAACCAGGACATACAGCATTGACACGGATATTTTCATGTGCATATTCAGTTGCCAGTGATAGTGTCATCCCGCGAACCGCAAATTTACTGGCGTTATAGGCAAGTGTTTGGGGTTGACCCACAAGTCCAAGAATACTTGCGGTGTTAATGATGACCCCGCCACCGACTTCGCGCATTTTGGGAATCGCATATTTGGACCCGAAAAATACGCCATGTTGATTGATATGAATCAAATTGTTGTAGTCTTCAAACGTCAATTCTTCAGTAGGTGTTAAATTACCAATGCCGGCGTTATTGAAAAGTACATCAAGTCGTCCGTAAGTTTCAACGGTTTTTTCAATAAGTGCGATGACCTCATCTTCCTTGGCTACGTTCGCTTTAACGAACATGACCTCACCAAGTTTTTTAAGTTCTTTTGTGGCCTTTTCACCCGTTGCTTCGTCATAGTCAGACAACACAACCTTGGCCCCTTTTTCCAGGAATTGTTTCACTGTGTGATACCCGATGCCACTGGCACCTCCGGTTACGATTGCAACCTTGTCTTTTAATTGATACATAGCGTCCTCCTTCAAATTATGGTATCGCTTACATTACTAATGTAACTTTATCACTATATCGCTCTAAAGTCAATATAAAGGCTTTATGGGTCACGACATCAATTAAAATGCTTGATAAAGCCAGGGTTATTTTGTATAATATGATAAATCGATGAAGAAGAAGAGTACATGGACGGGTTGTTAAAGAGAGTTTGTGGCCGGTGAAAACAAACCGAT